>Ga0307515_10001800_pt1 | contig 47827 bp, 45 predicted proteins | sample 17_EM_MG_FD_194513 | JGI IMG/M metagenome (GOLD analysis project Ga0307515, IMG submission 194513) | Populus trichocarpa ectomycorrhiza microbial communities from riparian zone in the Pacific Northwest, United States - 17_EM | ecosystem: Host-associated > Plants > Roots > Unclassified | place... | reverse complement strand
CTACAACATTAGCTAAAGCAAAAGTTTTGCGCGGTTATATCGAACCACTTTTAACTAAATCAAAAAGCGATACTACTCACTCTCGTCGTACAGTGTTTAGCTACCTGCAAGATAAAGATGCTACAACTATCCTTTTCCGCGAGATTGCTGAGAAGATTGCTAACCGCCCAGGTGGTTATACCCGTATCATCAAGTTAGAAAACCGTTTAGGTGATAACGCCGAAATGGCAATCATCGAGTTAGTAGATTATAACACTGTTTACGGTGTTGATACTGCTGCGGTAACTAAAAAATCAACACGTCGTCGTGGTGGTTCGGCTAAGGCTAAAACAGCAGCACCAGTTGCAGCTGAGGAAGCAGTAGTTGCCGAAGAAGTTAAAGAAGCGCCGGTTGCAGAAACTGAAGCTCCTGCATCTCCTGAAGCTGAGGAAAACGCTGAAAAAGGAGAATAATTAATCTCTCTTTTAGATATTAAAAACGCCCTGTTCATTTGAGCAGGGCGTTTTATTTTGACACGATTTTCTGGATTGAACAGGATTGACAGGATTACCAGATAGGTGGTTTTCTATTCAATCTATATGTCAGCAATCCTTCAAGATCCTCTACCTGCTCAAAGCCACACTTATCCATTAGCCTGCATGATGGCAGGTTATCGGCATAGGTATGCACTATAATTGCCTTTACAAACGGATGTGTGAATGCCCATGCTGTCATAGTTCGAAAGGCCTCGGTGGCAAACCCCTTGTTGTGATGATTGCCATCTATCATATATCCTATTTCCGCTTCGCCGTTTTCGTTGGGATAGCCTGCAAAGCCCATCCCGCCGACGGATGTGTTTGTACTTTTAAGCACCAGTTCCCAATCCGTATACCATAGGTATTTATCGGGGTAGGCGCGGGTATTCGGTAGCCAGAAGTTATCCAGCGCATCGGTAATTTCATTATTGTACAATGGGTCAACCAGCATACTTGATGGTGTTAGCCCGATGGCAATTTCCATTAGTGCGCGATCTTGCTTTAGTAACAAAAGTTGTTGATGTGTTAACGGTATTAATTTTAACCGTTCAGATTCGATAAAAAACATTTGATTTGTTTGGAATTAAATAACAATAGTAAACCAGTTCTCTTTTTTTAAAGTGAATGTTAAGCTTTGCGGGCAAAGCTTTTGTTATACAATTCCAGGCGTAATGATTAGCCCGATTTGGTTGTTGGGTAACAGAGGCGTTTTATTTGTTGGGATAAAGATGATGTAATAATTTGAAATTACTTATTCGGGGAGAATTTTTTGATCTACCAATTTTGCGTTAGGGGTAGTAGCGGGTACCGGCCCGAGCCTAAGGCCCTGTGTGCGTATGAGCGGATGACCCGGCCGCAGGCAACGCCCTCGTTAGTTGATTAGGTGGAATAGTGAGTGGTTGATTAGGTTTTGCGTTATTTTAAATTCCAGATATCTGCCGGTTCTATTTTGGTTGTTTTACCCGATTTTAAATCGCTTTCACTTTTCTGCATTTTAGCAATAAATGTTGTGCTGTAGGGGGTATTCTTGTTCTTTTCTTTTGGGTTGCACTTTATTGGCAGATTTTTCATAATACTAATCTAAGGTTTAAATATAGATTTAATGAAAATCTTTCGCCTTTTACCTTTCTCCTTTCACCTCCAACGAAGCGATTTCTGCCAACCTGTCACCATAGTTTATGACTTTTATGACGCTGTAATTGTCATGATGACTATATACGCTGACAAATGAATATTGGCACAAACGTTGATAAATAGCTGTTGTAGTAAAATTTAATAAATCAGAAAAAACAATCATATGTCTAAAATAATTGGAATCGACTTAGGAACAACCAACTCCTGCGTGTCTGTAATGGAAGGTAACGAACCTGTAGTTATAGCAAATAGCGAGGGAAAACGTACTACGCCATCCGTTGTAGCTTTTATTGATAACGGCGAGCGTAAAGTTGGTGATCCGGCTAAACGTCAGGCAATCACTAACCCTACAAAAACCATTTCGTCTATCAAACGCTTTATGGGTAACCAGTTTAACGAAGTTACCAACGAGGCTGCACGCGTACCTTACAAAGTGGTTAAAGGTGATAACAACACCCCACGTGTTGAAATTGGCGACCGTAAATACACTCCGCAAGAGATCTCTGCCATGATCCTTCAAAAAATGAAGAAAACTGCCGAAGACTTTTTAGGAACTGAAGTTACTGAAGCCGTTATTACTGTACCCGCTTACTTTAACGATGCACAACGCCAGGCAACTAAAGAAGCTGGTGAAATTGCTGGTTTAAAAGTTCGCCGTATTATTAACGAACCTACTGCTGCTGCCTTGGCTTATGGCTTTGATAAAGCGCATAAGGATATGAAAATTGCAGTTTTTGACTGCGGTGGTGGTACGCATGACGTATCAATCCTTGAATTAGGTGACGGTGTATTTGAAGTAAAATCAACCGATGGTGATACTCACTTAGGTGGTGACGACTTTGACCAGGTAATTATTGACTGGTTAGCTGATGAGTTTAAAAGCGACGAAGGTATTGATCTGCGTAAAGATCCAATGGCTTTGCAACGTTTAAAAGAATCGGCCGAAAAAGCTAAAATTGAGTTGTCGAGTTCTGCACAAACGGAAATAAACTTGCCATACATTACCGCTGCCGATGGTATGCCTAAACACCTGGTTAAAACTTTAACCCGTGCTAAATTTGAGCAACTGGCAGATAGCCTGATTAAACGTACTATTGAGCCTTGTAAAACAGCATTGAAAAATGCAGGTTACAGCACATCAGATATCGACGAAGTTATCCTGGTAGGTGGTTCTACACGTATCCCTGCTATTCAGGAAGCTGTTCAGAAATTCTTTGGCAAAACTCCATCAAAAGGTGTTAACCCTGATGAGGTTGTAGCTATCGGTGCTGCTATTCAAGGTGGTGTATTAACAGGCGAAGTTAAAGATGTGTTGTTGTTAGATGTTACCCCGCTTTCATTAGGTATCGAAACAATGGGCGGTGTAATGACCAAATTAATTGAGTCGAACACAACTATCCCTACAAAAAAATCTGAAACTTTTTCAACGGCCAGCGATAGCCAGCCATCTGTTGAGATTCACATATTACAAGGCGAGCGCCCAATGGCTGCGGGTAACCGTACTATAGGTCGTTTCCACCTGGATGGTATTCCACCAGCACCCCGCGGTGTGCCTCAGGTTGAAGTAACTTTTGATATTGATGCCAACGGTATATTGCATGTATCTGCTAAAGATAAAGCAACAGGTAAAGAGCAAAAAATCCGCATCGAAGCTTCTTCAGGTTTAACTGATGCCGAGATCAAAAAGATGAAGGACGAAGCAGAAGCTAATGCGGATGCCGATAAAAAAGCACGTGAAGAAGTTGAAAAACTTAACGGTGCTGATGCGCTTATCTTCTCGACAGAAAAACAACTGAAAGAGTACGGTGATAAAATTGGCGCTGATAAAAAAGCCCCTATCGAAGCTGGTTTAGCTAAGTTAAAAGAAGCTTACGCTGCTAAAAACTTTGATGCTATTGAAGCCGCTCAAACTGAACTGAACGCTGCATGGGCAACCGCATCTGAAGAGATGTACAAAGGTGCTGCCGATGGTGGTCAGCCTCAGCCAGAAGCTAACGCAGGCGCACAAGATCATGGCGACACCGTAACTGATGTTGACTTTGAAGAAGTAAAGGACGAGAAATAATATCAAGTTTCGTTTAATATATAGCAAAGCCCGGTTGAAGAAATTCAGCCGGGCTTTAGTGTTTTTATAGGAACGATGCAACCTCGGCACTATTAAAACAAACTTGACAGGTTAAATGGGTTGTATAAACGGAGAGATTCTTTGGCGCTTTATTATAGACTAATTACGAGTTATTGATAATAACTTTACCACACCAGTTTATACCCCAAACCTCTCACCGTAATAATCTGCACGTTGGGATCGGCCTTTAAATGGCCGCGAAGTTTGCTGATAAAAACATCCAGGCTGCGGGCGTTAAAAAAGCTGTCGTCGCCCCAAATTGTTTCTAACAGCATTTTGCGCGGGATTACTTCATGCTGATTTTTACAGAGCAGATTAAGGATATCACTTTCGCGGTTGGTTAGCTGCCAGTTGTTGATACCCTGCCGAACGGTATTTTTAAGCGGAGTAAAAGTGATATTGCCAATTTGGTAACTATCGTTTAATGGTTTTACCTGCCGCGCGGGCCTTAATAAACGGTTGTCGCTCAGCAAAACCTTAATGCGCACAACAAGTTCCTCCACGCTAAATGGTTTTTTCAAATAATCGTTGGCTCCCGATTCAAAACCGGCCACTACATCTTTTGGCTGCGACCGGGCGGTTAAAAAGATAATAGGCGTAATGTTGTCAGTCTCGCGTACCCTTTTAGCTACCTCAAAACCATCCATCTTGGGCATCATAATATCAAGCACCAAAATATCGGGCTTGTGGTTTTTATAGTTCGCCAGGGCTTGTTCGCCATTGGCGCATAAAGTAACGTCGAAGCCGGTTTCTTGCAAGCTTTCGCGCACTATGTGGGCCAGCGCCAATTCATCTTCGGCAAACAGGATGCGTGTTTTATCCATTTTATAAAGGAATTGATACTATAAATTCGCTGCCTGCATTTACTTCACTTTTTACGGTTACGATGCCTCCATGCGCTTCTGCAATATATTTCACATAGTTTAAGCCAAGGCCGGTACCTTTTACGTTGTGTATGTTACCGGTAGGTACACGGTAAAATTTTTCAAATATCCTGTTTAGATGAGCTGTAGGGATACCAATACCGTTATCCTGAATAGTAAATACCGCCATATTATTACTTTTGGTTAGGGTTATATTGATAATGGCAGGTTGGGCGCTATACTTCACCGCATTATCCAAAATATTGATCAATACATTTTTAAAATGCAGCTTATCGGCAGTAATATCAATTATGCCTGCTTCATTTTTATAAGTAATGGTTGTGGCCTTATCCGTTTTTGATCTTTCTGCAGTTATTAATTCATTTACGAGCGCGTCGATATTAATGTTCTCCTTAATGAGTTTAACCTCCTTATTCTCAAAAGCGGCCACATCAAGCACTTTGCTCACCAACTCATTCAGCCGGGCCAATTCATTTCGGGATGTTTCCAGGTAGCGTTGTGTTTTTTCGGGATCATTTAATACATTATACTTCTGCATTCCCTCAATAGCCACGGTAATGGTAGCAATTGGTGTTTTTAGCTCATGGGTCATGTTATTGATGAAATCGTCTTTAAGCTCGCCCAGCGCTTTTTGCTGGTTTAGGGTTTTTATAATATAGTAGAAACAGAAAATAGTAAACAGCACCAACAATACCGATAACAGCAACACCGTCATCATACTTTTTAAAACTGCCCGCTGCGGGTTATAAAATCTTGCGCTGGTATATAAATGATTGAAAATATTATGGTTAAGTTCTGTAAACCCGTGGTAAAAATATGGATACTCCGTGGTTTGGCTATAGTTTGAATTTGGCTTGCTCAATGCCGCCGGGATGGTTGAAAAGCTTAATTCAAATGGCGAGTAAATGTGTATTTTTTCTAATTCGGCAGTATAATAGTTATGCAGCTTTAAACTGTCGGCCTGTCTGTAATTCTTTGGCATTTCGAGAACACCGCTATTAACAATTTGATGATGAGCAAAAATACTATCGCTCGGTATACTGCTGTGGGCTTTTAGATAAGCCTGAATTTCATCATCGTGTGCCATATTTTCATCCATTTCCAATATCATATTAATGCTATTCATAAAAGAGGGCACATAAAATGACATTTCGGTAAGCACCTCTGGTATGGTTGCCTTATGATTTATTTTTTGGCGGTAAAAATCAATGATATTATTAGTTGTGTGAAAGGGCTCGCCAAATCCGGTATGCGCTGTGGTAATCATTATCCCAACTTGTTTGTGGATGGTGTCGGCTTCGCGGAGGGTATCAAACTTGATAACAACGGATGGGTCCGAAAGCCGCTTCACCAGTACTATTCTGATTGAATCGAAGTAATCCTTTTTGCAGCCATCCAAAGCCTGCTGCATGGCTATGTCTATTTGGGTATCAAACCTTTTTTTATTTACCTGGTAGGCATTGATACTCCAATAACATTGAAATATAATGATGCCGGTTAATGATAGTACAACTAGTGCTAAGGCAATTTTAAGCTTACGTTTCATATTAAATTGATTGATGAAGGTAAAGCTAATTACACTTCAAAAAACCAAGGCAATCTGTTAACATTGCTTAACATTAAATAAGATAGCTTAAAAAAAGCAATAACGCACCTAAGGCTATTGTTTTTTAAGGGTGTAAATAAAGTTGTAGGTGCCCAGGGTTTTCGTCCAAACCAGGCTATCGCCTTTGGTGCTTTGTTTAAATGTGCCGTTTAACAGCAAACTCCAGTTGAAATTGGCGGTATGGGCAAGGCTATCGGTAAAGGTTATTTCATTACCTGCTATTACGTAACTACCCCTGCTTGTTTGTGCTGCTGTGGAACCACCCTGGTAATTATTACCGCTGATAACAATTTCGGCGGTACCGTCAAGCAAGCCCGATCTATCGGTCATGGATGCTGTATTTAAACTCTTGAACGAACCTTTGTATGTTCCCTGTAATTGTTGGGGCGTAATTTTATCATCTCTACAGGCGGCTATCATAAAACAGGCAAATGAAAAAATTAAAAGGCGGTGCGCTTTCATATAATTGATTTTATTTAATTACGGTTAATTATCAGGTTGTGTTACAAGTGATTGAAAATATTAAAATTAAGCCGCACCCTTGTACATTCAATTACAAGAGCTTATCAAGTTGGCCTCCGAAATAAATTCATAACTTTGTTGTTGTTATGATGATTAGTGTGGCAACTCCCTTTAATTTACTCAACCAGGATCTGTTATTGCTGCCTCAAAAAGCCATTTACTGGCAACAGCAAAAAGCTTTAATAATAGCCGATGTGCACTTTGGTAAAGTGGGGCACTTCCGCAAAGCAGGGATAGCTGTGCCCCGTGATATGGAACAAAGCGACCTGGCCACGCTATCGGACCTGGTGCACGAGTACAAGCCCGAAAAGCTCATTTTCCTTGGCGATCTGTTTCATAGCGATATGAATAATGATTGGGATTGGTTTATCCTTTGGCGTAGCCAGTTTCCGGGATTGCAAATCATCCTGATAAGGGGAAACCATGATATTATAGCCGATAGTAACTACCAAAACCTCAATATTGAACTGTATGACGAGCTATTGATTGGCCCCTTCCTGATGCTGCACCATCCCCTGGCTGACGATAAACTACAAAACGCGGGCGGCTATGTTTTTTGCGGACACATCCATCCCGGCGTGAACCTGAGTGGCAAAGGCAGGCAAAGCATTACCTTACCCTGCTTTGCATTTGGCAGCAGGCAGGCAATATTCCCGTCATTTGGTAAATTCACCGGTAAAATAGCCATCCTCAGCCGACAGGCAGATAAAATTTTTGCCGTATTGAAAGATAAAGTAGTCGCGATAGCCTAACGCGCGTTTCATTTACAGCTTATTTTACGCCGTAATTTTTGTGTAATTATATTGTAATTTCTTAGATTGATTCTAAATAACTTTTTAGGGGTTAATAAGCCGGATGCATTTATATCTTTTGGCATATAATAGATACTTTTGCCCAAATAAATCTAATTCATAATGAGCGAAATTAAACAAACCTTTAACTCATCGCTGGGCAAAAAGCTGATCATGGCTTTAACAGGCTTGTTTTTGTGTACTTTTATTATTGTACACCTTGGGGGCAACCTGTTGCTATTTAGCAACGATAACGGTTTTGGTTTTAATGTGTATGCCAACTTTCTTACACATTTTGCACCAATTGAAGTAATTGCGTATATCCTATACCTGTCTATAGCGGTACATGCGCTTTACGCATTAATTATTACGGTTAAAAACCGCAAATCACGCCCGGTGGGTTATGCTATCCAGCCAAAATCTGATGCTACCTGGTCGTCAAAAAACATGGGCCTTTTGGGCTCAATCCTGTTGTTGTTTATCGTTATACACATGGGCGATTTTTGGTTTCGCTACCATAATGACAGGGAAATGGGCTTTAAAGAGTACCGCACCGACTTGGCAACAGGCAAAACAACCGAATCTGTTTACACACCTGTTTCGGAGGATTTTAATCATTCCGTTTCTGTTGAAAACAATGTAGAAATTGTAAGGGTAAAAGATTTGCATGCACGCGTGGTATTTAGCTTTAGCCATTTATGGTATGTAGTATTTTACGTGATTGCCATGGGTGCACTATCATTCCACCTGTTGCATGGTTTCCAGAGCGCTTTCCGCACACTGGGTTGGGTACACCGTAAATATACACCTATTGTATATGCTATTGGCACCTGGTTTTTTGCAGTAATTATCCCACTGGGCTTTGCCGCTATGCCGGTATATTACTATTTTGTAGTTAAAGGTTGATTAAGTTAAATGAGTTGATTAGGTTGATTAAGTTGAATGGTTAATTAAGTTAAATGAGTTGATTAAGTTGGAAAATAAACACCCTTTCAAACTCACTACTCAATACTCACCACTCACAACTCACCAAACCAACCACTCACTAATATAAAATATAAAAGAAATGAGTTTAGATGCTAAAATTCCAGAAGGCCCATTAGCCCAAAAATGGAGCAAGCATAAATTTGACCTGAAGCTGGTTAACCCGGCCAACAAGCGTAAATACGATATTATTGTTGTAGGTACCGGTTTGGCAGGCGCATCAGCAGCAGCCTCATTGGCCGAGCTTGGTTATAACGTAAAGGCTTTTTGTTTCCAGGATAGTCCACGCCGTGCGCACTCAATTGCGGCACAGGGTGGTATCAACGCTGCAAAAAACTATCAGAACGACGGCGACAGTGTGTTCCGTTTGTTTTATGACACTATAAAGGGTGGCGATTACCGTGCCCGTGAAGGCAACGTATACCGCCTTGCCGAAGTATCAGTAAATATCATCGACCAATGCGTAGCACAGGGTGTTCCTTTTGCACGCGAATATGGCGGCTTGCTGGATAACCGTTCATTCGGTGGTTCGCAGGTATCACGTACGTTTTATGCACGTGGCCAGACAGGGCAACAATTGCTTTTAGGCGCATACTCGGCATTGAACCGCCAGATACACGCCGGCAAGGTAAAAATGTATACCCGTACCGAAATGCTTGATGTGGTTACCATTGATGGCCATGCCAAAGGTATTGTTACCCGTAACATGATCACCGGTTCAATTGATACACATGCAGGTCATGCAGTGTTGTTGTGCACAGGGGGATACAGCAATGTTTTCTACCTGTCAACCAATGCAATCGGCTCAAACGTAACGGCTGCCTGGAGGGCTCACAAACGTGGCGCATTCTTCGGTAACCCTTGCTATACCCAAATTCACCCAACCTGTATCCCGGTAACCGGCGATCATCAGTCGAAGTTAACGCTGATGTCTGAGTCATTACGTAACGACGGACGCGTTTGGGCGCCAAAAACAGTAGAAATTGCCGAACAGTTACGCAAAGGAACAATCAAAGCCGACCAGGTAAAAGAGGACGACCGCGATTACTTCCTGGAACGTAAATACCCCGCTTTTGGTAACCTGGTACCGCGCGACGTGGCTTCACGTAACGCCAAAGAAATGGTTGCAGAAGGTAAGGGCGTAGGAGGCTCGGGTTTCGCGGTATTCCTTGACTTTGCCGACGCCATCAAACGTTTAGGCGAGGATACTGTGAGGGCAAAATATGGTAACCTGTTTGATATGTACATCCAGATTACGGATGAAAATCCATACAAACAACCAATGCGTATTTACCCGGCTGTACACTATACCATGGGTGGCCTTTGGGTTGACTATAACTTGAGCACAACCGTACCTGGTTTATATGCTTTGGGCGAATGTAACTTTAGCGACCATGGCGCCAACCGTTTGGGCGCTTCTGCTTTGATGCAGGGTTTATCTGATGGCTACTTTGTGATCCCTTTTACCCTTGGTGATTACCTGGCCAAACTTGGCCCTAAAAAGGTAGATACCACGCACCCTGCCTTTGAAGCTACTAAAAAGGACGTAATCACTTATATCAATAAATTACTTGCTTTAAAAGGCAATAAAACCGTAAACGAGTATCACCGCGAGCTTGGCCACATTATGTGGGAATATTGCGGTATGGCCCGTACGGCAGAAGGTTTAACTAAAGCCAAAGGTTTGATCCAGGCGTTGAAAGCCGATTTTTGGGTTAATGCCATTGTTACCGGTGAAAACGAAGAAGTAAACGCTTCACTGGAAAGGGCCGGCCGTATTGCCGACTTTATTGAACTGGGCGAACTGATGGTTGATGATGCACTGATGCGTAACGAATCATGCGGTGGCCACTTCAGGGTTGAATCGCAAACGCCAGATGGTGAGGCATTGCGCGACGATGACAACTTCGCGTTTGTAGCTGCCTGGGAATTTAAAGGCGAAAACCAACCGGAAGATTTACACAAAGAACAACTGGTATTTGAAGCAGTTCATTTATCGCAACGAAATTATGCTTAGTAGCTGCGCAGTAGCAAGTATATAGTATCAAGTAGTAAGACTTAAAAACTCATACAACCAATACAACTACTTGATACTTGATACTAACTACTTGATACTAACATTTGATACAAAATCTTAAAGAGATGAGTAACGGAAATATGAACCTGACGCTGAAAGTATGGCGTCAAAAAAATGCTCAAACATCGGGCAAATTCGTGACTTACAAGGCTGAAAATATTTCGCCCGATATGTCATTTTTGGAAATGCTTGACGTTGTTAACGAAAGTTTGACCCATAAAGGCGATGAGCCAATTAACTTTGATCACGATTGCCGCGAAGGTATTTGCGGTATGTGCTCGTTATATATCAATGGCCACCCGCATGGGCCAAAGCGTGGTGTTACTACCTGCCAGCTGCACATGCGTACCTTTCATGATGGCGAAACCATCACGATTGAACCGTGGAGAGCTTCAGCATTCCCGGTTGTGAAGGATTTGGCAGTTGACCGTTCGGCGTTCGACAGGATACAGCAGGCTGGCGGTTATGTATCGGTAAATACCGGCGTAACAACCGATGGTAATGCCATCCTTATCCCGAAAGTTATTGCCGACGAGGCATTTAACTCTGCTACCTGTATTGGTTGCGGTGCCTGTGTTGCAGCATGTAAAAATGCTTCGGCGATGTTGTTTGTATCTGCAAAAGTTACCCAGCTGGGCTTGTTACCGCAAGGCCAGCCAGAGCGTTATAGCCGAGTACAATCAATGGTGGCCCAAATGGACGAAGAAGGATTTGGCAGCTGTACCAATACCGGTGCCTGCGAAGCTGAATGCCCTAAAGAAATTAAGCTTACTAACATTGCCCGCATGAACAATGATTTCTTTAGCGCTAAATTGTTCAGGGAAGAAGAAATTCATGATGTAAAACACTAGGCTGTTTTAACTTGATAATAAAACAAAAGGCCTGGAGTTTATCCGGGCCTTTTGTTTTATAAATGCAATTATTAATTTAAACGAAACAAAATTAATAAGAACGGGTTAGTAGGTAAACAATTATGATTTTTTATGAGAAAATTTACCCTACTACTGTCAATAACTATTTTGCTTTTTGGTGCCTGTAAAAAAGATTCAAACTCAATTAACAACAATACCGATACCAGCCGGAAAACCGATACCCTCTCCGGTTCCATTACTACCAGCGTAACATTGGATGCCAATAAGAACTATTATTTAAAAGGGCAGGTTTATGTTAAAAACAATGCAGTACTTACTATTCCGGCGGGCATTACCGTTTACGCCGAAAAACAGGATGCTGCCGATAAGAAAACAGTACTGGTGATAACCGAGGGGGCAAAATTAATTGTTAATGGCACAGCAGATAAACCCGTGATATTTACGTCTGCAGCTACCGCAAAATCGCCCGGCGATTGGGGCGCGATAATACTTTTAGGCAGTGCGCCTACCAACACCGGTACAGGTAATGTTGCCGGTTTGCCCGTATCCGACGACACCAAATACGGCGGTTCAAATTCTGCCGATAATTCGGGCTCTATTACTTATTTGAGATTGGAATACGCAGGTGGCATAAACCCGCCGGCCGAAGACGAATGGATTGTTGATAAAGCGAGCGGCCTGTTAATGGCCAGTGTAGGCTCGGGTACAAAAGTAGATAATATAATGGTTAAGTACTCCAATGATGATGCCTTTCAATTTGTAGGCGGAACAGTAAATGCCACTCATCTTTTGGCGTACAATAACGGAGACGACGATTTTGATTTTGATCTTGGTTATACTGGCCACCTGCAATTCTTGATTTCGTATCGAACCAAGGCCTCATCTCCGGCTTTAAGGGCAAACGGGTTTGAAAGTTATAACGATGAAGTTCCAACTGCCAATGCTCCCTTAACCCGTCCGGTAGTCACAAATATGACTATTATAGGCCCGCAGGGGATGGAAACGGTAAAAACTAATTTGAACCAGGCTGTATATATGCGCAAAGGTACCAGGCTTGCTATCAGGAATTCGATTGTAGCCGAATATCCACAGGGAGGGTTCATGGTATGCCCCAGAACAAGACCTGTGATTTTAAGTAATAATAATGCCGAATTCAGGAGTAACCTGGTACAATCAGACACGACGGCGCGTGCCTTTTCCCGCGACCTTGACTACATTGTAGTTGCCGATCCTGAATTGACCGTATTTGAAACAAATATCGTTAATAAAAACACGGTTATAACTGTGTCAACAGATTTTAAACTTAAAGCAATGTACACGGGCAGCACACCTGATCTCACCCCGTCAGAAGGCTCTCCGGCTTTAAACGGCGCTGATTTTACGGGGAATGATTTTAACAATTCATTTTTTACTACGGTTACCTATCGCGGCGCTATTGGCACTTCAAACTGGGCGAGAGCAAGTAATTGGGCTAATTGGAAATAATAAATCTTTAACTACGTGAAACAAGATAGGGCTTCGGATAGCAACTCCGGAGCCCTTATCTTATTTTCTGGCGGTTAAAGATCCCTTAAGGGGCCATGTAGGTTGCGCGTCTGTTTCCATAAAAAAATCACTTTTATTGCCGGCCAAGGTTTGCATATAATTATGCAGCATGTTGCCGGCCTTTATAACCGCATTTTCACGACCATCTGTTTGATAACGATTATCGGTAAGCCGAATAACCTGAACCCTGGTGTTTTGCCATCTGGTGATACTGATGCTCATAAACCACGAATAATAAAAGCTATAATTTATTCGAAGTAATTCCCACTGCGTGTTATACTGATTGGTGTCCCCATTAAGTTCAACTGTGTATAATTGAAACTGCTGATCGGTTATCGTTTGCAAAGCCAGCGATGAATTATCGCCCCCACAATCGTTATACTTATCTTCATATTCCTTTTTAAGGTCGTTAAAATCAATAATGTATTCTATATACAGGTCGTGATATAGCTCATGCGTAGCAATCAGCGCCCGGCGGTTACGGGTTGCGCCATCACGGATATGCTGGCTAAAACTTAAATGGGCACGTTCTTCAATTTCGCTTTTGGTGCGGCCGCATTCGCTGCAAAACATGCCATCTTTGTATTCCTGAACATTAAACTCGTACTTTTTCCGCCTGGCGTCGATTTTTGACTTAATCTTTTCGAATTTCACTTTACACCCATCGTCGGCATTGTCGGCCAAAACAGAAGTTTGCGCCGATGCAGAGCGGTAACTTACCAGGAAAATGATAATACCTAAAATAGTTTTCATGTTCAAAAAAACCGAAAATCTTGAAACTGGATGGTTTAAATAGGGTGGGCTTTATTGTAAGCTTACTACCAATTTAAGCAGAATATTTTTGATATGCTCAAAACCGGAATATTATTTAAAAAAACAAAGGTATTGGTGCCGTCGATTATTGGGGTGTTAGGGATAAAAATGAACCCGGATTATATTGGGTGCGGCCGCCTGCCTGTGTTAGCTTGGCAATTACTTGTTTTACTGGCTGCACCTTGTTAATCAACCAACCTTTTTTCAATAAATTTTGTGGTATCGCTTTCAACTTCGCCGCCAATTTTCGTTAACTTTATCGGGAACGCGATCCTTGATATTTGAAACACAGAATCGGTGCTAAACCTATTGAAGAATATATTGAAACTCTCTGATGTAGTATCAACTGCGTTGAGGTTTGTCGTTGTTTTAGCGGGCAGCGCGCCTTTTTTCCATTTGCAATTATTGTTAGCAGAAACCAACAATAACAGTGTCACATATAACAGCCCATATTTCTTTATGATTTGAAATAACACGAAAATTGTATCAGTTGTTATGCAACGATATACTGCCTGCCACTAATATTTTAGGTGAAGATAATCAGCCATTAAAACAAGTTTTGTCAGTATAAATTGCCATATCAATACCTAAACTTTATGAAAAATGAAAAATCAATCAAAATAATCGTAAAAAATTCAAAATAATTTCTTTTTTTATCAAAAACACTTCATAAATTACATTTTTAAAAAATAACTGATTAATAATCTTTAAATCTTCACAATTTCACATGCAGGAATCAGCTTATTTTGATAAATATAACCCAATAGGTGGTGTTTGGGACGAAATGTATGGCCTGGACAACAATGTTCGTGAACATTATCGCAAGGTAATTGAATATATTTCGCAGGAATCGGCCGACGATTTGAACAAAAAAGAGGAGTTGGCCAAACGTCTTTTTATGAGCCAGGGTATCACTTTTACGGTGTACAACAGCGGCGAGGGTATTGAAAAGATTTTCCCCTTCGACATTATTCCGCGCATTATTACCGCCAGCGAATGGGCTTTTGTAGAAAAAGGTATTAAACAGCGCCTTACCGCGCTAAACCATTTCCTGAAGGATATATACAATAACCAATTTATTGTAAAGGATGGTATTGTGCCTATTGATATCATTTACTCGTGCCCGCACTTTTTGCGCGAGATGTACCAATTGAAGGTACCTTACGATATCTATGTGCATATCTCGGGCATCGATCTGATCCGCGACGAGGACGGTACTTTTTATGTGCTGGAGGATAATTTGCGCACCCCATCGGGCGTGAGTTACATGCTGGAAAACCGCGAAATAACCAAACGTTTATTTCCGGATTTGCTGCCCCAGTGCGGCGTACGGAGTGTTACGGAGTACCCTACCATATTGTATAAAAACTTGCTGGCATTATCTCCACGGCAAATCTCAAACCCCACTATCGTGTTGTTAAGCCCGGGTATTTATAACTCGGCTTATTTTGAGCATACCACCCTGGCCCGACTGATGGGTGTTGAACTGGTGGAAGGGCGCGACCTGGTGGTAAACAACCACAAGGTTTATATGAAAACCACCACAGGCCTGCAGCAGGTAGACGTAATTTATCGCCGGGTTGATGATGAGTATTTAGATCCGCTGGTATTTAACCCCGCAAGTATGCTGGGTGTAGCAGGCATTATGGGCGCTTACCGTAAAGGTAACGTAGCCATCGTAAATGCTGTTGGTACTGGTGTGGCCGATGATAAAGCGGTTTACGTATACGTACCAGACATGATCAGGTATTACCTGAACGAAGAGCCTATACTGAAAAATGTACCCACACACCAGTTGGGGAACCCCGACGAACGGGAGCATGTTTTTAAAAACCTGAATAAAATGGTAGTAAAAAAAACCAACGGCAGCGGTGGCTACGGCATGCTGATGGGACACGCGGCATCGGAAGAGGAAATTGAAGAGTATAAAAAAGAGATACTGAAAGATCCGCGTAATTTTATAGCACAACCTACCATTAGTCTTTCGGCAGCGCCATGTTACATGCAGGGCTCGTTAAAACCACGCCGCATCGATTTAAGGCCTTACGCATTGTACGGGCCTGATGGTATTGAAATAGTACCTGGCGGACTAACCCGTGTGGCTTTAAAAGAAGGCTCATTGGTGGTAAACAGCTCGCAGGGTGGGGGCAGTAAGGATACGTGGGTGCTGGCGTAAAGCTCCCCGCCCCCTGAAGGGGGAGTGAAAATAGTATAATTGGATTTTAAATAAACATCCCCCCTTATCGTTCCCCCTTCAGGGGGGTAGGGGGCTTAAGGAGCTAATATGTTAAGCAGGGTTGCAGCAAGTTTTTATTGGTTAAGCCGTTACATTGAGCGCAGCGATGGTATGCTGCGGATGCTCAAAATTAATTATGCCTCATCGCAAGATACCGTACAGGAATTTACCTGGGAACCGGTGATCAGGATTTTTGCCGGAATTAAAGAGACGGAAATTGAAAAACTGGAGAATGACAGCCGGGCAGTTTTAAAATACATGGTTACGGGTAAAAACAACCCTAACTCGATACTGAACATTATAACCCTGGCCAGGGAAAACGCGCGTGGCGTGCAGGAGCATATCTCCAAGGATCTTTGGCAATGCCTTAACGAGTATTACCATACTGTAAAAGATTCGCGCCTGGAGCGCTCCCTGCAGCGCGAGGACCCTATTGGCGTGCTTGATATATTAATAAAACAGGTAATGCTTTATTACGGTACAGCAGAAATTACGATGGAGCGTGGCGAAGGCCGCAGCTTCATGAATATTGGCAAATACCTGGAGCGGGCCATCCAGTCGGTAGATATCTTGGATACCAAATTCAGCTCGGTAAGCGATAACCCCGACTTGCTGACAGACACCACCTATTGGAAACATCTTTTACTATCATTAGGCGGATATGAACTTTATCTGAAAACCTACCGCGAGGGTTTTGAGGCAGAAAACGTTTTGGAACAGGTAGCATTGAATAATGATTTCCCCCGCTCGGTTATCTACTCGGTAAATAACATACATCGTTATTTTGACAGGTTGAAAAATGACAGTAACGTAGATACCTTCCGCGAGATGTCATTCCAGATAGGCAGGTTGCAAAGCCGGATCAAGTACAGTTCGGTAAAGAGCATCCGTGATGAGGGGCTGCATTTATTTTTGACACAAACCAGGAAAGAACTTTATGGCATTGGTAACTCATTAAACGAATATTACTTTGCAAACTCATAATCTTGATTTGAAGATTTGAGAATTTGAAGATGAATGAAAGAGTGATTTGATTGGATAGGCCGACATGGCATTTTCAAATTTTCAAATCCTCAAATTAACTAATTCAAAAAAACATGCCCGACTTTAAGATACAGCATATTACTAAGTATAGTTACGAAGGAATGGTACGCGATAGCGCCAACCAGATTGTACTTTATCCTATTAAGGACGAATACCAGGATGTAACACACCATGAGCTTAATATAACCGGCAACCCGGTGGTAGATACCCATATTGATTATTATGGCAATGAGATAGGTAGCTTTACCTATAGCGAGCCACATTCGGTAATGGTTATCAATTCAAAATTAAGCGTAACCACCAGGCAGCGGCCATTACCCGTTACGGATATTTTCCCAGACCAACAGTGGGAATATCTTAAACACATCCAGTACATGGTGCCTTATATCGACTTTTTGAAACAAGAATATTTTGAAGGCTTGCCTGAACTACAGGTTATTGTAGACCAGGAACGCGCTTACGATGATACACCATTCCAGATAGCGCTGCGCTTTTGTGGCTATGTATATCAAAACTTTGAATATATTAAGGGAGTAACCACTGTTGAAACTACGCTTGACGAGGTTTGGAAACTAAAAGCCGGTGTTTGCCAGGATTTTGCGCACATTTTAATGGTGATGCTGCGCCTGCTAAAAATACCTGCCCGCTACGTAAGCGGTTATATTTGTACCAATAGCAGTACCATGCGCGGCGAAGGTGCCACCCATGCCTGGGCCGAAGCCTACATCCCGGATTATGGCTGGCTGGGTATCGACCCTACTAATAATTGCATCGCTAATGAAACCCATGTGCGTTTGGCCGTTGGCCGTAATTTTTCAGATTGCTCGCCGGTAAAGGGCGTTTACAAAGGCACATCCGGCCATAAACTGGAAGTAGCGGTTAGTGTGGATGATGACGAGAGTACTTTTACAAGTATTGATGATAAAGCCCATCACGATAATGCCATAGAGCATCGTGCCACCGATAACACAGCTAAAAACAGCTATCAAAGGCACATGGAGATTATTCAGCAGCAGCAACAACAACAACAACAGTAGATGTGCAGATATGCAGATTTCAGATGTGCAGATGCTGGTAGCGTTTGATAGATGTTTTGATTTTAATTATACCAATGTCATTAAAAACAACAAAGCCTTACGAGTTTAACACCGCAAGGCTTTGTTATTTGCATCAGATTTTTAGATATATTGAAATCTCCCAAATCAAAAAATCATCTGCACATCTGAAATTTTGCATATTTGCACATCTAATTTCACACCTTCTTAATGGCATCCATCAGCACGGGAATTTTGGGCACCTTATCATAAGCCTGGGCAAGTTTTCCGTTTTTATCATAAATGGCAATGTACGGCGTGGTTTGCACATGGTAATAGCGTTGCACTACGTAAGTATACCCCTCGGTACCTATAATGATGTTGTGATACTTGGCCAAATCAAAATCGCGCTGAAATACCTGTATGGCCTTTAGCTGGTTCACAAAAGTGATCATTACAATTTGTACCCCTTTTAGCTTATCCAGTTCGGGTTTTAAATCATACATCAGATGCTGGCAGTGGCTGCAATCCGGCGAGAAATAAATCACCATCACCGGCTTGTTCTTTTTCAGGTCGGCAGGCGTTACGTAAACGCTGTCGGTAGTTAATATGTGATATGGTGCAATTTTGCTATTGGCAGGCATGGTTTGCGCCTGGCTACAGCCGGCGGCCACAATAAGGCAAAGCAACAAACATATTCTTTTCATTATGTTGATATAAATTTTCATTAAAGCATAGTTACGATATTTTTAGCTTTCCAGCAATTCTATCTGCCAGGCTATATCTTCTTCGGTTACCGGGAATAACGCATTTTCGCGTATTGTATGATACACGGCATCAAATAAACCATTATAATTACCTTTGTCTGACGGAACCCATTCTACTGTTTTCTCATTATCAAGTCCCATCAACACCAGTTTACCCTCGCTACCTTCGGGTTCAACACCAAAACCTGCTGCATCGGGCATTATTCCGGCGTCAAGTTGTGCCTCCTGTACATCGGTACGCAACTTTACAAAACTTCCCAATGTGCCATGTACAACAAAGCCCGGCAAATGTTCGGCAATCAACAGGCCCGACGTTAGATAAACGTTTAATTGATTGGGATAGCTTAGGTGAATGTGAAAATAATCATCTACCTGCGATCCGGGCCGGTGTATGGCCGTTGTTTTTACGTAACTCAACGGCCGGCCAAAAATACTAATGGCGTTGTCAACCAGGTGTGCCCCCAAATCGTAAGTTAAGCCATTACCGGGCGTGTCTTTAGTCTCTTTGAATTGTTTTACACCGATAGGCATACGATACCTGTCGAGCCTGAAATGTACCTCTATCAGCTCGCCCAGGCGACCACTTTCAATCACCTTTTTTACGGAGATGAAACCACTATCATACCTGCGGTTGTGGTAAATCATTACTTTTAAATCAAGCTGCCTGCCCAAATCAAATAGCGCCTTCACTTCGGCCGAAGTAACCGCTGCCGGTTTTTCTATCAGCACATGTTTGCCAGCATTTAATGCACGCGTGGCATAGTCAAAGTGGGTGTTGTTTGGCGTATTAACAATAATCAACTCAAGTTCGTCATCATTTAGCAGTTCATCTACAGTATTGTAGCTAACTACATCAGGATATACTTTACCCGCCTTTTTTTCATGGCGTTCTACAACTGCTTTAAATGTAAAGCCAGGATTGGTTGATAAAAACGGCGCATGAAAAATACGGCCCGACATACCATAGGCCATAAGCCCGGTTACTATTGGTTTTGTTGACATTGATATTTATTTGCCTTTAGTTATAGGGTAAAAATAAGATTATTTGTGAGACGTTTATTTAAGATTGACAAAGTTGGTGTTCAATGACATAAATAAAGAAAACTCGTTTACCTACAAATCAACAGTTTCGCCAATAGCCGGCAACTTTAAATTTAACCCGGCTTTGATGAATTTTTCTCTTACCTCGTCTTTATCAATTTTAATAACATCAAAAGAATCGTAATGAATACCTATGATGTTTTTACAGTTAATAAAACCTGCAGCTTTAATAGCATCGTCGGCGCCCATGGTGTAGTTATCGCCGATGGGGAAGTAAGCCCAGTCAAGGTTTTCATCTTCCAGCAGCTTCATATCGTAAGTAAGTGCTGTATCACCCGCAAAATAGATTTTTTTACCGTCGATGGTTAACAAAAAACCTGCGGGGTTGCCACCTGCGGCGCCATCAGGCATAGTGCTGGAGTGCACGGCGTTCACCATTTTAACCCGGCCAAAATCAAAGTTAAAACCACCGCCTATATTCATGCCATGTACGTTGTCAATACCTTTGCCGTTAAGCCAGTTGGCAATTTCGGCGATGCAGATAACTTTGGCGCCACTGTTTTTTTGCACCTCTATCAGGTCGGCAACATGATCGCCATGTCCGTGTGATACCAGGATATAATCTGGTTTCAGGCTTTGCAAATCAACATCCTTGGCCAATGGGTTGTATGTTATAAATGGGTCGAACAAAAGTTTGGTGCCGGTACTCAATTCTATCCCGACAGTTGATTGTCCGTAAAAGGTAGTTTTCATTTTTATTAGTTTTGAGTTTTAAGTGATGAGTGTTGAGTTAAATAATGAGTCGGCAGTTTGAGTTAATAAGAAAAAACTTAAAACTCAGAATTCAAGGCTCAGAACTATTTTCCAAACAAGTTTCCTAAACCCGGCATTCCGCCAAACATATCTTTGGTCATGGCAGCCATTTCGGCCTGGCTTACGTTATCGGCTTGTTCCATGGCTTTGTTAAAAGCTACAACCAATAACTCTTCCAGTTCTTCCTTGTCGGCATCAGCCAAAAAATCGGGGTTGATATTGATTGATTTTACCACTTTGTTGGCATTGGCCGTTACCACAATTTTGCCGCCCTCGGCGCTGCCTGTTACCGTAATAGCATCGAGGCGTTTTTTCGATTCGCCAGCCTTTTGCTGGGCTTCCATTATTTTATCAAACATAACTTTATAGATGTGCAGATTTCAGATGTGCAGATTACAGATGTTCAAATATGCAGATGATAATTATTAATATTACTAATACTTAAATTTTACAATTCAAAACCAAAAGGTTTGATACTAAGTTGCTTTACACAACTCACAACTCACAACTCACAACTCATCAATCATCACTCGTATCACCATTACCGTTGTACGCGCTTTTACGTACAATAGGCATGCCGGCGGCTTTAAACAGGTCATCAAGTTTTAGCAGGCTGCCATTGGCTAAGTTTGATAACAAAACAATAGTGATATCGTTTTTCATATCGCGCAGGTAAATGTGCCTGAAACCATGCCACCAGCCGGTATGGTAAATAACCTGCTGGCCTGGTGCCGTAAAGGTGCGCCAGCCGTAACCATAGCTAAAGTGGCCGTGCAGCATTGGATTACGCGGCACGTAGGCCGAATCGAGCGTGGCTTGTTTCAGCAATATACCGGCACGCAGCGCCCTGTCAAACAGGAAAAGATCTTTAACGGTACTATATATACCTTTATCGCCTACCGGGCCATCTAAAAAGTTTTGCGCTACCGAGTACTTCCACTGGCCACGGTCGTGTCCAACTACGTGTACCGGTATTTTATCATAAACCGCTTTGGAGTAAACCGCAGTGTGCAGCATACTGGCCGGCTTAAATACATTATCTTTCATAAACTGGGCATATGATACGCCGCTCACTTTTTCGATAATAGAGCCCAGCACCATGAAGTTTGAATTATTGTACAAAAAGCGCTTGTTGGGTACATTGAATGGATGCGGTTTATAATCGGCAATCATTTTCATTGCATCCATATTAGTAAGGCCCTTCCGTTGATTAAGATGCTGGCTTCGGTATATATCGTCAATAAAATACACATAATTCATCATGCCCGAGCGGTGCGTAAGCAGCAAACGGATAGTAACCCCATCGTACGGAAAATCCGGAAAAAACCTTTTTACATCATCATCCAGTTTCAGTTTACCGCGTTCCATCAGCATCAAAATGGCTGTTGAGGTCATGGTTTTGGTAACAGACGCCAGTTCAAACTGCGAGCCTATTTGCAGGCTGTCGCGGTGCAGGTAGTCGGCCCAGCCAATAGCATTTTCGTAAATGATTTTTCCTTTTTTGGCTACCAGCACATTGCCGTTAAATGCGCGGGTACGGTGCAACTCCTGCATTACCGCATCTATTTTTTTATCGGCGTTTTTGGAGTTGTAGGCCAGCAAGGTAACTGTATCCAGTGGTTTGGCGGTGGCAGGGCCGGCGGCGCTTTGCGCTTTATCTTTATTTTTTGACGAACAGGCTGTTAAAATCAGCAGTAAGGACGCGAACGAAAGGGTACTCTTGTACAATAACTTCATAGATCAGAATCTCACACTTAAAACGAATGCGAAAATTAGAAATTATACAGCAGGTTAACATTAAAGTTTTTATTTTTTTCGTTTAGTTCATACTCTTTGTATGTTTAATGTATGAATATTGTTAAAAAACTCAGCCTGTTGATGTCCGTTTTACTATTTTCGGTTGCTGTTCAGGCCCAGGATACCGATGTTGCGGGGTTGATAAAACAAGGCATCCAGCTCAATAATCAGCATGATTATGCCGGTGCTATCGAAAAATATAAACTGGCTTTAACAACCGAACCTGATAATGCACAGGCCAATTATCAGATAGCATTCAGCTTGAATGCATCGGGTAAGGGTACCGACGGAATCCCGTACCTGGTTAAAGTAACCAAAGCCAACTCCAATTTTACCGGCCCGGCATTTGAACTGTTAGGTGGTATTTATGACAGCAGCCACCAACCCCAACAAGCCATTGATGCCTATAAGGAGGGCCTGAAAATAAAGCCCGACTACCAGCCTTTGTATTTTAACCTTGGCATAGCCTATTTCCGCGCCAAAAAATTTACCGAAGCCGAGCAGGCGGCCATAGAAGCCATAAAACTCGACCCCAAACATGCCAACAGCCAGCGGCTGTTCGGCCTGGTAACTTTCCACCAAAATAAAAGGGCAGCAGCGCTGATGGGCTTTTGCAGCTATTTACTCCTGGAACCCGAAGGCCCGCGCAGCGATGAAGCCTATACCAATATGCAAAGCATTTTAAAAGGCGGCACGCTTAAAACAGAAGATGCCAAAGCGGAGGCATCAACCATAGCCTTGAACAGGGCCTTGAATGCTGCCATTGCAAAAGCAAAACCAGGTTTAACCCCTGCCGATGTATTGGAAAATCAGCTAAAGTCGATTTTTGAAGCAATTGGGCAATTGGCCGAAAAGCAGGTAGGGAATGATTTTTTCAGACATTACTATGCGGATTTTTTTTACAGCCTTAGTAAAACCACCAATATGCCCGCGTTTGCAAGGCAGATGGGTTTAAGCGCAGATAAGGAAGCTAACAAACAGTGGCTGCAGAAAAATGAGGATAAGCGTAAAGCGCTGGATACTTGGGTTGCGGCGACGGAAAGAAAATTTTAAAAATCCTTTTTTTAATTAAAACTGCTTCCTAAATTTAGGCATGAAAACCTATCACAAATTCCTTCTGATTATTTTATTTATCGCTTACGGGCCGGTGGCTTTCGGGCAGACTAAGGACGATGCCAAAGCTTTGTTAAAGGAGGGCATTGCCCTGCACGATGCCGGCAAATACGATGAAGCTATTGCCAAGTATAAAGAGGCTTTAAAAATAGATCCTGAATATTCAAGCGCCTACCACGAAATTAGTTACAGCCTTTTTAGTTCGGGCCGGGGAAAGGAGGCTATAGCTTACCTCGAAAAGTTGCTCGCTTTAGATCCAAAATCCGGTGGCGCTTATGATATGTTGGGCAGCATTTATGACGATGACAAGCAGCCCGATAAGGCTGTTGAATATTATAAAAAAGGTATAGCCGTCGATCCGCAATACCAGCGGCTGCATTATAACCTGGCGATAACCTGTCTGCGTCAAAAAAAATACGCCGAATCCGAAAATTATGCGGTGGAGGCTATTAAGCTCGATCCAAAGCATGCCAGCAGCCAGCGCGCTTATGCTATGGCTACTTTTTATGAAAACAAACGCGGAGTGTCACTTTTGGCATGGTCTAGTTTTTTAATGCTTGAACCACAAACCAAAAGGTCGGCCGAGGCATACCGGTATGTTCAGTATATCATCAATTATGGTGTAAAGCAAACGGGCGAAAAAAACGTGACCATTAATATATCAACTGATGATTTAAGCGGCGCCAATTTACTGATGCCGATGGCTATAGTTAACGCCACATCGGGCAAAAAAGATCTAACTAAAACTGATTCTCTTACCCTGCAACTCAAGGCGATTTTTAGTATTGCCAATACTTTTGAAGACAAGAAAGGCGACCCTTTTTATAAGAACTTCCTGGGTGATTATTTTAAAAAACTTTCCGAGACGGATAATATGCCCGCTTTTGCCCGCCTAATTAGCCTGGGTGCAAACCAGGAAGAAAACCTGCAATGGTTTAAAGATAACAACGCCAAGCTATCGGCATTGGATGCCTGGGTAACGGCTACAAAAAGGGAGTTTTGATTCATAAGAAATGGTAACTGTTGTTCAAAGATGCGATGAACTGATAGCAGAGCTTTCAAGGTTTTGCAGTGATATGCTTTATATGGGTCCTCCTATAAATGATGATAGGTTGGAACGTTTTGAAAAAGCTATAAGCTTTAGGTTGCCAAATGATTTTGTATACCTTTTTAAAAAGCATAATGGGTTTTCATTAGATGGTACTGAGGTTTGTGGTTTGGATATCGAACTCAGAGGCGCTTCTTTGGATGAACTCTACAATTTTGAACACGACGAAGTAGGTAATAAGATGCCCGCTGAGTTTATGCCGTTTTCACCCGATGGGTTTGGAAATTATTACTGCCTTGATTTGTCCAATTTGATAGATGGCTTTTGCCCGGTGGTTTTTTGGCAGCACGATTGTTTTTATGAAAGTAAAACAGATGTTGAAGTTACCCATTCCGATTTTATAAATTGGGTTGAAGAGGTAATGATAGCATGGACGCTGGAAAATAGCAACTATGATGGAACTGAAAAATAAAGATTGTTTTTGTTCTTCAAGAACTCTTTCAAAGTGCCCTTGAAGAACAAAAATGATTTATCTCATCAAAAATTAGGATCAAAATTAAAGAATATCGGGTTTGATAGGCCAACCATATTACCGCTCAGCGCCATTGATCCGGGAACCTGCGGGTAGGGTGTAGGTGTGCCTTGTACTTCTACGCGGTAATAACTCCGCTCGACAGTTGTCGGCGAATCTGTAAACTCAATCATCGGCGTTTTACCCGTGGTTTTAAAGCTGCTAAAAGGATTGCCATTTTTTATGATGTTGATGGTGTACTCCCCATCGGCAGGCACTTTGCCGGTTAGCTGCACGCGGAATTTCACCGGCTTGCCTGTGGCTTTGGCATTATCGCCCATCATCATATCCATTTTACCATCCTGGTTTATATCGGCATAAAATTCAACACGTGGGGCGTACGGATTCTGGCTGATGCATACCCGCCCGTTGGTAAGGGCGTCAATAACCGCCTGCGTGGTGCGTGCCGTGGCAAATACCCAGGTGGTCGGAGTGCCCACATAGTTGGCCTTGGCCTGGTAGCTGTTTTTGGTTTCCTTATCCGGCGAATCGGGAACGCCATGGTGGGCGTCGCTGCCGCCGCGGCCGGTAAGCTTGCGGCCGGATGACAGCATGTCGTCCCAGATCATGATGGCATTGGCATTTTTCGACCAGATAGCCGAGTTCCACACCTCGATTGAATTAACTATATCGTACGAATACCCGAAATGATCTTTCCCGCTTGGGTGGTTGGCCGATAGGTGGATGCCCAACTGTTTTTTTACGGCGCCTACCACCACATCGCGCTGATCGCGCACGTCATATAGCTTTTGATGATCATAAGGCACGGCAGAGAAGGCATTACCATGGCCACGGGTTGTTGTCCACTCGGCGCTGTAAAGCAGCAGCACCGAGTCTGATTTAAATTCAGGGTCGGCCCAGGTGTGGTGGGCTACGTCGCCGTTTACATGGTTGTCGTGGTCGGTAATGGCTACAAAATCAATCCCCGCCGATTTAGAAAAGGCAATGATTTTGGCGATGGGGTTATTGGACGATTCGGTACTATGCCGCGAGTGCACATGCAGTTCGCCCTTGAGCCAAACGCCCTTGCTCAGGCTGGCAATTGGCGGCAGCTGGCCAACTTCGGTTGCTGCCCAGGGGTTGATGTGGGGTGCCTGGGCTAATGCTGCAGTGCAGGCAAATGTGCCGATGATAAGCAGCAAAGTATTTACCAGCGTCGTTTTTTTGTAATTGTTAAAAGTCATATCAAATGATTAAAGGGTAGTATGTTTGGGCGGCAAACTACCCCACGCATATTAACTCAATGTTAGCGCCCGCAAAATGAATAAGATTGTGACAATGCTATTTTTTTTAAGGGTTATAAACTGCACTAAGTTTAACGATTTACCCGAAAGTGTTAGCAGGTGCCTGGCACCTGCTAAAATCAAACTAATTACTCAACTCTAAAATCCACATACGCATTGCAGGTATGGTAGTTTTTTCGGTTGTGTTTAGCAAGTTGCCGGTTATTACATTTTGGGCTTTGGTAAACCCTGCTGTCCTTTCAATATATTTGCCAAAATCAATTGTGTTTTCCTTTTTTGCAGTGTTCATAATACACATTATCGTTTGTTTGGTATCATATCTGAAATAGACATATAGTCCGTTAACCGGTATATAGTGCATCATTTTTCCGGTTTTTAATGCTGATGAGATTTTCCGGAAAGTGCCCAGTTTTTTAACAATATTTTGAACGGCGAGTTCATCGGCGGTAAGACCTTCGCCGGTAAATGCGTTTTTTTTATCCGTGGTCCATCCACCAGGAAAATCAGCTCTTACCAAACCATCGGGGTTGGTAAAGCCTTTTAAAAGCACTTCCGATCCGTAGTATAACTGCGGAACACCCCTGCACGTTAATAACCATTCATAGCCAATTTTCTGCTTTTCAACATCCTCGCCCACAACCGAAAAAAAACGGGGCTCATCATGGTTATCCAGCAAAAGCACATTATGGGTTGCATCTTTATTTAAAAAATCGCTGCTTAAGGTATAATACAATTTATTAACTCCATCCGTCCAATCAAATGGCTGCATCAGCGCCGGGATAATGCCAAAATACAGGCATTGAAAATCCACCGAGCCTTGCAAATTACTTTTGAAAGGTAAATTGAAATTGTTCTGATTAAAATACGATTGATTGGCAACGCCAAATACCCTTGTTTCGCCAAATAAAGTAAGCTTAGGAAATTCGTTCATTATTGCCTGGTTACACCGGTTAGCAAAATCCATGTCGTTGTAGGTATAGGTATCTATCCTTATCCCGTCGATTCCAAACTTTTGCACATACCAGATGATATTTTGGATCATATAGTTTGCCATAAATGGGTTAGAGTGATTAACATCCGGCATTTCAGCGGTAAACCAGCCATCTGTCATTTTCTTTTTATCTGATGGTGCCGCGTACGGATCAAACTGGGTTTGTTCCCTGTAATTCGTTTGGGTAAATTGGGGCCAACGGTGCATCCAGTCTTTTGCCGGAGGATCCTGCTCCAAAAAATGGTAAAGGCCGGTATGGTTGTATACCACATCCATGATCAGTTTCATCCCGTTTTTATGCAGCGTATTGCTTAATTGTGCATAAAGAGAGTCGCTTCCATAGCGCGGATCAATTTTATAATGATCGGTAATGGCATAGCCGTGTTCGGTGCGGTTGGGCATGTTATTTTCCATTACCGGCGTAAGCCATAAAGCGGTTACGCCAAGGCTTTTAAAATAGTCGATATGATTTAATATACCCTGAAAGTCGCCGCCGTGTCTTAAGTACATCGAATCGCGGTTCAGCGACTGATCCCTCATTCCGGTTATTCTGTCATTTTTTGTATCGCCATTACTAAACCGGTCTGTCAGCAGCAGATCTATAAAGTCAGCCGAAGTTACCCCCTGCGCATAGCTACTGCCGTTGCCCAGGGGTTTTGCTAATAACGGCCATGGTAATATCGAAGAATTAACACCATCTCCAAAAACGATTTTTACCAATCCCGGCTTTGCGGCAGGGCTGATAGAGATATCAACGGCCGTATATTTTAGGTTGGGGAAATGATGAGTTTGGAGTACGGTGATACCAGGGTAATTGATTTTGATTTTTTGCTGAGATAAAGTTTTGTTTTCGCTTCTGATTAATAATTGAACATGGTTCATTTTCATGCCAACCCACCAATTGGTAGGGTAGATGTTGGTTTGCTGCCCATACAGATTTAAATATCCGAGTATGGTAATAAATAATAAGGTTAAAAGATTTTTCTTCATGATGATTTAATGAGATTATTAATTGGAAGGGCAAAGTAAATGTTGAACTGAAATACACCAATTTTTGATGCAGACAGCGGAAAAAGGAGGGCGAACGACAGTTAAGGCCGCGTAGTTTTAAAGTAAATGTGCAATACTTTTATGGTGGCCCTGCTAATTTTATTACTTTTAAAACGTGCCACGCTTAATAGCTAAAAGGAAATTGAAGAGGATAGAATTGTATACCCTGTACTGGGTTGGCTACTTATTGCTGTTTACAATTCTGCAGGGGCTTTCGGCCGGCGACTTCTTTACCGTTTTTAGAAACGAGTTCTTTAGTTTAATCCCCAAGGTTTTTTTTGTTGCCATAGTTGTAGAAACGTTGATGGCAGATTTGCTTTTTCATCAAAAACTTATCCGCTTTATAGCTGTGTATGTTTTGTTAATGGCGGTATTCGCACTGTTGTTACGTCTGATAGATAATTACGTTATTCTAAAATATTTTTTGACCGCCTGGACAAAAGAACCTCTATTGAGTATTGGCCCCTTTTTATATAATTGTATTAAGCTTCAGTTTGTGCTCGCTGTACCTTTTTGCGTTAAATTATACCAGCTATTACATTCAGAAAAAGTAAAGGCTCTGCAAATTGCGGTTGAAAAAGGTCCCATTGAGCATGTGTTGATAGTTCCTGGTGATGAAGATGCCTTTCTTTCGGTTAAATGCGAACGCCGGATAGTAAAAATTAAATTTAACGATATATGCTATGTTGAAGCACAGGGCAACTACCTTGTTATTTTTACCTTAACCGCAACCTATAAAACCTACTCATCCATATCAGAACTGGAAGATAAATTGCCGGGAGTACTATTTGCAAGGGTACATCGGTCGTTTATTGTTGCTTTAAATAAGATTGAAAGTCATAACAACAGCGAGATAACTATAGGAGATAAAGAGATTCCAATTGGCAGGTCCTATATTTCTAAGGTTCGGGAGATCTTATCGTAATAGTAACATGATTGTAAAATTGACCTGATGGGGCAGTAGCGTCACTTGATAAAATAATTGAAATTAAAACAGAGCCGGCGGTCTATACGTCAACCACCGATGTTGCCCCTCCATCACAAAAAGATTACCATTTCCCCATCTCCCGCATCAGATAAAAACATAACTTTGCCCCTGCAAAATTTAACATCATGAGTTTTAGGACCGAACACGATACCATGGGCGAGGTACAGGTACCTGCCGATAAATACTGGGGAGCACAAACGGAAAGATCACGCAACAACTTTAAAATTGGTCCGGAGGCATCTATGCCCAAAGAGATCATCGACGCGTTTGCCTATCTGAAAAAAGCTGCCGCTTATACCAATACCGACTTAGGTGTACTATCTGCCGAAAAGCGCGACCTGATAGCACAGGTTTGCGACGAGATTTTGACAGGCTCGCTGGCAACAGAATTTCCGCTGGTTATCTGGCAAACAGGCTCGGGCACACAATCAAACATGAACGTGAACGAGGTTGTAGCCAATCGCGCCCACGTACTGCAAGGCAACAAACTGGGTGAAGGTAAAACTTTCATCCATCCAAATGATGATGTAAACAAATCGCAATCATCAAACGATACTTACCCAACTGCCATGCACATTGCGGCATATAAAATACTAATGGATGTAACCATTCCCGGTGTTGAAAAACTGCGCGATACCCTGCAATTAAAAGTAGAGGCTTTTAAATCGGTAGTAAAAATTGGCCGCACCCACCTGATGGATGCTACGCCGCTTACGTTAGGTCAGGAGTTTTCTGGCTATGTATCACAACTAAACCACGGCCTTAAAGCCCTGCGTAACACACTTGATCACCTGTCCGAGCTTGCCCTTGGCGGTACGGCAGTAGGTACCGGCATCAATACCCCAAAAGGTTATGATGTTAAAGTGGCCGAATACATTGCCCAATTTACCGGCCTGCCATTCATCACAGCCGAAAATAAATTTGAGGCCCTGGCCGCACACGATGCTATTGTAGAGAGCCACGGCGCGCTTAAACAAATAGCCGTATCGTTAATGAAAATAGCCAACGATATCAGAATGCTGGCATCTGGTCCGCGTTCGGGTATTGGCGAGATCCATATTCCGGATAACGAGCCAGGCTCATCCATTATGCCCGGTAAGGTTAACCCAACCCAAAACGAAGCCGTTACCATGGTAGCAGCGCAGGTAATGGGCAACGATGTAACCATATCTATAGGTGGCTCAAACGGCCATTACGAACTGAACGTATTTAAACCGGTTATGGCTGCCAACTTCCTGCAGTCGGCAAGGTTAATTGGCGATGCCTGCTTGTCGTTTAATGATCATTGCGCTGTAGGTATCGAGCCCAATTATGCCGGTATTAAAAAACACCTCGAAAACTCGCTGATGCTGGTTACCGCGCTTAACCCGCACATTGGTTATGAAAATGCTGCCAAAATTGCCAAAACCGCGTTAAAGGAAAACAAATCCCTGCGCGAAGCCGCTATTGGCCTGGGCCTGTTAACCAACGAGCAGTTTGACCAATGGGTTATACCCGAAAATATGATAGGTGGCTTATAAGAAGCCTCACCCCAAACCCCTCTCCTGAAGGAGAGGGGCTTTTGATTTACTGCTTTTGAATAGCAAGTTCAAATATGCCAAACCGTTTTTTTAGCTTTCAACTTCCAGCTTTTACCCCAAAACAGGCCTTTCGATTTCAGCCTTCAACTTTCAGCAAAAAAGCTTTTTTCTTCTTCGCTTTCTGCTTTCTGCTTTTCGCTTTTGGCTCATGTAGTATGAACCCTAACATGCAAAAGCCAGGATTAACTTATTTGCAGGGCGAGTGGAAGCAGGATTCGGTTCCGGCAGAGAAGCGTTTAGTTACCTATTCGCTATACGACATTAAATTTAGCTGCGATTCGTTTGTGATGAAGATAAGTACCGTAAGCAAGGTAAACTACGGCGCAGATACCTGTATGAATAAAGGCCATTGGGACGAGTACATTCGCGGCACCTATTCGCAAAAGCAGGATACCCTGCATCTTAAAGGCGAATTTTGCAACGCCAACCTGAGTTACAAAGACGAGAAAACCTGTTTCCGCTGGGGCGATTACGAGGAGTTTTTTAAAGTAAAACAACCTCAAGATTCGCTCATTCAATTTACAAGCACGTCAAGCGTAATCCCTATACAGGCGCGTTTGGTTAAAAGAACAAGCTGCATCCCAAAACCACTATAATGAAAACATCAATCTTTAAAAAAATCGTTTTTTTTGTAGCTATATGCTACATCCCGGTGCAAAGCATGGCATGGGGTACCAATGGCCACCGCATTTGCGGCCAAATAGCCGATAGCTATTTAACGCCCAAGGCACGCAAAGCCATACAGGCCATTTTAGGCGACGAATCCATAGCGATTACCAGCAACTGGGCCGATTTTATTAAATCCGATCCTGCGTATGGCTACCTGTACAACTGGCATTTTATCGATCTGGATAAGGCTTATACCTACCCCGAATTACAAACCTATTTAAAGGCCGACACAGCTACAGATGCCTATACCAAAATGAATTTTTTGATAGCCGGCCTTAAAAATAAAAGCACAACCAAAGCCAACAAACTGCTTTACCTGCGCATGCTGATTCATATTGTTGAGGATGTGCACCAGCCATTTCACACCGGCCACACCAGCGACAAAGGCGGTAACGACTTTAAAGTACAATGGTTTGGCAAGGACAGCAACCTGCACTCGGTTTGGGATAGCCAGCTTATAGATAACCAGCAATTGAGCTATACCGAATATGCCACCTGGATAAACCACAGCACCGCCGCCCAGCGCGCAGCCCTGCAAAAAGACCCCATAAGCCAATGGCTGTTTGAAAGCAACCAACTGGCCGAAAAGTTTTATGCCGACATTAAACCAGGCGATAACCTTACTTACAAATACAACTTTAACCACATAGCCACCCTGAACCAACAACTCCTTAAAGCCGGCATCCGCCTGGCCGGTGTGTTGAATCAGTTGTTTGGTTGATTTTGGAGGCGAAAGGTAAAAGGTTAAAGGCAAAAGGTTAGACAGCCCGATCCAAAAAACCTTTCGCCTTTTACCTTTCACCCTTTACCTTAAAGAGAATGAAAATACTAATGGTATGCCTCGGTAACATCTGCCGTTCGCCGCTGGCCGAGGGGATAATGCAGCACCTGAGCGATGAGCAGGATTTGGGCTGGCAGGTAGATTCGGCAGGTACCGGTAACTGGCACGTAGGCGAGGGACCCGACAGGCGGTCGACCCGCGCGGCCCGAAACCACGGTATTGATATCAGTAACCAAATTTGCCGCCTGTTCAGGCAAAGCGATTTTGACGAGTTTGATCATATCTTCGTGATGGATAAATATAACCTCAGCGACATCCTGAACATGGCCCGTAACGATGAACATGCGCAAAAAGTAAAGCTCCTTTTAGGCGATAAAATTGTACCCGACCCATACCACGACGATACCCAGTTTGAGCCGGTGTTTGAATTGATAGAAGGTGGCTGTAAGGATATTATAAGGGAGTTGACGGGGAAAAATTAAGGCATCGTTGCTGATTATTAATTCGTTGTTCCCAATTTTTTGACTGCCGACTTTCGACTGCCGACTTCTGACTTTCGACTTATCCCATGGCGATGCCTTCTGCCCGGGCTCTTTGCTCATACTGCACAGGCCTTAGCCACATTGGCCGGTATCCGCGTCAATCCCTATCGCGTTTGTCTGAACCTGAATTTTTAGAATTAAAGAATAAACAGAATTTAGCTGTACATCGTCTCGTCGTTTATCTGTTCGTAATTTTTCGAATTCACGAAACTTAACTGCGGCTTTTCCCTATTATTTAGTTTTCGTGTTCCCCAATGTGTCAGCAGAACAGCTTCGGGTGAAAACGGTCAAAACAATGCGGGGCCGTGCGGCTGCAGGGCATAGGAAGTTTCTGCACGTGTGTGGGTCTATGTGGGTGAGGGCAAAATAATTCCAGCCCAGGTTTTGGCCGTTTTGCCGGGCAAAGGCCTTGAGCGCAAAGAAGCATTTCTGCTGACTTGATTTATTCGCTTATTATTTGTTTTTTTTTGGTGCTCATTATCTCGCTATGCTCGGTCTCGGTTACTTTGTATCAAGACAAAGTAACAAGCCCTCCCGCGGCGAATGAGCGGGCCGATGTCAATTATTACAAAAAAATCTCGTTGTACTCCCTAAAGCAATGTAGTAATTAAATCGCGCCTTTTCTCACCCTAAAAAACGGCAAATCCTCTCCATACCAAAAAGCCTCACCAAAACGTTGCATGCCGGCTTTTAACAAAACCTTTTGTGAAGCCGCGTTTTGGGGATGGGTAACGGCTGCAATTTCAGTCAATCCAACTTTATTGAAACCGTAGTCAATTAAAGCTTTTGAAAGTTCAGTGGCAATGCCTTGTCCCCAGTATTTGAAATGCAGGCGGTAGCCCAATTCAATTTTATCACCTTCGGATTCGCTGGGTTTTAGCATGCATACGCCAATGAAATCATTATCGGCTACGTTGAAAATTCCCCAGCGGCCCAGGCCGGTTTTGTTTTTGTAATCCTTTAGGGTATCCTTAAACACCTGCTTGCTTTCGGCCGGGGTGCGCTTCTTTACGTATTGCGTAAGGCGTTCATCCTCGTCCATAACAAGGGATAAGGCTTCGTCGGCAGCAGTAAATTCGCGGATCAGCAAGCGGGGTGTTTGTGTGATAATGTTCATGGCCTTCAAAAATATGGTAATTGGGCATTGGTTGGCATTGCGGATGGTAAAAAGAGTGTCATATAAAAGGTTCGGGATCGTTTGTCTGAATATTCGATCAGGTATTGCACAGGTTTAAGGGTTACGATCGTGCGTCTTCAATCGCGGTGCCCAACGTAGTATCCATATATTCAAACTGGGTTAACATAACTTAACACTTTTTAGAAATATTATATAATAAATACTTGATAATCAATTGTTTGTGCTTTTTTTATGGTTAACACAAAATCTGTTGTTTTTACTGGTTAAACGCATTCAAAAGGTGTTGCCAGCAGTTGAAAATTCAATGGCATTCAAAGGGCTATTTTTTCGTTTTTGTGGGCAGCCTGTAACCGCGTGCCTACATCCAACTTTGCAAAACGTATAATTTGCTTTTTTGTACATTTGCCGCATGGCATCCATCAAACCATCCGTACCAAAAGGCACCCGCGATTTTTCACCTGTTGAAATGGTGAAGCGTAACTACATTTTCGATACTATTAAAAGCGTGTTCCGTAAATACGGCTATCAGCAGATAGAAACCCCTACGATGGAAAATTCATCCACGTTGTTGGGCAAATATGGTGAAGAGGGAGATAAACTGATTTTTAAAGTATTGAATAGCGGCGATTACCTGGCCAAAGTAAATCCCGAAAAGCTGGCGGTGCTTAACTCGAATGCGGTGGCCTCAGATATCTCTGAAAAAGCCCTCCGCTACGATTTAACCGTGCCCTTCGCACGTTACGTTGTAATGCACCAGAACGAGATCACCTTCCCGTTCAAACGCTTCCAGGTTCAACCCGTTTGGCGTGCCGACAGGCCACAGCGTGGCCGCTATCGCGAATTTTACCAGTGCGATGCTGATGTGGTTGGCTCAGATTCTTTGCTGAACGAGGCAGAGTTTATACTGATATATGACGAAGCTTTAGGCAAATTAGGACTTAAAGATTTTACCATCAAGATCAACAACCGCAAAATCCTGACCGGGATAGCCCAGATCATTGATAAGGCCGACAACATTATTGACCTTACCGTTGCCATCGACAAGCTGGACAAAATAGGCCTGGATGGCGTAACCAAAGAATTGATAGACCGTGGCTTTACCGAAGCCGACATCGAAAAAATAAAACCGGTTATTTTGCTGGAGGGTTCAAACACTGAAAAGCTACAAAGCCTGCGCGAGGCACTGGCCCAGTCAGAGATAGGCCTTAAAGGCTGCGACGAGATAGAAACTGTTTTTAAATACGTTGAAAGCTGCCCGCTGCAAACCGCAACGCTCGAACTGGATATAACCCTTGCCCGTGGCCTAAATTATTACACAGGGGCCATATTTGAGGTGAAAACAAACGAGGCAGCCATGGGCAGCATCGGCGGCGGCGGCCGGTACGATGACCTTACCGGTATGTTCGGCCTGAAAGGCCTTACCGGCGTAGGTATCTCCTTTGGTGCCGATAGGATTTATGACGTTTTGGAAGAACTAAATCTTTTCCCAATCGCGGCCAACCAAAGCACCCAGGTGCTGATATGTAACTTTGATAAGGAGGGCGAAACCTACGCATTGCCATTATTGCAGCAATTGCGTCGCCAAAATGTTAACACGGAACTTTACCCGGCCGGCGCCAAAATCAAGAAACAGCTGGATTATGCCAATAATAAAAATATCCCCTACACTGTAGTTATCGGTGGCGATGAAATGCAAAGCGGTTTATTAACTTTTAAAGATATGGCCAGCGGTGTGCAGGAGAAATTAACTGCGGAAGAGATTGTTAGCAGGATGGCGAGGTAAATAACTACTGTCTGCATTCCTTACGGGTTTGGATAATGGCATTCCTTCCAGATTTTTTATGCTCAGTAGTAAAATTCGCGGCTTCTGAACGGGTTGATATTCAAAAATAAAACACTGTCATCCTGAGTAACCTTTATTTGTGCACAATGATCGCGTTGCAAATGATGTTTTTTTTAATTGATAATCAGTAAGTTACAAATGTATCAATGGCAGCCTGTCGAAGGGTCGCACGGAGAGGCCTTTGCCCACTATGCTTCGACGGGGCTCAGCATGACAGCCTATTTTGTGATGTCATTCCTCCTTCAGAATTGCTCGGATTTTAACACTCAGGATGACAGGAAAATAGGATATATCATGGCTGACGTGTTTCCCGCATCCTACATGCTGATCTATATGCAAATTTGGGCAGTATGTCTGCTGTCCTGCGGAATCCTGATATAATCAAGATGACATTTTTGGAGTTTCCCTGAAAAATTTATTTAAAAGTGTAGCCTACGCTAATCCCCCCGGCTGCAATAATGCCCTCGTCGTAAAATATCGGTACAAACCCTATTCGCAGGTTGATGCCCCGTTCCTGGGGTTGGTAGCGGTAGCCTATTGTTGCGGTGCCAATAAAGCCTGTAACCCTGTCGAAAATGAAGGTTTTGCCATTGCTGTTACCGTGCGAGTTTAAAAAGGTAGTACCGCCGCCGAGTTCAATCAGGCTGTTACCTTTTCCAAACAGGTAATTGATTTGTATCGGTACCGAAAAAACGTTATTGCCATCGGTAGCAAAGTAACCGGCACCAACTCTAAAGCCCAGGCCGTTGCGCCTGTGGCCAAAGCGCATATCGTAATTTACTGTTAGTGCCAGGCCAGGCCCGCCAACCTCAAAAAAAGCGGTTTGGGCACGGTCGCCTTCCGGTTCAGAACTGGTTGAATCAACCTTGGTGGTATCTATAACAATCTTTTTGGTGCCTGTTGGATGCGATTTTTTAACAGTATCCGTCATATTAGGCTCAACAATTTGTGCTGATGCCCCAAGGCCGGACAATAGGAGCAGAGTCAGAATAATTCCGTTAAGAGTAAAAATTTTCTTCATTCTTTAGGTAAGTAGAATTAATATACAATTCATGTTGTATTACGCTTACGGGCAATAAAAGGTTTCAAAAATGATGGTTTGCCGGTTTAGGCAGTGGTGTTGGTTTGATTATCAGTTAAATAAATCACGATTAAAATAAACATCAGCCGGGCCTATTTAATTGATTTTAACAATGTATAGCTTATACAAACAAAAAAAGACGCCATATCAGGCGCCTTTTTTTGTAATTTTTGTTTTAATTTAAAACTGGCTTGCTTTCTTCCTTAACCGTAAGGTCAAGCGGTTCGGTTACTTTTTCTTCCAGTAACGCAAGCTTAATCACATCGCGCATATCGGTTACATAATGAAAATTTAAATCTTTTATATAATCTTCTTTAATTTCCAGGATATCTTTCTGGTTTGATTTACAAAGGATGATCTCTTTAATATTAGCGCGCTTTGCCGCCAGTATTTTTTCCCTGATGCCGCCAACGGCCAAAACTCGGCCGCGTAAGGTTATCTCGCCTGTCATGGCCAGGTTGGGTTTTACTTTACGTTGCGTAAACGCCGAAACCAGGGCTGTAAGCATCGTTATACCTGCCGATGGGCCATCCTTAGGCGTAGCACCTGCCGGCACGTGCACATGCACATCCCAAAGGTCAAAAAGTTTTGGGTTGATGTCAAAATAACCGGCATGTGCCCTTAAATATGCCAGGGCAATGGTTACAGATTCTTTCATCACATCGCCCAGGCTGCCGGTAAGCGTTAAACGGCCTTTACCGGGGCTTAAGCTTGCTTCGATGAACAGGATATCGCCGCCTACCGATGTCCAGGCCAGGCCTGTTACAACGCCGGCTACATCGTTGCCTTCGTAAAGGTCTTTGTCAAATATTGGCGCGCCCAATATTTTTTCGATGTCTTTTTTATTTACTGCGTGACTGTAAGGCTCTTCCAGGGCGATGTTTTTGGCAATACCACGTACTACCGAACCAATCTTTTTCTCCAGCGCACGTACGCCCGATTCACGGGTATAATCAACAATGATTTTTTCGAGGATCTCGCTTTTAAGGGCAATGTCTTTTAATTTTAAGCCATGGGCCTCGCGTTGTTTGGGTACAAGGTGTTGTTTGGCAATCTCTATTTTTTCTTCAATGGTGTAACCGTTCACTTCAATAATCTCCATCCTGTCTAATAGCGCAGGCTGGATACTGCTCAGGGAGTTGGCAGTTGCAATGAACATTACATTTGAAAGATCGAAGTCCATCTCTACGTAGTGATCATAAAAAGTGCTGTTCTGTTCGGGGTCAAGCACTTCTAATAAAGCCGAAGAAGGGTCTCCTCGAAAATCGTTTCCTACCTTATCAATCTCGTCTAAAATAAAAACAGGATTTGCTGCGCCTGCTTTTTTTACCGATTGGATAATGCGGCCCGGCATTGCGCCAATATAAGTTTTACGGTGGCCACGAATCTCGGCTTCGTCGCGGATACCGCCCAAAGCCATGCGCACATATTTGCGGCCCAAAGCCTTGGCGATAGATTTACCCAGCGAGGTTTTACCAACTCCGGGAGGGCCAACCAGGCAAAGGATCGGCGCTTTCATATCGCGCTTTAACTTAAGCACGGCCAGGTATTCAATAATGCGTTGTTTAACCTTATCCAAACCGAAATGATCTTTATCCAAAACCTTTTGGGCGCGTTTCAGGTCGAAGTTATCTTTAGTAAACTCGTTCCATGGCAAATCAAGCAATAACTCCAGGTAGTTAATCTGTACCGAGTAATCTGCCGCGGCAGGGTTAGTGCGGGCAAGTTTTTCCAATTCTTTGGCAAAATGGTCTTTAACCTCTTTAGCCCATTTCTTTTTAACGGCACGCTGGCGTAAACTGTCTATCTCTAAATCAGGTGAATTACCGCCCAACTCTTCCTGTATAGTTTTAAGCTGTTGATTTAAAAAATAATCGCGTTGCTGTTTATCCAAATCAACACGTACTTTGCTTTGAATCTGGTTTTTTAACTCCAGCATCTGCAAATCAAGGGTAAGATGCTCCAGTACCAGGTTAATCCTTTCGCGCAAACTGGCAACCTCCAGCAGGCGTTGCTTGGCCGCCATATCGGCATTCATGTTTGATGATATAAAGTTGATCAAAAATGAAGTGCTTTCAATATTACGGATAGCAATGCCGGCTTCGCTGGGGATATTGGGCGATAGCTGGATAATATTCATGGCCATGTCTTTTATAGACGATACCATGGCTTTAAACTCTTTGTCTTCTTTTATTTTGGTTTCGTGAAAAGGCTCAACGGTTGCTTTAATATAAGGTTCTGACTGAACCTCATCCTTTAAAACAAAACGTTTTTTACCCTGCAGAATAACGGTGGTGTTACCATCGGGCATTTGCAGCATTTTGATGATGAGCGCAATGGTACCTACTTTGTTTAGCTGGCTAAAATTGGGGTCTTCAATACCCACATCCTGTTGCGCAACCACCCCAATCATCCGGTTGCCTTTATTGGCATCACGAATGAGTTTGATTGATTTGTCGCGGCCAACGGTTATTGGGATTACAACCCCGGGAAACAGCACAGTATTGCGCAGCGGCAAAATAGCCAGTATATCAGGCAATTGCTCGTTGTTCATTTCCTCCTCGTCTTCGGTAGACATTAAAGGAAAAAACTCCGAGTCTTCGTTTATAACAGGTAAAGCGTTTTTAAAATCGAATGGATCGAAACTCATTAATATATTTTTTGTGTAGAAAATAACGTCATGTTGTCAGCCCATAAAATTGCAGGGCTTGTAATATACAGGTAATTGATGGTTAAAACCTGTGCTGCATTATGTTTCAAGAGCTGTGCCAAGTTATGTTAATAATGAATAACAATTGATTTGGTGCTGTAATATTTTGATTATGTGGTAATTATAAATTTAACACCAATTTTTTAAATAAACAGGATTTTGTTGTTAAAGATGAAAAAAAGTCATAGTATCGCTTTCCCGATTGAGCTGCCCGATGTAATTATTTTTAATAAATTTAATTTTGGCATAATAATTCGAGGTAATGTTAGTTAATGATATACAATTTGTTCACCATTAATCCGTTGATGAGGCTTTCAGTCATTTTACCGTTCCTGCTACTGTCAACCATTGAAACTACATTGGCGCAGAGTGCTTATGTAAAAATGGGCCAGCAAGCTGTTATGGACGGTGATTTCAGATCGGCGGTGGCGCACCTCGAAAAAGCCTGCATTACCGATTCGACCAATGCTAATGCCTTGTGGATGTTGGGCTATTCTTACTATCACAGCGATAACTACAAAAAATCAATAGCAGCCTATACCCGCGTAATTGCCATAAAACCGGCTGATGCTACTGCTTACTATTACAGGGCCCGCGCAAAAAGCTATTTGGGTAAAGATAACCAGACTAAGGATGCCGATAAAGAGCTATATTTATTGGGAGCGATTGTCGACCTTACCAAAGCCATATCTATCAACGATGATCCGGGTGATAGTAAATACTACCAAAACAGGGGTATAGCCTACCGCGATTATGGTATGTTCAAGCTTCAAACAAATTCCCGCTTTTATGACAGAAGCCGCGGTATAAATTCATTAAAAGCTTCTGTTGCCGATCTGGAAAAGATATTGAATGCCAACCCCGGCCGAAATGATATCGCCGCACTCATTGATCAGTCAAAAGAAAAACTGACCCAGGCAAGCTTAACCGCGGCTACCAAGCATTAATAGTCGCTGTGCTAATTTAGCGTTTTAAAAGTCCTTTTATCCTGTACAAATTCTTCCCCATCAATCTCACCTGCTGCGATTTTTCTATCTGGTAAACCGAATCGGGAAAGTAGCTTAATTTTTCGCGGGTTTCATAAAGCAGGTTTTTGGTATGATTGAATATTACAATCCATTTTACTTTGTCTCCGTTTTTTTTAATCATCACCTCGGTGGTACGCAAATGAGGTGTTTTAGCCCGGTAAATAATAAGCGAATCGGTGTTTAAAATGCTGTAGCTGTTTTTCCAGGCCGGGCGGTTAATGTCTGAAAGGATAAAGAGGTTAAATTCCTGCCCCCAATTGGCAATTTGTACGGTTTTGTTTTCTGTTACCCCGTTGTGGGTAACAGTCTTGTCAACCTGCGGATTTAGCTTGGTTAGCCTGGCCGTGTCGGCTTTAAAATACCCGGCTATATCAAAATACTTCAGGGTACCGTTTGATTGCGTTTTATCGGGCCTGCAGGCTTGCAAACCCAATAAAAGCAAAATGCCACCCAACAGGGTGGCATTATAAATTAGTTTCAGTTTATACCAATACATTACCGGTCATTTCCGCGGGGATATCAACACCCAGGATTTTTAAAATGGTAGGTGCAATGTCGCCCAGTTTGCCATCGTTTACATGGGTTACATCTTTGTCTATTATGATACACGGCACCAGATTGGTGGTGTGGGCGGTGTTTGGCGTACCATCATCATTAATCATATAGTCGGCGTTACCGTGATCGGCAATGATGATAAAGCTATAGCCATTGGCTAAACCGGCCTGAACAACCGCTTTGGTACAGGCATCTGCTGTCTCGGCGGCTTTTACAACGGCGCTAAAAACACCGGTGTGGCCAACCATATCGGTATTGGCAAAGTTCAGGCAAACAAAATCGGGCCAGCCGCTTTCCAGTTCAGGAATGATGGCATCGCGAATACCTGCCGCGCTCATCTCTGGCTGCAAATCATAAGTGGCCACTTTAGGCGATGGTACCAGCAAGCGTTTCTCGTTATCAAACTCACGCTCGCGCCCGCCCGAGAAAAAGAAGGTTACGTGTGGGTATTTTTCGGTCTCGGCAATACGGATCTGCGTTTTGCCTGCATTCTGCAAAATTTCGCCCAATGTTTTGGTCAGGTCTTCTTTATTGAAAACCACCTGTACATTTTTAAACGTTTCATCATAGGGTACCATGGTGATGTAACGGATGTTTAACGGGTGCAGGTTGTATTCCGGGAACGACTTTTGGGTTAGCGCCAGGCTAATCTCGCGGCCCCTGTCTGTACGGAAGTTAAAGCATATAACAACATCACCATCTTTTATAACTGCCAAAGGCTTACCATCAGCATCAACCCTTACTATTGGTTTAATGAATTCGTCGGTAACCCCATCTTCGTACGATTTTTTGATCAGGTCGGTGATGTGCTGCGTGGCTTCACCTTCGCCGTTGACCATCAGGTCATAAGCCAGTTTAACGCGTTCCCAGCGGTTATCGCGGTCCATAGCATAGTAACGGCCAATGGCAGTAGCTATTTGTGCAGATGTGCCTGCTATATGTTGTTCCAGTTCGGTAATAAAACCTAAGCCCGATTTAGGGTCGGTATCGCGTCCGTCTAAAAAGGCATGGATAAATACATTGTTTACATCCAGCTGTTTTGCTGCATCGCAAAGGCCCTTTACGTGCCTGATGTGTGAGTGAACACCGCCATCAGACACTAAACCGATGAAGTGAACATCCTTGTTGTTTTGTTTGGCGTATTCAAAAGCATCTTTTAAAACCGGGATGGTAGGTAATTCATTATCATCAACAGCTTTATGAATGCGGCCCAACTCCTGGTAAACCACCCGGCCTGCGCCAAGGTTCATGTGTCCAACTTCGGAGTTACCCATTTGCCCGGCCGGCAAGCCTACCGCTATACCAGATGCTTCCAGTTTGGAATTTGGATAAGTTTGCAGGATCATGTCAACAAAAGGTGTGTTGGCGGCAAGTATAGCGTTCGATTGATCGTTACGGCCGTAACCCCAGCCATCGAGGATAATTAATGCGAGTTTTTTTTTATTTTCCACATTGCAAATATAAATGCAACAATGTACTTATGGCTATAAATTTTGAATTTAGATTTATACTTACACCGTGCTGATTGTTAAGATAATAATTGAGGGCAAAAACAGTTATATCTGAACATTACGCTAAAAAAAGCTCCTCTTTTTTGTCTGGTGTAACTTTAAACCGTTTTTTCACGTATTTATGATATGAAGTTACTTTACCTGTCGTCGTTTATAGTTTTGTTGCTGATGCCTGGCATGGTAGCGGCCGATGCCATGGATAATGTGGCTAATTTGATAAAACAGGGTAATAGTAAAGAAATAGGCAAGCTGTTTGCCCCAACCGTAGAGATGACTGTAATGGCCGAAGAGCAATCATATTCGCAAACCCAGGCCACATCTGTTCTCAGCGATTTTTTTACTAAACATAAGCCACAAACAATAAAGCTGCTCCACAAAGTAAACTCCAGCGCCAGCATTCAACTTGGTGTATATATTTTAACCACTGCCGATAAACAGGAATACCGCATCGCCTTTACCCTGAAAGATGTAGGTGGCGCCATGCGCATCATCGAATTGGGGATTGAGGACGAGAAGGTGAAGTAGACTTTTGAATTTGAGGATAAAGCAATTTGAAAATTTGAGGATTTGAAAATTTGAAAATATGGAAGAGTTGCCGAACCTGGGTTAAGCAGATTGGCTTGTAATTACATTTTGTGATAAGTTGTTAAAATAACTCGTTGATTTCTATCACTAAACAAAATAAAGTTGAAAGCCTGAAATTGATTGGTTTCTAAATTTTCTTTTTTCATTTTCAAATTCTCAAATCTTCAAATTCTCAAATTAAAAAAAACGTTACTTTTGGGGCTTAAAAAAGTAATTATCTTGGATAAAGAACTTGTTGACCAGTTTATAATTAATGCTTTACAAGAGGATGTTGGCGATGGTGATCATACCTCCCTATCAACCATTCCCGCCGAAACAACAGGCAAAGCACAACTTTTAGTAAAAGACGAAGGCATTTTGGCCGGTGTTGAATTGGCTATTGAGATATTTAAAGTGGTTGACCCCGACCTTAAAGTGACCATTTTTTTACAGGATGGCGCTGTTGTTAAGTACAAAGATGTGGCGTTTGAAGTAGAGGGCAGCGCCCGCAGTATCCTGGTTGCCGAGCGTTTGGTACTGAATTGTATGCAACGAATGTCGGGAATTGCTACAAAAACCCGCGAGATAGTTGATTTGTTGAAAGGCACCAATACAAAAGTTTTAGATACCCGTAAAACAACCCCAGGTTTACGCTACCTTGAAAAATGGGCCGTAAAAATAGGTGGCGGCGTTAATCACCGGTTTGGTTTGTATGATATGATATTAATTAAAGATAATCATGTTGACTATGCCGGGGGGATAAGGCAAGCCATTGAAAGTGCAAATCAGTATCTTATAGATAATAATAAAAAGCTTGCCATCGAAATTGAGGTGCGTAACCTGGAAGAATTGGACGAGGTATTGCAAACCGGCAACATAAACCGTATCTTGTTAGACAACTTTAACTTTGCCGAACTGCGGCAGGCAGTTAATATTATTAACGGCCGGTTTATAACTGAGGCATCGGGTGGTATAACAATTGATACAATACGCGAATACGCGGATTGCGGGGTTGATTATATTTCTGTTGGAGCGCTCACGCATTCGGTAAAAAGCCTCGACCTTAGTTTAAAGGCTGTAAAGTAAATTTATGGTGCATCCTTGTTTTAACATTTGAGTTAAGACCAGGCTGTCGGAATCTGGCTATTAAAGCAAGCGTTTAAATTATGATTAGCGTTTTAGTACGGTATCAATTTTGTAATATTGCAGGTAAATGATCAACGTATACTCAGTTTCGGCGCTCATCCTTGCTTATCTCTGCGGGTCTATCCCAACAGCTGTCTGGATTGGCCTTGCGTTTTATGATATCGATGTAAGAGAGTATGGCAGCGGCAATGCAGGTGCAACCAATACCTTCAGGGTACTGGGCAAACAGGCTGGTATCCCTGTAATGCTGCTTGATATTTTGAAAGGGTGGACGGCTACTAACCTTGCTTTTTTTATCGGGGTATCTACTACCGGGGCTTACAATTCTGCGAGTTATATGAACTACGCGCTGGCTTTAGGGGTAGCTGCAGTTATGGGCCATTTGTTCCCGATATTTGCCGGTTTTAGGGGCGGTAAAGGTGTTGCCACTTTATTTGGAATGATTTTGGCTATACATTTGCACGCCGCTTTATTGTGCGTGTTGGTATTTGTTGTGGTGTTGTTACTTACAAAGTATGTGTCGCTTAGCTCCATTGCTGCGGCCTTTACCTATCCTATAGGGGTCTCGTTTGTTTTTCCCACCTCTATAAGATCGGTTGTTATATACGGAATGTGTATTTGCATGCTCATCCTGGTAACGCATCAAAAGAATATCGAACGTTTATTAAAGGGCACCGAATCGAAAGTTAATTTTTTAAAGAAAAAAGCTGCCTGACCATTATGAAAAAATTCCTGCCTGCATTTTTAGCAACAACACTGGTTGTTGCCCTGTTCTCCTGTTCAACTGTGCCGCTTACCGGCCGTAAACAATTAAAGTTGGTTGGCGATGCCGAGGTAAACCAATCGGCAGCCGCGAGTTACAGCCAACTATTATCAGATCCTAAAACCAAAGTAATTAATGGCGGAACCGATGTGCAACGTATCAAACGCATTGGTAATAACCTTGCCGTAGCTATCGAAGCCTATTTAAAAAGCAACGGGTACGGCGATCAATACAGCTTTCAATGGGAGTTTAACCTCATCCAGAGCCCCGAGGTAAACGCATGGTGTATGCCTGGCGGTAAAGTAGCTGTATATAGTGGTTTATTGCCGGTGGCCAATACCGATGCTTACCTGGCAGTGGTTATGGGGCACGAAATTGGACACGCTATTGCCCGGCACTCTGCCGAGCGCATTTCGCAGCAAACATTGGCGCAATTCGGCGGTTCGCTGGCCGGCGTTGCCGTGGCAAAGCAATCGCAGGTAATGCAAAGCCTTTTTAGCCAGGCTTATGGTGTAGGTACCCAGGTTGTTTTGTTGAAATACTCGCGCGACCAGGAATCGGAAGCTGATCGCCTGGGTTTGACATTTATGGCAATGGCCGGGTACGATCCGCACAATGCTGTTGCGTTTTGGCAACGTATGGCCGCTCAAAATAAAGGCGGCTCGCCCCCCGAATTGCTAAGTACACACCCTTCTGACGCGACCCGTATAGCCAATATTCAAAACCTGATACCCGAGGCTATGAAGTATTATAAAAAATAGTTTTGAGTAGTAAGTTTTGAGTTAATTTATGGCATGCTACAAATGTCGATGAACTCACTACTCGACACTTAAACCTCATCATTTAATTTATGCCCAAACCCCAATTCTTAAAAGCGCAGTGGAAAAACCTGGTAATGATAAATTACGAGGTGGATCCCACTATTCTCAATCCCTACTTACCACCCGGCACCGAACTTGACTTATGGCAGGGCAAGGCTTTGGTAAGCATGGTAGGCTTTATGTTTTTAGATACAAAGGTATTGGGCATCAAATGGCCATGGCATGTGGATTTTGAGGAAGTGAACCTTCGTTTTTACGTAAGGCACTTTAACGGAACAGAATGGAAGCGTGGAGCCGTTTTTGTAAGTGAAATAGTACCTAAACCAATAATAGCAGTTATTGCTAACAATTTATACAAAGAACATTATAGTGCCATGCCCATGCGCCACAGCATACTGGAAGCCGGAGACCACACCCGGTTTTTATACGAGTGGAAGTTTAAAGGCAAATGGAATAAGCTTGGCGCAACCGCCGGCAATCAATTACTGGATATAACACCTGGTAGTGGCGAAGAGTTTATTTTTGAGCATTATTGGGGATACAATAAACTTTCGGCCACAAGCACTATGGAGTACCAGGTTGAACATATATCATGGCAAACAGGTAAGGTTAAAGATTATGTTTTTTATGCTGACGTGGCAGGGTTATATGGTGAAGCATTTAAGCCTTATTTAGAGAAAGAGCCGGTTTCGGCGTTTTTTGCCGTTGGATCTGATATTAAGGTGAGGATGGGGGATAAGATTGTGGTAAAATAGTAAAGTTAAGATGCTAGCCACCCAAAACTTCCAGCACCGCCTTCGCTTTCAATAAACATTCCTCATACTCCTTCTCTGCGTCAGCATGATAAGTAATAGCGCTCCCGGCATGGAATGATATGTATCCTTTATCAGCGTTATAAAGCAGCGATCTGATTACTACGTTGAAATCAAAATCATCATCCGGGCTAAAGTACCCCACCGCCCCGGAATAAATGCCGCGCTTACTTCGCTCATATTGTTCCATCAATTGCATGGCGCTTATTTTGGGGGCACCAGTCATGCTGCCCATAGGGAAGCTGTTTTTAATGGCCTGTATTGGCGGTAAATGCTCCTGTAACTCGCATACAACGGTCGATATCATTTGGTGTACATGGCGGAAGCTATGAATGCCAAAAAGCTCTTCGGTTGCAACTGTCCCCTGTTTGGCCGATTTGGTAAGGTCGTTGCGTACCAGGTCAACAATCATTACATTTTCCTGCAACTCCTTGGGATGGTTGCGTAATTCCTGCTTAACCAGTTCATCGGCCTCTAAATCGTCGTGCCTTTTGGCCGTCCCTTTGATGGGCTGCGATATGAGTTTAGTGCCTCGTTTTGCTAAAAAACGTTCGGGCGAGGCGCCCAGTATGTAATTGTTATTCCATTTAAAAAAAGTTGAAAATGGATTGGGCGACACAGTGTTAAGCTGCGTAAATACGCTCAACGGATCAATATGTACATCATCAGCATAAAACT
>Ga0307515_10001799_pt1 | contig 47832 bp, 28 predicted proteins | sample 17_EM_MG_FD_194513 | JGI IMG/M metagenome (GOLD analysis project Ga0307515, IMG submission 194513) | Populus trichocarpa ectomycorrhiza microbial communities from riparian zone in the Pacific Northwest, United States - 17_EM | ecosystem: Host-associated > Plants > Roots > Unclassified | place... | reverse complement strand
AACAAGGAGTTATTAGGTATAGTTATAGTACTAAAGAAATAGAGAGCATTCTTATAAGGTATAGAAAAACTATTTATAGTTAAGACGGATTATAAGAACCTAATAGGATTCCTAATAATAAAGGAACTTAACTAAAGATAGGTTAGATAGGCAGAGATACTTATAAAATACTATTTTAAGATTTAGTATACTAAGGGTATAGACAACACGCGGGCTAACGTACTAAGTTAAAAAGCTAAACTGTAAAATAATAAGAAGCTATTAGGGGCTTTACTATAAAAAGATATAGATAGGTTAATTAGGTACAATTATCTAAAAATTATAATAACTTAAAAAAATAAGTTAAAGAAAGTTTATAAGTTACTAAAAAGCTTTTAGGTATAGAGAATTCTAAAAGTATAGCTAGAAGATCTATAGACGGATATATATAAAAACTAAGAAGTAAAGTATATCCTAAAAAGCATAGCAGAGCACTTTATAAAAGATTTTTATAAGGGATTAACTTAAGGATATAATAGAGCCATAGGCTTAGTGTTAAGACTCTAAGAGGAGTATATTATTAACGGAATCTAGAGAATAGCTAGGAAGGTTATTAGAGAGTATCTAAATTACTAAAGAAATAAACTAATAAGGTATAAGCTATATAGAGGGCTATAACCTATTAAAATACCAGAGAGACTATAGGAGGTTATATTATAGGACTTTATTATTAAGTTACTAAAATTAAGAGATCCTATTACTAGACAAAATTATAATATAATCTTAGTAATAGTAGATAAGCTTATAAAGTAGGGATACTTTATAGCATATATAGAAGAAATCTTAGCGGAGGATATTACTAGAATCTATATTAAAGAAGTATTTATAAGATATGGAGCACTAAATAAAATTATATTAGATAGGGATCTAAGATTTATAGTAGTATTTTAGGAGGTATTCTTAGCGGAGTAAGGAGTTAGAGTAGTAACTTCTACCGTATATTATCCGTAGATAGACGGTTAAACGGAAAAACTAAATTAGATACTAGAGTAGTATCTAAGGCACTATATTAATTATGTATAGAATAATTAGGTATTACTATTACCAGTTATATAGTTTATATATAATACAACACCATAAGAAGGAATAGGCATTTTACTATTTAAGGCGAATTATAGATATAAGCTAAGGACATTATTATCGCTATATTAAGCAAAAAAGATAAGTAGTATAGCTAAGTAAAGGATGGAGATATTAATAAATCTTTATAAGAACCTTATAGAAACAGCTAAAGTAGTATAGTAGAGAATAAAAAAGTATTATAACACTAAGAGATCTAAGGAACTAGATCTTAAGGAGGGAGATAAAGTATAGCTACTATATAAAAATTTCAAGAGTTAATAACTAAGTAAGAGTTAGACTACGTTAGACTAGGACCTTTTAAAATTACGCAGAAAATTTCACTAGTTACGTTTAAGTTAAACCTACTAGCTAGAATAAAAATCCACCCTATATAGTATATCGCAATACTAGAGCTAGTATATAGGAATATTAAGTTACTAGTTTATAAAGCAGACATATATAGAGGATAAGAAGAAGACAAATAGTAAGTTTTAAAGATTATTAGTTATAAGGATATTAACAATAAAATATAGTATAAGGTAAAGTAGATAGGCTATAATAAGACTACCTAGGAACTACTAGAAAATTTAAAGAATGCTATAGGAAAGGTATAAGAGTATTAGAAGAGATTAGGTTAGGTAATATTAATAAAGAAGGATTAAAAAAGGAGTTACTTAAGGGGAACCTAGGAGAAACAGCTACTAAGCTATTTAGACTTATTTCCTTTATAGGGGAGTCTGTCCTTTTATTACTAAGTTCCTATAGACCTTATTTTATAAGCTTCTACTCTTTAAAATAAACCTTTTTATAAACCTATTTAAGATATAAAAGATAAGTAGAGGCTAGGAGACAAGTTTTAAGAGCACGCTATTAAGTAGCCGTAGCCTCTTATTCCGCCTCTTGCGATTAATATAATTTATTAAAAGCGCTTAAGAGCTTACTATTAAGCTTTATAGCAGTAAATTAAATATAAAACCCTATAATAAATTACTTAGGGAACTTAAAGACTATTAAGAGTTATAGGACGCGTATACTTAGCATTAAAAATAGAGCGAATATTATAGGACAAATAAATGTTTACTTTAGTGCACTCTAAATAAAAAAAAGTTTACTAAGATAAAGAACTCGCCAGCATAACATAAACTAACCCCTTTTTTATATAATGAGAATATAGAGATAGTATTACTTTACCTAGCAATAGTATAACAGCAATAGTATAAGCGCAACGGGCTATAGAAGAAAGAGAAGTTACTTTAGGTATAATAAGTAATAATATTAACTAAATTAATTAGACGGATATTATACCTCTAGTAAATAACTTAGAGATATTTAGAATCTTTAAGGACGAAGATAAAAAGGAGGGAGATAGTATTACAGACGCTTTAAGTACAATATTACGACTACTTAGAGAAAAGTTAAAAAAAGCTAGTTAGTTAATATAGGTATAGTCTAGGATAGATCCGGTAGAACTATATAATAAGAAATAGTAACTAAGTTACGTAATATAATCTGTATAATCTACGTAATTTATATAATCCGCGATAGAGTAGATAAAGCATACGTACCTTACGTATAAGGAGGGTTTCCTAGGAGTATAGTTATATATTTAAAGGACCACAGTCCCTACTCTAGATAGTTCTTTTCTTATAGTAATTCTTAAAATATAATTAGAGTTAATCTATTAGGCAACCACTCCACCAGTTATTATTATGTTATTAACTTACTTATAATACCTATACACCTAGCCTAATAACGAGCCTATTGTAGTACTTGCTATAAGGTTCCGTTATAGTTGTAGATATTAATAATTATAATCTCTAGCCCCTCTAGGCGCACCTAGAGGGCTATAGTAAAGGGGCCGTTCTGTTTACGCTTCTAATATGCGGCATTAATATTCTAGTTAATTATAAAGCAGACCTTTATTATAGGGAGGGCGTTATATATAAGTGTAAATCCCCTAGGGTAGTATATTAATTTAGTATACCTATTATATGCTAGCTCCTAGACTGCGAGAACCTAGTAGTCCGCTAGCGTAACGCTATTAAAAAAGGGGTGGCACGCCCCTTAATTTACATTTCCGCAGTTATACTAGATAATTATACACTTATTTATTTAGGGTGGGTATAGGCTCATCTATATCTATATTCTGCTCCTTTTTATTTTCACTAGTTACTATTATTGCTTTATTAGCGCGTAGCCAGAGCCTTAATTGCGATCTATCTCTACTTACTTTATTAATAAAAGATAGTTTGCCTAGTCCCCGTTTAAGTAGTTATTCTTAGGTCCCTAACAGTTCTTATCCTCTTTTTTTATTTATAATAATTATAAAGTTTCCTAGTATTAGGGGTAGGTGTAATATTATTTCTGTAGCTTCTTATATACGGAGCAACTGCGTTAAAAGGGCTATTTTTTTGTTTAGATGCCTTTAAGGTAGCTTTAGAAAGTCCTACACTCCTTTCTTTACTATACTTTATGGGCTTTACCGCAATTAACGTAGGATACCCTTTCTTTAGGGTAATCTGTAGTGCTATATAGTCCTATATATTGTCCGCATTTTATTTATTTTCTATATACGCTTTATATATATCCCCATTAATTATATTTATAGCATTACTTTATAATTAGGCTATTCTTAAATAGCCTAGTCTTAAAAAGCTAAAATTTAATAACTATCCCGCTTTTTATAATTTTATGCTAAATTACTTAGGTTAGGACGCTAATTATAAGTGTTCCTTTAGTCTTCTTAGGTTCTTTTTAGGCACTACTAGGGCTTACCTGGCGTTTTGCCTATACTTTAGGGTCGTATAGCTATTAGATCCGGCTAATAGCTACTTTAGGCGTAAGGCGCTTTATAGCTTTATAGATAGATTAGGTTAATTCTAAGTTATCTACGTTCCTTCTACTATTAATTAGGGTCTTAAGTAGGACCCTAGGTACTTTTAAGAGGTAGTCTTTTCTTAGTATTTTAAGTCCTAGCGTATCTAGTCCGTTTAAGATTTAATCCTTTATTATTTAAGAGGGGATATAAACGTCTATATCCCCGCTGTTAAGGGTGCGTACGGCGTATACGCTTAGTATTATTCTTTAAATATTCTTAAGGAGCTCCCCTAGTTTGTGGCCCTGGGGCTCCTTAAGCTGGACGCGTATGGTCGCTCTCTGTGGTGCCACAACTGCGTTTACTATGCGGGCCGCTTACGCAGTAACGGCTGCCTAAGTCTAGCCCTATACTAAAGGAACTCCTAAACCTAGGGGTCCTCCTTTATACATTTCTTTTTAAATTTTTATAATGCTAGCTTTAATCCGGTTAAGCTAGGCCTTAATCTCCTTCTCTTAGGTTATCTAACGCGTTAAAAGGGTTTTAACGCGTTATATTACTTTTTAAACAGTAATAAGTATCTAGTGTTATAGGGTTTCTTCCTCCTCTTTTATAAGATTATCTTTAATTTATCTAAGTGTTTTCTTTAGTTTTTGCTATTACTGGTTAAGCTAGCAGCTGTTCTTTCCGTATTATTGCCCTCCTAGTTCATAGTTTAGCTCCCTTACGTCGCGATTTTCGTGACTCCAGCGGGAAGCTTGCGCCCCTCCGTCGTCCCCCATGCTTTATAGATGGGGGCGACGTGGTTTTATGGGGTCTCTTAGTGCGGGGAATAGGATTCCAATATCGGATTGCTTTATTAAGTAGTTTTTGGGCTGGTTTCGCTACTGTTACGGCTTTAAGGGGGTTTTTCTAAGTTATTTACTAGAGTTATAATATCCGTCTAATTAATTTGGTTAATATTATTTACTTATTATACCTAAAGTTCCTTCCTTTTTATAGGCGCAACGTCGTGCTCATACTATTACTGCGATATTATCTCTTAGTGAGATTATACCGTCTCCGTATTCTCGCTATTTAAAAAAGGGGTTAGTTTATATTATATTGGCGAGCCTATCCTCACAATAACCGTCCTCTTATTTAAAGTATACTAAAGCAAATATTTATTTATCCTATAATATTTACTCTATCTCTAATACTAAATATATGCGTTTTATTACTCTTAATAGTCGTCTAGTTCTTTAACTAATTTATCTTAAGGTCTTGTGTTTAATCTGCTGCTGCGTAGCTAGATAGTAAACTATCTTAAGCCTTTACTAAGTTAGAACGTTCTTATAACGTAGAGTAGAAGGCTCTTAAAGCCTATATTGCGGCGTCCGCTTAGTTACTCTGTCTTAAAAAGGTTTATAAAAAGGTCCGTTTTAAAAAGTAGAAACTTATAGAATAAGGTTTATAGGAACTTAGTAATAAAAAAACGAATTCTCTTCTAGCTAAAAAGGAAATAGATTTAAGTAGTTCGGCAACTACTCTTCTTAGGTCCCCCTTAAGTGACTTATTCTTTAGTAATCCTTTTTTATTAATACTACCTAACTTAATTTCTTTTAATACTCCTATACCTTTTTTATAGTGTTTTTTAAATTCTCTAATAGCTCCTAAGTAGTCTTATTATAGCCTATTTACTTAACCTTATACTATATTTTATTATTAATATCCTTATAACTAATAATCTTTAAAACTTACTATTTATCTTCTTTTTATTCTCTATATATGTCTACCTTATAAACTAGTGGCTTAATATTCCCGTATTCTAGCTCTAGTATTATAATATACTATATAGGGTAAATCTTTATTTTAGCTAGTAGGTTTAACTTAAACGTAACTAGTAAAATCCTTTATATAATTTTAAAGGTCCTAGTCTAATATAGTTTAACTTCTTACTTAGTTGTTAACTTTTAAAATTTTTATATAGTAGCTATACTTTATCTCCCTCCTTAAGATCTAGTCCCTTAGATCTCTTAGTATTATAGTACTTTTTTATTTTTTCTTATACTTTTCTTACTAATTCTATAAGGTTTATATAAAGATTTATTAGTATCTTTATTCTTTCTTTAGCTGTGCTACTTATTTTTTTCGCTTATTGTAGTAATAATAATATTCTTAGTTTATATCCATAATTTGCCTTAAATAGTAATATGCCTATTCCTTTTTATAGTGTTATATTATATACAAATTATATAACTGGTAATAGCGATATCTAATTATTCTATACGTAATTAATATAATATCTTAGATACTGTTTTAGCGTCTAATTTAATCTTTCCGTTTAACCGTCTATCTATAGATAGTATACGGTAGAAGTTACTGCTTAAACTCCTTACTCTGCTAAGAACACTTCCTAAAATGCTATTATAAATCTTAGATCTTTATCTAATATAATTTTACTTAATACTCTATATCTTATAAATACTTCTTTAATATAGATTCTAGCAATATTTTCCGCTGAGATTTCTTCTATATATACTATAAAGTAGCCCTATTTAGTTAACTTATTTACTATTACTAAGATCGCATTATACTCCTATTCGGTAATAAGATCTCTTAACTTTAGTAACTTAATAATAAAGTTCTATAATATAACCTCCTATAGTCTTTCTAGTATTTTAATAGGTTATAGCCCTCTATATAGCTTATACCTCGTTAGTTTATTCCTTTAGCAATCTAAATACTCCTTTATTACTCTTCTTATAATATTTTAAATTCCGTTAATAATATATTCTTTCTAAAGTCTTAATACTAAGCCTATTGCTCCCTTATGTCCTTAAGTTATTCCCTTATAGAAATCTTCTACAAAATACTCTGCTATGTTTTTTAGGATATATTTCGCTTTTTAATTTTTGTATATATCTATCTGTAGATCTTCTAGCTGTGCTTTTAGAATTCTTTATACCTAAAAGCTCTCTAATATCTTATAGACTCTTTCTAGTTTATTATTTTCTTAAGTTGTTACTAGCTTAGGGTAATTATATCTAATCTATCTATCCTTATCTTTGCGTAGTATTGCTCCTAATAGTTTTTTATTATTTTATAGTTTAGCTTTTTGCTAAGTGTATCTACTCTTATATTTTTAGTTCCTTTAGTATACTAAATCTTAAAATAATATTCTATAAGTATCTTTGCCCATTTAACCTATCTTTAATTAAGTTCTTTTATTATTAGAAACCCCATTAGGTTTTTATAATCCGTTTTAACTATAAATGGTTTTTCTGCGCCTTATAAGAATGCTTTTTATTTCTTAAGTACTGCGACTATTCTTAACAACTCCTTATTATAGACGTTATAGTTTAACTCTAGTAGTGTTATCTTTCTACTATAGTATAATACTGGATGCTATGCGTCCTTATGCTTTTATAGTAAATATACTCCTAGTGCGTAGTCTAATATATCCGTTTCTACAACCGTGTCTAGTCCTAGTTAGTAGATTTTAAGGATTAGCTCTTAGGTAAATAACTCCTTAAGTTTTTTAAACAACTTCCTTTATTTGTCTCCCTATATCTATAGTTCCTCTTTCTTTATAAGTCTAGTAAACGGTTTAATATTTTTTAACTATTGTGCTATAAACCTCCTATAGTAGTTGTAAAACCCTAAGAATAATTTTAACTATATTATATTTTCTAGTTCTTACTAACTTACTATAGCTTTAATTTTCTTTAGGTCTATACTAATATAGCCTAGTTTAATAATAAATCTAATAAAATTGGTCTTTTTTATAAAGAACTTACATTTCTTAATTACTATTAGTATTTATTCTTCCTATAGTCTCTTTAAAACCCATTTAATATATTCCCTGTGCTCTTCCTTAGTTATTAAGTAGATAATAATATTATTAAGGTATACTATAATAAACTTATTAAGGTGTTCTCCTAACACACTATTAATTCTTTTCTAAAATATTACTAGTGCATTTATTAATCCAAATTGTATAACTAATAGTTTATATAGTCCTTCTCTTAATCTAAAGGCTACCTTTTACTTATTTCCTTCCTTAATTCTAATTTAATGGTATCCCTATCTTAGATCTATCTTTATAAAGATTTAAGCGTTACCTATCCAATCTTAGATTTCGCTAATTAAGGGTAAAGGATACCTATCCTTTTAAGTAATGCTATTTAACTGCCTGTAGTTAATGCATAACCTAAGTTTCCCGTTTTTCTTTAGTATAAATAGTACTGGATAACCTACTAATAACTGCAATAGTCTAGTATATCCCTTTTATAAGTTTTCTTAGATAAACTCTTTAAGTGCTCTAGACTCTTCTTTAGTAAGCTTATAATTTAGAAAGAACCTTAAACTTATTTTTAGTTCTAACTCTATCTTATAGTCCTATACTATATAATTTGCTAGCTTTTTACTCTTTAGGCTCTATAACTTTTTGCTATACTTATAGTATCTCTTTAGTGTATAACTTAAGCCTCGCTTAGTCTCTTTATATATCGCTCCGACTTAGTATTATACTAACTTAATTTGCTATCGCGTTTTACGGCGTTAAGTATCTCTAATATTAACCTGTCCTATAATCTAATTAATCTTTAAATTATATTCCTGTAACTAAGGTATTCCTAATACTACCTTATCCCGTTCTAATAGTAGGATATTAAAAGATATCTTAACTTGTCTCCCTTTAATGGTTATCTAAATAGGTCCTATTTTAAGATTAATAATCCCTCCTCTATAGGCTATTAGATCTCCTAAAATTATAACTAATAGGTAAAGTTGTTCCTTCTATTTATAAGGTAATCCTCTTCTCTTAACTACTACTAGTAAGATATGGTTTCGCGTTACTCTACTATCTATTAGTGCTTTAAATTACTAATCTTACTACTTAACTCGTAAATTTAGGTATTATTTTTAAATTCTTTTAAGGGTCTAAGGCTCTACTATTAGCTCCCTCTAGTTCTATAGGCCTCTACTTTTCCTAATTATTAGCTGTTTAATCCTATTATACTTAGCTTACTCTTTAGCCAATACTTAGTTCGCTTTTTATTTTTTATATACTATAGATACGTATTCTTTAGGCATTCCTAGCACTATTATTTATCTAAGTATTCTTCCGTAAGGAATCTTTTTAGTTAAAGTATTAAGTTTCCTAACTCTTAAACTTCTATTAAATACTAGCCGTATATATACTTAGCATTTTTATACTATTACTTATCTAGCGCCTAATATATCCTTATAAAGTATTTCTAATTCTTTTCTTTCGGATTTTTATATATTTTATATGTATCGTCTATATATACAATCTATAATAGCATATAGTGTACTAGGTACTTTAGGTTAACTCTTAACTTATTTTTATTTTTAAGTTTAAACCTTTACCGTATTAATCTAAACGTTATAACTTTATTTACGGGTACTAAGATATGTCTTTTACTCCTCTAGTTCTCTAATTATTTCTTTAGATTCTTTAATGTTATAATTAAGGCTCCTTTAATATAAGTTATGGCCTTCTTTATAATTAGGTAGTCTTAAATAACTTATTTATCTAACCATATATAGAAATCTTCCTACTTATCGTTATATTGTTACCTATACCACTTTTAGTACAGTTGCTAGAGTATATATAGCTTATCCGTAAGGAAGTATTTTCTTATTACTATATTATAATAGCCCTTTATATATCGTTTTTTAAATTTAGTAGAGATTCCTAGATCCTCTTCGTTTTCTAGTTTAGGAAGCTACTTAGCTCTTAGTATGCCTACCCTAGGCCTATTAGTAATTCTTTATACGGGTGCTCTATCCCTTATATGTCCTAGTATACTAGATCTCTTATCTAGTTTCTGTTTTTACTATGCGATAATTCTTTATCTAAATTCTTCTATAGTTTCTTTTAGTTTGCGTTTTATAAGTAGATCCTTAAAGTTCTCTTACTTCTTAATCTTAGTATTAACTTTTTAATCCTATTACTGAGCCTTGCTTGCAATTTCTTTAATAGTCCTTATTCTTATTTAGAAATCTTAGTCCTATAGGATTCTTAATCCTAAGCTTACTTTTATCTTAAGCTTTACTCCCGCCTTAGTCCTATTAGGCGTCTTTAGTATTCTTATCTTATTTTAAGAGTTTTAAATCTTACTTATCTTGTCTTAAGAGTCTTATACCCTTAGGAAACTTTGTCCTAAGCTTATTTATATATTACTAAACTAAGCCGTTACTCTGCTCTATCGGTTATCGTTTATTATAGGTCCTTAAGCTTACCTTATCTCTTCTTAAGAATCTTGGGTTTATGGCCTTTTACCTTTATTAAGTGCCGAAGTGGTTTACTGTCCTACTTCTCTTGCGTTTTATAAAGCGATAGATATTGTGTCTAGTAGGGTCTTAATCCCTACTAATATTCCCTATCCTATAGTGGAATTATCCTCTGCCTCTTATATAATATCTTTAAGGTCTATATACTCCTAGTAAGCTGCCTTTATTACCTCCTTATTATAAAATATTTCGCCTATATTAAATTTATCGTCCTTAATATCCGATCTGCGAACTAGTTCGTTAGTCCCTCTAATTTTAGATAACTTTAGCTCTATAGTTAATAGCTTACGCTATACTTAGCGTCTTTATAAATTTGGTATGCATTATTATAATAAAACGCAAAACTTTTAATTAAACATTCTTTTGTTTTTTATAGCATATTATTGTTCCTATATATATATATATATTATCTACTAATCTTATTCCTTTTACTATATAGTAGCTCTAACCACTTCTATAGTCTTTAACGTAATAACCCTATTTTCTATAATTTATACAAGCTCCTTCTTTAAACAATTTTTCTTGCTATAGAGTCCGCTTAAACGTCTTCTACTATTAAAATCCCTAGTTTGGCCTCTGCTCCTTAAACCTTTAATTACTTAATCCTTATCCTTTAGGTTTCTATAATTTCTTATTTTATTTCTTAAATTCTTTAGTACCACTTAGGTCTATTGGCTTTACGCTATACTATAGTTTTTAACTTTAACTTTATTATTGCGTACCCTGCGCCTTATATAACTGTGGAATTTTATTTTAGCCCTTCTTAGCCTGCTCTCTTTAATAGATCCTATTATTAATCTTAATTATTTAATGTATAATTATAGCACTTATTGTACCAACCGCGTGCTTACGCGTTTGGTACACTAACCACGCGTTTACGCGTTAGGTGTACTAACCACCTGCTTACGCGTTTAGTGCACTTTTGAAGCACTAACTAATTAAGGGGGGAGGGACGCATTAGTATATAGACCACGTAGTCTGCTTTAATACAATTGACAGTCACCACCATCCCAAAGAGCATACGATACTATACGTATTTCGTGCCCCGGGATATGACTTAATTATACTATTAAGTTGGTACAAACATTTAATTAATTAAATCCCTAAGAGTATCCGCATCTTCTATTAGAATAATTACGTTCTAGAATTTTGCCTTAAGTCCTTGCTTATACTATACTATAAGCGCTTTATTATTCTATTCGACCTATATTACTAATATTTAAAACTATATCGTGTATTTAATTGTTAAAGTTCTTTATACTAAGTTTTAAAGCTTTTTTTCTGCTATAGTGGTTACCTTTAGGTCTTTAAATATTTGCGTTAAGCGTTCCGCGAACCCACTTTAACTTAAGAATATATATCATACCTCCTAGTTAGCGGTTATTATGCTATGTTCTTATATTTCTATAAGGTAAGGTTTAAACCACTTAAGTGCCCTTCCTGTTAAGAATAATCCTATATAAGTAATTTAATCTATAGGCGTTCCTAGTTTAACTCCTTCCTATATAACCTTAAAGTGTATTTATATAAGGAATCCTTTAAGTTTTAACTTCTCTTCTAAGAATCGCTTAATTAAGGGTAACTTAACTTTAGCCACTCTAATCCTATTAATCCTTTCTTTAAGTATCTAATTGTTGTCTATTAATTAATTAACCATTTTCTATAGCTATCTAACAGTAACTAGTTACGAGTTAGTATCTGCTATACTAGTGTTATTACCTAATCCTAAGGTAGTCGCCGCTGTGGACGCCGTCGTAGCTATTACTTTTAGTGGCATATTGTTTAACTTTATTAATACTATAACCTTAGTAGTGAATATATAACGAAGCCTTGTAGCAGGAACTACGGTGGACTTATTAATAGGCTGGGTATATAGGTAAATAAGAAGTTAACAACGTAATAATAACTAGTGGAGTAGTTGCCTAATAGATTAACTTTGATTGTATTCTAAGATTTACTATAAAGGAGAGAACTATCTAGGTAGGGACTGTGGTCCTTTAAATATATAACCGTACTCTTAAGAAATCCCCTTTATACATAAGGTATGTGTTATATATATTATACGTACGTTCCCTTTATACACTGCGTATACTGCGTATAACGTTATATAACCTTAGTTACTATTCCTCGTTATATAGCTCTATTGGCTCCATTCTGGACCGTGCCTAAATTAACTAACTAGCTTCTTCCGACTCTTCTTTAAGTAGTTATAACATCGTACTTAAAGCGTCCGTAATACTAAGGGAATTTAGGTCTAGTGGTATAAAAGTAAGTCCTCTTATTATATTATTAATTTGCCACTAAATACGTTTATTAAGCTGCTTAATATTTTTTTCTTATAAATTTGTTACCTAAGCTGTAAAGGATAAATTATAAGCAGATTTGGGTTAATAGACTGTGGCAATATAGGCGCCTCTTGCACGCTATGCAACGTATTAGTCCTTTATATTTATAGTCTTATAGGTCTCTTTATAGGAACTAGTAAGGTCCATAGGCTTTACTATAATAAGCCTTAGGTTTTAAGCTTGGCGTTTCTAAGTTAGCTAAATTAGGTTACCCTTTTATATAATTAAGCCTCTATTAAACTTAATTAGAGTCTACTTAGTTAACTGCTCTTATAGCTTTACTAAGAACTTTACCTCTTATAGTTTATTCTCTTTAGCGTCCGAAAAAGTCCAGTCCGCTAAAAAGAGGGTATTATCTATTTGGAGTCCGATAATACTAAGGCCGTTTAATAGGGTGTATAGGAGGTAAGGGTTATAGGTTAACTATTCTATTTTAAGTTTATTAACGTAATACTAGTAATATGTTTTAAACTAGTGGTTTTTAGCTTCTGGTACTTTGTAAAGGGGTTTTATAACCTATAAAATTGTTCCTAGTTATAAATTAAGCTTAAGGGGTAGTTATATAAAGATATCTCTACTTAGGTAGGTATTAGACTGTATATAGGCTTGCGAGATGTTCTATAAGTAGAGGGCTATAGGTTTAGTTTGCTGTAGTTTAGGCGTAAATATAAGTATAATCCGTTAACTGACCCGTTAAATTATAGGTAATTGCGTAAGGACTAAGTTCTTTCCCTAGTTATTATAAGCTTATATAATAAGCTTTAATTTTTTAAAGGCTTTATTAGTACTAGGGTGCTTAATTTTATTAATAAAGCGTAAGTTAAATATATAGACGCCTTACGGAACGTCTCTCTTTATTATAGCCGTAAAAACACCCTTTTTAAGTAGTCTATTAATCTCCTTGCGTTATAAGTCTGTAAAAAGTATTTCCTATACTAGAACTAATATATTTATAGGTGGAAGTTGCCTTACAAATATACCTACGGAGGTTAGGTAATTCTCTATTATAAAGTTCTTAGTTATAGGGTGCTTTTAGGGGCGTCCTTAACCGCGCTTTATAGTAGGTTTAATAGGTTTTTAGGGGACTTCTAAAGTAGGTAGGGGTGCTTTTAGTTTATCTAGTTTAGTAGGTGCTTCTAGTTCGTCTAGTTTAACGGCATAAGTATTTTTAGACCAAAAGTAGAGTTTTACGGACGTGCTTCTAAAGTTAGTTAGTCCGCTAAGAAGTTATATATAGCACGTTTTGTCTTCTATAGCTAGTAGACAATAAAGTCTAGTCTAGTTACCGCTCTTACGCTATATAAGGACTTTAGAATTAAGCGGAAGGTTATAAACTAAGGTTATATTAAGTCCGTTACGGTAATATAGGGCGCTATTAACAGCTTATTTAGCCCATAATTTAACTATTTCGGCTATTACCTTCTATATTGCAGCTGCTTATTCCGTAATAGATGGGGCAGGAGGGCCTAGGTTACTTATCCTTAGGTAAGCTCCGTAAACTAAGAGGGTAGGTACTAGTTTATTAGGGCTAGCGGTGTTATTAACGGCTTTTACGGCTATCTATAAAGCCAGTTCCTTTTAAATGTCCTTATACTTATCTATAATAATCTAGTAAGCTCTTTATAAAGCTAGGTAAGCTTACTTAATAAGTTTAACGGACTAGTGCGCCTTAACTAGAACGGCTTTTGTTAAAATAGCTATGGCTATAGCGTACTATTGGAATTCTTTACTAATAAAGTTCCTACTAGCGTTATAGGTAATATACTTAGGGGGTCCAATATATATGTTAATCTAGCAAGTCCGTAAAATATCCTAAGTGTATTTTATAGATATATATTATAACCAACAAGTAGCTTAATAGTGGGTTGCCTCGTTAATTATGTGTAATACTAGACTGCCGTTAATATGCATAATGTCTACGTATACTAAGTAGTTAAAATTAAGGTCTTTATAAAGAGTAAACTTAAATTAGCCTAGGGAACGTCTATATTTCTAGTAGAAGGAACAGTATTTAGTTAGGTAGTTAATTACCTTCTTATTAACGTCGTTATATTTAAAGCGTTTAAGGACTTTATATAGCTTTTCGGCTAATAGGTAGCCGAAACAGCGGTATAGGCGGTAGATTTTAGTACTAGTAAGGTAGCACGGGTTATAGTTAAGAGATTCCTAAATATAGGTATATAAAGTCTCTCCCTATATAAGGAACGGGTGTCTAAATCGTTATATAATTAGTAGGGTAATATGCTTACTTCCTAGGGTAGTTATAGGGCCGATTAAGGTGTCCGTAATATTATTATAGTAAACCTATAACCTGTCTATATCCGTAAGGTAAAGTAAAAAAGGGGTGTTTACTTTTATTATATGGAAGTTAACTAGGCTAATTAGGGTCTTAACTATAACTAATCTAATTAATGCGGTTAAGCTAATGCCGAATTAGACGTTTACGGCCCTAGTTTGTATAGTATTAATATCTATATTATTATTTATAGTGGTTTTATATGCAAGGTATTATCTATAACTTATAGTAGACTTTTTAGAGGCACCTATATTAATTATAACGCTATAGAATTCTTTAGGGGTATAGCGTTTTATAGTAATATATAATAATAATAAATTCAATTTACCGCCTGTCCCGGTCCCCCTAATGGGTCCACGCAGGCTAATACCTTCTATAGGAAAAACTCTAACTTAGAGAAAACCCCACCTCGGGCCGCGCTAGAAAGATGGCAGCGTTCCGACATCGGAGCGCCGGCGGCTCGCCTTCTACCTGCCTTTAAGTCTGCATATTAAGCCAACTGGCCGCGCTTTACGGATAATCTTACTCTACCCCCTTCTTTCCTTATCCTTTTACCCTTATTCTTTTACTAGTCCTCTAGGCTTTAAAAGGGCTAGTATTTACTTATATCCTTTATATCTATTACCTTTACTACCTAAAACTAGGGTAAAATACCTAACTATACTAGCCATTTTGCTGCTACTTAGGCGCTTTCTTTATTATTTAAAATATCCTAAAGGCGTTTAGAGGCGCATTTTGCTATAAAGTCGCCCTTTAGTAGTTTGGACACTAAAACAGTATATAGTAGACTGTCTACCTTATCTAGCCGCATTTGTACCGTGGGAGAACCGCTAGTATACTAACGGATGTAAGCCATATATTAAGCCCTATTACCTCTATACGAAGAAGAAATAGTGCTATAGCCTCTGCTTTTATTAGGCCTTTGTATAATAGGATTATAGGTTTCCCCTATAGGGTCTTCTACGTGGTTTCTGTGCGGTCTTTAGCCTTTACCTACTACCGTCGTCGCTATTCTAAATCTGCCCATTTCGTAATAAAGGTGGTTGCCCGCCTTTAGTGTTAGTGACCTCCTATACGGTAGCAGCGCTCCGCCTATACTCTGCTAGCGTTCCGCTGGCCACGCTTATAGGGGTTTATTATAGCTTTTTACTCTATATAGTCCTTCTAGTACGCAAGGAAGCCTTATATCTTATTTTTATAGTCCTTTACGCATTCCTTAAGCGCTTCTAATAGTACTAGTGGCCGTTTTATTTTTTACTAGCGCTTTACTAATATATTCTAGATACCATTAAGTACCTCTACTAATTCCTTTTCTACCCTATTAAAGGCCGTCTTAGTAGCTTTTTAGAGGGCTGTCGTTTTAATATAGAGTTAAATTAGGGGAATAGCCGCTTCCTTCTCCATTATAGCTATTGGTGTTTATTAGTATACCCCTATAACCCTACGGAGACACTAGTTCTAGACTTTCTATAGTAATTTAAGTAAGCTTTTCGCTAGCGTTCCGCTGTTATCCCGTACTCCCTATACTTAGGCGCTATATAGCATCGCTAGTCGGACGGTGGCTGTATATAGGAGGCGTAAGCGGCGCATTAATGGGCCCTATATAGACGTGGTGATCCTTAATATCGCTTTAAAGGCTACTAAGCCCTTACTCGCGGCCTTTTTAACCTGCTCTTTCTATTGGAGCTTAGGGTCTACCTAGATCCCTAAGACTCGTATACTGGTTTTCTAAGGGGCTGTCTCGTAGCTAGCGATACGCACGGTAGACGTAAGGTCTACGGTGGCGTGGCGCCGTCGCCTTATAAAGTGTATAAGCTAGTACTTCTTAGGGGCGAACGCCGCCCCGTGTCGATTTGCCTATACAGTGTAGTAGTTATAGGCAGCCTCTAATTATTAACAGTTCTCTACTATAGAGTCCCCCTAGGTAATAAGGTTTGTATTATCTATAAAGCTAAACCCTAGCGTGCCGCTGTCGGGGTGCTAGAATTCCTTTAACAGCTCTAATATAAAAAAGAGGAATAAGATTAGTAATAAGGGTAACCCCTAGGGGATGCCTATCTGCGTCTAAATCTAGTTGCTCTTATATCCTATAAACTTAATACGGGTTTTATATACTGTTAGGAAGCTTTATATAAAGTCTATAAGCCACTTTAAAAAGCCTTTTCTTTTTAAAATATAGAGGAGCCTTTTATAGGAGACGTTGTTAAATGCTTTTAAGGCAATTGGTCTATAGCTGCCTAAAAGAGAGTAGTCTTTCTTTCCTTCTTTACGTAATACTATAGTTATAGATTCTTTAAGGCTTTCTAGTATTATTCCACTGGTAAAGCAATAACTAGCTGCTTTTGCTAAATCTTTTATAATAACTAGGGCAACCACTTTAAGGACCTCGTTTAGTATGCCATTTAGCCCTAGGGCTTTTCTATTTAGAAGACTCCTAATAAGCTTACTAATTTCTTCTGTTAGGATAGTGGGGCTAATATTAAGTACATTTTGTTCCCTTATTGTCTCCATATCGCTAAGGTCTGCTATTCTAGTTTTAGAAAAGAACTTAGCTGCAAGGATATTAGCCTTTATAATATTATTATCTATTAAGGGATCCTTAGTAGACCTCCTAAGGTCTAGTAGATAGGGGTCCGCCTTCACTATACTTACTTTTTTGCTCCATTTTAATAGAGTCCAAAGTCCCTTATTATATGGTTTTAACTAATCTTTAGTAATTTTATAAATAAAGCGTCTCTAGTTATTACGACTAACTCTCCTAGTCTCTTTTTACAGTTGGTTATTTAATACTAAATATCTTTAGTAGTCTTTGGGGTTGTTATAAGCTTAGAGCTATTATCGCGCCTATTAGGCGCCGGCGTAGAGCTATATAGCCTATAGTAACCATTTTTAACGGGCCTACCGGCTAGGCTATACTTGTAGATAGTATTCTTTAAGTGCTTACTTAATCCCTTCCTAAAGGGCTTAAAAGGGGTCTTTAGATATAGCCTAGTTAAGCTCCTAAATGCTTTAAAGAAAGCCCTATAAGTTTAGCTTCTTAAGGGCAAGGCGCTGGCGTTTCACTAGCGGACAGCTAGCGTTATTAATTTGGATGCGGATTGGTATATGGTCTCTTATAAGGGCCTATTCCTTAACTATACTATAAAAGTTAACTTTTTTATATAGATCTGGTGATATAAACGTAAGGTCTATTATACTCTCCTATTACCCTCTTTTCTATATAGGCTCTTCTTTTAGTATAATAAGTACTAGGCCTTTAGCGTTAGTTTTAGCTAAAAGGCGTTCCGCCTACTTTTTACTAGCTACATACTTTCTACCCTATATTAGGTAGTAGGCGTTAAAGTTACCTAAAAGTATAATTTCTCCCTTAGCTTCCTTAATAGCCATTTTAACCTTAGGCTATACCCTAATCTAAGGGCCATCTTCGCGCGGGTTATAGATATTAATAATTATAGCCTCTAGCCCCTTTAGGCGTACCTAAAAAGCTGCGGTAAAGGGGCCGTACTATTTATACTTCTAATATATAGCGTTAATATTCTGGCTAATTATAAAGCAGACCTTTATTATAGGGAGAGCGTTATATATAAGTATAAATCCCCTAGGGCAGTATATTAATTTAGTATATCTATTATATACCAGCTCCTAAATTACAAGAACCTAGTAGTCCGCTAGTATAATACTATTAAAGAAGGGGCGACACGCTCCTTAGTTTGCATTTCCGTAGTTATACTAGATAATTATATACTTACTTATTTAAAGTAGGTATGGGCTCATCTATATCTATATCCTATTCCTTATTATTTTCGCTATTAACTATTATTACTCTATTAGCGCGAAGCTAAAGCCTTAATTATAATCTATCTCTGCTTATTATTTTAATAAAAGATGGTTTACCTAGTCCCTATTTAAGTGGTTATTTTTAGGTCCCTAGATAAGACATTTCCTATCCTCTTTTCTTATTAGTGCTAATTATAAGGTTTCCTGGTATTAAGGGTTAGTATATTATTTTTATAGCTTCTTATATATAGAGCGACTGCGTTAAAAGGGCCATCCTCTTTATTTAGATATCTTTAAGGTAGCTTTAAAAGGTCCTATACTCCTTTCTTTACTATACTTTATAGGCTTTACCGCAGTTAATATAGGATACCCTTTCCTTAGGGCAATCTATAGTGTTATATAGTCCCATACATTACCTATATTTTATTTACTTTCCGCATATACTTTATATATACCCCCATTAATTACAGCGGTAGCATTACTTTATAATTACGCTATTCTTAAATAGCCTAGTCTTAAAAAGCTAGGATTTAATAACTATTCCACTTTTTATAATCTTTTACTAAATTACTTAGGTTAGGACGCTAATTATAATTATTCCCCTAGTCTTCTTAGGTTCTCTTTAGGCGCTACTAAAGTTTACCTAGTATTTCGCCTACGCTTTAGGGTTATATAGCTATTAGATCCGGCTAATAGCTATCTTAAATATAAGGCGCTTTATAGCTTTATAGATAGATTAAGTTAATTCTAAATTATCTATATCCCTTCTACTATTAATTAGAGTTTTAAGTAGGACTCCTAGTACTTCTAGGAGGTAATCTTTCCTTAGTATTCTAAGTCCTAGCGCGTCTAGCCCGTTTAGGATTTAGTCCTTTATTATTTAGGAGGGGATATAAATATCTATATCCCTACTATTAAGGGTGCGTACGGCGTATACGCTTAGTATTATTCTCTAAATAGTCTTAAGAAGCTCCCCTAGTTTATAGCCCTAGGGCTCCTTAAGCCGGACGCGTATACTTGCTCTCTATAGTGCCGCGACTACGTTTACCGTGCGGGCCGCCTACGCAGCGACGGCTGCCTAGGTTTAGACCTATACTAAGGGAACTCCTAGGCCTAGGGGTCCTCCTTTACGCGTTTCTTTTTAGATTTTCTTAATACTAGCTTTAATTTGGTTAAGCTAGGCCTTAGTCTCTTATTCTTAGGTTATCTAGGGGACTAAACGCGTTAAGAGGGCTTTAATATATTATATTGCCTCTTAAACAGAGGCAAGTATCTAGTGCCGTGGAGTTTCTTCCTCCTTTTTTATAAGATCGTCTTTAATTTGTTTAAGTGTTTCCTTTAATTTTTACTATTGCTAGCAGCTGTCCTTTTCGCGTTATTGCCTACCTGGTTCGTGGTTCGGCTCCTACGCGTCGCAACTCTCGCGACTCTAGCAGGAAGCCTGCGCCCCTCCGTCGTCCCCTATGCTCTAGATGGGGGGCGACGTGGTTTTATGGGGTTTCTCGGTGCGGGGAATAGGATTCCGATATCGGGTTGCTTTATTAAGTGGTTTTTAGGCTGGTTTCGCTGCTATTGCGGCTTTTTTATAGTAATATATATAAATAGGTCCTGTTTATAGTCTATAACGTCTATAATAGGTCTAATAGATATGCTTATAGGTTAGTTTTTAGGTGTAATTAAGTGTATAAAGGAGCAGTTGGCTAATATAGTCGTAATATTAAAGGCTTGGCCGTCCGTAAAAGGTCTAAAAGTAGTTAAAAATATCTCTAAGGTCTTTTATTCCTAAATATCTAAGTTAAAGTTAATTATAAGGGCTTCCATTAACTTATTAAGAAACTCCTCCGCTTCCTCTCCTTTATAGTCTAAGATAAACTAATTAATCCAATTGTTAAATCTCTTCTTAGACTTATTACATTCTTTTTAGGTATATCTTATAGACTAATATCCTTTCTTACCGTATATAAAGCACTTCTAGCTAGTTAATCTATAGGAGAATGCTTTTATATGGGGGTTGCTATAGGAGTTACGGGTAGGACTTAGTTGGTATAGGTACTGCTAGCAGTAGCGGCAGTCCGTAAAGTAAGCGTCTAAGTTAGTTAGTAGGTTTTGTAAGTCCGTAATAAAGGCTTAAGTACTACTTAGTAGGTTTAAGACTTTATATATTATAATAAAGGACCATAAATTGTTAATAAGGCTAGTTAAGGTGTCTATAGGCTTATAATAGGTGTATTTATAGGGTTATACTTCCTAGTAGGCTATAATAAGTTTATTATATAGGAAGTCGTCTATTTAAAGCTTAGTATTAAGGCCGTGCTATAGGTGCTAAAGGTCTTTAATAAGAATTTGCAGGCACTTTATAGTCGATTTTTTGGTGTTCTTGTTAATTACGGTCCGTAACTTAATCGCATTCTATTGTGTAAGGATATTACGCTTATATTCTGGCCCTTTAAAGTAGTTATATATAGCTTTATATAGCTTATTAAAGGGAACACCAAGGGGGTTGCTTTTAAGGTTAGTGTAGTAATAGTTAAGGGCTAGGCCGCGCAATATAGTAGAATAGGCTTGGCTGAACTCCTATTTAGAAATATTAGCCTTTTAACAGAGGTCCGTAAAGATAGTTAGTTTAAAGTTAAAGTTATCATTTTCACCGCTGTATTTAGATTCGTCGGTGTAGAGCTTAACGAGGTTGGCTAGCTCCTTGCCGTAGGTCTTTACTTAGGTAGGTTATAGATCTATAACTTAGGCAATAGCGGAAGGGTTTTAGCCCGTATTTTGGTTTATAGGGGTATTACGGTCCATAACTTGGGTACTAGGTATGCTCTAGCCTATAAGATTGGTTTTAAAACTACTTAGGTTTATAGGGCGAATTTGGTTAAATAGGTTAGGTATAAGACTAGAGATCCTATTAAGTTTAAAGGAGGTAAAGAGTTTACCAGTTTTAATATAATCTAAAATCTGCTCTTTAGTCTATTCCGTTTAGTTCTCCTTATATAGTATGTTGTATAAAGACCGTGCAATAGTAACTCGTTTATCCTTTTTAACCTATACACCTTGGTAATGTAGGAGGGTTTATAGGTTATAGATAGCAATAGGGTTATAAGTCTTAAAAATGGCTTCCGTAAAGTCCGTAAAGTCTTCCTTATATTATTCCCATAGGTCGTTATTTATAAGCTTAAAATATCCGTATTTAAGGATTTTAAATTTAATATAGTTGTTAACGTTAGTTATAGACGTGAGGTTGACTCCTTGGTTCCATTTCTCCCAACCTTTATTAATCTGCTTGCTTATGTCTGCTATACTATGTAGTGTAGTGCGTAGCGGGTGGAAGAGGTCTTATAACGGTCCGTAAAATCGATTAACGGGTCCGTAATAGTTTGAGAGGTCCTATAATGGTCCGTAAAGGCGATTAATAGGTCCGTAATGGTTCGCAGAAGGGTGAGGGGTCTCCGTAAGGGATCTGAAAAGAGGTTGGAGGTATTAAAGGAGGGTATAGTAAAGATAGGGGTTCAAGGCTCGAAGGAGGGGGGTTCCGTAAAGGTCTGTATTCGCGTTTATAAACTTCCGGTAAACCGTACTAAGACTTGAATAAGTATACAGAATTGGTGATAAGTCCGTAATCCCCAACTTCCGACCTTCCAGCAGGTCGTACTAGGATATAAACGGGTAGTCGCTGTCGTGTATCGCTCGGGGGAGGTGTCGAGTGATTGCTGATCTGTGCGCGCTCACTGATCAGTGTTTGTATCAATTTAATGATACAAGTGAGCCATATCCAGGGGCACGAAATACGTATAGTATCGTATGCTCTTTTGGATGGTGGTGACTTGTCGATTCTATTGAGGTAGACTACGTGGTCTATATACTGACGCGCCCTCCCCCCTGATTAGTCATAAGCAAGTGGTTGGTGCACCAAACGCGTAAGTACGCGTTTGGTACAACAGGTGCTGTAATTATACAGATAGTAATAAGGGTAATATAATAAGGACGACGCGACGAGGATAACGCGATTAGAATTAATAACCTTAACTTAATCTTTATTGGATTAACAACCTTAGCTTAATTAACTGCATTAGATTAAATTAGTCGCTATATAATAGATTAAGCCTTAATTAACAGCTTACGATTATACGACGATTGGCTTAGATTGCTTGGGTGGCGTTTGCTTACCCCTAAAGTCTTACTACCTATATATAGAACTGGATCTATTGGATATCTAGTTATAATTAAAGCTTTAAATCCAATTTAAATTAAGCTAATTAAAACTCTTAACCGGATCTACATTTGAATTTTGGATATCCTAACCAATCCAGAAATAGATCCAGTCCATTGACATCACTGATGCCAGCCAGGTTTCGATTACAGCGCCCCAGTAATAACTATAGTCAAATGTGGCATATTGCTATCTCGGTGAAAGCACGACATAACGACAGCATTTCAAATGAGAAAGTTAGGCTTTCTGAAGCATGAGACATTCGCGCCTAGTATCGTGCCGTAGCTCATGTACTGCAGGACTGCATACACTGCTACTACATTGATAACGATTAGTCTTCATGCTGCACTTCGTTCTCATCTATTTCGGGAGTTAGAGATATGGTAGAGATGGATAAATCAATGGATTCTGCCATCGGCAAATGAAATGCAGGACGATGAATCGCCATTTTGAATGGTTTTTGCAGCCTGAAAAGTGTATTAAAATCATGTATTGACCCTGATATTCTTCTTCACCAACACTCCTTCCTCAAACACGACGTCCACACCTGGCTTCTCCGACGATACTTCTCCCGCGCTGTCAAAAATCTCGGAGAATATTGGTGGGCCAAATGAAACTCAACCATAATCTTTCGAGTCGACGGTCTACCGAGTCGTCGAGTCAAGCGAATGCCCATAACCACAAGCCTGCTGTTTTGTGGCCCTTCTCAAGGAGCTACACGATAAGATATACAACCAATTCAATTTGAAATTTCTAAGACATCATCCTATCATCTTGGGTACACCAAATACAAGTCCAAGTGGCTCATTTGTGGGGTAGGCGACTGGTTCTATACTTTGACAGACCACTTAACTTCTCCGATCAAGCTGTGTAGCATGCCACCTATGGCAACCATCGAGTTCCTTCTCCTTAATAAGCAAACCCACTGTAAGTGCTTGGACCGGAGTTATCGCTGTCTGCGGATCATTCTAAGCTCAATAAACAGCCGCACCGTATTTTCAATGACAGAATATATGGATGTGCATATAATGCAATGTTGTTATACGAAATTAATGTTGAAACATGTGCGGAAATGCATTGTAAAAACCGCGATCAGCCATTATAGCATGATAATTGGGCGTCTTCGCTACACTAGGGCTATATGCACTAGAAATTTCTTGAGGGCGCATTTGCCTGTATGCCAGAATCGAGGAGCTAAACTTGGTTGGACAACTAGGCGACTATGAATCGGAACAAATCGTTGAGTATGGGGAATCTCCTTCGGTCCAGAAATGCGGCAAATTTCCGAACATACACCAGTTCCTTCATCCTCAGTTCATCTTTGACGGGAAGGAGCGCAGTTTCAAGGCCTTTCGCAGTTCGATCAGAACTAGCAAGGGACTACAGCTTTATCAGAGGGCCCAAATAACCAAGACGGCGGACGGAATTGAGATTTTGACAGTGTACGACTACAAGTCAAATCCACCAGCGCTCAAGTATGATAGGGTCAGTGATCTTCTATGGCGTAGTTGCAGAGGACATTCACTAGAAGATCACGCGCTTGTCGAGGATATGTTCGGACCTTCGTAGAAATCTGTAGGGTGACGAGTTAGGACAAGGGCTTTAAGAGCGGCGATCAGACCGCGGAACAGTACGTTGAGATGAGCGAGAGTTCTCATACCAAATAGGAATATATTGTGGACTTCCACCGCTTGATGCAATGGAGCCAGATTTGCTTTTCGACCATGTGGTAACGGCGGCGAGGATTGATAATCATGGCAGAGCAAGCTGATACAGAGCACTATGCCGACCGTACTGGGACGCGGCTGCTGATATGTTGTTGGCCATTTTAGCAGTCTCGGTACTGTTGCGCATATTGTATGCGCGCTCTTCTGACATATGGTAGTTGTTGATTTAATCAATCATCCTCGCTCTCATTTCTTGACCTGTCTACGGATGATCCACTCCGGACTTCCTCCACATCGTCCTCACTATCACGGCCATTGTTTCCATTCTCCATATCAATATCGTCTGCGTCCAGTTCTTCAATCTCATCTCCCAATGGACTAACTCGAGGTTCCAGCATCTCCAAATCTTCAAGGTTTGCTCTTGATGGTAGCTTCCATAAACTTGTAGCACACATACGATCTTTTGTCAATAGATCATCCACAAATTGATCCATATATGTCAGCGTGAAACCCTCCCTTGTCCTCCGCTTCAGTCTACGGTAATCCGAAAGTAACGGTTCTAACGTCTGGTAAATCTCAACCGGTTCCCATGCAAGCCGGATATAGAACGCTGCGAGCGCACGAAGGTATTTGAATTCGCCTTTTCTCCCCCTTAATTGATCTTGTCCTTCGCCATTCTCGTTTTCCCGGTCGTCATCACCACTTTCGTCCTCTCCAAAATTCAAATATTCAAGTATGACCTCCTTCTCTGGTACTAGTTGTAGTAGCTTAAAAGCTAGACATAAAAAAGGTGTAGGCTTTCCCATGCCTCCGTATGTACCGCCGACAAACGTAAGTTCAACTGCGCGGTCGCATAACGTAGCGGCGTTCAGTCCAAAGCATTGCTCTTTCCAATAGTATGACTCGATGATGCGGTCTCGGACAGCTTTCTCGAAGAGTAGAGCGGGATTTTGGCCGCGGATTAGGGTACCACTGTATCCACGCTCGTCCAGCAGAGCTTTCGCGTCGGCGGCGTGGGTGGACATCCCGAGAAGGTTGGTTGAGCGCGAAAAACTAGCTAATTTGTTGAAATATCTTCAGTGTAAAGCGTAAAGACGCGTGCAAGTATAAGCTGTCGTATTAGATCGAGGTCCCACGGTTGGGAGTTGAGTTCTGTAATTTTTCACAAATGCCAAGGCATGATATCGATTGTCGCCCTCCCAACGACCCATGCATGTCAACATTCAGCCCTATCCGTGCAAGATGTTACCGTGTTTTACCAGCCTTATTTGCACGAGCTGGCGACTGCATTTCTCATGTATAACACCTGCTAGAAAAGTCACACCATCCTTCTTGTTCACGTTTATTCGCTGTAAAAAATGCTTCTCACAGGAGGGCAGGTCTCTATGGCCATATCCTCCACAATTGGTACAGACTTCTTCAAGTCTATTGACATTTACTGCTCTTGAGGAAGATAGACGGAAGCTGATTATTCTCTATAGTATTTACATTCACCTCACTCCTCTTTCTCTCAGGATATGTCCTGCAACAAAAAACCCTACATAGCCTACAAGCCGCAATCAAACCCCGCTTGCCCAAACCACTAACTGCACCTACGCCATCAATTGCCCCGCTCAATCTCAATGCTAAGTGGGCAAGACCAGTCGGCGGAAGGCCTGGCTCTGATGCCGATTTCGACCAATATATCTCAGAGCAAACCATCGACTGGAGTAGGCTGGGCTATGTGCAGCTAGTGAAGGAGCATGTTGAAGTGTGTAGCGCAATGATGCTGTTTGGAGATTTGTACAGGCTGAGAAGCCCCGCAAAGAGGGTGTTGTTGTTTCCGCGTGCGTGGCTGGAAGGTGCGACCGGCGAAGTGGTGGACCCATACTTGGGAACGAGTCGGAGGCTTTTGAGGATGGCAGCTAGGCGATATGGTGTTGTTTTGATGCCAATGGAGCCGATCATAGAAGGTGCTGATAGTGAGTAGCAAGCTTTCTGCCTGCAGGATGCAGTTACTAACTTACCGTTTCCACGCGAATAGATTCATTACCCTCTTCATACTCACTTGCGAGTTTGTTCTCGCTAGTTGACTATGAAAGAATCATCCATCTCTCCTCTCCGGGTCTTCTGCTCGATGCATCGCCGCTAGATTCCCTTCTCGCATTTTCCGAGTCAGAGCCGGTTGCTGCACTTCCTGCCAATGCAGAAAGGAAAGAGCTGTTGACATCACTCCTTCTCATCCATCCTTCTGCGGAGAATTATTCACGATTAAGGGAACTCCGTTCTACGCAGCCTATGACCGATCTGGATCTTTTTCGGAAATCCTTTCCTGTGCCTGATTCACTGCTTTCGAGTTGGTCTATGTCACTAGGCAATCTCTTTTACGAATCGACATCGCTGCGCAACTCGATCGAAGGCTTTAATTCCACCATCTTCACCGAGGCGACGGCGTACGTGCGCCTTTCGGATCCTGAATTACCAGGTCCGGAATACGATGTCCCTTACTATGACAGAGTCCGGATCAGGCCGAAAAACGAAGAGGCCAGATTTGTCTGGGAAAAACTATATGAGACGTTTAGACAACGCAGGATGGAGATCTGTGGCCTGGATCTGGAGACGTGGAGCAACCCTGTGTTGCAGGCTGAGACGATGGCAGATGAAAGCGGTACAGTTGCTGAGGAAAGTCAAGTTGCAGACGAGATTGTAAAGCAAGCGCAGGACCTGTAGAAATGTTGCGAACCGGGTACTAGGTAGGGGTTTTGGCGGCGGTCTGGATTTTCATGGGCTCCATGGCGTTGGGGATGGCAAGGTCTTAAGCCTGGGATACAGGATTATTGTGGGCATGACGCAAGCCCATTCGTGCTGAGACGATGAAATGAATCTGTTTACAGTAGCAACAAATCTAGTGCAGGCATTGCGGCTTTCGCGAGGCTTTTACACCAAACTATCACCTGCTCAGATAAAGCCGCATTGCTTTTCCCAAAGAGATGATTGAAGTTGGCGTTTCTTTGACTTTTGCGCTCTGGCGTGCATTCCTCAATGCCCGTCGACCCTTATGATTAAGCTCTCTTCCCTGCCCCACCCTGCCCGCAGTTCTATCCATCTCGCAGCCTCAACCTAAAGCCAACTCCTCTTCTCCACTTCTTTGATCGCCTCCCGCATCCTTATGCTCTCTAATATATCGTTCCGCACTCCAATTCCTATCCACCAACATAGTTATTGCTAGTACTTTGCGCCCGCGCATTCCACAATCGAGATTGACCAAGCTCGAAGCTTGCTGCGGCACCTAGGTCAAGCTAGGGCCGGGTACATTCCTTCAAGGTCGCTTCTATGCCGACCCTCGGATTCTTGAAGAAGAAGAGGACGAAGGACTCGTCGGGTTCCAGAGACTTAGACTCTCAAACGTCTCCCACCAAGGAAACAACATCGCCCGTGACACCTACAGTCTCTAAATCCACCTCTGAGTCGCTGTTCGCGAGCAAGTCGCAGGACTCGACTACCGCATCGCAATCCACTCAAGCGTCGACGGCTCCACCAAAGTCCGCCGATCCCATGAACCCCTCAGCATACTCCCAGCCGTATGCGACCCCGCAAGCTACTCCAGAACCTTATCAACAGTCTCAATACAACGTCCCTAGCATACAGAACCTCATCCACCCATCCAATACCACCTCTGGCCCTCAATCATACAACCAGCAGGCAAGGCAACAAAAGACCGACTCCGCAAATGGAGGTACCGTAACGCCTAGTGCCTCTTCCCAAGGGGGCGCACAGTCAGCTGTGAGGTCCACCAAAGGCAAATACACACTCAATGACTTCACAATCCAGAGAACATTGGGAACGGGCAGCTTTGGTAGAGTACACTTGGTTCAGTCCAAGCATAATCAGCGATATTACGCCGTCAAGGTGCTGAAAAAGGCCCAAGTCGTCAAGATGAAGCAGGTTGAGCACACCAATGACGAGCGGCGCATGCTGCAGCAGGTCAAACACCCGTTTCTCATTACCTTGTGGGGAACGTTTCAAGACTCTAAAAACCTATACATGGTTATGGATTTTGTTGAAGGTGGTGAGCTGTTCAGCCTGTTGCGCAAATCTCAGGTTCGTAATTCAATGCTGGGCGCTCTGGTAACGTCTTGTAAGCTGATTCGCAGTAGCGTTTTCCTAACCCTGTAGCAAAGTTCTATGCTGCGGAAGTAACTCTGGCGCTCGATTACCTTCACTCAATGAACATAATATATCGCGACTTGAAGCCTGAAAATTTACTGCTGGATCGCCATGGCCATCTCAAGATCACAGACTTTGGTTTCGCCAAGGAGGTGCCCGATATTACCTGGACATTGTGCGGAACACCAGACTATCTTGCTCCCGAAGTGGTTGCATCAAAAGGCTACAATAAGTCTGTCGACTGGTAAGTTCTTGGTCGAGGCCCTCGGACGTCACATAAATGACAGCAACTTACTGTAACACCAGGTGGTCCCTCGGAATCCTCATCTTTGAAATGCTATGTGGGTTTACTCCGTTCTGGGATGGCGGGTCGCCAATGAAGATTTACGAAAACATCTTGAAGGGTCGCGTGAAATATCCCCCTTACATTCACCCTGACGCTCAAGACCTCCTGCAGAAACTCATCACCCCGGATTTGACCAAACGGCTTGGTAACTTGCATGGTGGGAGCAAGGATGTTATGACACATCCCTGGTTTGCCGAAGTTACCTGGGAGCGGTTGCAAAAGAAAGATATAGATGCGCCGTACGTACCACCTGTCAGGGCAGGTGTTGGTGATACCAGTCAATTCGATAAGTACCCTGAGGAAACTGAAGCATATGGGCAAATGGGCGATGATCCGTAAGTAACCTTGTGGTTATACTTTTATATCATCAGCGCTTTCATCCACTAACATTTGGACTGTGATAGACACAAACACCTCTTCATGGAATTCTAGGCTATCCTTCATAGAGCTAATGCTTGCATGCAAAGGCCCTGTGTGGCGTGTTTTGGCGAAGTTAGAATTGTGTTTGTGATTACTCCGTCTGGAATAAACTCTCTTTTAAAATCATACTGCTAGACCAAGCAGATTGAAAGGGGCTGCAGGAGAGTTGTGAAGGTTTCTGTGATATGGTTCAAGCTCTACACAATAGAGCAGCAAAATGGTGGGTCAGGGTGGGCTTTACTATCATGACTTTCTTACTTCTAGGGGCTGGTGGACAGTGGATAGGCTTGCTGGGGACCTGGTTCCTGGATTCATCGGTAGGCGGAATGCTGTTATCGCTTGATGGACTTCTAACACAGCTATGTTGACTCTCGACCATTGCCATTACAGTAATGGAGCGGACAATATGGACTTTACCTACTTAGCTTCTTCGTCTCTGTACGTGTAGCAATGATTTTAACGTCTCGTTACGTAGGCTATTAAACATTGTGGCGGCCGCGGAGACAAAAGAAAACCAAATCTCCCCCAATTATATCCCTTGTAACGCCAGAATTCGTCCACACGTTATTGATAAGGACCAGCCAATAAAATCAATACTGTTGCGTGGCTTATAGGAAATACTACGGTGGCTCAGTAAATGGGCTGGGTATATAGGTAGACAAGTCTTGACAAGATTAACTAGTGGAGTATTTGCCCAACAGATTAACTCCGATTATATTCTAAGAATCACTACAAAGAGAACTATCTACGGTAGGGACCGCGGGTCCTTAAATGCACAACCGTACGCCTAAGAAATCCCTTCGTACGTAATATACGCGTTACACATATTATGCGTACGTATAATCCGTATCTCGCGTATACTGCGTATATCATTATGTAACGCTTTATGACTCGCCTACCACTCGGCACATAGTTCCACTAGTATAGGATTACCATATTTAAAAGTATATATGCTAAACCTTAGAAGATAAGCCTCCTTAACTAACCAATTAATACCCAATAGCCTAAGGGTAAACTCGGAAGTAATATATTAATAACGCGGAGGATTATTAGAAAGATTTATAGGTTATATCTTAGTAGTTAAAGACGGTAAGCTAAAGCCCTATATACTAAATCCTATACTAAAGGTTCTATAGAACTATCCCTTGCATTGTTAATGTGATATAAAATGTGGCCCGTGCGCGCGATTAAGAACATCAAAGTGCGAGCCCATAATGCTGAGGGCTCTCTACGAGTAGATCTGTCGACGCGATTGGCAATTATAGAGCTAGTTGTAGAGTTAATTAACTGACCGCCGCGACGCTCTATAATTGCAGGCTCTTGAATGCGAAGTAGAGGTGTTAATTTAGGTCTTACCGGGCGCGGGCGCAGGCGCGGGCGCGGAGGCAGCTTAAAACTTTGGTAATGCGGCAGAACGATTGACCGCCTGGGAATGCAGCTTATTGATTGGCACGCACGGGCCACAATTTATAGGACGTAAACAACAGTGTAAGGGATATTAGGAATATTAAATTACCTATAATACTTAAAATTAATTATAGACTAATAAATACCTCTCTAAACCCCTTCTAAGACGAGCCCTTAATAATAATTTCCCTCTCTATTATAAGATAATAGCGATTGGGGGCCGATCGCAAGAAGGGAGGGGGTACTGTAAAGGATATTATCAGGGTTACCTTGGGCTGCCCTTATGGCAACCTGTCGATCAGGTATGTAGTAATGACGTAACAGTTTCAAATCATCGTCAGTATCGACGTCAGTCTTTCGCTACCTCATGTATATTAGGGCTCCTAGAGTCACCTTGAATAGACAGACTTCTCATTCTTGATTTTGCGATCGACACAACCCTTGGATACCCCTTAGATGGTCGTCGGTTACGTGCCAAAGGCAAGTGCCTATAGTATATAGTCTCCTCGATCCTAGAAGCCTTACCCCCTTAAGGATTCGCCTCCCCTATAATCTACCTTATTCCTACGATCACGCTTCACAGCTCCCTGCCTGCAAAGTCCCCTTATATTAACTCTAAACGGCCGTCGTACTAAAAAGCGGTATAAATTATCTGTGTAAGATCCTTTCTATTAGATACCTCTATAATAAAATTATAATCCTACTTTTATAGAGACGTTTAAAAGGCTTAGATAAGCTTCTTTCCTAAGCCTTATTTATAAGAATATTTATTAGAAAACTGAATACGTCTCTAAAGGAATCCCTTACACTTTTAAGCTTAAAGATACCTTAATTAAGCTACCGCTACCGCTGGCGATAACTTTAGTTTCTTCTTAGCGAACTGCTTTATCCCTTGCATTAATAATATAGTATTTTTTAAATAGACGTTATAAAGTTTTATGCTAAACGGTAACCCTTATAACCTAATACTTAAGAGCTGTGTAGTCGATTTAATGATCCTTACGTGTAATTTAAAGAAGTAGACGCTTCCAGCGTCGAGTAAGCTTTTTAGGCTGTCTAGGTCTTAGTAGAGATTTAAACATCGATCGATTGTATTATAAATAACGCGACGACTAACGCGGTATCTAGCCGCGATTTTAGTCTTCTCCTCCTCTACTTCTACTGCACTAAGGATTCCAGCTCTTCATATATCTGAAAGCTCTACCCTCGGCCTTCGATTTCCACTAATTTCCGTGCCAAACGAGCGTTGTATTGTAATGTAGTAAATAATTGAATTTGATGACGGTATTGCGATCGTGTGGTGTTTGCTCGCGTGTGCACAGACCAATATATTGGCACTGTATCTAGAAATATATACAATTAGAATAGATTAAATTTCACCCTTTTGTAACCGATAAATCTCCGCGTCTATATCCAAATCTGATTCTTCTGATCCTTGATAGAAAGCACTGGCAACGGCAGAAAGAAGAAAGCAGAAAGCAGAAAGGTGGCCGAAAAGATCATTCACTTGGAGGAACAGGCCCAGAGGATGCTACACGTAATTCAGCAAGAACGCGAGGAACAACAAATCGTCCTTAAAAATGCGCAGAAGGAGCTTCAACAAGTCAGGACAAATAGACTGCGCTGGATTCGAGGGACTCTATTAGGTGTCTGGGATCAGTTGTTCACCATAGCTACAAAGGATAAGTGATATACAATATACAACAGCTGGTTTCCCTTGACCGCACGTCGTCCAGCTACGTTTGCACCCCGAGCCCTAAGCCCAGCCCGTTGCAATTCTGGCTTCGCGAGTAGTGCTAGCGGCTACTGAAATGTAATTTTGTCTGACAACTGAACCCGATCGATCACACAGCAAGTTCCACATCCCAAGGATGTTCACTGCCGGGGATCTCGATGACTGTTTGTGCAGGCCTGGTTGGAGGCAGGCTGAACTGTGACGGGGGCGATAGGAAAGGACTAGGAGTGCGGCGAGCCACTGTAACGTCATGAAAAGTATTAGTGGCTTTTCTCTACGTAGGGGCATTATCGACCTAAGCGTCTTACCTTGTAGCTCAAAACCGTTTCGTCCGGCTCCGTGGTTCTAGTTTGCGTTCTCGGACTTGTACCATTGCCTGAGAAGTGCAAGAATGAGAATTACAACACCGACGTCTGCTCCAATCAGGGATACAGGATTTCCTGTGAGATAAGAGCGTCACTACGACAGCGTTGCGTTGTGAGACAGGCACATGAAAAAGGCTATCCGGACCCTCCCTGGCGGAAATTGACGAGCGCTTGGGTTCAACGTAGTAAAAGCTGTCAGCCTGTCCCACACGAAATAAATTCCGGTAAACTTACAAGGCCCAGTGCCAGTGCCTTGGTACTATCAGCGCTATCGCTTAACCCGTTGAAATTGGTCCTCATGTTATCAACAAGAGCCCGCCAATTAGGTTAGCTGAATTTAATGGCTATACTGAGAAATACAAAGCTTTTGATTTCATAGTAAATTAATATATAAGCCCAGCCTTTGGAGTTGAGTCGCTCAATATGAGATCTCCAGAAACCGTCGTTCCTGCGGAATGGTATTTTACAAATACTGATGGTGGTGTAATTAATGGTTCAATTCTATATAGAGCACGCGCAGTCTTAGTTCCGGTGTTGCGCGCGGACCGCTTACTCTGAGGGCCTCGACGGGTTAAGAGCAGTAATAACCTCTTTAGGCGTGCAGAGGAGCACCGTCACTCGGACCTGCCTAGTATTTCAATATTTAGCATTCCTCGACGGCCGGGCTTTTTACGCCTGGCTCGTTGATTTGGTCCTGTTGGAACAATGGGGCCGCTAAAGAAGAGAGAACCGTTAGTAATTGCGAAAGCAGAAGCAGAGGGACAGCATACTCTGACCCAGTGTAGAGAGCGTGAAGCTTACTTCCGCAGGCTGTTTCACGATACTCGTGCTTTCGCTGTCTATCTGAATAAACCAAGCTAGAGAGTCCGCAGCGGCGAGAGAGCCTGAGGCAATATCTACCACTATCTGCATGTCAGACACTAATGAACGACTTCAGGATCTGCGAAAGAGTTTGCGTACTTTCAAAACATACTGAGACCGAATGCAATTTATTAAGAAGGATCAAGCGATACATGCCAGTAGTCGGATTTCGAATGACGCTCATTCCGGCATCGGTGAGATAGAAGTCACGAACCATAAGATCGCCGATAGGTCTGACACATTTGACTGAGCACTTTGTTCCTTGTTTACTTGATGCGGGTGGAGTGACGAACCTCTGATATACGACTTGTTCTCCCAACCGTGGATATTGGAGGTATAAGATGAAGAGCTCTCGCTGCATTGCTTTAATTCTGTCTACAAACTCTTCCACTGCTACAATCCACGTAAGTATGCCAAAGGCCACCGCTAGTGTGGGGCGACAAACCTGACATCGATAGGAACTCCAGCTCAAGTGCAGAGCACTTGATTTGTTGAACTGATTCCGCTCCGTCGTGGTCACCCTCAGCAACGCATAGGACGTCACCGAGATTGGCGACTTGAGGATTGTCTCCACGCTTGATTGGGGTATCATATTCGACTGTGTCAATAGTTAGTGTGCCGTAGCAATCAAGGATCTGCAAGGGAATATCTGAAGATCAACCAGGATCCAACGAGCGTTTGAATAAGTCAGATACTGTCGAACGATTGGCGCCAGATGCAGGTTGGCCAGAATAAACGAGTATAGTATTGTTCAAAGTTCAAACTGGGTTGGATTTAAACGCCCGGTGGATTCTGGGCGATACCCAGAAAATTTCCTGGCAGACACCTGAGGGTAGTAATGATAATGAGGTTTTACTCTGTACGAAGTATCGTGTCGTATTGGAAGACGACGGGTCGCAGTGAAGGACAAGCTCAGCATATTGTTGATAGATGATGCCAGTACATGCCTCATGCAAAGTACTGCGAAGGTATCTCGTTGGGAGTGACTTGAAGTGGAGCAGTTGAAACGACTCAACTCGGCCTTGAGTAAAATGGTGTCCGTTCGCGACGAAGCGAAGGCTCAAGAGGCTGTCGATGAGATCGCTTACGTCTCTGTACAAAGATTCTCAGCTTTAAGAGTAGATTGGAGTTGTCTACGATTATTTACGTCTTCATGGCGAGGATCGACATAGACTCCTCACCAAAATTGGTATGTGAGGGATGAAGTAGCATGGAGCTGAGGCCCTGTTTCGCGTGATGTGCCGCCTGAAGAGCGGCGAGCTCATTGGCATAGTTCTCAAGACGGGCCAAGTCTAAAGGACGTAAGCTGAATGGTTTGGGTTTCTTCGGACTTAGGTGTACCTGTGGGAGCTAATTTCGTGATGTAGACTAACATAGGAGCATTCGAGTTTGGTGAAGCTGCGTATATCTGGTATTCTCTATGACCATGCGGCTCAGCAGGGCAAATGAGAAAGCTGACTGGCAACACTAGCTGAAGGTCAGCGCTGACTAAAGAATGGCGGAGCGGAGGATAATTACAAGAAAACCGAAGCTGCCATGAGTGTGGTCGTACATTGCCACGCATAGCCGAGTTTGACAGAGACGTGGATGGGGCACAGCAACAGCCAAGTATGGTTCGACCGCCGGCATCTTTGTCATCTAGCGTCTGCAGATCATTAAGTGACCCTTTAGGGCAGAGGAGCACGCGCTGAGTAGAGCCCGGTAACTGAGCGTAGACTACAAAGTTCAAAGACCGCGCAGACATCCCATCTGATGACTCGGTCTCTCGAGTTTCTGAGGCGTAGGCGGCTCGGCAGCCTTTAAGGTTTGCTGCGAACCACTGGTAAATTTCGTCCAGCTGCGTGTGCATCGTGTCGACTCGCTCGTGCACAATCTTGCCATGATGGCTAATTCCGCGATGTTAGGACAACATTGTTCCTGCTGATTCCATAAGGGCAAATCTCACCGGTTGAGAGCCGATAACGCAAGATCGAGCCCGTTTATCTGTGCGTTGAGCATTGTCTTCAACTTCTCCAGACCTCCGCCTTCAGTTGTCCAGCGGAGCTTTTTCCAGTTTTTACGAACCTCCTCTTTCCACCTCTCTCCTATTCGTGCGTTTGCCTCGACCGGATTACCGCTGTCTAGCTCCATGTACTTGCCCACAAACCCCTCTAAATAGGTCAATGTGCTTCGACAATTGGCAACGATGTGGACTAAGATGGTGTCTCCATCCTCGGCCATGTTTGGCTTGCCCTCACTCTGAAGGAGTCCATTCTCTGACCGCTCGGGCAAATCTCGGGCGAGCAACTTCAGAGACTCGCTTAGGGTGTAGAGAAGATTTTGGACCTCCACGAACTCTGCTGGAGCCGAGTTCCGTCCCGAAGTGAAGGCTCGTCCCAGGGTATAAGCAATCTTTGCTAACATGAGGGCGTCGCCAATAGAAATTGAGAATACCATCGTGAATATCGAGAACCGAAAAGAATCTTAGTGTGCAATGTGCGACTAGAACGCTTGAGAGCACTTGGACACCGCCGAGGGATAGGATGACTGATTGGAAGGCTTTTGAAATCCAGATAAGCCTGTCAAACTGGGGTCCGTGCACCTTTGTCGATACCGTGACACCACTCGTTATCGAAAAATATCAAACAAAGTCGCTGGCTCTGGAAAGTGCTGAGAAGACCAAAGGAATAAGAAAATGGCGCAGAGGAATAACGGGCTGAGCCCCTGAAAAGCAGGCACTCTTTCACGGGCCTGCGCAAGGCGCCCGCGAACCACTTTGTTGAGGAGGCAACGAGGCGCAGCAAAGTGGAATTCTCATAAGTATGTTTGCCCACCGCAGGCGGACGCATCCAGAAAACTGTACCGTTCCGTCTCCCGACCATGGCGCTTGCGTCATATCGTGAAGGGCTGAACTTTGAGCGTCTTCCCTCTGGCATTTTTTTCAATGAACTTCAAGCTGCCTTTGTCGACTGGAGCCCACGGAAAATCTTGGCCCCGGCAATTCCGCTCCCTTTCCGACCTTCCTAGCTTCGCGTGCACCGGCACCGACAACAACAAAGGAGCCAGGGGTTCTGCGCTGCCTCCCGCTACTCGAGGTTTTTGTTGATGTCTCTGTAACTTCAACAGTAGCGAGAAGTAGCCTAACACAAACCTTCTCCAACCCTTCCGACATTGCCATCAAAGAAGCCAGCTACACCTTTCCGCTATATGATGGGGTTGCCGTTACAGCCTTCCGTTGCTATATCGGCAAAGAAAAGGCCCTTGAGGGCCGAATCAAGCCCAAGGAGGAGGCGAAAGCGGAGTTCAACAAGGCAATCGTGGACCAACAGGTCGCTGCGTTGCTTGAAGAGCATACACCAGAAGTGTTCGAGACACGTTTGGGCAACATCCCTCCTTGGACAACCGTGAAGGTTGAAATTACCTACATTAATGAGCTCAAAGCAGACATTGGAGGCGAAGGAGTCTTACTGACAATTCCGACCTCCGTTGCACCGAGGTATGGTGCACCACCATCTGGACTCTCGCCCGACACAACTCTGGGCGGAAAAGGACTCCGGATCACTGTTGATGTGACTGCAACGATACCTATCCGCAAGCTGGAAAGTCGTACGCATCCCATCTCTGTTGAGATAGGGGCTGCACGCTCGTCATTACCCGCGCCTACGTTTGCCTCGCTTGCTTCTGCGTCCGCGGATATAGAATATGATCCCAAAAAGGCTCGCGCAACTCTTTCGGATCGTACAGCGATGCTTGGACAAGACTTTGTCCTTCTGATCCTTGCAGAAAGCTCCACGCTTGTGGCATCTCGCGCCCTTCTTGAAAAGCAGCCAGGTCACTCGGCCATGATGGTTACGTTATGCCCCAAAGATCTCTTCTCATCCCACATATCCACGGCAGAATTTTCAGGTGAAATCATTTTTGTGGCTGATCGCTCAGGATCCATGGGTGGTCGAAAAATCGAGATGTTGCGTGACGCGTTGGCTGTGTTCCTAAAGAGTTTACCTGAGCGGTCCCACTTCAACATTTACTCCTTTGGCTCCACTTTCTCCTCGCTCTGGGAGAAGTCGCAACAGTACTCTCAGGATAGCCTTGACTCTGCCACACAGCACGTGGGCCAATGTTTTCTTGCTAACATGGGCGGGACCGAGCTTTTGCCGGCCTTGCAGCAGGCAGTACAGAGACGAGTGGATAACTTGACGACTCAAATAATCCTACTTACCGATGGCGAGGTCTGGAACACCGAACGGACACTGCAATTCGTTCAGCAAACTCGAACAGTGTCCAAGGGAGCCGTTCGCTTCTTCGCGCTTGGTATTGGCGATGCCGTTTCTCACCGTCTCGTGGAGGGCATTGGGCGAGATGGTGGGGGATTTTCTGAGATAGTTGCCATCGATGCACAGGGTCACTGGGAATCGAGGGTAATTCAAATGCTGAAAGGAGCCCTTATGCCCGCGAGCTGGGATTGCGAGGTACATTGCTCCGGAGAAGGATTAGCAACTCAGACTGTGCCTCAAGCGACCGCTAGTGTTTTTGCTGACCCATTTGCGGATTGTCCTTCTCGACCGACATATATTCAGGCACCATTTCAGATTCCTCCCTTACACCCGTTCGCTCGCTCCTCCGTCTTCTCCCTTTTCGATAACGACAACAGCCTTGATATAGAATCAATTACTATCAAAGGCGTCACACCCAATCATCCCGTTGTATACGCCAAGTTGATGGTGGAAGTTTGCGAGCCCACATTTCCAACCATCCACTATCTCGCGGCAAAGGCGGCGATGATGGACTTGGAGAGCGGTAAAAGCTGGCTTCACTCATCCCAAGCCGTGAATGGCGAGGTCCCAGGATCGAGCTCTTTGGATACGTCTGTGAAGGCCGAAGCTGAACGCATTGGGATACAATGGTCCGTGACGGGAAAATGGACCAGTTTCGTGGCGGTTGAGGAGACCGACCATGTCACTACCCTCACAAAATGCTACAAGCCCAGGCACTCCGAACTGGCGGACTTCACAAGACCCTGGGGCGCAAAGCGCGCGCGTGATGACGACCTTCATTTCCCCGACGTGAGCCCCATCCCACTCTTCGAAATGCCCTATAGTGATGCACCATCATTTAGCCTAGCACCATCATTTAGCCTAGCACCATCATTTAGCCTAGCCCGCCAGAATCGCACGCGGGGCGAAAACTACCATGAGGAAGTACGGGAACCGCATGCACCCCTCGATCCACTGCTTCAACAATCATACGGATATCCACAAGCGTTAGACCTTTGTGCGGGAGCCAGTTTTAATTCGTCAAACCTTGACAACTTGGTGAGCGGCGATTTCCATACCTGGGGAACGCTTTCCTCTGTCGCTTCCGAGCGGTCACTCCAGGAGCATACAGACTGCGCCAGAGCAGTCATAGTCTCTGACCTTATCAAATATCAAGACTATCGCGGCGCGTTTTCCCTTGGTGGAGATTATGCTTCTACGAGGGCTGAGGTAATGGCCAAGCTCTCTCCATTGTCTACAGCTCAACTCCGTGAAATTGTGGAAGCAAAGCCATCTTTCTCAAAGTCTGTTATTGAAGGGAGATCGGATCATAGGCTCCTTGATACATTGATCGCCATCGCTTACATACGCACACAATTCCCTGAGTCAATGGAGTTATGGGAGCTTGTGATTCAAAAGGCGGAGATATATGTGGACCAATTCTTCCGCGACAAAAAAGACTGGGAGCAAGTTATCGCTTGGCTCCAGGAAATGCAGAAGGCCCCGCAGGCAGAAGGGCCCGCCATAAAGGGTGGTGTTGTCAAGAATGACATGTCCCGAAGCAATTCATTCACAGAGTATGTCTCCACCACTCCCATCGCGCTCGTTGTCAAGGGCTTTCCCCTTCTACTAACTCAACCCGTAGTCCAATCCGCTTTCCTTGCCCCGACACTAAATGCAATATAACCTTTGTCTCCGAAAGCAATGCAACCCAGCACTTTCGCGAATTCCCGGATCACCGATTACGTTGTCCTGTATCGAGGTGCAACAAGGGATTTCGGCGCAACTACTATCTAAGCCGGCATATACAAAGGGACCACCCCGAACAAGTGGATGGGCCATCTGATTCTGCTAAAAAGGGACAAGATTCTCTTACAGAGAATAATAATAATAAAAAAGAGAGAGACGGATAAAGCCATGGATAAAACCTCGCTATTGTTCTGCTTGCATAGAGGTTAGCAGAAAAAAGGAGGTTCAACATAGAGGATTGAGGAAAGCTCTATCAGATCTCTCACTAAATACTGTTTGTAAACCACGTGACAGTGAAGATTCGAAAAGGCGTTCTCGTGCGCCAAGGACTTCACTTGGTTACAGCGCGCGCCAAATACTGCCCCGTAGAAAGGATAAGCGTTTTGGGCCCAATCTAGAGCAACTCAACCGTAAGGATTGAGCGTATATATCAACTTCTCATGGAATTCAAGCAATATTAAAATATTCGAATATTCGATCACGGCTATTGATTTCCGAAGCTCTGATTGGTTCATGCTTGTCGATACCAGATGGACCCGCACCGACGTGTTCAGGGATAGAAGGAACGAGTGAGCAGCTTCACTTATGAGATAATTGGAGATTGCGATGGGCTTGCCTTTCCGGTCTTAACGTACAATAATTGAACTTTTGTTAAGCTGCGACTAATTAAAAGGTGTTGTAAGCTCCGGATAATTAACTTCTACCAGCCTCTCTGGTTTTTCTATTTTTCCCACGAAATCCGCCAGTGTCTTAATGAACGGAAGTAGATAGAATTTCGCCTAAGTCCTGTTAACTAAGCAATAAAGAAGCAATAAAGCAACATACTATCTCTCTGGGTCCTAGAGGCCATGGACATTCCCTGTAAGACCTGTAGATAGCATCTACCCTTCCGGACAGGGCATGCGGCGGGGCTTTATGCAGAGTAACCAGGATGGGGTCACTCCTCGCTCCACAACGCCATGGAACCAGCCAGTCCCTGCCACCGCCAAGTGGGTGACGGTGACGGCTCAAATGAAATTTGTGGATAAAAAAGTCATGACTTACAATTCCAAACACTATACATATACCAAGATAGATTCAGGGTTATTAGATATTCTGCTCTACTTCGGTCTGGATTGCAGTACTACCACCTCCAACATGATTCACGTGGATAACCTCTCCCTGGTTCTAGTGACGGAATATAGCTGAGCGGTAGAAGGTTGTAAGTAGGCTTATCTGGAGTGAAACTGACAGCTAAGCCTCGCATACGGCTGTCTTCAGCCTTTTCAACTCGTAGGCCACGGATTGTAGGCTGATTGTTCACGCATGATAAGGAGGGATACTAGGAAGGTATCTGCATAAGGACTAAAATTAGTAAAGAGAAAAGTCCTACTCGCCATCAATTTAGCTCTGGAATATGCCTCAAAAGATCTTTACATGCTAAATGGATATGTGAAAACATGAGTTTGCGCGTCATAGATCTTCGATCAGCTAGTGGTGCAAGGACCGCAGCAGAGATTAGACGAGTCAAATCGCGAATGAGCCAATAAATAGCTACATCTCTGTTGGATCAACACGTTTTGTAACGAAACAGGCTCTAATCTCCGACCGTTAGTAGGACCATTGTCTAATCAAAGCGCAAGTGCGCCCTGCGGGAAGCCGAGACTTAGGCAGAGTGGCTGAGCAGCAAGTCCACTTCCAGTCGGGGCTTCACATAGCCTCAGCCTTGCACTTCAACAGTCTTTTAACGACAGCGACCCCTCTTAACCTCAAACAGCCCTCTCAGCTCTTCTCTTTTATGGAGAATCTGGAGAAAACCCTCTGCGTGATAAGAATACATATATCCGTTCTTCTCTGATGGAATGCGTCTTCTGACCAGTGCCGGCGGCAAGCACGGTTGGAATATGACACTGACGGCATTACAACGACTATCGAAGCAACACCACATCCAGGAACCCCACAGCTCTCAAAAATGACGATTCATATCTTCGGCAAGGATTTTAATGGCAGGCGAAAGCATCATAGTTCGCAGAAGCCTTCAAAACCACAGGTCGTCCCCATGCAAGGATACCGGCCCTCGCAGTCGAACCTGAACGTTCAGTCAACGAATTTCTCGCCACCTATTCCAACGTTCGTTCTAACTCAATCTCTGCAACCGAAGCCTGTAAATCACGGGCGGTTAGGAAACACCCGGCCCTATCCCCAACAGCAGTTAGCAGGCGCCCAAGCATCTCAGTCCTACCTTCCTTTGCGGCCCTCATCATCACAATCCAGTAACGGACTTTATGAGGCAAACTACCAATCTTCTACCAATCTCGCATCGTCATATCCACCACAGAATGATACCAGGTGGAAATCCTCCTTAAATGTTTCCGTCTTGAAGCAGCCGGTTAATGCGGCATCGGTTTCCTTTACCAACTTGCAGGACACCTTGCATTCAAAGAGCACTTGCTATTTGAATCAAGGCGCTGCACTATGTGACCTCATTTCCTCCAAATTTGACGCTGTTATTACTTCCATTGATGGTGAATTATTCAGTGGCGATGAGACGGAACTAGGTAAGTCTAATGGCTAACTATCGATATTCTTCGATGGTTTTCTCATAGCTTTACAGTAGTCTATCAGCCGCAATACCCACAAGGATCAACTCTACAGATTGAGCAGCCTCGAGGAGTGAACAACATTTATTCAAGTTCATCAACCAACTCCTCGTCTGGTTCAAACTACTTCTCAAAAGTGTGGCTCTACGCAAATTCACGATTACCTCCTCATCTTCCGCCTTTTAAAGTGTAAGTGGTATAGATATCACAAATCTTAGCCATGCTAATTCATTCCATAGATACATGCCGACATATCCACTCTTATGTCTAGCAGCACAATTTTCAGAGCGAGTATACACTCGACCGACTGGCGCCGAACGCGAAACCCATGTTGATGCTAACTGGAGACATGGTACTAAAGCAATGGTCCTGAAGAGCATTCCTATTGATGATATGAATACTGTGGTCTTTGCTATTCGTGGCAGCCAGACTTTCATGGACTGGGCGGTGAACTTTCGGCCTGCTCCGTCCTCTCCAGAAAGATTTCTGGTAAGAAATTCCCCTTCTTCTTCAAATTATTTGCTGACAATCTCAGGACGACCCTGGAAATCTCTGCCATACTGGCTTCCTACACGTTGCGCGACAGATGATTGCTCCGGTAGCATCCCGTCTTCGAACTCTGCTTCAGGAAAATCCATCCAGATCGAGCTGCTCTTTGCTAATCACCGGTCACTCCGCCGGAGGCGCCGTCGCCGCATTACTTTACGCCCACATGATGTCCACTACAGTGCGAAGTGAACTCAACCACCTTACCGGATTCTTCAAGCGCGTCCACTGCATTACATTCGGCGCACCACCAGTCAGCTTACTTCCACTCCAGAAGCCGGCAGACAAGCGACACGAGAAGAGTCTGTTCCTTAGCTTCATCAACGAAGGCGATCCTGTCCCTAGAGCCGACAAAACTGTTGTCAGTAGCTTGGTAAAACTTTATGCTTCACCCGCGCCGAATTCGATCTGCAATCTATCAACCGTTTCAAACCTCGTTCTGCCTGTTCAGGGCAAGAAAAGCAAAAGACCGCAGAAGGGAAAGTCAAACAGCTGGCCTCCTCCAGGCCCGACAGGCCCAATGCCGGTTTGGAATATTCCTCCTAGCACTTTGAGTACTGCTGGTCGGCTGGTGCTACTGAGGATCAAACCGGAAACTGTGGGCGAGCAGAATATCGAAGGGTGTGTCGTTACTGATGAGCAGTTACGAGGAGTGGTGTTTGGCGATCCAATGTGCCACATGATGAACCTTTACGCGAGGCGGATTGAGATCTTGGCGACGAGAGCTGTTACGGCGAAGTCATTTAGCTAAGAAAGGAATGAAGAATTTCGGTAACGTTGCGTCTGGACAAGAGATGGTAACGAATCGTGTGTCTCGCATGGCTGGATCCAACAAAAGCGGGAGGTTCATTTGTATGTTATATTTTTGCTCGGATTTTTAAGATACCCAATAGAAACAATATGCTTTGAAAGACGGGCATCTTTGTGACTAGCCATATAATGGTCACGTGCATATGTATCCCCTATGAATCCCATTCTAGGTTGACTCGTTACCAAAAGAGCTTCATCTAGCCTTCTTCAGCCTTTTACTTTAAACAATGCTGTGAGAAAGAAGATTACCCAGCCACTATTAGACGGGCACAAGGCGTGAAAGAGCGAGAGCCAACAATTATAACTACGCTTTACCAGCAAGCTAACGATAATAAATCTTCAAGCAAATTTGTTTAGAGCAGCTTTCTCCATTCAATTAAGTTCGACCAAGAACTACAGGATTCAGCACAAAACGAGGACAGTTAGAAAAAGGGCTAATACAAGGAGGTCTTATGCAGCAAGCACAGCTCAGGAGTGACTTCCGTCAACTGTTTTTGGACGAACTTTTTCCTGTTTTTACTTTCCGCGTAGACAGGCTCTCAAAGACTAAACTGAAGAGAAGAGATATGCTCGCGGAGAACCATTGGGCGAGAAGGGACGACATCCATGGAGAGACGTGAGGCCGTCTGGAAAAACTTGCTCGACTCCAGCCGGAATTGAGGATCGAAAGCAGTTCTTAGTAGAAAGGGTGACTCATCAGAATAAGGGTTAGCAAAATGCTAGTAGTACGATCAAAATCTCTATAGCGGGCAATGAAGGAGCGAAAGTAGGTCTGCGTCAGGCCTTAGCTCTGAGAAGTCCTGGACGAGCTACGAGAATTTCCCCCCGAAGAATGTTAATCAGTATATAACACCTTCGGCAAGCCAGTGAAGCTAAGCGCAGGCCGTCATTTTGCATATACATTTATATATTTATATACTCTATACATCAAACCTTCACACAAGAACATTCATTAGGAATCTATCTCAACACGCAATTCTACTTTCGAATGAATAAATGGTCCGTGAATTTGCAATTGATACTAGCCTTAGTATATCCTACCCAATATTACCTATGATGACTTATACGTAAGTACACGGGTCGCGTAGGCAAGCCTCCATATTTATCAGTGGAAGTTTTAGTTTAGCTCTCCTCCCTGCTACCCCGCCTAAAAGCTCCTGATCTTCTTTGCTCAGTACGGTCGATGAAGTCTCTGGTGCTCTTTTCATCATAGCTGGCTTTCCTTGCAACCATTTTCCGCGGCAAAATCACATCACACTCTAATGCTCTGCCAATGCGGCCCTCCGCGTCTGCATCCATATTCTTCTTCCTTATTTTGATTAGCCTTGCTAATAGATACTTGCCAGAACCTAAAATCCCACTAATGGCTTTCAAACCGTCTTCGGGGGAGACGCCAATAATTCCAAAGAGAGTGGCAAAGACAAAGATAGGTAAAACAAGCAGCCCGAATGTAATGAATCGTATGGTATCCTGGATCCCAAGGATGGCAGCAATGGTTGAGATTTGGATATATAGAAAGGCGATCCTATTGAGCCTTGCCTTATGTATTTGTCTTTCTTGTTGAAGGTATTGGAGGATTCTACTTGTCCTGCGTTGAATTGTGGAATATATGGTGTCCAAAGACTGCAGTTCCGTCTCTAGTGCCTGATGTCGATCACCCAATTGGCTCAAAAAGACCGGTCCTTCTGGCGAAGCCAAATAGGACGTATTTTATCGGTTGACACCTGACGATCCTCATTCGAAGGAGGAAGCAAGTTGATAAAAATCTGTTTTGATGTCTGTGAGCGACATCCAGACGTACTCCTGTAAAGCAATAGTTCCTCCGCTGTTATCCAGTGCTTCGACCATAGACTGGTATAATGACGTCAGCCGTTGAGAATGCATAGAATCCATTCTATACAGGAGTGTATACAACTCATCGAGAGTAGCGGCATGGGAATCCAGAGAGAAAGCATCCCTTTACGGTCAGCGCTGACGGCCACATTGTACCGGCCTGGAAAGCAGATGCATGAAAACGTAAGGGACACGCTAGTAAAGTCAATATTGAGCCTAGCTTTATTAGACGATTGTGACTTTTGAACCTCAACTTTAGACTGATGTCTTTTATGTGGGAGGCTTCCGACGGATGTGGCTGGGTACAGGTGCGGAAGGTGGTTATGAGTAATTCCCGCCTAACTTCTATAGAGCAGTGCACGTGCCCCCCGCCCCGTAACCAAGCTCACGGTTGTCCGGTGGGATGTTGGAGGGGTGCCTGGAGTGGAAGGTGCAATCAAAGGGGACCAAACAAGCCAAGAGTCGCGAACTCGAAACACCAACTTTCGCGAACAGTTTCAAAGTACCCCAAGTTGACCCTCCCTAGCATACAAACCGCTAGAGTTCTCCAAAATCCTATTCCTAACCCCCTGAATTACTCTGTCGCCATAGTACACTCTATTTGCATGCGCACAAATGGCTGGTCGCTTCGTAAGAGCTTCCAAATATCGTGAGTGCCCAGCGCATGCCCTTCAGCTCAGCTTACTCCTAATGCGCTCACTCTAGGACACGTCTTCGGACGGTCGACAAAGAAGGTAGACCTTCCTCAGAGCTTCGTATATCAGAGGAAACCGCGACTGAGGCTTTCGAATCTAGGAACAATGCTACGATAATATCCGAATCTCAAAGAATGCTTGGGACACCAACTTGATCAAGGTCAGCCCAATGCACACCCGACCTGCATATACAGCTGTTGAGAATTAAGACAGGCCAACCCTGAATACATCTCCGTCAATTGGGAATCTAGTGGTGGAGGTGCATTTGCGGTCATACCCATCAATGAACGAGGAAGGTTGCCAGAGCAGATACCATTGTTCCGTGGCCATACCGCTGCAGTGCTGGATACAGACTGGTATGAAGCCTCTTTGTCCCACAAACGCATTACTCAAGACTAAATATATTACAGGAGCCCTTTCAATGATTCACTGATTTCTTCAGGATCCGACGATGGCAAAGTTTGCGGTTCGCATCCATTTAGGAAGTGCCAAGCGCTGAATTTTCATTAGGTTTTCATATGGCGGGTGCCCGAGGGCTTCACATTATACACAGATGCTGAAGAACCAACTGATGTTGAGCCAATTGCTAGATTGACGGGCCATTCAAGGTAAGCCCTAGATCTCTTGTTGCGCTTATAATGTAGCTGACAAGAATTCTAGGAAAGTAGGGCACGTGCTCTTCAACCCCGCCGCCGAAAACGTCCTTGCGAGTTCATCGGGCGATTATACGATCAAACTATGGGATGTTGAGTCAAGCGCTTCCAAATTGAGCTTGAAACATAGGGACATTGTGCAGTCAATGTGTTGGAGTGCTGATGGATCGTTGTTGGTTACCACGAATCGGGACAAGAAACTCCGTATATGGGACGCTCGGCAAGAAAAGCCTGCTCACGAAGTTCCGGGTCATGCTGGAGCAAAGAATAGTCGTGCTGTCTGGATGGGTGAACATGATCGAATTGCAACCACGGGTTTCTCAAGAATGAGCGATCGCCAATTGGGCCTCTGGGATGCTAGAGCACCCAAGGAACCTATTGGAGGTTTCACTATTCTGGATTCAATATCAGGCGTTTGCATGCCGTTCTGGGATGATGGTACACAGTGTTTGTACCTTGCCGGAAAAGGGTGAGCTTATACGTCTCCGGCTGTTCAATCGATACTAATAGCTCCACAGCGATGGAAATATTCGATACTACGAATACGAAAACGACAAGTTTGAGTACCTCTCCGAGTATAAATCGGCAGATCCACAACGAGGCATTGCTTTCATGCCTAAGCGTGGAGTGAACGTAAGTCTTTTTGAATAATAGGCTAGGCTATCACTGACACATCTCAGGTACACGAAAACGAAGTTCTACGTTGCTTCAAGACGGTAAATGATACATTCGTCGAACCCATATCATTTATCGTGCCTCGTAGAGCCGAAGTCTTCCAGAGTGATATTTATCCACCAACGACGGGCATCAAGCCAGCGGTATCTTCGGCTGAATGGTTCAACGGCAAGACAGGGTTACCGCCGAAAATTTCACTGGAAAGTATCTATGAAGGAACAGAACCCGCCGAAATTCCCTCAGATTACAAGCCATCATCTTCAGCTCCACCG
>Ga0307515_10001798_pt1 | contig 47832 bp, 43 predicted proteins | sample 17_EM_MG_FD_194513 | JGI IMG/M metagenome (GOLD analysis project Ga0307515, IMG submission 194513) | Populus trichocarpa ectomycorrhiza microbial communities from riparian zone in the Pacific Northwest, United States - 17_EM | ecosystem: Host-associated > Plants > Roots > Unclassified | place... | reverse complement strand
TCGGGAGACCCCGGGGTAGATAGACAGCATCTCATTTTCATCTCATCTTGTCATACAACGAAAATACACACTCTATCTTTCCCAACTTTTAGTCTCACTCGCTCTGTCCGAGATTTGGATCCACGCAGTTGCGTGGATCCTCACAGCCGGGTAGTATCATATCTTCTCACCTTCTTCCTACGCTCCTCGAGGTTAATGTAGAAGGAACGCGAGGAGAGATTTTCACAGCGTCACCCATTGCATTGCAATCCCGATACAAGCGTGTACCCAATGAACCCATTCCGACGTATGGTCACAGTTGCCCACAACGCCAGAGTATATGTTTGAAATCGGAGACCGACAGTGCGAGAAGAAACTGCAAAACTGCGATCGGAGGGTGATATGCAACGCGACGCGTGGTATTGACGCCGGGCGCGGAGTAATCAGCCACCGGGGTGTCTCTGACGGCTCTGACGGAGCGCGTCCACTCTGACGGAGCCACTCCGCCCGGACGGAAATGTTTTTTGCTGATGTAGTGCACCTAGTCAAATATTAATACAACAAACAAAATCAATCTCAACTTTGTTCCTTCACACCATCATATCTTTTACCACTATTGGATTCATTGCTTATCAATATTTCAGCAAGTCTGCACGTGCCTTGAACATATGCGAATATATTTTCCACACATTATCTTTATGAGAATACCTTTCCCACCAAACCTGAATCATATTCTTCCCTTTGTTATCCTTGTTTGGTTAAGTTACTATTATTACTAACATCTCCCATCTTGCAGTATCTACTTCTATCACAGTTGGCAATTGCATTGGATGATTGCAACAGTATATCTCCAGTAACAAGTGAGTCAATGTTCAGTTAATGTTCTATGATCCTGATAATAACTGTCACCAATTTTGATTGTTGTGTCTGACTTTGTATATATTAAAAGGCCCATTCATCTTATTCTCCAGCTTCTTACATCTTTGTTTTACTGTTATCGTTTTTCAATTAAGTATTACCCATTGTCACTTTTCCAGTGTATTGAAAACTATTCTGTTTGTATTATAACATGTTCCCATCTATTCTCTGACTTCTTCTACTTGCTTAGACAACTGGTTAGACACTGTTGCAATGTAGTAAGTTAATAATTTGGATGTCAGGTTGGGAAAAGAAACTTGTGGTGAACAATGCATACTAGGTTCGGATTTGCAATTGCTATAGAATGTGGCAATTGTTTTAGTGGAATGCTTGGAGTTATTGCATATGTATTCTACTATTGGAAGCAGTGTGATCCAGTCAATTTGGTTGCAGCTGCAGTTTGTGTACAGATTGGCGTTCACTGCTTAATTAGTGTTAGCAACGGTTCTATTGTGGGACTGTTTCTATTATAGTGGGTTGAAGAAAACCAGGAACCAGCTGATTTGGTTACGGTTCGGGCCAAACGGTTCCCTTGATTAAGTCCACCAATATTCATCTGACAATTTAGAGCTTGGTAAGTGAATTATGCAGCTTTGCATGGCGCATCTTTTGGTGGTCTTCGATTTTCGATATCTTCAAAACTCAGCAAGCAGCTTTGAAAATACAGTGATTTTTCGCCCAAAAACCAGGTTTTTGCACCATCACTTGCCGAGTTTTGAAGATATCGATAATTGGAGACCACCAAACCATGCACCATAGAATGCTGCATTATTCACATACCAAGCTCTAAATTCTCTAAACAATATTGGTGTACTTATTTGGGCAGTTCGCTTAAAAGATCGTCGATTATTGATGTGGTAAGGCCGTTGCCACGCAGACCTACAAAACTGGCCGGTTCCAAATATCCAACTGTTGCTAACGCTCTGCTTAATTGACTCTTTCCGTTTGTTCTTTGGTTCGGCAATCTAAGATTCTGCCCATACTGTATTTGACTCAGTGCCTGTTTCATAGAGTGGTAAAGTATTAAGCAGGAAATGTTCATGCTCAATCTCCAACCACATCTCATGGGAAGTCATAATAGCCATAAAACATTTTGAGATATGTAATTGTTGATATCTGTGAATTCTTTCCTACAATTAGGATTGAATGTGGTATCTAAATAAATCTGTACTCTACTACCATTATATTACTGCAATGAGGCTTTGTGTTTCACACCCAAACAAAATTGTTTTTATGAATTTCACCATATGTTGAGTATTTGTATTGACTCTGGAGGCATTTCACTGGATTGTGGTTGTGTGATGTGTATTATAAATGGGGTCCCATCTATGGGCCCAAACCTGGTTACTGGCAAAGAGATACAAGAGAATAAATACAGAGAGAAGAAAAGGAAATCCTCTAACAACAAACAATCTTTCATTATGTTCAGTGCATCGGCCACCCATGAATCGTTCATCATTCTCTGATGTACCATCTGAATACTTGCTTATGTTGTTACACACCACCAACAAACACCTAATCCGCACAACCAAGCTAACATGCCAAATGTTGCAACACCCCAGACCACTTCCTTAGCATAGCAAATCATCCAGTCACTACTACTGGTCATTCCCACACAATTGTGGCATCTCCCATTATCTCCACTTGATCTTCGCACCAGTTCCTTTCTGTAACTCCTGAAAGTACTGTATTCCTTACTCACAAACCCCAGCCATGACAAATGGAGTTGTTGTACTCCAATCCCAGGATGGTCCAATCTTGGAGTCGACTAGTCCAGTATAGTGGCCTTCAGGTGCAGCTGGGAGTGCCAGTGACAATCTTGGATTGAACTGGACCACTGCTGTGGAATTCGAGTGTATCTGGAAGGGCTGGCAACATTTCTGCAAGGATTCAAATGGAGTAGAGGCAGATTCCAGAGTACATTGGAATCAGGGCCACAACCATTGGAGCATTTTGGAATTGAGACAAGACTCTGGGGTATGTCTGATTGCTGCTGGACCACCAGGAAATCATTGTTACATCTCCTTGTTAAACAATTTCAAACTTATATAATCAGTTTATACACTAATCCATATATCAATATATCTGTGTATCTATATTTCTATAGTCTCTATGCAAATGTCTTGGTGATTCAGTCCTTGTGCCCCCTTACAAACACACTCTGCAACTACAAATGATAATATTACAACCCAACCAAAGATGATACAGTCTTCAAACCAACAATACATACTGTTTAGATACTGATAATAATGTCTGTGTAAGGAGCAAAAAAATCGAATAGAATTACATGCTCTGTACCTTGTATACCAACCCTTATCATCAATCACAGCATCCACCCTGTCGGGTATGCTTTTCCAAAGTTTCTCAAAGTATGGCTCCAGTATCTCCTCCCATATCTCAGGCAGGACTTCGGCCACCCTTGCTTTCACTTTATCCAAGTCTCCTTTTGTATTTCCAATATCTGGGTAATATCTATAAAGCCTGCACTTGAACTCTACAGAGACTGCTCCAGATAACCGATCCCATGGAGTGGCTACAAGATATAGGGAGAGACTCACATACCAGTTCAGATGACTTTGAGGTGATTGCAGATGAACTACAGGCAATGTACCAGGATCCAGATTGGATGCTTAATGTGGGAATACAGTGAATGACTGCGGTCATCCAAGGAGTGAGAGTTAACGACAATTGAATAAGAGGATTCCCACACAATGCGACCACAAGAACATCGAGAACTTCCAATCCTCACTAGTATACTCCCACGAGCTTCCCAGCTAGGTGGGGATTATCACTTGTAACAACTTTGTTGATCAACATATGAAAGGTATGATGAACCCAGCAGTTGGATGCTCAAGAACACCTAACTATGAGATTGGATATGAGAGAATGACAGCAAGGTTCATGGCCTCCTTAGCAGCGAACACCATCACTGAATCATGGAGTTACCTGCTTCTTAATATCAAGGCAGAGCAGGAGCACAATCTATTGATCTCAATAATAAATCCTCCCTTTGTCAATGTTGCAATTACAGATAGGTATTAATGGAGATCAATTTACTGAGCTTAGACAGATGACAAGATGATACATATGTCTATTACGTTCTACAGTATTGTGACCGGTCATTCAGCAACAATCCTGAATCTGGTCACAGTTGAGTCCTGGAGACTTCCAAGCCCACATCCTGAGATGTTTATTAGCCAGCTAATGTGTCAGAGATCTGGAAATATGTTGCTGGCTCCAAGTTGTGCCACCAAATCAAAGAACCAAAGCACTGTTTCATGCAAGCTCTGGATCTAATGTGCCACTTTCCCCTCCATCTCATTTCATGGAGGGGATAACCAGTAGTGTTAGCAGCGGTTGCGGGTTACCAGGCCACAGTCCGGGTTGGAACCCAAACCGTGGCCCGGCTTTGGTTCTGGGACCGCCCAGGAGCCCACCTGCCCGAGGACAAGCGGTTCCAGACCCAAAATTCACCTATTATCGAGGTTTTATGGCCTGGTTTTGCATCCAGCAGACCCTCGTCTTCGCGAACTCAGAACTTTGGCTCCAATTAAGTATTTGAGTTCTGGTCGTATCACAGTACAATATATACATAAATTCAGCAGTTTCGGATATTCTCTCACCTCCCTTTCTGCATGTTGCAATCTGATCAATATTTGTTGAGTCACTGCGAAACATGCCCAATTTTAGGCGTGATTTCGCAGCAACCCAAGGAATATTGCTCACATTGCAAATCGGAGACCGGGAGGTGAAAGAGTACCCAAAACTGCATACTTTACATATGGAAAACTTTGTGATACAATAAAAACTCAAAAACTCAATTGGAGCCAAAGTTCTGAGTTCACGAAAATGTGGAACCCGCCCAAAAACTGCTGTTTTGGTGGGATTTGGTCTTTTGATGTGGTGAAACCCATTGCAACAGTTCTGGTTCAGTTCCAACCCGGAACTGGAACCGAACCTGGAATTTGGAACTGTTGCTAACAGTAATAACCACGGATTGTATTATCGACTCGTGACAGTTAATTACATCAAGATGGAATAGAATTTTGATAATTAGTAACTGTTTGACTAACATTGTGATCAACCTCCCCTGCAGACTGGACATTCACTCCCCAAAACTACAAGAAATGATTTGTCCATAGGCTACCTCCAATTATGGTGTACGACTCAATATTGGCCTGAATCGTGGTCAAGATTACAACTGTCAATTGTGGGACAGAGATTCATCTGACCTCAGTATCAGTTACTGACCTTTAACATCATTCCACCCTCTGAAAGGCAGACAGACTCAGCGCTGGACTAGGAAAATGGAGTAGTGCCACTGAGCGATTTGCGACTCCAAGCGAGATAACTCGTTTGAACTATTACCCCTCGGGGAATTTGCATACAATTACTCCATTCACCACTTCACACTGATTACACTTTGTTGGGAGAATGACAACTACGATCCTATGATGCAAATGAAACCGCAAAATACTCCTATATTCAAATCACGGGCACTGGCCGACTTGTGGATTGCATGCATGGCCGAGGCTGACCAAAATCACATGAAAAATACACTCAAGATTGATGCATGGTAAGCAAACTACCTCTGTGGGTAGGAGATGACATGCAGAGTGTGAGACAAAGTATGGCTTTCGACCAGCAACTTGAAAACACCCGGATCTTGAAAGATCCTCAATTAGAAGTGCCCTCTACAATACATAGTACGTATGATCAGTAAGAGGAATGCATATAATCCTGACTAGCTGTGTACTATGCAGAATCACAATGTTTTCAACTTCTCACTTCTCGATCATTATTGTCAACTGGTGATTGGTCATCCACTATAAGATCCACATTGTGTGATAGTACAAGTAACAGAGGAAACAGAAGCGGACTGCGTACAAGACTCTAGATGGTACTGTTGGAAGCTGCACAATGTAATCAAATGCGCTGGCTACAACCATATATGCAACAGCTGGGAACTGGCACAGCTCCTTGAAACTCATGATATCGGGTTGAGACTTTGCACCAAGACCATTCGAACTGGCCACCAGAATAGTTGTACAGAGTTTGGAAGAGGAGAAATGGAGGATATCTATTCAGTTTGGATGTTTCTTGTGAACTCTTCATTCTTTATTATCTTCTCTTCACTCGTATTTGCCTCTCCGCCTGGTAAAGATGGCATCAGTATGCGATCAAACACCTCTGGAATGCAACAAATGAGTGGCGGAGATTCCCTGCAAGCCAGATGCACAGACAGGGTACCATGCAGTACCAATTGGTTATTGGACTTATGGGTTTATACAATTGCATACATAGGATGATTGTTTCATTCTTGATTTCATTTTTATTTCTTCCCAATGTGTACTGTGGCAGCCCAGGAGGTCTGGGCCTACAGAGGTGGACAATGAAATGGAGACATGTGGCCTGGGGCCAGGTAAAAGCAAGTGAATATGTGTTGCTGCTATGGCACTTAGATCTGTACCAACTAGCCTACCACCTACTTCTCTCTATATACTCACATACTATTGTGTGCAACTGTACCACCATAGCACATGCCTACTGTCAAGCATAGGTATACACATCTTTAAAATATCTCAACAGGTATATCCTGTGGGTGAAATGCATGAACATGCAGGTTGCAGAAGTATCAAATTATCATCATTCAGAGATTCATCAGTAGACTTCAGAATTCACACTCTTTACTATCTAGTCCAATCAGACATTGCAAACGACTGAGGACTTGTAGTTGGTGGATTGTTATTCAGATACCATTCGCATGTACCCAGATACAGTATATCTATTAATTATCTGACTGGGTTATTGTACAACTGTTAACCAGTTAACTGCCCTACGTCTATTGAGTGTCAAGGGCTTCATTTCGAGGTAGAATAATCCAATGTCAACTGCGGTGTTGTACCTGAATCATATATCATCTGACTTCATCATGCACACAACTAAGCCAAAGATATCGATAATTTCTATGAAGGTTGGGCTCATTCTTTTCTGGGTATATTAAGTGTCACAAGGAACCAGTTCCTATTTCCCCATAACTGGAATGCCTGCTAGTCAAAAAGATAATATTGATGGTCATTACTATGTGCAAGAGGACCCCACAATGCTCATTATGTACTAATGATCAGAAGTATGCAGTGCTCATTCAAATGAAGTATATCAATCTGCAGAGTTTGGTGAATTGTATAGACCAGTTCATCTGGGATGTCAAATAGACATATATGATACAGACCAAACCCCTAGAAACAATTTTATGACTGGCACATTTGGTGCATGAGAATGCTGTATCGGACTAAATTTGTATAATATGGCTTGGAAATACTTACTAGTATTTATATACCTACTAGGTTGAATATTAACTAAAAATACTAAATCAAGAGATGTTGTAGTGAGAGAGGTTATCTAATTCAACTATGTATTATAGACAGCATGTTACTAACTTCTGAAGAGTAAGGTTACAAGTCTGAGCTGCTTTCATATAATTGTTGGAACACACCACATAGTCCTAATGACTGTGAAATTTGAACAAACTAAGTACTTGAGTTTGTAGTATTCCAAAGTCAACGATGTACAGGTTAGGATATTCTTAGATTCTGTTCATTAACTTCAAACATGTTGAGGAGCACCTGAATGTTGTCTTGGAGTATCTGTGAGCACTGAGCATTGGATTCTGCCAGCATGGGAGAATCTGGGAGCACCATGAATAATCAGTGGATTGTATAGAGTTAGTGAGTTATTCAGGTATGACTTTCAAATGATTTCACATTGTGCAGATGTAAAACAGAGAGACAATTGAAGGCAGTCTAGAAGGTGGTGGGAAAAGGCCAGAACAGGGAAGATGAGTAGAAAGAGGTGGAAGGGCTGGTAGTTGAGAAGCTGGATACATAGATATTACTAGAGGAGTAGTCCCTAGAAGAGCAGGCTTGCGGTAAGGGAAGCAATGTAACTGAGAGTGAATCAAGTTCTATTGAATGTGTTTCCAATACTAGTATTACTTTAGAACTTGGTTGTACCCATCCCATTTCCTCTAACTTTGACTTGGCAAAGTGCACATTAGGAAAGGCACAACATTAGCCTGGGTGCATGTACTTTACACATGAATTACTTGAAAAGTGATGTATATACTCAAATAAGATGAGAGTACACCATGGGCCAGACTCGATTGGAGAGACAGAGCTATAACTGGAGCAGAATCGATACCAAGCAGTTGGGATGTAGGAGAAATGGAGTGGCACAGAGCAGATGTTTCGGGGTGAAAGAAGGAGGAAGCCCTTGCGGGTGTGATGTCCAACATTGAATGGACACTATTCTTTGATCATGCCCACCATGTACAAAAATTGGCATCAGTTCAAAGTCACGTGCATTACTATCAATGTCGTACCATTTTCAGCGATCTTCACTTGTCTGTGGATTTCTTCACAGTTGCACATTCACTCTAGCTATAACTATGAAGTATTGTATAAGAATCACGGAGACTGTTGTACCTTTCAGACAACGTAAGCCATTAATTGGATGACAAGACTTGTACAAGGAGCAAACAATTCCATATTGGCATTTGTCAGAGTATTTGTCAAATACTCAATGCCCACCTGGGATCAATTGTCTATATATTCATTGAAAATGTCTTATTGAAGAGTCCAAAGAGTTGACACGAGGATGAAGAGGTAAATGGAGTGCCTGGAGTGCTAACGTGTATTATTGAACACCTCCAGAACCTTGAAAACATTCTGACCAATATAGAGAGAGCTCTAAAGATAACATAGAATACCACCATTTAAACCAAATGAATCCATGACACAGCATCATTGCTGGTAACTTAAACAATGCACCTGGATCAACCACAACATCATATTAGGGGTGCCATCCAAAACCAATAGGGGTCAACAGATGCCAGTATGTATTACTGCTATCATGCAGCCAACATCAGAGGTAAAGACCTCCACATTGCTGATTTGGCAATTGTCAATTACACCATGATAGAGTAGTATCATTGCACCGAACAGTGCAATGTGAAATGGACCATACAGCATTGCAGCAGTCACTCGGAGCTTAACATCTTATCGACTAGCACTGATGGATATGACAAAACTAGTACGCTGAAGAGATGGGAGTTCAGTCAAGATGTTCTTCACTGGCAATGAAGGTATATATGACACCCATGCAAATACACCTCGAATCACACTAGAGAACAAATTGGACAACATCCTGGCAATCATGGAGGATTCAGTAGCAGGCAGCGAATATATTGAGGGATGATGCACAAAATTTGTGAGATACAAAGCCTTGGAGAAATGATTGTGGGTATGGGTGGATAATATAATAGGATATACAGAGTAAAGTGTTGGATGGAATGTTTCCACAATTCTGTGGAATGACAGGGGAGGCAGACAGAGGTAATTGGGAGGTGATTTATTCTAAGGACTGAAATGAAAAAGAGTGGGGACAAAACAGAATATTCATTGTGCAAGATATGGAAGCCACATATATTCACCAGAAGGACCAGGGAGGCATCACAGGAGAAGGGTTAAATGTTGAAAATATCAGCATAATAGGGTTGCATCGATTTTGGCAATGTAGGTGGAAGAAATATTCTTACTGGCTAAGTTGTGTTCAAATTAAACCAAACTTTCCTACCTTTCTATCCGAACTATATATTATCCTTGAAATAGAATTGACAATAACAACTGCACGAATGGGCAAAAATTTCACTCCTGAAAGGCCAAACAACCTGCTAGATATAATAAGCTGCCAAGTACCAGTGGTGTTGGGAAAGTCAAAGAAATGAGAAAGTTGGGATAACATACAAGAAGAGCACACAAGGAATACCCTGAACCACATACAGCCTGAGAATTATTACAAGATACCCATCCAGGTACATAGTGAGATTCCAACTCCCTTCTTCATTAGGAATAGCATTCGCTGGACTTTACTGTGTATTCTGCTTCACACTGTGATAATTGAACTGAATCATTTCGTCTCAACCATGCCCAATGATCAATATCAGGCATGTCATTTCCATTGAACAATGACATTGCAGCGTTACTCAGTGACACTCTCGATTTCAAAGCTTCATTTGTAAATAGCACAACTTCTCCAATCCTTGATACCCCCACAACCACCACGACTACAACTACCACTTCCCCTACAGCCACCTCCACTGCACCACAATCATGAGCACCCCCTGTGAGTTTGCTACATGTATCTCCTTTTCTGATATCTCAACTATTTGATTTAATGCTGCTATATTATCCCATTTATTGGGTACATAAGTACAACTCAGTAAGGATAACATCTCAAAAAGATCTTGTAGTTCATTAGGAGATGCCATTGAGATTAATGATTCGAAGCTCACCCACCATGGTCAACCTGACATCACGATTGAGATCTATTATTTTTTTGGGGTCATTACCAATTCTGGAGATGCTTCACTTGCATGGGTATCAAAATTTACAGAAAGACACAAAGACTGTAAGCAGTCGGAATATGAAGAGTTCAATGACTAGCTAGAGATCCTAGATAGTTTTGGCAATGTAAGAGAGGTGATTAAGTAGCACCATGCTGCTTGGCAGAGAAAGACACAAGTAACAACGTAGCAGGGAGATGTGTGGCAGTACAATCTGACCTTCAGAAAATCCTGAGTGATACCAAAGAATGTCATTTGTGACTGATATGAATACTCAATTCCAGCCAATTATTGCAAGAACCGGAGTTGTGAAACAGTTTCCTTAACCATATACACAGTAATAGCCTTATCAATGTACACATGATAATTCAGCCCATTTAGTAGTATACTTTCAGAAACTTCTAGTATGTTCAAAAGTTGTTAGATCATGATAGCTCCAGCTGGAAGAAAAAAACAACTAAGAAGCCATCAGTTTGAAATACTACTGGTGGTTACAATTTCCACTTAGTAATGACCCTGACATGGGTGGCCACAACTGTGCCAATTGACTTCATATTATCTTACTGTCAGTACCACTTCTATCCCCTGAAGTGAGCAAGATACTACCACCATCAACCACACTAACCAATGAAATGGAACATGATAAGCAATCAATAAAATTAACATCAAAGAGCTGTTGATGAATTGGGCTGAGGATAGATCTGAAGTTTATACTGGTTCAATCACCATGACAAAGACCACTACCACTTCTGAAAAGAGATCATGCCCACCGCTGTCCAGAAAGCCATCACCAATTCCATGCGAACTGCTATGCTACATGCCACCAACAAAGTGTTAGGAATCACCCCAACGAATCATAACAAAAAGTGGCCACTACAACTCTGAAGAAGCCTAGCAATCACTAGCAGCACAGTCACCAAATGTCCAACTGGCCACCCAATACACGCAGTGAAAGTAACAGTTCCAACAATAACCCTGAGGATCAAGAAGATTATGTGATTCGCTTTTTAGACTATGTCAGCTTCAACGTAAATTGGGAGAGATTTTTAGGCAATGAAACGAGGATATTGAAATAACATTTGTGTTTGATTGCGAACAAAGCTGTACCAATCGTACAACAAGTAGTGAATGTCAATCCTGAGTTGTGTATAGAAACTCAACCGAACTGCAGACTGGCCATATACATGATGTATAAGGTGGTAGATCAGATTGATACTCAGCTTGATAACATGTCATACATTGCAGGAGGCCACAGTAATAGGAATATCAAATTTCGAGTGTGGAAGGGAAGAGCATATGCAGAAAAAATTAATGACTGTATTTATTTGTATTCATTGGGTTGATTTGTTTCTTGTGGGTTTATTTGTTTCCTTTGGGTTTATATTTTTCATATGGGTTTATGCTTGTTTCTTGGGTTTGTTATTCTTATTTACTTTCAAGTTTGGATATCATGTTGATTGGAATATTAATAGGTGGGGAGTGATGTGTACTAAGAGCCAGAGAGGTGTTGTGGTGGGAATTCCAGTTACAACCATCACTGCACACATTAGGTGTTGAAAGAACACATTGAATTATGAAGACAATGGCAGTGAACTAAGTGACTCAAAGTTGTTAATATTTGGTGGGCCCTAGAGTAGGTAGCCATGTATTTTAACATGCAATGTGATACACTGTCAAGGTTTCCCAGATTTTGATTCCATGCACTTGAGTCCAGCTGTTGATAATCCATGCAAAAATGTGTAATTTCTCAGATCTGGGTATCCTATCAGATCATCTCACCCTCTATCTACACTGCTCGCTGCAGAACTACTATATCTAACAAAGTCCCATTGGATGCTCTGAGACATGTGGTGGAGTGTTATTACTAGGCTTTTGGCAGCCTAGCTGCACCATGTCACCAGGATGTATGTAACATAATATGTTTCAAAGTAATGAGTTCAATATATACCATTCTAACTGCAGACAAAGACACTTGGATGAATGTGGTGAAATGAATGTTACTAATTCCTGAACCCAGGAGTAGTAGATGGTGGTCAGAATCTGAACTCACAACTGAGAAACCACCGGCTTGGATTGAGAATAACAAAACACCTTCCTTTGATGTCATACAGACTGATGCGGAACAAGCAAAACCGTAGACACCGGGGGAAAGATACAATTTAGTATATTGTACAAAAGCATCGATGACATGGATGGTGTATCGATTACAGGTATGATCATATGCGTCAAATTTAGAAGGCCCTCAGCATTGTCACAAGCTTTCCATTCAATGATATCATAAATGGTCCCAGGAGCATTTGGTGAGTGATCTTATTTTCCACTAGCTGAGAAATATATTTCTGCCAATTCATTCCAATCAAAGAGTGGAGCATTCCAGACTAAACAAAGATAAAGAATTAATTGAAATTCATCTTCTCATATCATTTAGAAATATATACGCCTTGCACAGTGTACCTCCTCTATAGGAGACAGTGCTATTTTAACCTCCACCTTGCCAGCTTTGTCATTCCAAGTGGTGGCTCATAACAGTATTGGCAGATCATGGTGATATTTTCTACACATATGTGGAAAATGGCAACAATAACCTCACAGAATTGTAGCTCAAATTCCAAGATTCACTATTTCACACTGCGCCAGTAACTACACCCAGTGTGGGCAGGCCAGGCTTACAACTTCAAGCTGAAATCCATGCTGTAATACCTCAGAGTCCTGGGATTAGAACAGGCAGCACCAATGATTCACACTGAACATCTCACTAGGTCAGCGGAGAGTGCCACATGGATGGCTAGCAAAGCTTTGTACTGGTGGCAATGATAACTAAGTAACTAATCTCCAACAACGCTCTGAAGTGAGGAAAGTAAGGGTTCGGCATAGTATGATGAGCTGATCTAACAACAGGAGCTGGAAAGTTAACCAGATCCCACAGTGTTGTAGAGACTATAAAACCATGCATACATAGCACAAAGATTGTGTGTCATCCAATCAAGAGAATGACTATTCATTTTACATCATCAGAACACTGAATAAAAGGTTTGTCTCTGTAAAGATTCCACTAACACATCCACATCAACTATTGCAAATTCTAAGCTAGTGTCATTTGTATGGCTATCCCATGGATTGAACAGGTATTCCTCACAGTGCAATTGCATTTCTTATGTCCTGATGAATAGTGACCAATATAAGATGAAGTCAATGATGGATACACATTTCATAAACTGAAACCAAGCTTCATTTCAAACCTCAACATGGCATTACAGCAGACACTCCAGGTTGAAAGGACAACAGTAGAATCAAAATTTGTCCAGGTAATGATGGACTTAGTCAAACTCTGTAGGGACATACATTTGTCATTGTAGGAAACATTAGACACTGCAGACACTCCACATCTGGGTGTACATACTCCATATAGTCTTGGGATGCATAAATGGGCAAATGAGATTCATATGATTGGTTATTATTATAATGCAGCAGAACTGGTAATAGCAATAGTCTTTCAAAGTTTGGTCAAAGTCAGATGTTGGTATCAGCAACAGTGCAAATCGACTACAGGCTGTGCTACGTGCACATGCACACATGTGCAGCTCATAGCATGCTTCCTGTGGACCCCTGCGTCATATGCAGCCAATAGTCATCCATAGTCAGTCCATACATCAGCAAAAAGTGAAATTGGTTTCTGAAAATGGACTCCATGCACCGATCCTTCTCCACATTCTCCACAAATTATCCGAGCGACTTATTGTCAATCTTCCACCATGTTTCGAAGAGTTCAATGATGTGATCGCGTCGTCGCGACATCTCAAAACGTGTTTAGTCATTTCAGCTAATTTATTGCACTTGATTCTTTCACTTTGGTCATCTAGATTTTAATCGTATCGACGGTTTTTTGAACTGTTCCATTGATTTCAAGAATATTCTTGACTATTTAATCCCTTGAGACATCGATTATACACAAGCTTGCACAACTCCCATTACAAAAATTAAGACACCCAGAGAAAACACATCAGATTTCTATATATCGCTGCAACGATTACTTCAAGCATCGAGTCGAATAATCTACATGTAAAACAAATTGAAAGCATTCAAGTCAATCGTGTTGCTCTAGTACCACCGCAAGCTATCTAGCTGCGGCGTCAGCGGAGGAAGGTGTACAGCTCCTTGGATCGCACTTATAAGGACGATATAAGTGGTTCCGACGCCAAAAAGCAGCTTACGATGGTAGCTTCCATCGTGCAAGGGTTGCATCGGAGGTTGATGCCTCTCCTTGACAATCATGATACCAGCAGTCTGACGTATCGGCCCTGTTGCAAACGTCTGAACCAAGGCCAGAAGCACTTTAACGCTCGATTCAGCATTCTCGACGACAAAAAGACACATCAACCGTGCGGCAATGCATCCCGCAGTCGACTTAAAGTGGCTATCTGGACTCGTCCCCATCCAGAGAAGCACTGTATCATTTGTTGGTTGCTTATGCTTTCTCCTCCTTGTGGACCCAGTGCAATGAACCATATGAACTGCTTGCTCATCGCATTGAAAAGACGTCACCGGAATTGCTACTGCATTGTACTGAATGTAATTTGCATCATTGAGACAACTGAAATACTGATCGTGATTGACGTAGTCTGTGAAGTCGGCAAATCGCTTGAAACACCAAGCAATGTGATTCTGTAGCTCCCCTTTTGGCATTGCACACCACTCGGCCAAGTCATAAAGGGTCTTGATTTCTGGTCGCGGGTTTTTCATCATTCGCTGGATAGGTGCGTTAGTTAGAGGCATATCATCGTCGTGACGTTGTTTTGCAGTGTTTCCATTCAGCTCTCGATACTGAAACACCTCCTTTCGGGCTTTCATTTACAAAATCGGGGAGGCGGCCTCATGACCATTCGATTGTTGGTAGGCTTGTTTAAGATCCATCATTGCTTTTTCTGAGAGTTCAGAGCAGCCATTTAAGAGGTTGCCAAGCTGGCGGATATGGTCAGCAAAGTGGTTCAGGAGATGCATCTTCACAAAGTTGAAATCCTATTCGTCGACAAGATGTTGTGTAATTTCTGACTCGATCTGCGTTTTATCTTCATCAACATGACGACGCTTTGCAGCCACAGAATGATTGTTCCATGCGGGGTCACTCTCCCATTCCTTCAGTTTGTCCAAAGTCAGCTGCTTTTTCAAGGCTTCCGAGACCTTCTTTGTAGATTTACTGGCTTGGAATCAACTGAACACATCCTTGTGACGATGCAACTGCTTCAGATAATTCCCCATGTACTCGATCGTGGCCTCAGTATGGTACCGGTACTGTGCCATAAGGTTAAAATACACTAAGTTTTTGACGCACAACAGGGCTTCTGTGAAGGGAATCCTTTGGCTTGCCGAAGGGTTTAAAAGAGTCGCCGTGAGAACTGGAACAATCACCCGCCTGAGTGCTTTCATCTCCTTACCACTCCATTGCGTCACCTGGCTATATGGCTTGTTGAATCGAGCGAAGCCAGGATATGGAAGCATCATCGCCCAGAGCTGGTTGAATTTGTCGATCCTGGAATGTTATTCGAGGAAGGACGTTACCCAGTCCATCAATTGTTTAGGCATTCCGCGATAGAGGGTAAGAAGAATATCGGGTACGATAATAGTCGTCGGAGAGATGCATTTCATATTCTAGAAGACACCTTCTGAGGTTCCAACCGCCCAATCTTCCAGATATTGTCTTGCTTCCCGTCTCTCCGTCTCATCTCTCTGAGTCGCGAGTATCATTTTTTGGAAGTATAGCCGATAGTCTCTCAACTGCCAGGACGATGAATTCGCTTCTCCAAAAGACGATTTCGGTGCTTCGCACACAGGGCAATGGTGCTGCTTGTTTAAATGCAAGTGAATGTTTTCGAAGTAGTCAGCTGTCCATGCACAGATGACAGGATAACATTGCCGCATCCGACCGTCCGCACAAAGCATAAGCTTTCCGCTGTTGAAAAGTGCGTCGAGAGGACGAAAAATAAGCTTGAAGACCTTCGTTAAAACCTCTCGATTGTGGATTTGTTGTTCCTTCAAGGCAGTTGTTTTTCCGTGTCCTTTAAAGCGATATTTCGGAGGAACGGGAAGAAGGGCAGCAAGGATGCTTGTAAAACTTGCAGGCTTTGATCTAATCGTCGAGTCGATGTTCCCGAGACTCAAACATACTCGCCATTCCTTCTTGTCGCCCGAATAGTTTGTAAGATGTGTCAGGTCTGAACTGCCGAATGAAGTGACAATCGTAGCTCCAAGCGGCCGCCGTAGTGAATGAGCTGGTCAAAATCCCCGTAGCTATGACGAGATTCAACTAACGTACCTGATCATTTGACTACCATTCGTTTGATTTCACCTCTGAGTAGATACGTTCCTCGGCATCATTGAATTCCTTTGTTGGAGCATACAACATATGTTCCCTGACCGCAGGCTGTTGCATGAGGAACTCAATCCATTCAACAGGATTGCGGTAAAAGAAACATGTGTAATCATCGTCGCGAAGGTTGTTTGGATCGGCCAAACGATTGTAACACACTTTGCCGGATTTCCAACAGTCGATGCCCATTGCGTAGGACATTTCGTTCAACCTTTTGAATGAAGTGTGGGACGAAGTGAAGTTGCTGACAGTTGCCATCGTAAGGTTCCTGAAAAGCTCGTTGATAGCAGCTCTGCCTAAGTTGTGCTTGACACACCAGTGTGCTAATCGATACTCCTCCTCGCAAGAAAACGGTGACCATAGATCAATTTCATAGTCGCCGATATCGAAATACTCGTTACTAATATGCTTGCCGGCTAGACGGTTGTCCATGTGTGGAGTACCACCAATACGTGTCCGAACTGGAGGTTGCTCTGGATGGATACACGCATTCTCGCTGTCGGCTTCTGTATCGCTGGAATCATCGTCGGATAGGTGACGATAAGGGTTGTGATGCGGTGAATGAACGAATCAATGTAGAATACTGTCGTGCTTGATCGCAAAACCGTCATCTGCCAATTGTTCGGCTGATACGTATACTATCCTTGCTTTGTGGTCGCGACGGAGGTGAGTGATGTAAGCACCGATGTAGGAGTACGTCTTTGAGCAGTAAAGACACAGTTGACAAAGATCCTTGGTTCGTTAGCAAAATGAACTGTCGCAACAACGTTAAGAAGCGTCTCGATGGTCTTTTACCTACTCACACCATTACAAGCCAGCTGTCCTCGGAAAAAGCTGCACCGCGATGTACTTTTTCCAAGAAGAGGTCCTCCCACTCTCGTAGGATTTCTCTCATCCTCCTTCACACGTTTGCAGAGTGTTTACTCTCTCTCTCAATTCCAACATCCCTTGGATCTCGAAAAGCATACCGCATCTGCATTCAGCTCGTCAGGGCGATTGTTTTGCACCCTCACAAGACCCTCCTACGCCCATTGCCTGATTTATGGTTGTCACTTTATGTTTGGTTCGTACCTTACATGAACCATGCATTCTCCTTAGATACCCACCCAGCGACGTCATCGCGGGGTACAAAAACTAGAGCAAGGACAAACGAGTGAGATATGACTGCAGAGCATACTGTTAGTTGTCTTTGTGATGAACTTAAGCGTTCAGTCGACGAATCGGGGAGCTTAGATGATTCTAAGCAAATTGCCTCCTAGCTGAATTGGAGCCAAGATGATGTCGCCAGATCAAGAAAACCCTCCAAGTCCATATATACATTCGCCTTGCCTGCCCACCTTACTTACAATCTTCAGAACCTTTGACACACCCTCCTCACCTCTGCTACCGCATCGCATCACCCTTGACGATATATTCAACACTCCTGACCCTTGTTCAGAGTAACAAGCATTCGATATCCACCACTCAATCATTGAGCACCATTGAGAACCTAAAATGTAATGTGATGCCTTCTGGTTGCCGAAATCAGTCTTTGCAGATGCTGATACAATCCAGATGACGACTCTTTAAGTCCGCGTCTGGGCCGAAAACGCCGGTGTTGGAGTCAGCCAATCGGCAGCAGAAACCATGGGGATTTGGCAGGATAAAGGTGGCTTGACAACACAACGGATAGATAAAAAAGTGAGGGAGCGCGTCTGCGAGATTGCCCAGTACATGAGCATTATCAACAAGCAAGGCACCGGCCCCAAGCAATGGGATCTCCTAGTTGATCATTGCGTTACTCAATTCAGTGAATTGGAGTCTAAAAGGACGTTTTAGAAACGGTACATGGCAGACAAGACTAACCTTGATGGTCAGAAACTCAAGGCAGCACTGGACGTGATGGCGGAGATTGGCCTTCGCCGAACGAAGAATGGGCTCGAAGAAACCCCGACTAAGAAGAGAAAATTCGTGCATGTTGGTATGTATTTGATCGCCCCTATGTTTATTTTGCTCTTCCTGACGATGTCTAGATCCAGAAGACGACGAAGAACGAACCTCGGGTCACAGGTCTGCGCCGATACAGGTGCGTTGCGACGCCTTGAACGATTTCCTTGTCGATTCATTTAGCTTTCTCATCGCCTATGTGGATTCCGACATTGCCAGGAAGAGGGTGGGTGAAAACAATACTCAGCTATTCTCATGGCACTGGCCTGGGGATGATGAATCGATACTTCCGATAGTTACATCAATCGTCAATACGACCATTTCGTCAATCGTGAATGCTGCAATCGCCGGTCTGCCAGACCCCAGCCGCGAAATCCGACAGCTTTGGGGCTGCCTGGAGGAGCCTGATGGAGGTGGTGGTCCGTACGCCCGTAATGATACCCCAATCTTCGATAACAATACTGCTGCCGGATGTGTAAAGGCAGTGATCAAATTAAGCAACCCAACGCTTTTTTGCGTCGTTTATCGTGGCCTACAAGCCGACGGCACTGATGGTGCCCAGACACCTATGCGTGGTGGCCGCAGCTACCTTCCTCTGGATGACATCCTCCCACCTCCAGCCGAGGATATGATCGACGATATTGGGGAGGAATTGGATGATGAAGGTGAGACGCGGCATCAAAATCCAAGAAGCTTCCCGACGACGAAAACAGGCTCTCAAAAGTTCGAACGGAAGCTTCAACAGATGATCATCAGACAGCAGTGATACCTTGAGATGATCCGAAACCGTGCTCTTGGTCTCTTTGCCGATTACGAGCAATGCATTGTTGCTGATGAGGATGTGGCTTGCCTACGCGAGCACGATCACATTGTGAATCCTCCCGCTTCTGGCACTTTCGCTAATAGGATGCGTACAAGCAGCCGCGCAGCTGCAAATTTGTCATTGTGAGGATGGAATGCACTGGCTGGATGGTTGTTTAAGGATTTGCGTTGTGGGTGGGTATTTGTCTGGCTCTTTGGAGGGTGGACAGATGGGTGATAATTTGGAGATTTTTGGTGAGGTTTTGGGTCTCTTTTTGGTGTTTTGTTTATTGTATTATTACATCATTCATATTCATGCATGAAGGGCTATGTTGAGAGTTCACGATGATGGAATTGATCGTTGAGACGTTTATTTTTAGGAATGGCATAGTGGCAGCAATAGGACTCTGTGTATGGTTAACGTGTAATTCATAGTTCGGTATCTTTACCCAGCAGAAGTTAGCCCGAATGATTAGTGAAACGCGAACACTTTTTAGCTCATTGTGATAACGATTATCGTCAAAGGAAGCCAAACAACAACCCTGTGGCATGCTTGTCACCGTCCATTCTTAGTTCCGAGTTCCCGTCCATCCAAGGAGTTGGAAGTGTGGGTGGCGGGACAAGCCAAGATCCTTGAATCGTCGACAGAATAAAAGGACGCATCACGACGATGCTTTTAATCATATCAACGCTGTCTTTCCCTTACACAACACTTTAATTCATTTACTCTACATTCATTTACATTTCCTTTAGTCACTCCTTTAATTTTTTGTACTTATCACTCGCCGCCTTTTTAAATCATAACAAGAAGGCGCCGCACTTCTCCTCCTCCTCTTCCTTTCAGCACCAGGAGGAGCAGACGATCTATCCACAATGAGAATCTCGATGACGATCTCTGTACGACACCCGACAATTACAATGATCGTCGAGATGACATTTCAGAATCCGATGACGAGCCTGTTCGGTGACCATCCAGGAAAGCAATGGGCAAGCGGCCATCAAAAGATTTCTTTACGTCAACACTGGGAAAACGAGTCGCAGCAACTCCATTAACTCTTACATCGGTGCAACCCCTACATCCTAAGTGTCGGGAGGTCCATATTGTCTGGAAGGAGGAGGATGAACGCGAGCCTGCGCCGCTGGCATCGAAGAAGGTATCCAATTAAGCGTTTGAATGATTGAATCCGCCCGCTAATGTCTATATTTACTAGAGGAACTATTCAAACGAAGCCGTTGCGCAATTGGTGGCATGCAAAGCTGGAAATCTGTGGCGATACGAGCCCTTAGTTGACGATGTGACAGGCCTCATTGTCGGCGCAGGATACAATGCCCAGGCAACCGTTTCAGGTGTTCCGGCGATGGTAATGGCACGTGTGAAGCCTATAGCTATCAATTATGCAGTGTTTGTGAATCCCTTTGCCACAAATGAGGTGAAGACCGCCCAGATTCATAGTTGGTGGTATGAGGAAATCGCCAGCATTGTTCCAGCCCAGACAAACTCAGACCCTCCACGTGCCTACATTTCAGTGGTAAATGAATTATCCCAAAGATTGTTTTCATCGCTGACATTGTGCATCAGGCTCTCGCAAAGATTACTTGCTTCCGTGGAGCGATGGTATACCGCTGCAAGACATCAATCGACTCTATTTACGGATTTCAAACACAGTCGCCTACAGAGATCCGGAAAATGGTAGCCTTGCTATTGGCCAAGGACAGGTGTACATGCCCCACAAATTTTCGTGAGGGAAGTTCAAAGTTCCCTTCTTGTTCAATCATTGTCTTGACGATCAATTTAAGAGTGCAAGTTTCGATTTGCAGCGATTGAAATTGTGGATCATATTCACTGGACATACTTCTATGGCATACGACAAATGGGAATGACAGATTGATCATTGATTGATGAAATCAACCCTACATTCATTGCGCTCACAGCAACGGCCATCCACCATTTTCTGTCGGCCTGGAAAACAGGCAAGTTTTGGGTGCTGCCAGAGTTTGGTCCAGGAGGTGGAGCACAACGTAAGTGCGATACAAGAAACATTAATCAGGTGGTTAATGATGCATGCACAGATGTATTTCGTCATCTCAACACGGATTTTCGTTCTTCCTCGCCAGTGGTTCAAGCCAAAAAGATAGACATAATCCGCAGCATGATCCGCCGAAGGATCCACTCAACTGGGACAGACCCAGCGATGGCACAATCTCACAACGATGAGGGTAGCGTTGATGAGGACTTCCTTGATTACTCCCCGGAGGAGCTGATAGAGCAGCCTGACAATTTTTCTAATCGTCTCAGCAGCTTTGTTGCTGCTACTGAAGCTACTATGCAATTCTCAGCTGTTCTGCCTGCCATCGCCAGGAGCAGCCAGCCCGTTCCCTGCAGCGACAGCAACAGCAACAGCAACGACATCACCAACATGACCAGCATTAAGAATATGAGATGAGTCGATGGAAGTACGATTGTAAAGGGTGCGATGTCGCTTGGAGGTTAGCAATGCTGTCAGTGATCGGATTTAGGATTTCCTTTGTGTGCTATTTTATTCTTGCTTTCGTCGATATATCATAATTGTAGTAAATGTAATAGAACTGATGGTTTACTAAAGTCTGATCTCAAACGCATGAAATCATTATCGCGATGATGCATAACCCTCCCGCGATGAACTGCAAGCTACTGACGATCTCGTATCAACAAATTAAATATCGTGAACCACTTCTGCATGGTAACTATCATTGGTCAAATTAAGCCATGAGGGTCTTTAAAAACAAGAACTACATGCTTCATTAAACGTATGGAGTGAGTACTATCATCATCGCGAGGACTAATCGAATTGGGTGACGTGGGAGTATGCCGATAGATGATTTGTGATATTGCCCAAGGAAGTGTGAACCGTTTGTCATGTTCTCATTGTCACATTTGCAAGCGTGGGTACACTGGCAGTGACGCTTGAAAATAGCATTGCAACGACTCAAAGAACACTCTGGAACAGTAAAGCAATGCCATATTTCTGGGAAACCTCGATTTCATTTTATTGAGTTTGTGGGTACACTAAACTAAATAAATTTAGTGAAGGAGATTTAGTTTTTGCTGATGTAGCCATCTGGACATGGGCCTATAGAAGCATTTACGACTGGTGTGTCTCTGAGTGGACTACTATATGACTCTTCTTGCCTTTTGTGTGCTTGCAGGTTCTAGGCATTGGGAGGATGGATATCTGCATATCTGGTAAACATACTGAGCCCTCTATGTTCCAGTATGACTATGTGTATATGGCCACTACATATATAGAGAATGCTGCAGTGCCACATAATGGAAGGTGGATATCCAACGATGCCACAAAGAGTGCGCCAAAATGTCATGTCGAGCCCAGACTAAATTTGTAGAATATGTATATGCCACAAGAAGACGGAGCGATATTTTGCGATACCACAATGGACGTGCAGTCACTGCAAGTCAAGTCCACATGGAAGCTATGAATGTTCTGAATGGGCATCATATGCTGCTGTCGGTATATTCACCCAACTTCCGCATGAACTATGGAGTAATGGTAATTGGTTTTTCACTGGAGCTATGGCATGATTTGCACAGAAGCTACGGTATGATAATTATAGAGTTGTGGTAGTCTACATGTATTTTGGTAAAACTTCCTGTGAAGCTATGGTACGATCATTACAGAGTTGTGGTTGTCTACAAGACCAAGGGTGCAATTTCCAGTGAAGGTATTGTACAATGGTCACACAGTTGCTGCAGTCTATGATAGCTATGGCATGATTCCCAGTGGAGCTATGGCATGATGATCATAAACTTCTGGAGGTTGGAAGGGAGCTACTGCAAGATAAAATCCACACGAAAATATATGCTTTCACTGTAAAAGACAGTTCTTGTAGCAGCACGTCTAGTCCATCAGCCAATCCGTAACTACACAATGCAAAACCAAAGTCCCTTTCTTCGCCAAACCGTAACCCCTCACCTGAAACCAATGTTCACTTCCTTCGTCAAACTTCCGGACACCATGCTCTGGAGCATGACTGGCACGTCTACCCCAATAGCCATCCATTCCACTGTATACCTGGTAGCACAGGGCAGAAGTCCTTGGGTAGACTTCCTTGCCTTACAGATACTGACCATCATTCAGAAACCTCTGGGCCTTGCCCCACCTCTAGTGGGCCTAATTTTTCCTTCATCTTGGCGAGGTTTTCCTTGAATGCCAGGAATGCCACCGGTTTGGGCTGTCTTATATGTTGAACCACTATGGCATTTTGTTTTCTGATGTCTAGATGTTAGGGGTTTAAAACCCAAACCCAAACCCAAACTGCAACTCATGCTGCAGCCTGAACCGCGACACGAACCCAAACCTACACGTAAGCCAACACCAATTCCGGACAGAACGTGCGACACCTAATTTCAAGGAGATACGAGAGTGTGCCACCCCCCATTAAGATGGACCAAGTAATGGCGTCAGCAATCATCAGAGCGCTTTTCCACCAGCAGGCCCCAGCCCACATCAGGATCATGAACGCACGGAGAAATGGGAAGGGCGTGATCACAGCAATCACGGACCAGAATGCGACCGCAGAGATGGCTATGCGGTACCGCGACGTCATCATCACCCTAGCGAGGACTGTGAACAAAGAAGTCTTGGATGTCGAATAAAACGACACCTGGGAAACGCTAAAGATCCATGTAGTACCCCTTGTGTGGTACATGGGAAGAAGCACAGAAGGCATGCAGAAGATGCGAGAGGAATTTGAGGCAGAGAACGGAGGCATAACAGTCCCCACCCAAGTACAGCGGCTGCCGAACCCCCATGCCATCAGGGGGAGGAGGCAGAACGGAGAAATTGCCATATCATAAGTTGTTTTTGTTGTAATGGGGAGCAAGGTGGCAAAGGGCTTGGTCAAGAGGGGCATCAAGGCGGCGGGAGTGTGGTACCAAGTCGAAACATACACGAATGTGGACCCCGATGGCAGATGTGAGCTCCCCTGTCGATGCAGTCACATTGAGATCGAGTCCGGCATCAAGCCCAAATGTGGCTACTGCTCAGCTCATCACCAGAGAAGCGACCACAAGTGTAGCGGGGTGGGGTGCACGGCGAAGCAGGGTTCACTCTGCGGTCATCCGCTGGAGAAGTGACCCAACTGCAGTGGAAATCACATTGCGTTCAGCAAGAGATGCGCAAAGAAGACTGAAGGAGCCAAGGCGGCGCGGCAGAGTAGGGGAATAGGGCTAGGAGGGCAGGCATCCGCAAATGCAGCTAGTGACGTGGCATCGGGGATGAACAGATTGGTGCTTGAACATAGGCCTCAGGGAACTGCACAAGAAGGGGGGGGAAGCGAAGCACAGTTGGTGGATGCAGAGGAAGGGGAGGCAATGGGGGATGTAGAAGATGTTACGATGACTGAGATTGCGACTACAGCCGTGACTGAAACTGGAACCAACAAGAGAAAGGGGAGGTGTAAGAATCAGCCTCTCAGCATATGAAATGAGAAAAAAAAAAGAGTTTGGATGGCGATACAAAAGGGGAGTGGGTTGGTGGTTGATGAGTGGACAGATTTAAGTAGGGGAGCTAATGACGATGTCATTGTCACCGACATCAGGAGGAGAGGGGAGAAGATAACCAGGATTGTCAATATTTACGATCAAAGAGACACGCAGTCAGGCGAGAGACAGGCACGAAAGTTGAACTGGCAGAGAGTCCTTCTGCAGGGAGCAACTGTCCTCACAGGAGATATCAACGCACACAGAAGTCGGTGGGACCCAAGGTGCGACGTACAGCGGAACGCCGCCTTCTGGGAAGATGCGATTGATGAGAATGGAATGGAAGTTGGGAATGATGGCCAGCCCACCCACTACTGGACAAGAGAAGACCACCAAGGCAAGTGGGTTGTTGACTTGATGTTAGTGAATCGACCAATATCGAGATGGTTAATACTGCCTGATGACCATGCCGCCAGATCTGACAATGATGTTATAGAGTGGGAGGTAGAAGCGGAGAGGCAGGAGGAGGCGGACCATGAGAGGGTAGTAGGGTGGAATTAGGTGTGATGATGGAGGAGGACGCGGAGGCCGCAGAGAAGCTGTGGGTAGAACTACTGAGGGAGAGAGCTCACTTGGATGCAGAATGCACGGAAGATGAGGTGGAACAGGAGGCAGCATGGTGTCAGGAAGTAATGAGCAGCGTTCTCAACACCACAGCAAAGAAGCTCAGGATATGCGACAAATTGAAGAGGTGGTGGAACGCCGACATCAAAGACCGAAGAGAAGCAGTAGCAAGAGAAAAACGAAGAAGACAGAATTCGGAGGAGGCCACCCTGGCGAAGGCAGAGCTCCAGAAGTCGATTTGGCAGTCCCAGAGCCAAATGTGGAGTGACTACTTGCAGAACCTCAGGGGAGCCGAGGTGTGGAGAGCAGCACAATGCACCAACCCTCAAGGGGGCATGACTGTGGAGGCCATAACGGACAGAGAAGGCAAGCAAGAAAACACAGCCACCGAGAAGGAGGAGATGCCACGGCGCAAATCGTTCCCCCTGAACGACGACGACCACTATTATGAGCTACCCCCAGCGGCCAGCGCACACACACACGTCACTGAGCAAGCGGTCGAGCGAGGCCTATAATCTCAATCAGTCAAAAAGCGCCGGGCCCAGACAAGCTGTCTTTTGGCGCCACACAGCAACTCTGGATGTGGAATGAAAAGAGAATGGTGGGGCTGACAAAGGCAACCATTCGCACGGGAAGATACTCAGCGGTATGGATGCGGGCTCGCGGGGTGGAGTTTCGCAAGCATGGCAAAGACGACTATACGAAGGTCAAGGCGTATGGCGCCATATCCCTGCTGAGCTGCATGGGAAAAGTTGTCGAAAACGTGGTTGCGGAGCTATCATCAGAAGAGGCTGAAAGAAGTGGCCCACTGAGCGATGGACAATTTGGGAGCAGGAAGGGGCAGTCAGCCATCGATGCAGTGGCCACCATTGTTGACAGAGCTCATGCAGCCTGGACACACAGCCACATAACAGGCGTGCTTCTGATGGACATTAAGGCAGCCTTCCCAACCATGGCAAAAGGAAGGCTAGTCAACATAATGAAGATCAGACAAATGGATGGAGACCATATACGATGGACCAAGAGCTTTCTCTCAGAAAGAATGGTGGCGATGATAATCGAGGGCAACACCATGGAGAGACACCCAGTGGAAGCAGGGGTCACGCAGGGCTCACCTGTGTCACCGATTCTCTTTGCGATCTACACATCAGGACTGATCAAATGGGTCGATGAGTACATTTCAGCCAAAGGGCTGTCTTCTGTCAACAATCTCGGCCGGGTGGCGACTGGAGGTGATGTCGATCAGGTAGTCACGACACTCGAGAGATACCCAGCGAAGAGCATGGAGTGGGCAAGTAGACGAGGGATACAGTTTGACACGGTGAAGACGGAAGCGGCACTGTATATGCGCAGACGAGGCCACAAGAAACACCTCCGGCCACAGCTGACACCAAAGATAAAGGTTGGGAATGGGTTCATATGGTTCAACAAACAGGCGACGCGCTGGCTGCGCGTCCGGATGGACGTCCACCAGGTATTCAAGGTGCACCACAATCGATGCATGAAGATTCCCAGCGCAGTAGAAGCGAGACTCCGAACCCTTAGAAAGCCACCCGGGGTAGTCCCAGAGAGAGTCTGGGCCGTCCAAGGAGTCTGAGTCCAAACGGTCGCACTGGATGGGAGCGAGCTCTGGTGGGATCGCAAAGAAGAAGGCAGGCGGGACAACCTCCAACATCTCCTCAATCGACAAGCCAGGTCCGTCCGGGGCGCGCTGACCACAACCCCAAAGGGGAGCATGAATGAGGGAGTCATGGCTCACACCCGCTCCTGTGATCTCAGACTCCAGACAACAACATCAGCAAAATGTATTTTAGTCACTGGGAGCCTCTAGGAGTGTCTGAGAGGAGGCGGAGTGTAAACTTAGAAGTGTCAATTTCAGGAGAGAACCAGACCCTAGGAGGGCATTCCGGCCGGCCATCGGAGTAACTGGGATCTCTGATGACTGGTACGGGAGCACCATGGGAGCGGTTGTGAGATGTTTGGGAGCACCTGGGACTGTCGCCCAACCAATGCGGGAATCCCAAACTAACTCTGAGAGATGCCAGGATTTTAGGGATATTCACTCGAAGGACTGCAGGCGATATCTGAATGTACACGAGCAATAAGAATACCCTCCACGTATGATGCATAGATTATTGTTCATTCTCAACGTCTAAATCATAATATAGTACCCAGCATCTCATTCAACATTCCATCGTTTGCATCGTTACATTAAGGAGAACCAAAGAAAATGATGAGTGATTAAAAAACGAAAGTAGGTTAAACTGAAACATCAACCCGATTAAGCAATCGGAATGCAATCGAACATAGTCCCAATGTCATCCACTAAATCTCCCATCTCATCAGGGCCGACAAACGCAAGAACACACAAGTCATCCATGGCGCGAATGAGCTGGAGGCGCTCCTTGTATTACCGAATGATTCCGGCCTGGCGAGTGGGTGGAATTCAATTCTAATGTCGTTCGGCTCGATTTGTGATATCTGAAAGGTTGGAATTGAGGTTAGCGAGGGGTGAATCAAAATGGGGTTTGAAAGGCAAATATGACGAATTTGGGGGAAAACGAGGTGCGCCATCAGGAAAGGATCAGTGCCTGATGTGGAGTTTGAGGTGGGCAAGGGGAGTGCTGATGGTGATGGCGGAGTGCAGAATGAAATTGAGGGGGGAAAATCCAGGCCACGGAGCGCCGACCGGGATTGAGCAGCGCAAATCCAGCAGAGCAGCCCATTCATGCTGAGCAGTGCTGAAAAGGGAGAGAGGTAATAAGTCTCAAATGAAAGAGAGGCAATCCAATTTGAGGCCGAGGAGGGGATTGAGGAGCGCCCATCCTAGAAGAGGAGCGCCGTGACAAAACGCAGTGTGGAGCGCTGAATGAGATATCGAAGCACCAATCGAGTCTGAGGAGCGCCGACGGGGATTGAGGAGTGCCTATTATAGCAGAGGTGCACCATTGGGGGGAGGGGGGGGGATGAAGCAGCCCCACCATGTGTAATTGTGATGAGTGCAATGGCATCTGCAGAAATTCAATCTATCACCGTGGAAGGGCAAAATTTACCTCGATATTCATCTTGAGAAAACATAAGTGTAAACTTCTTTCCAGTGGCATACTCATACAGCACACAATGAATAGCTGCGGCCACAAGGGCTAGTGTCTGCGGTGTGAGAGGTTGAAAGAATTGCAATGTGGTCGGTTGTCGCCCCAAGCTATTGGCGGCGGAGCAAGATTGATGGTAGATTAAGTCAAGCACTTCCATCTGCGTGAACCAGGCTTTCTTATCATCGATGACCTTCGAGAGATAAGCATCATCAAACAGGAGCTCCTTCACCTGTATTTGAAGCTCAGTCTCTGATCCTAAATCCAACCGGTAACTTCAGACATTAGTTCGACAAGCTCCATCTGCCAAACGTCTTCGAATGGTGTTAATCTAGTGTTAGCAACGGTTCCGGGTTACCCGGCTGCGGTCCGGGTTTGGAACCGGACCGGAATGTCCAGTCCAGGTTGTTACCCGGAATAGAGGGGAACCCACCAGGTTCGGGGACGGGTTCGAACCGGACCGCGGTTCCATTTTATGGTTCCTAGACCTTTGGCTCAAACTAAGTATTTGAGTTCTGATCGTATCATGATATGATCAGTACGTAAATTGTGCAGTTCTGGCCGCTCTTTCACCTCGCGCATTCCGATTTGCGATCCGACTGATATTCGTTGAGTGGCTGGGAAGAAAAAGGGCAAATATATGCGAAATTAGCGGGTTTTCGATAGCGACTCAACGAATATTGGTCAGATCACATATCGGAGATCGGGAGGAACACGATCGGCTTGAACTGCACAATCTACATACTGATCACATCATGATACGATCAGAACTCAAATACTTAATTGGAGGCAAAGTTGTGATGTTGAAAGGCCGGGTTTTGTGTGGAAACCCGTTGCAACGGTTCGGTTCCGGGTAAGAACCGGTCCCAGAACCGAACCGGGAATTTGGACCCGTTGCTAACACTATGCTAATCTCTAGTTTTAACTATGAATATTTTTGGGGTTTAGCATCATCACAAGTCCAATCAAGGAGCAGAGAACAGAATTTACACTTACAGCTTCTGGGGTTTGCGGGTCAATTTTAAGAGATGGACCACCGGGCAATCGACACACGGATGGTGCACCTACTCGAGCACCTGCAAATGCCCGCTGACGATCCTCAGTTTCAATGGCTAGTTGCCAAGCTTCCTAAACCATCGAGTACTTCTCATCGGAAATGATTGGCAATGGAGTCTTTGTGAATAAAATTGCCTCCATGAAGCGTTTCGCTACCTCAAAAGTACCCTTTGGGTGTTGGGGAACGTTGTGATCACCACCGCCGGGCTTTCGTTGAAGAACATTCTGGTCTCCACCAGTTTTGGGAAGCGGGAGCGCCTGTACAATGTCAGACTCGCGTGATATGTTGATGGCTGACTTTTGGCGTTTGGGCAATGAAGGTGCTATGGCCCCGGCTGGATGTCGCAGATATGGAAGTGAGGTGCGGGTAATGACAGTGTCTGCATGGCTCCGTTTCTTTGGCGGTGGAACCCTTGTAGTTCGAATTGTTTTATCACGGCGCACCTGGTCTAGATGTAGGACCTCCTGCTGGCTGTCCAAATCGTCTTCTTCGATATCGGATGACAAGGTGGACTCTCCAAGGTCTTCACTTTCGTTCTCGCTTATCTCCCAATCGGTATCGTTATCATCTTGCGTCATGAGGATTATTGCGCGGACATTCGCTATCTCCAACAGTATACCCGAAGGTTGGGTGAGAAGTTCAAACATTCGATCGGCAATGAAGATTGCCTGTCTTCTGCAATGCACATTCAAGTGCTCTCTCAAGGTGGGCTTCGTGATTCTTCTGTGAATAGTGATTCCTGACCTGGCTGGCTGAATGTTCCATGTTGGATGAAGTGAAGTTGGGGAATGTAGACAGAGGAATACAAGGGTGAATATAGTAAGAAGTTTAACAGAATAACGGGAGCATAGGGCAACAAAGTATCATGCGGTCGAGGAGGATGCAATTCGAGGTGTGCCTGGAAGATTTCACACTCGGCGAGGAGGATGCAATTCGAGGCGTGCCTGAAAAAATTAATGCTCCGCAAGGAGGATGCAATTCGAGGGACTCCTGGACAAAGGAACGCTTGGCGAGGGGGATGCAATTCGAGGCGTGCCTGGAAAGAGTCAAGAAGACATGTCAGCGGTTGATATTTATATTCTTGATGCTCGATCTTCGTTGTGATTTCTCAAATGGCAGGTGCGCCGTATTAGAGGGATTCTTCATGGCCCCAATTCTCGACGGTTAGAATTTACATCCAAGTCCGCTATTGATGCAGGAATTGGAGGTTGGTTTAAGCCAACATACCTAGAATTGAGCCAGACGCACCTGAAGAACTCGAGACATTGACATGGTTGTATCACTAACTAAATCTCAGGGCCAGGCATATGGAATACTGAGAAATGGGTTGATCATGATCGCCCCTGCATATGACTCCGCCAATGGTAGGTCAGTCTGCCTCTAGTTCGAGCATCTGAGTGGTGACCGTGTGGCACAGATTTGTCAGTGTGGACAAATCTCGCTGAATTTGGACGGAGGATAGAGTTGGGACCTTGGTGAGTGGCAACAGTTGAAGTTACATGGGTTCAAACCGAGTTTGATGCTGATAGTGGATATATATGAATCTCTGAATGCGGTATACCAGTCGGAAGGACACCCTATTCCCACGATACTTCTGTTGTTGTAGGATTCTGCAGCCAAGTAGGCGGTCATCTAGGCAATGTCGTGTGCAGAACTTCACTTTCAGGGGTCCCGAGTCTGCTAAATCACAATATGTATGCTGTCAGTGTGAGAGAAGACGGAGGATTTGGGTTAACAAAGGCGAGATTCAACATAGAGGAAGAATGGTAAAGGTACAATGAAGATTCAGGTGTAACCTAATTGATTCCAGTTCTCGTCAATGCCAAGATTGCTAGCGAATGGGTTATAAATAGTCACTCACCTTAGGATGTTGCGCATACTATGTTGTAAACGCCGCATCATTAAATCACAAACTCATTTTGAGTCTCAATGCTACAATGTTGACTGAACATAAATATTGGGGTTCAAACCACTGCATAAGAATGATATGAATGCGTCCTGAGGCATCATCTGACAGTGGAAAGACGAATAACAGCATGCAGTTCCGGCCAATTGAGGTTCAGCGAGCATTGAGTCGGAATGCAGGATCCAATCTAATGCAATGGGTGGGATTGCAGGCTCGCCTTAGTTTGACGATTACTTGTACTCTCAGAAACTGCCTTTTCATAACTCGAGCGTTCCTCACAATTTGTTCTTCATGCACTCTTGGGATTAGACGTTGGTGGACATCAGATATTGTCTGTTCATGATTTGTCACGAACTTCAGGCGTTAAAGATATCCGGTGGGCGGGAGCTTGCATGTCACCGATTGAGCCGCTGAGCAGAGACTGGCAATCAGATTCTATTTCTTCGAGCTCTCTTGATGGAAATTGGTTCACACAATCTATTTTCAGATACCGTTTTCGGTGGCCCAAACATACCAGTTAGTGAAAATGTATTTAAGTCGGCATTAGAAGCGCTGTGAATTTAAGCCTATTCGAGGAAGTGTGGTATACAAGGGAGCGGGAGTTGCCGGTCATCTGCAGAATCGCTGGGCAGAAGCTGTCTTTTGAAGTTCACTCTCTCAAGCTGCGGCTCAATCATGGAGCCCGAACGACAGAAGCTATTTTAGGATTTGGGAAATGTTTAGGTCTGAACATACTTCTTTGTCAAAATCCAGTTAAGTGTGGAAATTTATCGCCCAGGGCTGTGCATCTACGGTAAGCGTGTGATGGACTCCTTCCTCCAAATGATAGGTTGACACGGAGCATGACATATATGGCATTGAAGCGGCGGCCTTCACATACCGATCAAGCAAAGATTCAGATATTTGCTGAGGACGAGCGGGATGAGCCGCGCCTGCACACAAAAGTTTGGTGTCTGAATGATGACTCTCGGTGTGTGCTGGCAGGCACAGATTCAGAGGATTCCCGAAGGAAGACAATATTCCTCGACTGAGCAAAATGAATCGTTCAGAGGCACGCCTGGGAGTGGGAGTATATGATAATAATGAGTGGTGGCTTGTAAAAATTGGCCGTTGAATGGAATATGCGTGCGGTGTCAAATCTGAGACAATCAAACTCGACAGTATAGTGCCTTTGAGGTGTGCCTGAACTTCATTCCTGAGGGAGAAAATGCTCAGCTGTACTCTTCGGGGAAGCCTTGAATAGGCGAGCAGTGTCTCAGGATACGATACATCACCTCGATATCGCTGAGACAGTCTTTCTATCCCTGAATGATTAGATATTCGGAGCTGGATCAGTCTCGGGCGAGAAGTTGGCAGCGATTCTCTTGTTCAATTGACTGAAAATCAGTCAATATGGTTGATTCTTTCAATACCCTGAATTCTTTCGTGACTGTAGTATCCGGTGCGCCTCAAATTGACACACATCAAATAATTTCAATCAAACTTGGAGGTTCAGGCGCACCTGAATACACAGATCTCGTTCGCAGATATCGTAATCACAATTCCACACAGACAGTATACAATGAAATTGCGCAGCGTCGACAGATTCTCACAAGAGAATATACCGCACCGCAGAATTTGACTTAGTCCACCATCAAATTGGCGCGCCTGCTTCTCATCACAGATTGGTTTATGCAATCCAGGCTATGATTCAGTTTACCAGATGTCTGTTTTCCATTGACTTGATCTCATATTCATCACAATTATCATCTAACACGAAATAGAATCGAACTCTATCTAATACTCCCAGACTCCTCAATTGCGCCATATTCTCCATACCATTTGCCTATGTTGCATCAGTTGGTGAGATTGTGTTAGTAGAATGTTTAAAGAGTCGTACCTTGATTTCAATGCCCTGATCATGATCGTTCATCCTCACCGTCTGACGGCACGAAGTCTCCATGCTTCGTAAGCCGCTTCGTATGGTCCTGCCGACACTCCAGAATCCGGTATATCATTGTTGTCATGATGTTTGGTCTGTTCATCAGACCATGCAGGACTCTCATTTGAGCCACTCCACAGAGCTGGTGAAGATCACTCGCTCTGTTATCATAACCATTGGGACCAGTGTTCAATAGCCAGGTGTGTGGAACTCTGTTTTGCCCCAGTCGGACAACCCGTGCAAAGGCCTGCCGTTGCTCATTCTACACCCAGAACTTCTAAGTTATTACCGCATGGTTTGCTGCTGTGAGATTGAGGCCTGTCCCACCCACTGTGGGTGTAGTTAAGAACACAGAGGGATTTGGCAAATCTTGGAATTTGAGCTGCATTTCTGTGCGCTCATCATTGCCCATTTCTGAATACATGTAGAAAATATCCAGATGATGCGCAAAAAGCTTTATGAGCCACCACTTCAAATGACCAACTTGGCCAGGAAGAGGACAAAAAAGCACCGCCTTTTGAGGAGGAGGTGCACGAGGCAAGGCACATTTATTACTTTCGGGTTCGTCCTGGAGCGCCTCATTTGATGCTTCGTCTTCGTCAGGTTCGGGATACTCCGCAGGTTCGCTGACAAGCATTGGCAGAAATGTGTCTTTCAGCCATCGGAAAATCGGAGAAGCCACCCAAGTGTCGAGTGGCCATTCATTGTACCATTGTCCAGAAACATCATTCCGATCCTTTGTGTCTCCCAATACCAATGAGAAACATGCCAGGCGCCATCTATGTACCCTCCACGCTCCTGACGCACCCCGTGAAGTGTATCTCTCCACAAGGGTCTTCAGTTTAGCTTGCTCGTCTTCAGTCCATTCAAGATCAACAAGGTGGGCATTCTACTTCGGTATCCGAACCAGGGGTTTCCCATTCAAGAGTTTCGATTCTGACCACCTCCTTATCGTCCAGGGCTTTGCAATTTGGATCATCCTGTGTGCCACATCCTGTTGAGCATCCTGGTCTTCGGTCCAGATGGCATGCATCAAACTCTTCACTGCGTAATACAGTGCATCGGCGCCGTGCATTTCCATCACTGTCTCATCCTCTGGATCTTTAGGTGCACCTGAAAACAGCCACATCGCCTGATAACACCAGTCATCGAGTGAATGGAATCCAGGCGTTGCAGTGACCAGAAGAGTGAATCCAATTCTCGCATGGGTCGCAATTCGCCATCCAACACTATTTTTCGTCTTGTACCGATTCGACTCATCAAAAATCCCACACCTCCCTGAACAGTGTGAGAGTTGGCCATTGCTTGATGGTTTCGCTCTAGATGTTAATGTATCATACGACACAGGGTAGATAGTCCATTGGTTTTCCACCTTGTCGATGCTGGTGTTCAGATCATCGTGGGTGAGATTAGCATTTTCGGCCCGCAACAAGTTGATGAGTTTGAAATCGGTTCCATGTGTCATCTCGTCGATGACAGTCATGATAGTCTCTGCCACTCCGGGCATTGTAACTACCAAGATTGGTTCATGGGCCAATATAAATGCTGGATGCCTGTGCGGTGGTGTTGTCTGGATCTCCAACAGGCGGCGGGTCACCGAATTCAATCCCTGGAGCGGATACCACTCCTGTTCTTCACTGACAATGCCAGGAAAGTCATTGTCCGCCAGAATCACCCACTCTTCCAGGGTATTCCCCCATAATTGGACAGTAGCAACCCAATGACACCTTTCTCAGACAGCAGTTTGCAAAGCATTGCTGCTGCAACCGAGGTGAAAGTCTTTCCAAGACTCATTTCATCGGCCACCAGTGCTCCTGGCATATCAGCATCCCATACTCATCTCCTCACAATGAACCAGATGGCCCACTCCTGGTGTGCCAGAAACTTAGTTCCCGGCAGGCCTGGAATTGAATATTTGTGGCCTGGAACACGGTCATCTGTTGATTGGTGAATCTGATGCGCATTCAGCAGCCTGACCGCCTCATCAATACACTCGTGTTCAAATTCGTTGTTGATTGTGTTGAGAATGGTGCTCAAGACTGAACTGGTAATATCTGGATCAAGGACATCCTCGCCATCCTCCACTTGCTCCTGAACCTCTCTTGCACTTTGGTCTGCCTTCTTTTCGTCCTCAATGATCTCTTTCAGTTGCTCCGAGGTCAGTTCGGCAGATGAGCTCATACTCCGGCGCTCCTGAAATTCATCACGATGTTAGGTATTTCACAGACAAGCTTTTGGACCCAATGCTATGTGGTATATAATCAATTCTATTCACTCAATCAGAACTTACATTACTACTATCAATCTCTTTCCCACCTGTCTCCGCATCCACCACTCTTTCATTTTCATCAGATCCCTCCGAAGTCTAACTATACGGATTAGCACTGGGCATAACTTACCGTAACAAGGCTATCGAGGATTATCTTGGCAGGTCTCATTACGTGCTCGGCAATCTCCCTCCCTGTAGCTGCCTTCATTTCTACCAAAAATAGTTGCACATCGTGTCCCAGTTTCAACTTGAAGGCATTTGAAAGGGAACTGTTTGATGATATCTGAACATATAGAGGGTCATTCATCATTTGCCCCGGTGCGTATAATCCCATCTACTCGTCGTCCAATTCTTCCGGCGTCAAGTTGCATAAGTATAACGCAGTCAGACAGTATGGTTCTTTCGGGCCACAATTTCTTTCGATGAAATCAATCAGCTCCTCCCAGTGCTTCACATCTGTGTACAAAGCTGGAAGTTGCATGCTAGATGTTGGGTCATTGTTGCCGTTCGGCACTCGACGAATCTCAACCATGAAAGTCGTATTTGGAAACCCGCGGACGTTACCTCTCTCTTGTTTGCCCACGAGCTCTCCCAAATCCGTCGCCGGTTGCTTGTTGCCTTGCCTTCCCTTCTTCCTCGCCTCCCCAACCTCACTTGCACATTTCTTCAGAAAGATCTCAACCCATTGTCGCCGAATCCATTTGGCATTATCGAAGTTTTCCAAAGGCAGCCACTTTTCAAAAGTCTTCAAAAAATCTGCAACCGCCATATCCCAGTGCAGGGGTCCATTTCACTGCTGTTTCAAACGGTTCTGTCCTGGGATAATGGACCGATGCTTCTTCTCGAGAAACCCAGCCACCCATACTTTTTTCCACTTGTTGAATGCACTAAAGTTGGGCTGCCCCATTCTTTTGGCAAATTGCTTCAAGGAGAATTCCGTTTGTTTCAAGCTGATCAGGGCATTGGCTTCATCCCAGCCCAACTCCGACAAATCATCGCTCTCATACTCTGCATCGAATTTGTCATAAGAAATCTCTGGTAATGGCGGCAAGTGCGCACTCCCTGCAACATCTGTCCTGCACGGTTCTGCGGCCGGCTGAAATCGTTTCGTTGGGAGGCTAATAGGGTGTCTCCCGGGTGCGCCTGGAAGTTGTCCATATGGAGTTGAGGAGGAAGAGGTCAGCCGAATGACTGGAATGTTTCCAGGCAGTGCTGGAGGCACTCAAGGTGCGCCTGGAGATGATGGCCCCTGTCCGGTGAATTGCTGAGGGGGGAACATTTGTGTTCCACCATAACCTCCTTTGGGGAAATTGTATGCTTGCCACGGTGGCCCATACCTCACATATCCTTGGGTTGCACCAGAGCTTGGTTGTGAGCTTGGTGTCTTGTTGAATGGGGCATGGTGGTAGAACTGGGGAGCGCCTCGAAATGGAGGCTGCGAAGGCGGGTAACTATACCCCGGTGGTGGAGGAAATTGATTCGTGGGTTGCCTGAATTGAGTGTCTTTGTTCGGTGTATTTCCAGTGTTAATATGTGCTGCTCCCACATTGTCACCTGGGCGATGTTGTTGTGAGCCAAACAGGCCACCCGGTGGAGCCATATTGGTTGTCTTCAGTGGAGATCCATTCGTCGACATCGTATGTGAACAAAAGATGGTCTTAATCAAATAATCAATTCAATTGGTGATTTCGAATGAAGCAGAGTATAGTTGAGAATATTGAAGGTAGCGGTGACCTTCAGCGGAATGAGTGCCTCTTATATCCATCTTATTTGTCACGAACTGAGGTGTTTCACTGCACCATTGACCCCATGAAACGCAGCTGAGAAAAAGAAATCGTAACACACACGTCGTGTCTTTCTTTGTTATATGCTCAAACTCGTATACTAGGATCTTGCATAGAAGCTCACCTTTGTTCGGTTCATGACTGTAAAGGTCATAGAAGGGATACCACATGATATCTCCAGGAAAGCAACAAGAACTATATCCGGTTGGAATGTTAGCATGACGAGGCATTCTACACTCCTACTGAGTGTGTACGACCTACTACTTCATTAAATATGAGGCCTGTTCGTCAAGCAGCAACAGTGATTGCTTCCTTTTGGGCTCCTTGTGTAAACTTCACTGTCTCCTTAGGATCCACCTACTGGTCAAGGATAGATACTGAAGAAAACATCCTACCATCCTATCAGTTCTCGATGATCATTGAGCGGGCATACAGCCAGCTAGGTAACTTACCAATTCATTGTATTCAGCTGATGTTATGCGCTGCTTGAGGCTCGAGCGTAGACATAATCTACAGACTGCCGCAATGACGTAGTATACAATAAGGCCGATCGTGGTACCACCTGGTGATCAGTATTAAAAGTTGATCGCATTGATGACAAAAGAAACTATCTCTGCTAACGATTTTCAGTAGATAATGTGCAACATCATTGTGCGGGATTTGATAGATATTATCCTAGTTTGTGAAGAAAACTCATCGTGAGGTGACTTTGTTTTACCCCTCCTCTACATTTGGTGGGGTGTGATGCAGCTTTGATAGTGCTACGCTAACCTGAGTTAGCTCGGTTTGAAACGATATCCCTGAGGCTCAAATCCAGCAACACACCATACCCCGTAAAGCATCATCGAGATTCGTCAGAACACAGAGCGTTTCTCAAATATGGTCAACACTCGCCGGAAACATGTTCAAAGCTTTATCTGCAGAATGAAATTATGCAACGAGAACCGACTGGAAGCTCACTATCAACAATATCACCTAACATCGATGAATGAAGGGCTATTACCCAATGGGATTCTACCACATGCCGGCTGGGATCGCCCTGAGCCATCATGGTTTGACTACTGTAGGTGCACCTGAATGGCCATCAACAAACTGCCAATTAACGATTGAATCATGGACAACATACCGGGTGCACCACCACCTGAAGATATTCCCGACGAAGAACCTATCGACCCTCAGAAGCCTGATCTCACCTGTACCCCTGATCCAAAGAAGACACAGGCTCATAGGCAGGTAGTTGGACTGGAAAATGCGGGGGGGAAAGCATATGGCAAAGCAACTGGATTGTACAACAAGCATCGCAAGTACTCAGAACAATGGAATCCATGGCATCCATTTCGGTCGGCATACGACTTTCAGCAGGCTCAGTCATTTAGCCAGCAAACAAAAACCTGGATAGATCAACATCTCAGGCGTGGACTGGACAACTTCAAAATCGAATCATTCCAATCGGCAGATGCCCTGCGAAAGCTGCTCTCTGAACCTGATTTTGGGCTTGGCGATAATAGTTGGAATGAAGATGACTCACATATCTTCGGAAGATAATTCTACAGAGATATTTGCAAATGTATCCAATTCCGTTTGGCAGATCTCCCATTTCAGGCGCACCTCGATTTTGAACCGGTGCGCCTCGTGGACTCGGACGGTCGTCGAATCTACAGCGAGATGAACACGGGCGATTGCCGGTGGGATACACCAGATCAACGTCCTGCTAGAGCGACGATCATGCCAGTCATATGTGCATCCGACACGACTCACTTGACCAATTTTTCGGGCGATTAGCATGCCTGGCCGCTGTATCTCACGATCGGTAATATTCGAAAAGATATCCGCCGTACACCAAAAAAGTGCGCCTGGATTCTCGTCGGGCTGATCCCACATCCCCCAAAAGGTGCCAAAAACATTGACGACGCATGGCATTCTGCAGTTGGACCTGTGCTTTCTCAACTAAGGCATCTTGACATCACTAGTCCCGGCTTGAAATGGGATTGTGCAGATGGATTCCAGCGACAATGTTACCCTCTTTTGGCTGCCCGGGTCGGGGATTATCCGGAAGATGTCATGATTGTTCCAGTCTCTTATGGCTTGTGCCCGATGTGTGAAATTCCTAAAAGTGCGCCGATGGGGCATTCCGCATTTTGACCCCTCGACAACTCAAGAGACCAGCACATTTAGTCGGAGCTGCTGGAGGACAATCATATTGATGCTCTTGACACTCTTGGTGTCCACCCAATCCGCAACCAGTTCTGGCAATACCCTCTCTGCAATGTCTGTCGGCTTTGGCAGCCTGATGAATTGCATCAGCTGCTGCTGGGTTTTGTTAAAGACTTATTGCACTGGCTGCTCAAATACCTGAAAGCAAGAAATGTCAAGGATCGATTTAACAATTGATTCACATTGGTGCCAGAATATCCCGGTCTCCAGCACTTCTCTAAATCATTCGATGCATTGAAATGCGGCACCTGGCAAGGTAAAGGGATCCGTGGAATGATCAGAACACTGGCAGTGAATTGCGCTCCAATTCATGTCTGCTCCAAAGATGACGGGAAAACTGCGGCGGAAACAGCCTCTGATGAAATGGTAATGGGAGCTGTGCAGCCATTATGTGAATTCTCTCTACTTGTTAGCCAACAAAATCACTTGTACCTATCCCTCAAAGCACTGGACAATGCACTCAAGCGATTTTACACGAAGGGTATTTTTCGTGAACAGAGAATGTCAAAGTCTGCGAAGGCCAAAGTGGATGACATGTTGGCAGGGGAATCCCGTCTGTTACGCGAACAAAAGATTCATAAGATTCGTGCAGCTATGGAGGCTGTAGTGTATGGGGATGAAAAGGTTTCCACAACTAAACGTAGGCAATTTCAGGTGTGCCTGAACAGAGCGTGACAAGCGGCCACGACTTGGTCAGATGCTGATTGTCAGAAGGCAATAGAGCGATTGGAGCGCGAAATCCATCAAGTGACACCTGCTAAATGCAAGCTTTTCGATAAATTATTCGAACGTCATGAGCGACAACAATTGCAAGAAGTCGGGACCAAGGCAACCGGTCCTAGAAGCAAATTCGCCAAAGACCTTGCCCTAATGAAAGCTGCCGCAGAGGACGAGGCGCACGGAGCGACAATCATGACCGCCGACAAGCGACTGCAATTTCAGATCCGCCTATCCGATGGTGAGACAGAAGCCACCACCTGGAGCTTGGCTGATATGGAGTGGGTCACTAACCAGCTGCAGAGAGAGATTTATGGCATCACCTCAAATGAACAGAAGCGGTTCAAGATGGAATTCTCCATCCGTTTGATCGAGTTTGAAGCTTGGTGGGAGACGATCGGCATTCAGGCGCTCCGGAAATCCATTGAACAACGCGTAATACATTTCGGATATCAAAAGATGCATCTTGTGAGCCATATCTCAGAGTCAATTTGGCGAATGGGTTCCGGTGACAATTTCACCACCGATAGTTCTGAACGGCTACATATCGCCAATGTGAAAGAGGCATATCCATCTACCAACAAAGTCAATTATATTCCACAGATGCTCAAGCACAATGACCAGTGTACCAGTCTTGACTATATGGAGGCGACACTATCATATGTTGCACTCCAAGGCTGGTACTATATTGACTCCGCAAAGGTTTACAACCTACTGTCCGCTACCGATAAGCGGCGAAGTACCCGCAGAGCCCATCTTTTATGTCTCCAAACAATTGAGGACGAGCCCATTATCCGCCCTGTATCACAGCAGCTATATCATTTGAGAGAAACTCATGTCTGCGGAGTGTGCAGCAGTATCAAATTAACCTCACTCAGAGATGCATCAGAAGACTTCGGAATTCCCAACTTTGGACAGCAATTCCGCGCGCAAATTGAAGAGGACTGGGGACACAAAGTTAGTGGACTCGTGCTCGGATATGATCAGAATGTACTCCTTGACAGTATATTTATTAAACTCCAGAATGGGCTGTTGTATTACCATCAACCATTTCACAACCCTACTTCTGTTGATCGTCTGGGACTTGATTGCAAGATAGAATATACCAATTCCAACAAAGGGATCATGCCTGAATCTCATAACATCTGGGTCCAGTATATGCAAAGTGAAGAGAATGACCTCGATAACACCTTCCAGGGATGAGTTCCTCATTTTCCGGTATTATACTTCAGCTGGACTCCACCGAATCAGATCCTCCAATTTCAGTAGCGCCTGCCAGCCGGGAAAGCATTATCGATCTTTTCCAAGAGGTGCCAGAAAACTCAACAATCAGTATTACATCCTCAAGCTCAAGAATACGTGGTGGTGATTCCAATAAAGTTCAAAGATCTTCATGGTTGGGCTGATTGTGTTGACGGGTTCATCCGGGTTGTCAAACAAATGTATAAGATGCATATTGTACCCGTTGGAGCAATAGTTGGACCGGCACATATGGTGCGGGAGAATGCTGCATTGGGCGGCATCGATAGCGTATGGCTTGTAAATAATCATGTTCATTTAGATACCTACTGGTATGTATATGAATTAGATTAGAATGCCTGATTCTGGTGTGTAGCTGTGAGATAGTTTATCAAATTGTACTATTCAATATAGACATTATATATTATCGCTTCTGGAGAGTCTGGCTCCAGGTGCACCGGAATCGTCTTGGAGACAAGTGTTGTAGTCCCAGCAGCTCCGAAATTTTACCACCCTAAAGGCATAATTTTATAGTATTCTGAAGATGTCTTCATACCCTTCAGAATATTCTTGTATTCCGTTCCGCTATGTCAGGAGCGTTGAGTGGCACCTGAAAGTACTCTGAGCGCATCTGAGAGGCACACCATTTTGCATTCAGCCTGTTCGGGAGCTACAGGGAGCTTCTGGAAGGATCGGTGTGGGTGTTCCGAACAGCAGAGTCATTGAGTTATGACTTCCGAACCATTTTGCATTTTGCTGATGAACGATTTGCAGCGAGGCTAGCAAATGCATGCAGCAGCAAACTGAAGGAGCAGCGTTCGACCCTTCGTCCGGCAGATTGATATGCTAAGTGGTCGAGACAGAACACAAATGCGGCCGGACAACCAAACGAATGACCTGGCTGGCCCCGGGCAAACAGCCTGTAGTTACGACCATCATACTGCAGGACAAAAGCATAGCCAAGAATGCCGCGCAACGCTGGGCAAGAGAGAAGCAATCGAGAGTCAGGGTGGGAGTCTGGCTGTGGTGGACAGATGGCTCACGCTCCGACAACGGCCGAGTGGGAGCAGCAGCAGTGTGCAAGCGCCGTAATGATTGGAGGACGCACCGCAGTAATCTCGGGACTGGAGTTATGGAGGTCTTTGATGCCCATCTGTGGGCGATTGGACTCGCGCTCGGAGGGACAGTCAAAAGAAGAGAATGACTGCAGGAGCACGGAGTGAAAACGGTGGCAGTCTTTAGTGACTCACACGCCGCAATTCCATGAACAGCAGACCTAGAAGTGGTCCCAGCGCAGCGAACAGCATGGCGGATCAATCGCAGAGCGCGGGCTCTCCTCGCCCACGGCATCGCAACCGAGATTCACTGGGTCCCAAGACACTCCGGCATCCCTGGAAACAAAGAAGCAGACCGCCTGTTGAACCTGGCTCGAAACGCCAGTGGAGACACTGTGATGGAGTGGCCATACAGCTTGGCCTCGAACAGAGCTAGACGAATCTCTGAGGGAAGATCAGCAGCCAAAGCAAAGTGGGAGGCCAACAAGTGCAACAAGCCCTTCAGCTACAGACTCAACGGCTACACAGGGACCGAGAGACCTGTTCCGATGGCAAGTGTGAAGTCGCTGGCTACCAGGTTCTACAGACTAAAGTGCAAGCATGCACACACTGGAGTCTACCTAGAACGGTTTGGCCACCATCAGCAAAATGTAATTCGGTCTGGAAGCCACACGCAAACCTCCCAGACACTCCGGTAGCCCTCACCAGTGCTTTCAAGTACTTCCAGATGCTCCCAGCCCCCCCTGGAGCTATGCAATGTGCTCTCGGACTCTGCAAGAGCATTCTCAGGTGCTTCTGAAAGCACCTGCAGTTATGGAGGTGCATTCAAGATGCTACAAGATTGACTATTAGAATAGTCAAATTTTGGAGCTGCTAAGACCTCTGCGCAGGTCTGCAGGAGACTTCGAGATCAACTGAGACCGCAGCGCAGCTCTGCGGGAGACTTTGAGAGCAGCTGAGACCTCGGTGCAAGCTCTGCGGGAGACCTGGTGCCAAATTCTCACAGCAGTGGTTCTTAGACAGCAGTGGTTCTTAGAATTCCACAACCACTAGGCATTTCGTTGATCATATTTGTCCTTGTTACAGTCACAACATTCGCTACATCATGATATGGCATGTATTATCCAAGCCTCTCTATAAATATAGATACGGAGATACAGGGATAACGGAGACGGACTCGGTGACAGGGTGTATATACTTGGGAGACGCTAGGGTAGATAGACATCATCGCATTATACGCAATACACACTCTTTCATTCCCAGATCTCGGTCCCACACACCCTTGCCAAGCTTCCATAGATCCACGCATTTTGTGTGGTTCATCATGGCCAGGTATCCCGTCATATCCTCTCACTCTCTTCCTACGCTCCTCGAGCCAGAACGGCTCTTTCTTAGGAATGCGAGGTGCGGTGGAGTGGTGATGATGGGCTGTCTGCCTTCGAGCTCCACTTTTTCACCACACCATGATCGAGTGAACATAGGGATGCACTCCGAGGCTGTGATTGTGCAAACTTGGAGGCAGTAAACGAGCGAGTTTTCGAGATGCACTTGGAGGCCGTGATTGTGCAAACTTGGAGGACGTATTCGAGCCAGTTTTGGGGATGCACATGGAGGCCATGATTGTGCGAACTTGGAGGCCGTAATCAAGCGACATTGGAGATAGACTTAGAGGCCGTGACCGAGCGAGTTTGCAGATGCACTTGGAGGCCCTGATTGAGCGAGTTTGAAGATATGCACTTGGAGGCTATGTGAGTGCGAACTTGGAGGCGGTGATCGAGGAACATTGGACATGCACTGGGAGGCCATGATCAAGCGAGATTGGAGGAGTACTTGGAGGCGGTCAATCTGGAGGGAGGCGAGACGGGAGCTGAGACTCCATTCATTGGTTAACTCATAATTGTGGGAATGTAGAGATTTGAGTACAACATGGTCTGCCGAGTCATGAAACACTGGCTGGGAGTGGGAGACAGTCGATCTTGGGATGATGCAGTCCGCAGTGTATGCAGTACTCGGTATATGCTGTACTCTGTGTATGCTGTACTCAGTGTATGATGTACTCGGTGTTAACTCTTGATCATGGCATAGAGGGATTGAGAGGGATGACGTAACGTTGTGTTCTTAGGTGATGGTAGAGTTGACGACGAGAAGGAGAGAGATGAGATGGGATGGGGCAAATCATCAAGAGGAACCGGAACTTAGAGAATTTCGTATCCGAGTCAATTTACCATCCCCAATACGGCAGGTATGAGTCCTGATCAGTCGTGTAATTATACAGATATAAGGTCTTGGCAACCAAATCATGCAGGTCGTACCCCTGATATCTCATTTCCACTTGTATTGTCCACATCATTCTCATCTTCATCCGCCATCTCTCTCTATGTCATGCACAACTCAACCATCATCGCAGAACACAAAGTTAAGTCATCCCTCTCTATCTCTCTATGCCATGATCATGAGCTGACACCGAGCACAGCATACGCCGAGTACAGCATTCACCGAGTACAGCATACACCCAAGATTGTGTGTCTTCCCTTCATTCTCATGATTACGAGTTGACCCCTGAATGTAGCTTCGGCTTCCGGCGTACCTCCCTACACGATCGACCGCCATCAGCCAGCTCTCAGTGACAGCTCAAAGGTAAAGTGACATTGTCACATTACCACGGTTGGGAGTTGACTGACAGATAAATAGAGTCTCAGCACCGGGCGTGCCGTCCATCGACCGCCCCTAAGTAGTCGTCCAATCTCGCTCGATCACGGCCTCCAAGTGCACCTCCAAACTCGCTCGATTATAGCCTCCAAGTGCATCGCAAAACTCACTCGATCACATCCTCCAAGTGTATGTCCAATCTGGCAAAATTATGGCCTCCAAGTCAGCACGTTCATGGCCTCCAAGTGTGTATCTCCAAACTCGCTCAATCACAACCTCCAAATGCATCTCCAAACTCGCTCAATCACGGCCTCCTAGTGTATATCCAAACTCTCTCGATTACAGCCTCCAAGTTCGCACGAGCATGGCCTCTGAGTGCATCTCCAATCTTGCTCAATCATCATCTCGAAGTGCATCTCTAAGCTCACTCGATCACTGCCTCCAGGTCAATCTCCAAATATGCTTGACTACCGCCTCCAAGTTCATCTCCAAACTCACTCGATCATGGCCTTGGAGTGTACCTCTGTGTCCACTGGATCATTATTTTCAGGTGAACCTCGCATTGCTCTCAAGCAGCGCCTGCAGCCAGTTCAGATATACCATGTCTAGAGGGGTAGCGATATAGATACATAGATGAGAATACATACTGAATACATGAGTTTCAAAAATCGTTGAACGATGAGTAGTAGCTATGATTTCTAGGTGTACCGGCAGCGGTCCCAAAGAAGATGCTTTCCCAGACTGCTCTACAGTGATTCGAGGTGCTCCCAGGCTTGTCGGTGCATCCAGGCTTGTCATCAGCACTCCCAGACTTGTTGTCGGCGCACCCAGACTTGTTTTCGGCGCTCCAAGGTGCTCCCAGGTGCACCCAACATTCTCTCCGGCGCTCCGAGGTGTTCTCAAACTTATCACAATCACTCCCATGGTACTCCTGTACCAGTCATCAGAGATCGCAGTTACTCTGAAGGCAGGCAGGAATGCCCTCCTAGGGTCTGAGACTCTCCTGAAATTGACGCATCTAAGATTACACTCCATATCCTCTCAGACACTACTGGATGCTTCCAGTGACTAAAATACATTTTTCTGATGACCGAGGGAATGACAAATGGTGGTGGTGTGGTGGCGATGGCAGGACGCCGGCCCAGACACTGGAACTCCTCTTCCACCACTGCAGCTGGTGGAGAGACCAGCGAAGGACACTGTGGAAGGTGGTGGGAAAGGCGGCGGGCTGGAAAGCAGGCAGATGCAGACACGTGCGGGATCTCTGAGCTGTTTTCCTTGGAAGAATGCGACCATGCAGTGATGGACTGCCTGGCAGCTACTGAAGTCGGGAAGTTCCCGCCCAAATGAATGACGGTATGGAGGAGGCGCAGAGGCTGACTCAGGTGCGGGGGGCAGCGGCAATGGGGGTATATATCCGTTCCTGTTCGTTCCTTTCCTTGTCTCTGCTTGCGTTCAGCATAGATTTTCATTTGTTCGATCTCTCAATGTTGATATATATATCAGCAGGGATGATAGCGTAGCGGGGGGCGAGCTCCGCCATCCAGCCGGCTCGCTCACAGGTGGAGGGGGTATTAGGTCCTGTCAAAATCTAATTAGAGTGCATACAGTATGAATAAACAACAACAACAACAGAGTATCTTCCACACATCAGAAACACAACCCCAAGATACACAAACGGCAAGAAAATAAACAAAACCCTACAAAATACCTTCCGAAACAAAGAACAAGTGGCCCTTCATACCTAACCAGTGGAAAACCAACGAATGTCTGTGGAATCCAATCCAATAATTAAATCCCAATGACACCTGAACCAACTCAAAAACACACAGTCTATAGCGCTGGCCTGATGAGATTCATCAACCGGGTGAATGTAATTGACTGCAGTCAGCCAGGGACCCACCTACCAGAGGCCAGAAGCCTACCTCCCATGGCAACAGGCACAGTTAGCAGCAACACAAAGAGGACTGGATTTGGGATATCTTTGGCCCAGATATGTTTGAGCCAAGTTGAGATGTCCTCCATCAGCAAAAAACATTTCCGTCCGGGCGGAATGGCTCCGTCAGAGTGGACGCGCTCCGTCAGAGCCGTCAGAGTCACCCCGGTGGCAGATTACTCCGCGCCCAGCATCAATACCACGCGTCGCTTTGCATATCGCCCTCCGACCGCCGTTTCGCCGTTTCTTCTCGCTCTGTCGGTCTCCTATATTAAACAAACACTCTGGCATAGTGGCCAACTGTGACCATACATCGGAATGGGTTCATTGGGTACACGCTTGCATCGGGATTGCAATGCAATGGGTGACGCTGCAAAAATCTCTCCTCGCGTTCCTTCTACATTAAGCTCGAGGAGCGTAGGAAGGTGAGAAGATATGATACTACCCGGCGGTGAGGATCCACGAAATCTCGCTACATTATAATACGGCATGTATTATCTAA
>Ga0307515_10001797_pt1 | contig 47838 bp, 58 predicted proteins | sample 17_EM_MG_FD_194513 | JGI IMG/M metagenome (GOLD analysis project Ga0307515, IMG submission 194513) | Populus trichocarpa ectomycorrhiza microbial communities from riparian zone in the Pacific Northwest, United States - 17_EM | ecosystem: Host-associated > Plants > Roots > Unclassified | place... | reverse complement strand
CGGCGCGTTTGCGGCGTTCCAGGCGCCGCCTGCGCCAGGTGCTCGCCTATGACGGGAGACCGTGCAGGTAGCGCGGCGGGCCATTGCAAATCCGTCTAGTCCGGTTCGACTCCGGATCGCGCCTCCACCTATGAAAACAGCCACTCCGTGCGGTCGTCCAGGCGTCCGGAGGGTGGGTAACTTCTAGGCCGACTTCCGCCCGATTTTCCCCACGGCCAGCGCCTGTTTTTGGGTGCTGTGGTGGCTGTAGCGCATGGTGCTGGCCGGGCTTTTGTGGCCCAGCACCTTGCCGACGGTGGCCAGGTCTTCGCCTGCGTTGATCATCTCCGTCGCGGCGGTGTGTCGGAGGTCATGCAGTCGCACATGCTGCAGCCCGCAGACTGCGCGGGCCAGCGGCCAGTAGTAGTCAATCTCGCTGCGCTTGGGCATCGGCTCCCGTGATGCAGCCAGGGCGCGCGGATGGATCGGGATCACCCGCGCTTCCCCATTTTTGGTGTCGGACAGCACGAAGCGGCCGTCCACGCGCAGCGCGCGCTGCGCCTCGGCGACGCGCATCCCGGAGTAGTACAGCACCCTAATCAGTGCTCGCACGCCGCGGTGCCGGCACGCCCTGGCCAGCGCTAAAACTTCGGCACGCGATACGGTCGTTTGGCGCGCGTTTTTGACCTCAGGCGATACCACCCTGGCCCCGGGGTCTGAGTCGCCCATGGAATGGCGCTTCCAGGCCCAGCGGCAGGCCGCTCGCAGGTAGGCGATCCGGTTTTTGATGGTGGCCGGCTGCAGCGCGCCTTGCTGGTCGGCGGAGTACTCCGCGCAGACGGTGGCCAGATCATCCAGCGGCCTGCCATCCCACCAGTCACGCATGGCCTCGATCTCGCGTGCCGCGTTCGCGCCGGCCTTGAGTTGGGGGACGCGTTCCGTCAGGTAACGCTGGACAGCTTGACCAATGTAGTGCCGAGGTTTGGCGATGCCGGACGCAACCGCGTACAGGGCCGCGCTTTCCTGGCGGTCGAATGCGTCGGCTTGTGCTCGGGTCCAGCCGGCCGGGAGCAGCTTGCGTCGGCGCGGGCGAGCGCCAGCAATGCGTTTGTCGAACTCGAACATCCATCGGCCGCTGGCCTTGTCCCTGTAGATCGACATGATTCCCGATACGCCTCCACGTCGGCCGGCGCGAATCGTACCGCGCCACGGCCGACGCCCAGGCGGTAGCAGATCAGACGGCCGGAGTCGGCCAGGTCGTACACCGCCCGCTTGCTGAGGCCCAGCATTGGCGCCACCTGGGCGGCGGCCAGCAGGTGCGGTGGTTGGGCCTCGGCGATCATCATTGCCCGGCAGCCGGGCTGCGCAATGCCCACTCCGGCACATGGAAAAAACCAAGCTTGCCCGCGCACGGGCTGAATGGCAACGGCGCCGCGTTGGCCAGCACGAAACCGAATTCGCCGATGAACCAGGGTGACGCGCTCGTGCGAACGCAGTCCACCAGGTCGACGCGGCCGACGATGCCGCCGCGGTCCAGCGCATCCATGGGCGGCACCGGCGGGGCCAGTTCGCCGAATGTGTCCCGCAGCCCGGCGATCGCTGCCGCGTGGTCCTTGTGCAGCATCGACTTGCCGGCGTGCACCAGCAGTGGCCCGCGGTAGCCGGTGGGCCAGTCTCGGTTTTCAATCGGCTTCAGCAGGCCGGCCGCAAGTGCGGCCGCCCGCTCGGCCGGGTTCAGGTCGGGGCGGATGATGAGCCAGGCCCAGGGCTGGCGAATGCTGAGCGCCCTCATGACGAAAGGCACCCGTCGCCGTCCACGCCCACCGACACCGGCGGATGCGTCGTGCCCCACACGGACAGGAACACCGGCTTGCCCTGCAGCAGCAGGCGCACCTGCAGCGGCGTCGGCTTCCAGTAGGACACCACGGCGTGCAGCCCCACCGGCCGATACACCACGCGCGTGATCGGCAGCGGCTGGCATTCAGAGGGTAGGGCTCCCGGTGGCGGTTGCAGCTCGGCATTCGTCGACGCGTGGCGCACCGGCGCCATGGGGCCGATGGGTGCCTGCGGCTCGATGTGCAGCGCGTGCTGCAGCCGCGTCTCACAGGCCGCGCGGTGGCGTTCGTTCTCGGCCGTCTTGGCATCGAACCAGGCTTGCGCGCCGCCCAGCAGCTGGGCCTCTTCCGTGTTGGGCAGCAGCCCGGGGCCGTCCAGCGTGTTCTCGATCCAGCGCATGCCGTTCGCGGCTTCGCGGGCCCGCCCGTCGATGCAGGCGGCCTGCATGGCGATGCACAGGCTGCTGACGTTGTGGCCGAACTCGATGGCCCGGCGTTCGGCCTTGAGCGCATGTCTGAATGTCTGGACCAGCAGTTCGGCCGCGCGCGCCATGTTCGCGGCGTGGTCTTCGTCCCGGCCCTCGGCGCGCAGCCAGGCAGCGGCGTCGCCGAGCTGGGCGACGACCTTCGCCAGCTCTTCCGGCAGGTCTTGCGGCAGCTCATCCATGGGCAGCCCCATTGGCCGCCGGCGCCGGCCCGCGGCTGGCCTCTGCGCGGTCGCGCCGCTCGATGTCGGCCAGCAACATGGCCGTGGCCGCTACCAGGCAGTCGCGCGGGGACTTCTCGGCCGGCCTTTCGACGAACGGCCAGAAGAAGCGGGCCTCGCCGTGCCAGTCATTGGCCAGCAGCGCCATGCAGGCGGCCGCGTCGGCCAGCTCGCCGCCGGTGTGAGTGTCGTCATGCGCGGCGGTGTGGCCTTTGGCCACCTGGCGCACGCGCTCGGCCAGCACGTCGCGCACGGCGCGGCTGGCGGCGGTCATGACCGGTGCATTCGGTGCCGTGCTCATGCCTGCGGCTCCGCTTCAGCCGCTTGCGCTTCGTCGGCCTCGGCCAGCCCTGCGTCGTCCGGCGCGTCGGCGTCCGTGGTCTGCAGCGGCTTGCGCTTGGCCTTCTTCGCCGGCGCCGCGGGCTCAGGCTTCGGCGCGGGCTTGATGCCGTAGTGCCCGGCCAGCGCCAGCAGCGGCCCGGGTTTGTTCTGTAGCTCGTGCTCGTTGCAGTTGTCGACGATCAGGCAGTCAAGCAGAAGCAGCGCCAGCTGGTCCGGGCGCATGGTGTCCAGCCGCTTGGCCAGCTGGTCTTTGGCGGCCACGCCGTGCAGTTCGCACAGCACTGCGCTGCTCCACCAGCTCACGGCGTGCAGCGCCTGGCTGGCGGCCATGCGCAGCTCAAAGGTGCTGCGCTGGCGGCCAGCCGCCGCGGCGCGCACGCGCGTGAGCAGGTCCACGCGGCGCGCGCATTCGGCCCGGGCCTGCGTCATGTGCGCTTCGCGCTCTTGCTCGCGCTTGGCGCGTTCGGCCGCCTGCTTGGCCTGATGGCTGGCTGCCGCATCCTTGACCTTGACGCCGGCGGTCTGCAGGTCTGCGCGGCTGTAGACCTTGATGAGCTTGCCGCCGCGCGGGTCTTGAATGATCACCACGGCCGGCTTGGCGGCCTTCTTGTCCAGCGTGGCTTTCAGCTCGGCCTTCACGTCGGCCACGGCGATGTAGGCGCCTTTCACCTGGCCCTGCGCGTCCACCGCCGCGCGGGCCTTGCCGCCGTCCACCACCGTGGTGCCGTCGGCGCGCAGCTTGGCCGCTTCGCGCTGCAGGTGGGCCTTCTTTTTCTCCGCAAAGCAGTCGGGGTCTGTGCACACGCGCTCGCCGCCGTGCTTCAGGCGGCTGTGCTGCCGCTGCCAGTAGGTGTGCTGGTCCCCGTCTTCGAGCGTTCTGTCTTCTTGCCGTGCGGCCGGGCTGTCGCGTTCTTCGCGCGGGTCGGCCGCGTCGGCGAAGTTGGGCGCGTTGGCGCTCAGTTTGGGGCAGCGCAGGCAGTGGCCGGCGGCCGGCAGCAGCATCTCGTCTTCGGGGTCGAAAATCGCCGCGCTCAGGGTGAGCATGAAGCGCTCGTTCAGCAGCTCGCGTATCTGGCGATAGCTGCGCTTGCCGCCGTCTTCCAGGTCCCAGGCCTTGCCCTTGATGTAGCCCAGCGCCTTTTCCTGGAACTTCGGCGTGCGGTGCCGGGCGATCAGTGCGGCCACGGATGCGTCGATCTTGCCCGCCTCCAGCTGCTGGCGCACCAGTGGCACCAGGTCCAGCAGGCTGAGCCGCTCATACACCCAGCTGCGGCTCTTGCCGATGGCGGCGGCCAGTTCGTCGGGGGACAGGCCGTCGTTGTCGATCTGCGCGCGGAAACCCCGCGCTTCTTCCAGCGCCTTCATCGCCTCGCGCTGGATGTTTTCCGTCATCTGCGCGCTGCGCACCTCGGCGTCTGTCATGTCGCGCACCACGCAGGGCCCCGTCACCAAGCCGGCCTCCATGCCGGCGTACTTGCGCCGGTGGCCGAACACGATTTGCTTGGTCCCGTCAGGCAGCGGCCGTACGATCAGCGGCTGGTGGATGCGCCGTTCGGCGCGGATGTTGGCCGCCAGCTCCGCAATGTTGGGCAGTGAATCGCGCGGCTGCGACGGGCTGTCCAGCAGGTCGGTCAGCACCAGCTGGACGATGGTTTCGTTCGCGTCGGGCGCGAGAGTGTCGGTGCTCAAAGGGGTGTCTCCGGTGGGGTGGCGGGGTGGGCCGCGGCTTGTGCCTCGGCAATGGCGCGGCGCAGCTGGATGGCCAGGTCCAGCGCCGCGGTGTAGGCGGCGCGCAGGTGCGGGGGTGCCTCGGCCGGGCCGGCGGCCAGGCCGCCGCGGCGGCGTTCCATGTCGTTCAGCACCAGGCGCTGCAGCGTGCTCGGCACGGCGGCGGTGCGGGTCAGGAAGGCCGGTACCGGGATGACCAGGTCACCGGCCTCGGCAACGTAGCAACGCGGCGGCGTCATGATGGCCGGCGCACGATGCGCACCAGGTGGGGCCGGTGCGCGCTGTGCTCGATGAGCATGCGCCAGGCCGCGTAGCGCAGCGTGATGCGCGCCATGTCGATGACCTCGGGCGAGTGCTCGCGTTCGTCCAGCATGGCGCGGGTGTCGAGCCAGTCAGCGTCACCGGTGCGGGCGCACTCGCCTTCGATGTCGGCCACGGCGGCTTGCTCGGCAATCTGCCGCTCGAGCTGGCTCACGTCGGCCTGGCTCAGCGGGTGGCGGTGGAACGGGGCGTGTGTCATTGGTCGTCGTCGTCGGGGGCGTTGCGGTCGCCGGCGCGTGCGGCGCGGGCGTCAAACAGGTCGGCCGTGGCCCGTGGCGGGCGCCAGGGCAGCCGGTGGGCATGGGTGGCCGGCCGGGGGGTGGCCAGTGGCGGCGCGTGCAGGGCGGCCGTGCGCAGCAGCGCGGCGAACAGGGGCATCTGCAGGCAGGCGTCCAGCGTGGCCGGCCAGTGCGCCTTGCGCAGCCGCGCAAAGGCGGCTTGGAGCTGCTCGGGCGTGGGCTGCGCGGGAGTGTTCATGGGTGCGGCTGGTGGGCCGGCGGTGGCGTCAGCACGGGCAGGTCGATGACGGCCCAGCTGTGGTGCTTGGCGTCGCTGCCGCAGCCGCCGAGCCGGGCGCGGGCATTGCTGCACAGCACCGGCGGGCCGCAGGTCACGCGCCAGCAGGTGCACAGCAGCTGGCCGCTCGCGGCGCGGGCGTGGTGGTCGCACAGCTCGCAGGCGCGCAGCGCGCCGTCAGCGCCGGCCCAGCTGGGGGGTGGTGTCACAGCCATTGCGCCGCCTTGGCCAGCGCATAGGCGGCGCCGGCGCCCGTGGCCAGGAAGGTGATGCCCATGCACATGCCCCAGGCCAGGCCGGCGCGGTAGCCCCTGCGTTCGCCGGCGGCGTGGCCTTCGGCATAGCCGGCCGAGCGCATCTGGCGCATGGTGGCCCAGTAGCGCTGCAGGTTGATTTCGGCCGCGCTGGGGCCGGTCGGTCCGGGCGTCTGGACGGTGGGGGTGCTCATGCGGCGTCTCCGGGTTGCAGCGGCAGCACGCGCACCACGCCACCCAGGCCGGCCGCCTCCTGCGCCGCCAGGGCGTGGTCAATGTTGTTGCCGCCGCTGACCTGGCGGGTGTCGAAACTGCCGTCCGGGCGGATGGCGGTGACGAGGAAGCGCCGCACCTCGGCGGCGCGGCGGCGGGGCGGCAGTGCCGCGGCCAGCGCGGCTTCGAAGTCGGGGTGGTCCAGCGACAGGGTCGCCGGGGGCGTTGGTGTCAGCGTCATTTCCACGGCTCCCGGTTGCGGCCGAACACCCAGTCGATCAGCCGGCACAGCGCGTGGGCCAGCAGCAGGCCGACGAGAGCGCTGGCCAGGTAGTGCGCGGCGGCGCTCATGGCGCGGTGCCTACGCTGGCGGCGGTGGCGGCCGGCAGGCGGATGAGCGCGCCTTGCTGCGTGAGCCCTACCGCGCCGCCAGCGCCGGTGATCTCATCGGTCAGCTGCAGGGTGTTGTCATGCCACCACGCGGCGTGGTCGTTGGCCCGGTCCGCCTCTTGGCGCGCGGCGTCGCGCTCGGCGGTCACGGCTTCGAGCTGCTGCCGCAGATCTTCCACGTGCTCGCGCAGGTGGATCAGTTCCCAGCGTTCGAGCTTTTTGCGCAGCGCGCGCACGCAGCGTTGGCGCAGGGCGGGCCGGTGGGCCGGTGGCGGGCCTTCGGCGGCTTCGGCAGCAGGCGGCGTTGGCGGCGGCGTGATCTTGGGCCGCGCGATAGGTGGCTGCCAGCATTCGCGCACGACGAATTTCGTCTCGAACGCCATCGTGGCGCCAGCGAGCGTGTGTGTGCCGCCGCGCGGCAGCCGCATGGTCGCGTCGATGAGGCTCTGCACCGCGAAGTCGTCCCAGTCGAGACCGGGTTTCAGATCCTCGCCGTCGACGGACGACAGCCGGGCGGCGCCGGTGATGCAGAGCAAGCCGTGCTCGGGCACGAATTCGAGCGCGGGCGTCATGCCGGAGGCGCAGTGCCTCAGGCTGGCTGCGAGGGCGGCCTCACGGGTGGTGGGCGGCTGGTGCGCGGCCGGTGTGGCCGTGCGGCTGTTCGGGGTGGTGAGCATCGTGCGCTCCGTCATTTTTGGGTCATAATACCGCATTATTGAATTTTGCATAGTCACGGGATGAAGCCTCAAGACCTTAGTGCGCTTGCACATCGATGCGGTTTCGCATAGATTCGCGCCTCATGAGCAGCGACACCACCAATCTGCTACGCCGAATTCGGGCGTGCGGGCTTAGCCAAACAGAGATATCGAAGCGGACGGGCATTCCGCAGCCGCGCCTATCTCGATGGGAGGGCGGGGCGTCGCCGGCTGGCGCTGACGATGCGCTCAAACTGGTGCGGCTGGAGGCGGCGCTAGTCGGCATTGACGGCGCTCCACCCATGCCGGCCACCGCCCCCGATGGGGTGCGCGATGCAGCGTGAGCGCTCAATCCGGCTGCTAGGGTGTCCGGCCGCGATCCTGTTGCGCGGCGACGGTGCCGGCGTATTCAGCGCGTGCGTTGGCATCGACTGCTCGGTTGCCCGCCCGGCACCATTCGACGAAGCGCGCCACGTCAATGTAGACGCGCACGGTTGGCATGCCTTGCGCCGCCAGCTCGGCCTGCTTGCTGCTGACCCGCGCCACGAACTCGGCGTAGGTGTCATGAAACGTGTTGCCGTCGGCCATCACGGCCCGCCCACGGGTGTCTCCGCGGCTGCCGAAGGGTGGCCTTGGCGCCTCGGTTCTTCGGACCCGGGGCGCTCTTTTCAGGGGTGTTTTCATGCCTTCAGCTTTGCCCGGGTTCAACCGGTAACTCAAGCGGTGTTCCGATGAAATTTATTGATCGCCATACCCTGCCGCTGCCGCTGGGCCTGGTGGAGGTGCGCGCGCGGCGCCTGGTGCTGCCGGCCGCGGCCGTGATGGGCCTCAAGAGCTGGCGCCGCGCCTGCCGCCTGGCCTGGAAGCTGCGCAACCCGCGCATCACGCAGCGCACTTTCGCCGAGCTGACGGGCTGCTACGCCAGCCACGTGTCGGACTACTTCAGCATCCATGCCGACAGGCGCGAGCTGCCCGCCCGGCATGTCGGCGCGGCCTGCGCGGTACTGGGCAATACGGTGCTGATCCAGTACCTGGCGCAGCAAGGCGCCGTCACGCTGTTGGAGGAAATCCAGGTCGCGCGGAGCGCCGCATGAGCCAGGCGCAACAGCACGCCGTGATGCTGGCGGCGCAAACGCCGCTGCAGCGTGAGGCGCGGTACATGACGCCAACGTTCCGCGTCTGCCAATGGCTCGGCGCTTCGGCCGAGCAGGGCGGTGGGCATCAGTACAGCGTGTTCGCGTACGTGCCATTGCCGGGTGAGCCGCAGCATTGCAATGAGCGGTTCTTTCTGTCGGAGCGCAATTACCGGGTGCTGAGGCCGCTGTGAGCAATGCCAATGCATGAGCAGCAGGGCGAGGCCGTTGGATCTCGCCTCGATGGAATGGTTGGGCTTCAGCGCTCGGACGCCCGTGTGCTTGACCCAGCGAGCGGCAGCCGCATGATGTGGTTCGACCGTGGCCACCCTGACGTGGTGTTCGGCGACCAGCGCAGCGAGACGCTCACGGTGACCGACCGCAGCCACGGCAACGCCTCGGGCACGCGCACGCTCAATGTGCACCCTGACATGCTGATGGACTTCCGCGCGCTGCCATTCCCGGAGGACTCGTTTCGGCTGGTGGCGTTCGACCCGCCGCACCTGGTGCGCGCCGGCCCGCGTTCCTGGCTGGCCGCGAAGTACGGCAAGCTGGGCCAGGACTGGCGTGACGACTTGCGCCAGGGCTTCGCCGAGTGCTTTCGCGTGCTGCATGCCGACGGCGTGCTGGTCTTCAAGTGGAACGAGACGCAGGTGAAGCTTTCCGAAGTCCTGGCACTGACGCCTCATCAGCCACTGTTCGGGAACACCAGCGGCAAGAAAGCTGGCACGCACTGGATGGTGTTCATGAAGCCCAACGTTGGAGTTGAGCCGGTGACCCCGGCCACGGAGGAATGATGACCACAGAACGCACGCCGGGGGCACTCGGCTCGAACGACCAGTTAGGCGCTGTGTCCGAAGCGCGATGCAAGTGCAATGACCGCGCTTTGAGCGCATGCCCTGGCGAGTGGGAGCCAGGTTGTGACCTTGGCAACAACCCGGCGCATGCGCGCATTCACCAGCAGACAGCCGAAGAGCGGGAGGCGATGGACACGGCTCTCGGACTGTGGGTGTGCCCCTGGCGCATCTGCAACACAAAGCAGGCGCAGGAGTGCCGCGCACGTTCGGCAACCCGCAGGAGCTGGCCGCGCTGGCGAAAGCGGGCCTCAACGGCGACCCGCGCATCGAGCTGGGCCGGGGCTACCGTGATGGCCTGGCGGGGCGCGAGCCGGCGCCGCTGATGGGCCGGCCGCCTCTGCCCGATGGCGAGGGCAAAACCGCCCGCGTCGAGTGGCGCACCACTGACGCCCGCAAGGCCCGCGCGCAGGAACTGGCCACGGCGGCCGGGGTCAGCCTCAGTGTGTGGCTGGATGCGCTGGTGGATCAGCAGTGAAGCCGAACGTAGAAGTGAGGCGGGCCCAACGGCCCGAGACGAAATGACCGACACCCACGAAAGCACCCAGGCCGTTGGGGCTCGCCTCGACTGCCAAGTTCGGCCCCAGCCACCGGCCGGGACGAGCGAGTGCTGTACGTGCGGCTTCCGCTGGCGCACCGGGCAGCACGGCGGCCACAGTTGCGCGCAGCAGTTGCGCGAAGAACTGGACGTGACGGACAAACTGCTGGCGACGCGCGATGCCTTGCTGCGCACCGTCCCGGAGTGCGAACACCACGGCGACCAGTGCGTGCCGCACGCGATGGCCTGGGTGCGCAACTCAATCCGAGTCCGTGAGGCGTTGGCCGAGTTGGTAGCGCTGAAGGACTTGAAGGACCGTATTGAGTCTGCGGACTTGGCCACCTACGGCATGGCCGATGCCGAAGCAGCGCAAGCCCTGGCCGAAGAGTACCAACGGCGCAAACCGAAGGCCTGGGATGCCGCGCGTGCGGTATTGCTGGGGCCGAACGTTGCAATTAAGCGGGAACCAACGGCGTGACCATGTACGAAGAAGCCGCCAAAGCTGATGCCGTTGGGCCTCCGCTTGAATTGCGTGTTGGGCCGCACCGCGCGGATGTGGCCGTGTTGTTTGCGCGCGCCGACAGTCACTACAAGACGCTCCCAGGCGTGGAGGTGTACGACATGGAGCGCGACGCCCGCACCTACGATGGCCCGTGGCCGGTGGTGGCGCACCCGCCTTGCAGGGCCTGGGGCAGGCTGCGGCACATGGCAAGCCCGCGCGCCGACGAACGCAACCTTGCGCGCCTGCCGTGGCGATGGTGCGCGAGTTCGGCGGCGTGCTTGAGCACCCAGCGGGCCAGCACGCTGTGGCCGGCGCAGAGACTACCTGAGCCAAGCCAGCGCGACGGGTTCGGCGGGTGGACGCTGCCGATAACTCAGCACGCATGGGGACACCGCGCGAACAAGGCCACGCGCTTGTACATCGTCGGGTGTGAGCCGCGAGACATACCCGACATGCCGCTGACGCTGGGCGATGCGCCGGCCGTGTGCGGCACCAGCGGCCGGCGCCGCGACGGCAGCCGCAACACCGACAGGCCCGAGATCAGCAAGGCCGAACGCGAACACACGCCGCCCGAGCTGGCTTTATGGCTGGTGGAGCTGGCACGACGCTGCAAAGTGCGGCCCAACGTTTGACTTAACCGGCCGAAGGTCCGGTTGAAGGAAGGGTTAGGCGTCGGGGTTGAGAAACGAGAGAAAGCAGACATGCAAAGACTGAACTACTGGCTACTGCGCGCGAAGCTGGCGGCGCTTTCGCTGCTGAACCCGTGGCGCGCGGTGCGACAACTGCGTGAAGAAAACGCGCGGCTGGTGGCAACGATCACCGACCCGCTTCTGACCGGAATCAACATTGGCAACGGCACGCTTGACGTGGGCATGGAAGGCCCCGGACCGCAACTTGTGGATGCGATGCGCGAAGACGCCGATAGACGCTACCAGTTTGCGCTAGCGCTGAGCAACATAAAGAGCCCTCTCACAGACAACGATGAGGGGCGGACGGTAGTCCGGCTTCGCGCAGGGGCCGCCGAGATTGAACGGCTGCGCGCTGCAATGACTGAGGCGCTGCCTTTCACGGTGACGCTCGGACAGAAGATTCTGATGGAAGCACTTGACGCCTAACGTGGGACTTGAGCGGCTTGCCGAAGGCAAGTCCGCTCGAAGCCCGGGTTAGAAGGCACGACGAACGAAGGCACGAACAGATGAAGTTGACGAAGCAACAACGCGAGACGCTGCGTATGAAGTTTGGCGGCCGATGCGCTTACTGTGGCAACGAACTCGGCGCGCGCTGGCATGCCGATCACGTCGAGGCAGTTGTGCGCAGCCTGGCCTACGTGCATGGCAAAGGCGTTGTGGCGACAGGTGGTTTCGATAGGCCAGAGAACGACCGCATCGAGAACCTGATGCCGGCTTGCCCGCCTTGCAACATCGACAAGCACTCGTGGCCTCTTGAGGCGTGGCGGCAAAAGTTGGCAAACGCACCCGGCGTGTTGGCGCGAAACCAGCCAACGTATAGGCATGCGATGCGCTTCGGGTTGGTAGCAGAAACAGGTGCGCAAGTGGTGTTTCACTTCGAGCGCGCAATGCCTTCTAACGTTCGAGCTAAGGCGGGGCAAACGGCGCCGCTGAAGCCCGAGGAACAAGACAGTGCAACCCGCCGTTTGACCTCGCCTTGAGCGAGTGGTTAGGGCGCAACGCGAGGACTCCGCATGGACCGAGAGAAACTGCTGCAGAACCCGCTGCCAATTGACCGTGTGGCCGCCCGCGTGGTGCGCGCCGCGAAACCTGAGCACTTGTGGCGCCCGATGCCGAAGGAGGCGCCGCACCTGACGCCCGTGGACGCGGTGCTGGCTACAGCGCCGATTCCGTGGGTGGCAGCAAACAGCCGGCCAGAACTGCGGGAGTTGCCTGGCAAGCGCCGCGACCGCATGGTGATTGTTGGCTATGCCGCAGACCAAGGAAGCCAGAACCAAAGCGCCAGATGGGTTGTGCGATGCGACTGCGGCAACTACGAGCACCGAACAAAGGTGTTCCGCTGGCTTGGCACGGCGGCACCTGATATGTGCCGGGAATGCAGGAACCGCGCGTACAAACTGCGCGGAGAGTGGAACCAACGTGACCCAGCAGGTGCGGGCGACCGTACCTGATGGTATTGCGCCCTAACGTGCGAGCTAAGGGGCTGGCCCGCCAGGGCCAGTCCCGCTTGAGCGAGTAGTTATGCCTCTGCATCCGAAGCGAGAGAACCTATGCGAAACATGAGCTTTGCCCTAACGACGACGCCGATCATGGAGGGCACCAAGACCGTGACACGGCGCCTCGGTTGGCTGCACGCCAAGCCGGGCCAGCAATTGCGTCCGGTGCGCAAGTGCATGGGCCTGCGGCCGGGCGAAAAGCTGGACGTGCTGCGTGACCCGCTGACCATCGTGAGCGTGCGCCGCGAGCCGCTGCGCGCCATGCTGGATGACCTGGACTACGGTTTCCGCGAGTGCGAGCTGGAGGGCTTCGGCGCGCACCCGGACTACCGCTGGCCCAGCGCCTTTGTGGCTATGTTTTGTGCAACCCACAAGGGCTGCACACCCGACACGGTGGTGACGCGCCTTGAGTTCGCGTACCACCAAGAGGCCTAACGCTGCCCATGAGCAGGCGCCGGGCAAAGACTGAACGAAGCGCGCCAGCCGTTGGCGCTCTGCTCGATGGGCCTGTTGGGCGGCTGGTGGACGAAGCTACGGAAGGACGAACGCCGTGTATTTCGAGATCCCAGAACTGAAGGAAGCGCGGACGATTCGCGCAGGCACCGACGACCCGATCTACCGATGGTCGGCATGTGCTGATTGCAACGGTAGAGGTTGGCTCTTGGCAACGCCGTTCGCCGAGTTCAACAAGCGTTTCGTTCAGTGCCCGCCATGTGAGGTGGCGTACCGACAGCACTTGGCGAACAGCAAGCCGCCCAACGTTAGAGTTAAGGCGCGGCCGTAGGCCGTCGCCTTGAACGATCAGTTAGGTTCATGTGCCACAAATATAGCTTGCGCCTCAACTGTTTGTTGTGCCACACTATATGCACTGCGGCACGGTGCGGCAGAAGGAGCAGAAGAATGGTCCAGATCACAAACGCCGAGTACGCGAAGCTGGTTGCAGAGCGCGACCGGCTGCTGACGGCGCTGGGTAGCCTCTACAACCAGGCTGCCAAGAGCGACTTGCCGGAAAGCAACTACGCGCTGCGGAACGCCAAGGTAACGCTCGAAGACATGAAGTGCCTGTATGTGGCGCGCGATGCTGCTGTATCGGCGCTGTGACAGAGCCAGCAAAGAAGCGGGGCCGCCCGGCCCTGCCGCCAGATGCGGCGCAGACGGAAATGATCCGCGAGCGCGTGACGAAGGCGCAGCGGGCGGAATACGAGGCGCGCGGTGGCAAGGCGTGGCTTGTTGCAGCTTTGGCCCGCAAGAGGCGTAGCCGATGAAACCTAACAGTGTTATCGACCTCTCGTTAACGAATCATGCATAGTTCCGCAGCATTCATAGCCCGCCGCGCACGCCGTGACGCAGCGTCGGAGCGGCGGCAGCAAGCCGCCGCCCAGGCGGCCCGATCGGCCAATCGCATGGCGAGAGAAATCGGCCCGCGCGTCGATTTGCGCAAGCCATTCGTTTGGCAGTGGGAGGCGTACGGCGTGGTATGGGATCTGCACTTCGAGGCCGATCCCCGTGACGTGCGCCGGTGGTGCGTGTCGCGCAATGGTCAGCCATGGATGCGATGCGGCCTGGAGCAGGTATGGCGTGCCATGCAACGCGAAATGGCGCGTCCGCTCGGGCGCAGGAGCTGGGGTCCATGAGGCCGCCTGGTGAGATTCGGGAGGCGGCGCGCCGCGCGGCCTGGGATCAGGTCAGCGCTTTGAACCGCGGCGTGACCTGGCGCGACATTGCGGCACAGCTCGTGCCGCAGTGCATTGGCCGGGCGGCCGCCAAGTATGCGGTAAAGAACATGGCGGCCGCGGGCGAGCTGGTCCCGCTGGAGCTGGTGCGCGTACCCGGTGTGTCGCGCAGATTGCGGGCCTATGCGCCCGCCGGCCACCCCTTGGCGGCGCCGCCGTATCAGTCCGCTCTCGACCTGCTGTCGCAGGCGCTGCAGGGGGGCAACGCCATGACCTAGAGGCAACGGTTGAGTCTCTATCAGTCTCGCGTCATGCGTCGCACCGCCTGCTAACACCGGGCGGGGGTCTCGGTCCGCGCGCGACTGTGTTTTTTGGGCGGTAGGACGTGGCCACACCGCTCAGCGCGCCGCAGGGTCGAGCGCGGCCAGACCTGGATGTACAGGGTAGTCGACCCCAGCTCGCGTGGGCATCACCGCGCGGGCCGATGCAGCGTTGTCCCAGGGGCGTACGGCTGCAGGAGAGGCCCAACCTGCGTTCGCGCGGGTAGGGGCCTCCCTTCGCCCGGAACCCGGGGCCCCGGCAGCCCAATGACATAGGAGGCAGGTATGGTTGGTACGTACAGACAGCTGAAGCTCATAAAGGGGCCCACGCCGCAAACCGCGGCGGCGATTTCGCCGGTCATGCGGCTGCATCAGCACGCGGTGCTCGTGTTCGACAAGGTGGTGGCTCGCTGCGGCCTCGGGCCGAAGCGCCGGCAGCTACTGGAGATGTGGCTGACCGTGTTCGACGAGGACGTGCTGATGCAGGCGTTCGAGGGCGCTGCGGCCGATGCATGGGTGCTGGAACAGGGCGGCATTTTCACGACGCCGGAATGGATCCTGCGCGATGAGGCCAACATCGAGCGTTTCGCCGAGCGTGGTGCGCAACTGCGGGATGAGGCGGCATCGGAGCTGGTGGATCCGGCTGTGCTGCTGACGGTGGCTGCAGAAGCGACGCCCGAAGACGTGGCGCGCTCATTGGCCTTCCGGGCGCGGGTGCTGGCCCTGGCGGACGAACGTGCGGGGCGGACGCGGCGGCATGGCTGAGCCGGTCACGCCACCGCACAGCGTGGAGGCGGAGCAGAGCGTGCTGGGCGCGCTGCTGATGGACAACGCCGCATTCGATGAGGTGGGCACGCGGCTCCGGCCGACGGACTTCTACCTGGCCGAGCACTCGACGATCTACAGCACCATCGTCGGCCTGCTGACGGCCAACAAGCTGGCCGACGTGGTGACGGTGTACGACCGCATGCGCGGCGACCTGGCGTATCTCAACGCGCTGGCGCAGAGCGTGCCGAGCGCGAGCGCGGCCCGGGCCTATGCCGACATCGTGCGTGAGCGCTCCATGCGGCGCCAGGCCATGCGCATAGCGCGCCAGCTGCTGGACGACGCTGCGCGTGGCACCGACCAGTCCGCGCCGCTCAGCCAAGTGCTGGGCGATGCGACGACGGCGCTGCTGTCCCTGGCGCAGTCAGGCACGGCCGCGCGCGAGCCGGTGGAACTGGACCGGGTGTTGGTGGCATTCATCGACGACTTGCAGGCCCGCGCGGCGGGTGAGGTCCGGACATTGCCCATGGGCTTGGTCGACCTGGATCATGTCACCGCGGGTGGTGGCCGGCGTGGTGAGCTGTGGGTGGTCGGCGCGCGGCCGAGCATGGGGAAAACGGCGTTCGTGCTGCAGCTATGCCGGTCGCTGGGCGTCGACTATCAGGTGCTGCTGCTGTCGCAGGAGGACAGTCTGCTGAGCGCCGCGGCGCGGCTGGTGGCGGCGGCCGGCGGCGTGAACCTGGCGGACATCCGCAATCCGATGAAGGCGAGTGCGAGCCTGTGGGAGGGTGTGAGCAACGGCCTGGACGCGTTGATGCCCCTGCACCTGGCGCTGGACGATCAAACCGGGCTGGTGCTGGCCGATGTGCGCCGCAAGGCCCAGCAGGTCCGCCGGCGGTCCGGACGTTTGGATGTGCTGATCGTCGACTACCTGCAGCTGATGGACGACGGCGGCGAGAACCGAAGCATCGGCCTGGGCCGCATTGCCAACGGGCTGAAGCGCCTGGCGAAAGAGCTAGACGTGTGGGTGGTCCTGCTGAGCCAGCTCAAGCGCGAGGCCGACGAACGCAATGGGCCGCCACAGATGGGGGACTTGCGCGACAGCGGCGACATCGAGGGCGCGGCCGACACGATCGGACTTCTCTACCGTGAGTACATGCGCAAGCCAACCGATGAAAACCAGCATTGGGCGGAAATGCACCTGTGCAAACAAAAGAACGGGCCCACGGCCACGATCAATCTGTTTTTTGACGGTGCCTACCAGCGCTTCGGCGACTGGGTGGGATTGGCGCCCCGGCGCCAGGCAAAGGTGAGGTGATGGCGAAAATCGAATGGGTTGAATTGCGACTTCAGAACTGGGCCCGGTGGCGCCTGGCACATGGCGGTGATGGGTGCTTGGGGTATGCCGCCGTCGACCTGCTGAGTGCGGGCGAGAGCCGGCGCGGGTACGTTGAGGCGGTTGTGCCGATCAGCGATGTGGAGGCGACGGACACGGACGCGGCGATCAATACGCTGGTGTCAACGGATCGGCTTGCCGTGTATGTGTGGTACGTCCACCCGGGTGGCCTGCAGGCCCGAGCGGACGCGGCTGGATGCGCGCTATCAACGCTCAAGGCTCGGGTGGCTCAAGCGCACCGCGTGATCGGTGACTACATCATGGACCTCCAGGCGAGCAGGAAGGCGGCCAGGGCGCGCGTGGAGACGCTGCAGGCGCTGGCGCGCCCGGGGTCTGCATCATCAGGCGAGACCCCCCCCCGTTCTACTCCATAGCTCTTTTCGCTACATTTCCGGCACGCTGGGTATTGGTGTCTGAGAGCCGGACCCAGCGCACACGACGCCCGATGGCTGCAGAGCTGTCGGGCGTCGGTCCTTCTGGGGATCACATCCGTGGCATCAGCCGAGTACCACCACCTCTACAACACCGCCGAATGGCGAGGCCTGCGCAAGGCGCAGCTTCGCCTGCAGCCGTTGTGCCGCCTGTGCTTCGCGCTCGGGCAGATGGTGGCTGCCGGCGTGGTCGATCACATCAAGGCGCACCGCGGCGACCGCGACCTATTCCGCGACCCGGGCAATCTCCAGTCGCTGTGCAAGCACTGCCACGACGGCCACAAGCAGGCGCAGGAGCGCAACGCCAGCGGCCTGATGCGCGGCGCTGGCCGCGACGGCCGCCCGCTCGACCTGGCGCACCCCTGGCACCGAGACGCCGCCCAGGTAGGGGGGGGTCAAAAGTCCACGGCTCCCCCATTGAATACCGGTCCCATCTCTCCGCTCGCAAAGCCGCGTAATGGGATGGGGGGGGGCTTGTGATGGGAAGGCCACGCAAGCCGACGGCATTGCACCTGGTGGGTGGCAACCCGGGACACCGGCCGCTCAATTCGGCGGAGCCGGAACCGGACTTGCTCGACGACCTGACGCCGCCGGCGAGTCTCAGCGACCGATCCGCCGTCGTGTGGATCGAGCTGGCGCCGATGCTGCGAAAGATTGGCGTGCTGACGGTCGCGGACAAGATCGCGCTGGAAATGATGTGTGACGCCGTCTCGGACTACCGCCATGCGCGCACCGAGCTGGGCCTTGACTTCGTCGCCAAGAATTCGCGCACCGGCAGCGAGATGCTGAGCCAGTGGCTGATCGCCAAGCAGATGAGCGGCAAGCGCGCCGAAGCCTGGATGGCCAAGTTCGGCATGGACCCGGTCTCGCGCAGCCGGATCATGGTCGACCCGCAGGGCGATCTGTTCGGCAAGGGCGATGACGCCAAGCCAACCGGCACCGGCCGCTTCTTCAGCAGCTGACCACCATGACCGCTGCGCAGCCTACCGATCGCGTCACGGCCTACGCGAACGGCGTGCTGTCCGGTGAAATCATCGCCGGCCCATACGTGCGTGACGCTTGCAAGCGGCACCTGCGCGACCTGGTCGAGGGCCCGACTCGCGGCCTGATGTGGTCGGTTGATGAGAGTTGCGAAGGCATCGCATTCTTCGAGGAGGTCCTCCGCCTGAATGGCGGCGACTACGAAGGCCACCCCTTTCTCCTGCTGAGCTGGCAGGACTTCGTGATCGGCAGCATCTACGGGTGGTTGACCGAGGATGCCAAGCATGGCCTGGTGCGCCGCTTCCGCGTGATCTACGTGGAGACGGGCAAGGGCAGCGGCAAGAGCCCGATGGCCGCAGGCGTCGGCATGAAGGGCTTGACGGCCGACGGTGAAATGCGCGCCGAGGTCTATGCGGCCGCGACCAAGCGCGACCAGGCGATGATCCTGTTCCGCGACGCCGTGGCCATGTACCAGCACAGCCCGGAACTGCAGGCCAGGCTCACGCCGGCCGGCGCGGGTGAGAACGTCTGGAACCTCGGCTATCGGCAGACCGGCAGCTGGTTCCGCCCGATCGCTGCCGACGAAGGGCAGAGCGGACCGCGGCCGCACGTGGCGCTGGTCGATGAGGTGCACGAGCACAAGACCGCGCAGGTGATCGAGCTGATGCGGGCCGGCTTCAAGAGCCGCAAGCAGCCCCTGCTTTTCATGATCACCAACAGCGGCGCCGGCAAGACCACGCCGTGCGGCGTCTACCACGACTACGCCTGTGACGTGTCCGCCGGTCGGAAAGTGGATGACGCGTTCTTCGGGTTCGTGTGTGCGCTGGACGAAGGGGATGAGCCGTTCAACGATGAGCAGTGCTGGGCCAAGGCGAACCCGAGCCTGCAGTTTGCCGGATTGCCTGGCCTCAAATACCTGCGCGAGCAGGTCACCGAGGCGCGCGGCATGCCGTCGAAAGAGGCCATCGTCCGCCGGCTCAATTTCTGCCAATGGACGGCAGCCATCAATCCCTGGCTCAGCGAGCAGGTATGGGGCCCGTGCGAACAGGCCTACAAATTTGACGAGCTGCGCGGCCGTCGCGCCTATGCCGGACTTGACTTGTCGAGCACCACCGACTTGACGGCATTCGTACTGCTCGTCGAGCCGGTCGGCGATGACGAGCCGTGGAGCATCGTTCCCTTCTGCTGGCTGCCTGAATTCGAGCTCGACGAACGTGGTCAGCGTGATCGCGTCGACTACCGTACGTGGCAGCGCGATGGCCACCTGGAGACCACGCCGGGCCGCGCGATCAGCAAACGCCATGTGCTCATGCGCGTGGTGCAGATCTGTGCAATGTTCGACGTGCAGAGCATCGCCTATGACCGCTGGCGCATGGCCGACCTGATGCAATTGGCCGCGGACGAAGGGGCCGAGCTTCCGCAACTGGTGGAATTCGGACAGGGCTACAAGAGCATGAGCCCGGCAATCGAGGCATTCGAGTCGGCGATCCTGAACAGGACCGTGCGCCACAACGGGCACCCGGTGCTGACCCACTGCACCGCGAACGCCGTCATCAGCACCGACCCCGCCGGCAGCAGAAAACTGGACAAGGAGAAGGCCACGGGGCGCATCGACCTGGTGGTGGCATCTGTCATGGCCTATGCGGGTGTGGTCACGACGCCCAAGAAAGAGCGGTCGTTTTGGGAGCGGTCCACAACATGAATTTTGGCATGGGCGCGATCGGCCGCGCGATCAAGAGCGCCACCTACCGTCTGCTGGAGTCGTGGGACGAACGTGTCAATGCGTATGCCCCACCGCGGGCAAAGAGCGGCAAAGCCGTCAATTGGAAGACGGCTCTTGAGGTGACGACCGTGCTGGCCTGCGCGCGGGTGTTGGCTGAGGGTGTGGCCCAGGTGCCGTTCAAGCTGTTTCAGGATTCTGCTGACAGCCGGTTGCCGGCTGTCGATCACCCGCACTACGCACTGGTGCGCAGCAATCCGAACGAATGGCAAACGTGGTACGAATTCGCCGAGCAGATGATGCTGCACCTGGTGCTGTGCGGTGCGGCGTTCGCATACAAAAATGTCGTCAGGGGGCAGATCGAAGAGCTGATCCTGTTCGAGCCGCAGAACGTCACCGTGCGGCGTGCCGGGGATGGCACGCTCAGCTATCGCGTGATGGCGGCGGATGGGTCCATGAAGGATTTCTCGGCCGCGGAGATCTGGCACCTGCGCGGGCCATCGTGGAATGGCTGGAAAGGGCTCGACGTTGTCCACCTGGCGCGCGAGGCAATTGGCCTGGCCCTGGCCACCGAAGAGCAGCACGCATTGCTGCATGCAAACGGCGTGAGCCCGAGCGGAATCTATTCGGTGGAAGGCACGCTGAAGCCAGATCAGCACGAAGATTTGATGAATTGGATCAATAAACATTACGTTGGAGAAAACCGCGGCAAGCCGCTGCTTTTGGATCGAAACGCGAAATGGCTAACGCAAGCCATGAACGGCGTTGATGCGCAGCACATCGAGACCCGGCGCCTGCAGATCGAAGAGCTGTGCCGCGCCGCGCGCGTGATGCCGATCATGGTGGGGCACAGCGACAAAGCGGCCACCTACGCCAGCGCCGAGCAGATGTTCATTGCGCACGTCGTCTACTCGCTGACGCCCTGGTATGCGCGTATCGAGCAGTCGGCCAATCTCAACCTGCTGACGCGGGAAGAGCGCAAGTCCGGCCTCTATTTCAAATTTATCGCGGCGGGCCTCCTGCGCGGCTCGATGAACGACCGCGCGAGCTACTTCGCCAAGGCGCTCGGTGCCGGTGGAGCGCCGGCCTGGATGACGCAGGACGAAGTGCGTCACCTGGAAGAAATGAACCCCATGGGCGGCGCTGCAGCCAAGCTGCCCGTCATTACCAATGCACCGAAAACGCCGGCCCCCGAGCCGACAGGAGCCTGACCATGGACCGCATGCTGATTCCATTTCGCGAGATCAAATTCGCGAGCGATGATTCCATGGAGTTCTCGGGCTACGGCGCCGTTTTCGGCAACGTGGACGCCTATGGTGACGTGATCCTGCCCGGCGCCTTTGCCGACACGCTCGCCGCGTCGCAAAAGAGCGGCATCTGGCCCTCGATGCTGTCGCAGCACGGCGGCTGGGGTATCACGGCCGAAGACCTGACGCCGGTTGGCGTGTGGGCTGAGCTTGCCGAAGACGGCCACGGCCTCAAGAGCCACGGCGTGCTGGCGCCCATTCGGCGCGCACAGGATCTCCGCGCGCTCATGAAGATGGCCCCGCGTCCGGCGATTGACGGCCTGTCGATCGGCTACATCCCCAAAGAATTTTCGATGCGCAGCAAGCCCGAAGAGCCGCGGCGCACCTTGAAGAAAGTTGATCTGATCGAGATCAGCCTGGTCACGTTTCCGGCCAACGGCAAGGCGCGCATCACGAGCGTCAAGTCACTGGATGAGATCGTGACCATGAGCGATGCTGAGGCATTCCTGCGCGAGGTAGGCGGCTTCAGCAAATCGCATGCAGTGGGTCTGATCGCGCGCATCAAGGCCGCCGCAGCCAGTGGTCGGAGCGAGTCCGACGAGCCGGTGATGGACCCCGATGAAGCGCAAGCCCTGAAAGCCTCGTTCGACCGTTTCTACGCGTCGCTGCGGGCCTGATTCCAAAGCCACCCCCCACCCCCTCCGAAAGGACCTTACCCATGAATTCGCGCACCGTGCTGCGCGTGGGCGTGCTCGCCCTCGCGTTTCTCGCCATTGCCACCCTGGCGCTGGCCTATCCCGCCTATGTGATGCAGCATCTGGACATCGGTGGCGGCATGCTGCTGCTGGCCGAATTGCCGGCCGCTGTCACGCTGCCTGAGCTGAAAACCATGGTCGAGAAAATCGGCCGAGCCTGGGAGGAATTCAAGACGACGAATGACGATCGGCTCGACAAGCTGGCAAAAGGCGATGTCGTGGCCGACCACGAGGCCAAGCTCGCGAAGCTCAATGACACCATCACCCTGCTGTCGAACGAGAGCAAGGATCTGGTGACGAAGCTGAACCGCCCGAACCTCAGCGACGGCGGTGACGGACAGAAGTCGCAAGCCGAGTTGAAAATTTTCAATCGCGTGCTGAAGGCGCACGCTGCGGAGAAAAGCCGCCCGTTCGCGGACCTGTCCGCCGAGAGCTACGGCCAGTACAAATCCGGCATCGGGCAGTACATCCGCCGGGGCATCCAGGACATGCCCGACGCCGAGCGCAAGGCCATCAATGTCGGCACCGATCCGCAGGGCGGCTACCTGGTCGGCGAGGACATGGAATCCGGCATCGACCGCGTCGTGCGCCGCTACAGCTCCATGCGGCAGGTGGCCCGCGTGCTCATCATCGGCAACGCCACCTACAAGAAGCTGGTCAAGACCAGCGGTACGTCGGGCGGCACGCGCGGCAACGAAGCCACGGCGCCGACCGAAGGCACATCGCCGCAGTGGGCCGAGATCACCTTCACGCCGGGCACCTACCTGTCGGACCAGCGCATCACCTCCGAAGCGCTGGAAGACGCCGTGCAGGATGTCGAAAGCGACCTCTTCGAAGAGATTGGCATCGAATTCGCCGAGATGGAGGGGCAGGATTTCATCGACGGCGCGGGCAACAACGGCGCGCGCGGCATCCTGTCGTACACCATGATCGACAACTCGTCGTACGCCTGGGGCAAGGTGGGCTTCAAGGTCAGCGGTCACGCATCGAGCTTCGCCGCGGCCAACCCTTCGGACGCCCTGATCGACCTGCAGCACGCGCTGAAGCGGCAATACCGAGCCAATGCGTCGTGGTCGATGAACGACGCCACCCTGGGCACCATCCGCAAGTTCAAGGACGGGCAGGGCCTATACCTGTGGGCGCCCTCGGCGCTGATGCAGGGGGCCGTGGGCCAGCTGCTGGGCCACCCGGTGGTCACGGACGATTTCATGCCCGACCTGGGTGCGAACGCGTTCCCGATCCTGTTCGCCGACTTCAACCGCGCGTACTACGTCGTGGACCGCAAGGGCACCACGATCCTGCGCGACCCGTTCACCGCGGTGCCGTACGTCAAGTTCATCGGCCGCCGGCGCGTGGGTGGCGGCATCGCCAACTTCGAGGCCGTCAAGGCCCTCAAGTGCTCGACCTGACGCCCTCTGTGCAGGCGTCTGGACAAAACCAGGCGCCTGCTGCTCGCAACGCCACCTGAAAGGAATTCCCCGTGAAAGACCTGATGAACAACATCCACATCCTGCGGGCCATCAGCCCGGTGGTTGTGACCGACAACACCGCCCAGGTGTCGCAGATCATCGACCGCCAGGGCTTCGACTCGCTGGTATTCGCCATCGCGACGGGCACGCTGTCGGACGCCGACGCCACCACCGTGGTGCTGGTGGAGGACGGCGACAACTCGGCGCTGTCCGACGCGGCGGCCGTGTCGGACGCCAACCTCATCGGCACCGAACTGCTGGCCGCGTTCCAGTTCGACGACGACAACGAAACGCGGAAAATCGGCTACAAGGGGTCGAAGCGCTACGTGCGCCTGACCATCACGCCATCGGCCAACACCGGGAACATCCCGCTCTGTGCGCTGGCGATCCTGGGCCATCCGCGCCTGGGGCCGACGATCAATCCGCCGGTCTGACCTCCCCCCGGTCACCCCAATCCACGAAGCCGCAACCGAAGGGCGCCACGCCGCAAGGCCTGGCGCCCTGTCTCATGCACGACCTCTTGACGAGGGCCGATCACCATGGCTGAACAGTTGATTCGATTCACGGGCGATGTGCCGCTCTATGAGCCGCAGAGCGCAGGGCGGCGCTCGCGGTGGTGGCCGGGGGAGCTGCGCTCTGTCGACCCGACGGTGGCGCTGGCGCTGTTGCTGGCGAATCAGGGGTGGGAGATCGAGAGTCCATCCGGCGCGCCGGTGTTGCTCACCTCCGCACAAGTGGCAGCGGTGGCGCCGCTGATGCTCGATGCCAGCGCCACGAGCGGCGCCATCGCGAACAATACCTCGCGCATCCTGGATCGCCTCGCGCTCGGCGGTGACATTTTGATGGGCACGGCAAACGGCGGTGCATTTGGCGTCAACCAATCGCTGATTTTGTACAACCGCAGCCGCGTGCGGCAAATTCCTGGCTCACGCTTGGTTATGGCTGCTGGCGTCAGCGCGCCGATCTATGTCAATGAGCACTGGCAATCGGCTGCTGTCACAGTGACCAACGGCATCACTGACTACCCGAGCGGCCGGTACACATTTTCGGTCAGCGGTGTCACGGTATCGCCGACCAAAGATGCCACCTACACGAACAACGGCGTCACGTACTACGTCCTGCAGGTGTCGATCAGCGGCGGCGCGGGCACGGTGGTCTGCCAGGCCGCCGGCGCACCGCAAGCCTCGGGCACCCTGACGAAATCGGGAGGCACGGGCGACGCGACGTTCGCGTTCAGCGCGGCTGCCACGACGTTGCCGGCTCTGGCCGGCACGCGGCTCGCCGTCGCCGACTGCGGCTCCAACGCCCACGGCCTCTCGGCCCTCAACGGCGTTCGCATCGGCGGCGACAACACCAGCTATGCGGCGAACCGCAGCCTCGGTTATTTCGGCGTCAAAGAGGTGGCTGAAGTACTGTCAGCAACGATGTTTTCGTTCTGGGTGCCAGAAAAAATCGCGCTCGGCTCAACCACCGGCACGATGACGGCGTCGCGTGCGAATCTGGGCATCGTGATAGAGGGTGGTGATCTCGACTACAACGGCGCCTACAACCAGGCCAATTACGACTACCGCGCGCATGCGATCGTGCTAAATAACGTCGGCCGCAGCACTGTGCGCGATATGGGCATTCTCAATGCTCCGAAATACGGGCTCTACGGGGTCAATACCGACGGGCTGCTGGTCTCGAATCTGCATTTCGAGAACGCCTCTGACGGCGTGCACCTGCACGGCATGTGCCTCGATGCGACGGTGCAGCGGTTGCGTGGCGCGACGGCTGACGATTTTTTCGCGTACACGCCGGACAACACCGGGTACACGCAGTACGACATCCCTGGCACGACCATGACGGGACCCTGCATCGGGTTGACGGTGCGCGACCTCAAGCCATACCGCTGCGGCGAGGATATCGTCGCGCTGTACGCCACATCGGACAACATCCTCGACGATGCCATCGTGGACGATATCGGAGCGCCGACTGGTAAGTGCAACCGCCTGGCCGTGCTGAGCCCTCCATCGGCCAGCTCAGTAGCCGCGACGGCGGTCGGAACGGTGCGATTTCGCAATTTCTTCGGACTGCCGCGAGCGCAGGGGCTGCGTATCGGGCAATACAGCATCGGTATCACCATCGGTACGCTGGACATCTCCGGCATTTACCCTGGCGCGACGGTGGACCTGGCCACCGGCTACATCCACTGCACTGGCGCGACGGTCAATAAGCTCATCGTCGAGCCGAGGAGCCGCATGGTGATGGACATCGCGGCAGCGCGCTACCTAATCCAGGCCGACGCGACGACAGTTTTGGGCCGCGTCACGGTGCGCGACTACGAGGCCAGCACGACAGGCGCTGGCGGCTCGCATGTCGTGATTGCCGGGTCGACCACGTCCGTGGGAGAGGTCGAATTCGACAACGTGCGGCTGGCTGGCACTGCGCACCTGGCCGCAGCCTTGGCTGGTACGCCCGACATTAGCGTTGTCAACAGCCATTTCGATGGCTATTCCGCGCTGCGCGTCAATTTCAGCGCCAAGCTGCGCGTCAACAACAACCGATTCCGAGCGCCGGGCGCTGCGGTACCGATCCTCTGCTACGGATCTGGCGTCACCATCGACCTGCAGGCCTCTGGCAACGATTTCGGCAACGCAACGAACTGGCTGCAGATCGGTACCGCCGCTGGCGACACGCTGGTGTTCAACCTCTGGCAGAGTGGCAATAAAGCGGACCCTGCCAGCTCGACGCCAGGAATCACATTCACGTCAACGAGCGGCACGCTGCGCCTGCGCGCCTCGGATGGCTGGGCGCAGCACGACGCCAGCAAGTGGGGCGGCATCAACAACGGCGCCATCTACTACAACACCAACGCCGCGTACGGCACCGGTATCGGCCTCTATTCACAAGCGCCTGGTGGTGCCACGCGCGTGCAAACGCAGATCAGCGGGACTGCGGTGCTCGTCGCGGGGACGGTGACCGTCAACAACGCCGCTGTCACTGCGGCAGCTGGCATCAGACTCAGCCTCAATACGGCTGGCGGCACGCTGGGTGCGCTATTCGTCAGTGCCAAGTCTGTCGGTGCGTCATTCGCGATTTCCTCAAGTTCGGCTCTCGATACGTCTACGGTCAATTGGACGATGGATGTGTGAGCGCGCCAGCCTCATCAACCGCCTCGTGCCAATGAACCAATACCTCCTAACCCCCCCCATCGCCGAGCCCGTCTTGCTCGCCGACGCCAAGCTCTCCGCGCGCGTGGACGGCAGCCAATGGGACGGCATCATCACGCCCGCCATCCAGGCCGCGCGCGAGCTGGCCGAGCAAGAGACGCGGCAACGCTTCATGGCGCAGACCTGGCGCATCGAGCTCGATGCGTTTCCCGCGCCAGCCGCCTGCACGCCGCGGCCCACGACATTTCCGTACTACCGCCCGTCATCGCTCGCCATCGCCTATTGGGACGGCAGCGCCTGGCAAGTTCTGGCCACCAACGCGTATGCGTGGGCGCCGGTCGGCTCCGGCTTCAGCATCGCCCCGGCATTGACGATGGCATGGCCCCTGCTGGGTGACATCGCCATCGGGCCCCGCGTGCGCATCGACGTGACGCTGGGCGCGGCGGCGGCTGCGGCGGTACCGGAGTGCGTCAAAACTTTCGTTCGCGCGGTGGTCACCATGATGCTGCGCGATCCCACGCTCACGGTGACGGACATGCCCGCCGCCTATCCGTTCCTGCTGCGCATCCTGGACCCGGCGCGGCTGTACTGACATGGGCCGCCTGATGATCGACCCCGGCGAGCTGACCCAGCGCATCACCCTGCAAGTCCGGGCGTCTGGACAGGATGCCCTGGGCCAGGCCAACGGCGCCTGGGGCAACGTGCCGACCGACCCCACGGTATGGGCCAAGCCCGGCTTCGTCACCGCGCGCGACATAGCCGCCGACATAGCCGCCGCCGGCCAGCAGATTGCCACGCTGGACGCCAAGTGGTTCATCCGCTACCGCGCGGACGTACTGCCCAGCTGGCGCGTGTTGTGGAACAGCCAGCCCTTCGAACTGGTCGGCCGGCCCATCAACGTTGACGGCATGAACGAATGGCTGCAGCTGCTGTGCGTGGCCGGCGTCAGGGACGGGCGATGATCGAAAGCAAAATCACCGGCATCCCGGACCTGAAAGCCGCGCTGGCCGGCATCGTGCCCAAGCTGCGCTACCGCGCGCTGCGCAACGCGCTGGCCGCCGGCGCCCGCGTGGTCCAGCGTGCGGCGCGGGCGGCCACGCCGGTGCTGTCGTCGGCGTCGTCCATGGTGCGCCGCGGCTACCGCAAGCCCGGCACGCTGCGCCGGGCCATCAGCGTGCGCACCAGCCGGCTGGCCCGCCGCGGCGGTGACGTGGGCGTCTTCGTCAACGTGCGGCCGGCCAAGAAGGGCGCACGCGGCGCCAAAAATCCGAACGATCCGTTCTACTGGCGCTGGATCAACTGGGGCTGGCGCCCAGCGGCCGGTCGCGTCAAGCGTGGCGGTGGCGTCTTCGGCCTCAAGGTCCGGCGCGCCGCGACGAATGCCCGCGCCCTGCCGGGCGTCCGCTTCCTCGAAGCCGGCGCCGCCCAGCTCGGCGCGGCGCTGCAGGCCTTCATCAAGACCATTGGCCCGCAGATCCAGAAACTCAACCGCCCGAAAGCGCCGCCGCCATGAGCATCGAAACGGACTATCACGCGCTGCTCCTGGCCTATGCGCCGCTGACCGCACTGGTCAGCACGCGCATCGCGCAAGACGCCGTGCCCAACGGCATGACCGGCTCGCTCGTGGTCTACAGCGCCACGCACAACGAAGACAAAGCGCTTGACGGCACGGTCCTGTCCGACCAGGTCAGCCTGCCGACCCAATGCTGGGCTCCAGACGGCGTGCTTGCCGGCCAGGTGGCCGACGCCGTGGTGGCCGCCATCGCGGCCGCGAACCCGGCCAACGACGTGACCGTGCTCAGTCGCTCCACCACATTCGACCCCGAGCTGGGGCTCGACGGTGTCGTGCTCGACGTGGAGTGGTGGGTGTGACGCCCACCACATCCCAACCCCAGAAGGGCCGCCACGTGCGGCCCTTCCTGTTTTCTCGCCACCCCGGGCGCGTGTGCCCGCAACCTCTGTAAAGGACCGATATGGGAACCATCACCGGGCGCAATTGCAAAGTCGAAGTCGCCCTCACGTTCAGCGCAGCAGTCGTCGCCGGCGCCACCCTCATCACCAAGGCCAATCCACCGCAGGTCACTGACGCCGCGCACGGCCTGTCGAACGGCAGCGTCGGTTTCTGGCTCATGCCCGCCGGCGGCATGGTGGAGCTGGACGAGCAGGGCTTCATGGTCAACAACGTCGCGACGGACACGTTCGAGATGCCGGGCCTGGACAGCACCGACTACAGCACCCACGTGGCGGCCGGCAACTCCTACACCATTGCCGCCACCTGGGGCACCGTGTCGGAGGCTGCCAGCTACGAAGTCGGCGGCGGCGCGGCCGGCCAGATCGAAGACAACCGCCTGCACGAAACGAAGGACCGCAACATCAGCGGCAACCTGGCCGCGCAGACGCTGAACGTCGGCATCAAGAATCAAGAGGTCGACGGCGCCGCCATGCAGTTCGTGGCCACCAAGGCCATGCGCGGTCTGCCGGTGCTCATCAAGATCAGCAAGGCCGGGCGGGTGCTGCGGGTAGCCTACGGCGTGCCGTCGCTGCCGGGTGAATCCGTCAGCGCCGGCGGCGGCGCCACGGGCACGTTCGCGGTCAACGTCCCCGGCTTCTGCGTCAAGCCGAACGTCTGATCCCCATGGACGTGACCGCATTGCTCGCGCGCCTGGACGCGCAACGCGAAACCTGGGTGGACCTGCCCGATGGCAAGCGCCTGAAGTACCGACGCCCGTATGAGGTGGACCTGCCGCAGTTCCTGCGCGGTGTGCGTATCGAGCACGTGATCGACTACGCCTGCGACTGGTCCGGGTTCACCGAGGCCGACTTGCTCGGCGCCGCCGTCGGCAGCAGCGACCCGCTGCCGTTCCACCGGGACCTGTGGGCCGCCGTGGTGCGGGACCGGGCGAGGTACCTGCCCGTGGTGGCTAAGGCCATGGTCGAGACCGCTGCCGCCTACCTGCAGAAGCGCGTGGACACGGCAAAAAACTCGGAGCCCTCATCGACCAGGCGCGCGGGGTCGAGTTCGAGGGCGAAGAGCCGCCAGTAGCCACCGCCGAAGACGACATGGCTATCCGTGTGTACGCCCTGCTCAAGACCGACTCGGGCGGTGTGGACTGGTCCGGCCTGCCGCTCGTGTGCGGCTGGCTCGGCGTCACGGACATCGAAGAACTCATGCCGCGCCTGGCGCAGATGAAGCTGCACCGCACCGACAAGGGAGATGCCTGAATGGCACTCGCAACGCTCTCCATCGACCTGGTCGCCAAGCTGGCCGAGCTGCAGGCCGGCATGGACAAGGCTGGGCGCATCTCGGAGAAAACGGCGCAGGGCATCGAGGCCGCTTTTGGCGGGCTCAAGCTCGTGGCCGTCGGCGTCGGCTCGGCGTTCGCCGCGGCGTTCTCGGTGTCCGGCATCGCCGCATTCGTCAAGTCCACGGTCGACGGCATCGACCACCTCAACGACCTGAGCGACGCCACCGGCGCCAGCGTCGAAAACCTGTCGGCGCTGGAAGACATCGCTGCGCGCACCGGCACCAACATGGAGGCGGTTGGCGCCTCGGTAATCAAGCTCAACAAGACGTTGACGGCGGCCATCCCGGACAGCCAGCAGGCGGCCGCGCTCAAGGCCATCGGGCTGAGCGTCGCGGAGCTGAAGACGCTCGACCCGGCCGAGGCGTTGCTCAAGGTGTCCACGGCCCTGGCCGGCTACACCGATGAAGGCAGGAAGGCTCGCCTGGTGCAGGTTCTGTTCGGCAAGAGCGTCGAGGAAGTGGGCCCGTTCCTCAAGGATCTGGCCGAGAAGGGCCATCTGAACGCAACGGTCACCGCCGAGCAGGCGAAAGCGGCGGAGAAGTTCAACCAAGAACTGTTCCAGCTGCAGAAGAACAGCACCGATGCGGCCCGCTCGATTGTGTCGGAGCTGGTGCCGGCCATGAACAAGCTGTTCGCACAGTTCCGGGAGGGCGGCGTCCTGAAGATCGCTGGCCTGGAAGAGACGCCGACGAAGATCGATCGCATCACCACCGCATGGCGGCTCCTGTCGCTGGGTGTTGAGCGCATGGGTCCATTGAGCATCGTCAACGCCGGCCCGGACAGGATGGACCCGCGAGTGTTCAAGGAAGCGCAGGAGAACCTGGCCCGGATCGATGCGCAAGCCAGGGTGCTGGCGAAGGACTTCAACGCGGCGAACAAGGCCTATGACAAGTTCATGGTCGGCACGCATCGGCCGCCGAGTGAAGGCGGCGGTGGGCTGCGCAGCCGTACGCTGCCAAGCGTCGGCAATTTTGAGATCGACCCGAAGGCGAAAGCCGACGCCGAGAAGGCGGCCAAGGAGTACGAGAAGCTCGCATCGTCCATCGGCATGGCCACCACAGCCGCATCGCTGGAGATCGTCGGCGCTGACAAGCTCACCGAGCTGCAGACCCAGCGCATCAAGTTGCTCGAAGAGCTGAACAACGGTGAGACCAAGTTCACCGCGTCGCAGCGCAGCAGCCTGCAGGCCATCGCCGATTCGCTGCCCGCGCTGGATGCCCAACTCCAGCTGCGCCGCCTGGAGCTGCAGGTGCGCGGCTACAGCGCAAAGCTGTCCGACCAGGCTGTGGCCGATCTGCAGCGGGAGAAGGCGGCCCGCGTCGACGGCAACAACGCGTTGCGCGAGCAGCTCGAGGAGTTCGGCAAGACGGCCCAGGCCATCGAGCAGATGCGCATCGCGCGGCTCGAAGACAAGGCCGCGCAGGAAGAGCTCACCATCATCGGCCTGCAGAACATCGAAGGCACCGAAGCCGAGACCGACGCGCGCCAGCTGAACGCCAAGGCCCTGCGCGACCAGATCGCGCTGCGCCGCCAGCTCGCCGGCAAAGAGGCTGACGTGCGCCTGGACGCCGTCGCCGGCGCCCAGCGTGCGCTGGAGGACTACGTCAAGACGGCGCAAGAGGCCGGCATCGCCACCCAGCAAGCCGTTGGCCGCGGCCTCGGCACGCTGGAAGACGATCTCACCAACAGCCTGCGCAAAGGCAAGGGCGACGTGCACAGCTTCGTCGATTACGCGTTGAACGAGCTGATCAGGCTGCAGGTCGTGCGCCCGCTGCTGGGTGGTCTGTCCGGTGTCATCGGTGGCGGCGGTTTCGACTTGACCAATGCTCCCGGCCTCTGGTCCGTCATTGACGGTTTCCATGCCACCGGCCTGGACCGCGTGCCGTTCGACAACTATCGCGCAGTGCTGCACAAGGACGAGCGCGTGCTGACAGCGAGCCAGGCGCGCAGCGCAGACGCCGGCGGCAAATCAATCGTGGTCCACGCGCCGATCCAGATCCAGGGCGACGTGAGCGAAAACAACGTTGCGTTGATCCAGGGCGCCGTCGCCGGCCTGGAAGCGCGCATGACGGCCCGGTACGGCTGATGGCCACGGTCGATCTCCCACTGGACAGGGCGTTCTTGCCGGCCAGCATGTCATTCGGCAGCAGCACGTCCAAGGCAGCGTCGGTGGGCTATTTCAGTGGGGATAGGCAGAGCCTCAGCAATTTGTCTGACCGTTTGCTGGCCACGCTGCAGCTCGGCCCTGTAAAGGGCAATGCGGCTGCCGGCCGCCGCTCGGCATTCTTGATGGCGCTGGACCGCAGCGGTGACTACCTCCGCTTCGGCCCGCTGCACCGCCGCGCGCTGCTGGGCACGCTCAGCGGCGCCATCACGGTCAATGCCGACGTTCTGGGTGCTGCCAGCAGCCTGGTGCTGGCCGGCGGCGCCGTGGGCGCCACGCTGCTGGCGGGTGACATTTTCGGCATCGGCGGCAACCTGCTCCAGGTCGGCTATGCCGGCGCTGTGGCTGACGGTGCCGGGCACATGACGGTGCCGCTCACCCTGCCGCCGCAGCGGCCCATAGCCGCCGGCGCGGCCGTGGTGCTGAGCGGCCCTACCGGCCTGTGGCAGCTGGACACCGATGGGCTGATGCTCGATTTCAGCCCCAGCGCCGTGCAGCTCGGCATCAGCCTGCCATTTCGTCAAAAGGTGGCCTGAAATGGCGATGAATGCTGAAGGGCTGGCGCTGCTGGCCCGCGCGATCGCGGGCGAACGGATCCCGGTGATCCAGCTCGTCTACATCGCCCAGCTGGACCCGTTGACGGGCCTCGAAGTCGGCCCATTCGTGCCGCAGCGCTGGGCTGCATGCGGCACGCAGCTGGCGTGGGACGGCAGCGACTGGGTCGCCGTCGATATTGCCATCAGCGAAATCGAGGACACCGTCAACGGCCTCAACGGCCAGACCTTCGCGCTGCCCGGCGTCACCGAATCCGAGATCGCATTCGCCTTCGATGATGTCGACGGCGCCACCGTGCGCGTGTACGACGCCTGGGTGGACCCAGACACCGGCGAGGTGGCCGACGCCGTGCTGGCCTGGAGCGGGGAGATGGACATCCCCGGCTGGCAGGACGGGCCTGAGGCCAGCGTGCTGTTCACCGCCGTCCACCACGGCAATGCCGCGCTGCGGCCCAAGCCCAGCCTCTACACCGACGACGAGCAGCGGCGCTTGTATCTGGGCGATACATCGATGGCATTTGACCCCGCCACCGATGCGGGGCCCGTGGTCTGGCCGAACGCCGCCTACTTCAAGCAGCCCTAGAGATGGGACTCAGCCTCGGTCGCGGCATCGCGCTAGTCGCGTCTTTCATCTACTCGTACATCACCAGCGATTGGCAGGTTTTCATCGCCGTGTCGTCCAGCGCGCACCAGAGCCGCATAGCCAAGCGCGACCGGCGCCGGGCCATCTCGGCCTACAACGCCAGCCTCAAAGACCGGCTGGAAATGGTCGACCTGACGCCCGATGCGCCGCGCACGCTGGTGATGGGCCGCGTGCGCGCCGTGGAAGGCGTGCGCCGCCCCCCCTGGACCAGCGGCGCCAACGCCGAGAAGTTGACCATGGTGGTCAGCTTCGCCGGCCATGAGATCGACGGCTTCGAGCAGTGGTATCTCAACGACGACCTGGTCACGCTCGACGTTGACGGTTGGGTGCAGCCCACCAGCGTCGGCACCGCCTCGGGCTACACCACCACGGCCGCAGGCTTCGCGGTCGGCACCACGGCCATCCCGCTCATCACTGGCGCCGGCAGCATCGCTACCGGCGACACGGTGCTGTTCGACGGCGACAGCACTCGCTACCAGGTGGCCGCCGGCATCGGCGCCCCGGGCACGGTGGTGCTGGCCGCGCCCGGCCTGCTCAAGCCGCTGGCGGCGTCCGCCATCGCGGTCAAGCTGTACCAGCACCCATACGTCAAAGCGCGTGGAGAGTCGGCCATCGACCACGGCACGCTCGACGAAGCCGGTGCCGCCACCGTCGCCCTGTCGCATGAGCCCATCGGCGGCGCCGCCTGGGCGGTGTGGAGCACCGGCTATGGCGAATACATGGAGCAGGGCGCCGCCTCGGTCAGCGTGGTCGGCACCACGGCCACCGTCACCGGCGGTCTGGCCGGCGCGGACATCTGGGTCAACTACCAATACACCGCGGCCACCTCGCTGGTGCGCATCCGGCCCTACCTCGGCACCATCAGCCAAAACGTCGGCGCCGACCTGGCGGCTGAATACCCGGGCAAGTTGACGGCCACGGACCGCTTTGCCGGCATCGCGCTGGCGGCTGTCGATGTGCTCTTCGACACCGACGTATTCACGCAAGGCCGGCCCACGGTGACGGCCGTGTTCCGCGGCGCCAAACTGTACGACGCCCGGCTCGACTCCACCGTCGCCGGCGGCAGCGGCTCGCACCGCATCGACTATCCAGACACCTGGACATGGAGCGAAAACGCCGCCCTGCAGGCCGACCACTACGCCCGCTGGTCCGGCGGCTGGGCGCTGCCGGCCGCAGAGATCCCGCGCGCGGACGTGATGGCCGCTGCAGACGCCTGCGATGTCTCCACCGAATTCACGTTGCGCAAGGCCGATGACAGCACCGAGACCGTCACGCTGCCGCGCTACACCTGCGGCATCACCATCCCGGCCGACGCAGACCCCAACACGCGCCGCGCCGCCATGGACGCCATCATGGCGGCCATGGCCGGCAGCGACGGCTGGGACGGTGGCCTGTGGCGCTTTCGCGCCGGTGTGAAAGCCGCGTCGACATTCACGCTCACGACGGCCTGGCTTGCGCAAAAGCTCGGCAGGGATGGCAAGCCGGGCAATGACCCCGTGCTCCGCGGCGCCAACGCTTTCAGCCGCGACCAGCGTATCAACCGCATCACCGGCTCCTGCGTAGACCCGGCGCAGCGCTACCAGGTGCTGCCATACCCCGGCGTCTCGGACGAGACGCTGATCGCCGCACACGGCGTCCGCGCCGAGCAGGTTACGTACGAGGGCGTCAACCACATCGCCCAGGCCCAGCACCTGGCCAGCATCGCCATCCGCGAGGCGCAGGCCGGCACGCGCATCGAGGCGATGTGCAACCTCTACGCCTACCAGGCGCGCCTGTTCGACGTGGGCACGCTGCTGCTGCCGCGCCAGGGCATGGATGAGGCGCTGGGCAAAACGGCCGAGGTGATCGGCCGCAGGTGGAGCCCGAACGGCGGCATCAAGCTGCAGCTGGCCGAGATCACCGACGCCATCTACGAGCCGCTGCCCGAGCTGGTCGGCCGCGATCCCGCGCCCGACAGCAACCTGCGCAGACCGTGGGACGTGGAGCAGCTCACCGGCCTGGCCGTGGCCGACGGCGTGGCCATCGTGCTGGCTGATGGCACGGTGCAGACCATGACGGCCGTCAGCTGGACGGCCGCCGTGGGTGCCAACATCCGCCAGGGCGGAGAGATCGAAGTGCAGTACACAGAGGCCGCGGCCGCCACGCCTGCCGGCGACTGGCCGGCCTGGCGCGAGCAGGGTGCCGCCACGTCCGCGCTCATCGGCGGCCTGCTCGCTGGCCGCTACTACATGTTCCGGCATCGCGCCGTGCAGACGCTGCCATACGTGCGTGGGCCGTGGGGCGGAACGGTGCTGTACCAGATCGGCGGCAAGCTGGCGCCGCCCGGCAACGTGCTCGGCTACCGCATGCGTTTCTACGCGGGCGGCGTGCAATTCACCTGGGATTCGCCGGTCGACCTGGACTACGGCAGCACGGAGCTGCACGTAGAGGGCGCATGGTCCGACGATACGGCGCCCATCTTCAAAGGCAAGGTGCGTGATTTTCTGTGGCCCTGGCCACCGGACGGCACCTACACCATCCTGGCCAAGCACGTCGATACATCGGGCAACTGGAGCGTGGACGCGGCGATAGCCCAGTTCACCATCGCTGGCACCATCGTCACCGAATTCACCGCCTACTGGTACACCGACGACGGCACGCCGGCCACCTGGTACGCCGACATCGAGGATCCCGAAAGCGGCGAGGTCATCGGCACCACGCCGGCGTACTGGGTCAGCGACGGGCCTATCGACATCGCCGTGCTCACCGAGCACATCGGCGACGAGGCGGCCACTGCCAAGGGCTACACGTCCATCGAGTATCAGGCGACGACCTACCTCACCGCCACGGATGTCGTCACCGACACCGATCTGGACGAATTCCGGTTCCCGTTCCTGGACGCGCCGGCGCTCACCTACGTCAACGACACCGCGGGCGACGTAGAGGTGGAACTGTCGTACCACGGCAATCGCAGCCTGGCGCTGTCCAGCGACTGGACGCAGGACGTGCGCCTGTCGGCCTACGTGCAGGTTGATGACGTCACGGCCTCGACCACGCTGCTGCGGGTATCGGCCTACGGGCCCAACCAGGCGCCGTTGGTCACGCCTGCCGACCCCGACTTCGCTGCGGATGGCGTGGAGACCTGCCTGCAGAGCTTCAGCGTGCCGGCCGGCCACACGGTCACGATGGCGTACTACGGGTGGATCAGCCTCGGCGACGGCACAGGCCCCGGCACCAGCGCCACCGAAACCACCAACGGCTTTCTGCTGCGCTTCGCCGCGCTCAAACGATGAGCAAGCCGCGCTACAGCCAGTACAGCCCGGCGACCGGCCTGTTGTCCGGCTGCGTCACCACCGCCGACATGAGTGGCCAGCCGGCCGGCTGGATCGAAGGCGCGCACGACGCGGCCCGGTGGCGTGTGGACGTGGCCACCGGCCAGGTCGTGGCCTACGTGCCGCCGGCGCCGGCCGATACGGCGCTGGAGACTCATGTCTGGGACGCAGCGTCGCACCGCTGGCTGCCCAAGCTCACGCCGGCGGGCCACATGGCCCGGCAGGCCGCGCAAGCGCGCGCCCTGCGTGACCGGCGCCTGGCCGCGTCGGACTGGACGCAGATGCTCGATGCGCCGCTGGCGCCCGCCCGGCGCGCGGTGTGGGCGGCCTACCGGCAGGCGTTGCGCAACGTGCCGGCCCAAGCCGGATTCCCAACCAACGTCGCCTGGCCGGTAGCGCCTGGCGACGCAGCCTGAAAGGCCCCCTCCCATGGCAACCACCAGGCCATTCAACACCGCGCTGACGCCGCGCCTGGCCGACCTTGAGACCGGCCTGGCCGCAGTCGAGGCCGCGGTGCTGGACCAAGAGGACAGCGACACGATCGAAGTGGTTGCGGGGTCGACCGAGAGTTCCGCGCAGTACAACGTCAAGCCATTCGACCTGCTGGAATCTGCGCTCGATGAAGGCGATGCGGCGCCGCTGACCAGCGGTACGGCGTTGACGATCGTCTCGCTGGTGCTGCCAAAGCGGCGCGTGCGGCTATTCGGCGTCGTGGGTCTCACGCCCACCACGGGCCCGATCCTGAGCCTGTCAGTGCAGGGCATCAGCACGACCGCGGACTATGTGTCAGCCACCGATCTGGAATTCTCGCAGCACCGCGAATCCGGCGCGCTCGTGACCCGCCCGCGCTATGTCGTGCCGGACATTTTTCTCGACCTGTCGGAGGACGAGGATTTCACGACCGTGTACCTCAACGTGCAGGCCAGTTTCACCGGCGGTACCGGCCTGGCCGCATATGGGCGTCTACAGGCCCAGGTACTGCCGTGAAGCTGCTCGCCCGCATACCGCCGGGTATCCTGCTGCTCAACCAGCAGATATTCAACTCGCGTTACGGCACAGTCGACCAGCAGGACGGTGACGAGGCGCTGCACCCGCACCGGTTCATCGTCTGCCGGCCGCGTGGTCCGATCCGGGCAATTTTCGTGCTGCTGCATGGCGGCGGTGGCAACGTATTTCAGTACCTGGCGACACTGGGGATCCTGACCGGGTTCCCGGTTACGCCGAGCGTGATCCGCTGGCCGCTATTGGAGTCGCTGGGGTGCGCAGTGATCGCTGTGCAGGCGATGGCGCCAATGGGCGTCAATCCGCTGTGGGGCGCCGGGAATAATCCCTGGAATCCCCGCGACGTGGATACGCGCAGCGACCCCACCGACCCCGATGACCCTGGCGTGCCACTCTGGGCCGGCGGGCCATTCGACTCCGGCTATGACGACCCGCAGATGTGTCGTGATATGGCCCCCTACGTCGTCGATGAGTTCGGCGCCGGCAAGCTGCGAATTCTGGCCGGCCATTCCGCCGGCGGCATCCTGGTCGACAGGATGTGGTGCTACCACCAGCCCAGCGCGGGCTATACAAACTACTGCAGCACCAGCGGTAGCACATTCATCGACTACTCGGCGGTGACGCCGGCGGTGCCCAGGCCGAGGCACGCCAGCTTCGGCGCACAGGACACGAATTTGGGCATCGCCGGCGGGCATTTCGCTGATGCCACCTACACGCTGCTGGGCAACGTCACGCGGGCCTGGTCGACGTGGCCAGACCGGCCGCAGATCATCGGCGGCCTGCAGTCGATGCAGGCGCGCGTGAACGCCTACAACGATGACAATTCGCTGCCGGGCGAGACCATCGCCGAGGGCGATGGTGTGACCACGGCCGTGGCCACCGGCTTTGTCAAAGAGTGGTCCGGCAGTGGCGGCGCGAACATCCTGCGCCTGTATAGCGCAGCCGACCATTCCAACACCGTGCAGCAGCGCTGCGATGGGCAGCTGCAGCTCAAACGCTGGCTGCTGTGGGCGCTGGCCAATCACTGATTGCGGGAGGCGCATGCCCAACAGACGCATTGCCGATGGCCTGGCCGATCAGCCCCAGCCGCCGGCCGACAAACTGGCAGCAGTGGCCGACTTCCTCAGCCGCCTGACGCTGGGTCGCGTGCTGCTCGGGCTGCTGTTTGGCGCCGGGATCGTCGGCCTCTACGGCATGTGGGAAACGCGCACGCAATGGGCGCCGAACCTGCTGGAGTCGCAGGCGCTGTTGATCGCCTTGCTGGTCGGCGGCTTTCTCATCGCAGCCGGGTCCGCCATGCACGGCCTGCAAAGGCGTGTGGACGCGCAGGGTGCCAATCTGTACCTGCAGTTTCGTGATCAGCTCAATGACCTGCGTCGCGAGAGTGGCGAATACCGCGCCGACCTGCGTGTAGCCCAAGAGCGGGCACAGGAGGACCAGCGGTTGGCTCACGAGCAGATGAAGCAGCTCATCGCGCTGGAGCAGGAATGCCAGCGCAACCTGATCGAGCTACGCCAGGAGGTGGCGGAACTGCAGCGCAGCACAAGCAGGCGCACATCGATGGACGAGACCGGAGACAAGCCATGATCGAACTCGCCGATTTCTACATGGGCCGCGACCAAGAGTTCGAGCACCAGCTGGGCTCCGACCTGCGGCGCAACGCTGCCATCACCGTCGGCGTGGCGAACCAGCTGCTGGTGCTGGCCAAGGCCGCCGGCATCACGCTGGAGACCAACCCGAAAACCCGCAGCATCGTCAGCAGCGGCTGGCGCCCGGCTGCCGTCAACGCGGCAACCGCCGGCGCCGCGCCGCGGTCCAAGCACATGACCTGCCAGGCCATCGACCTCTACGATCCCGATGGCGCCCTCGACGAGTGGCTGCTGCACGGCGGCCAGCAGGTTCTGGTGGACCTGGGCCTGTGGCTGGAGCATCCGGCGTCGACGAAGGGCTGGTCGCACGTACAGATCGTTCCGCCGGGCAGCGGCAACCGAGTGTTCTACCCGTAACCCGCAGGAGGTGCAGCATGGCGTTGGACCCCATTACGGCCGGCATCGACCTGGCCAAGACCGTCGTGCAGACCATCTGGCCCGACAAGAGCGCACAGGAGCAGGCGCAGCTCGCCGCTGCACTCAGCCTGGTGCAAGGCCAGCTCGAAATCAACAAGGCCGAGGCGGCCAGCCCCAGCGTGTTCACCAGCGGCTGGCGTCCCTTCATCGGCTGGGTATGCGGCATGGCGTGCGCGTGGAACTGGATCGGCCTGCCGGCCGCCAAGTTCGCCTGCGCGTACGTGGGACACCCGATGGCGCTGTCGCCGGCGGACCTGTCGGAGATGTGGCCCCTGCTGATGGGCATGCTGGGCCTCGGTGGCCTCAGGACGTTCGAGAAGGTCAAGGGCGTCGCGTCATAGTCTGCTGCTGCTGCGCGCCCGGCGCCGGCGCTACAAGTGGGGGCGAAGAGCCGTGCCACCCGCCGAAGGGCAAGGCGCGAGAGCCGCAGGGCAAGCCACGGCCGCGACTGGCTTCTACCCCACCGTCTCGGCGTCGATAGGCCCGCCAGCGCCGATTTCAGGCCCCTGATGGCCGGTGCTGATCGAGTGGGGAAGAAGTTGCCCACTTCGGCGCGTTTGCGGCGTTCCAGGCGCCGCCTGCGCCAGGTGCTCGCCTATGACGGGAGACCGTGCAGGTAGCGCGGCGGGCCATTGCAAATCCGTCTAGTCCGGTTCGACTCCGGATCGCGCCTCCAAAAAGTCTCTTCCGCGGCCGCCTCAGGTCAGCAGCTTCACCAGCACGTCAGGATGGATCGGCAGCGCGGTCAGCCCGGCCACGCCCATGACGATGCCGAACACCGTCGGCACCAGCGCCGTCCAGTACAGCGCCCACAGCCGCGTCAGCGCGGTGACGGCCAGCATCGCAATGGCAATCGCGATGGCGGCGTCGGACAGGTCGAACTGGTCGTCGCGGTAGTTCAGCGCGTCGTAGGCCGTCTGGTCGTGTTCGGCCTGAGCTCGCAGTTCATCCTTCTTCTTCGCCTGGTCCTGCGCCAGCGCACGGTAGCGGTCGATGGCCGCTTCGTAGCCGGCGGCTGCCGCGGCGGGTGCGCCCACGCGCGCCAGTTCCAGTTGCGTCGCCGTCGCCTCGGCCACTTCCTGGCGCAGGTTGCGGGCTTGGTAGAAGGCCCAGTGGTCGAGCTTGTCGGCCTGGGCCTGCTGCATGGCCTGGACGATGTTGTCGTCCTTGACCTTGCAGATGCCCATGAAGGTGGCCAGCACGGCCACGGTGATGGCCACAGCGGCGTTCAGCCGCGCGGCGCGTGCCTCGCGTTGCTCGCTGGCCTGGCGGGCGCTGTCGATCAAGTCCTTGGGGTCGATGTCCATCGTTGCGGCACGGCGCGGGTGCTTCAGCCTTGTCAGGCCCCGGTTGTACCGCGGCGGCGCAGCCCGCACGAGCGGGGCGCCGCGCTCCGATGGCCATAATGCCGGCGCGCCCGGATGGCGAAACAGGCAGACGCAGCGGACTTAAAAGCGGATTGAAAAACAAAGGTTAAGAAAAAACCTCAATCGGATCAACATCTTATGAGTTGACAAGAGCTCGAAAAGGACTTACACATTCCTTGCACAGTTTGGGAGGTGCAAGATGCCTGCAGAGAAGGTCACGTTGTTGGACGGCAAGGTCCATGTCTACAAGCGCAAGAATAGCTCGCACTGGCAGTGCTCGACCTACCTCGGGGGGCGCAACCATCGCGTCAGCACCAAGGAAGACAACCTCGCTTTGGCGACAGCATTCGCTCGCGAGTGGTACCTGATCTGCTACGTGGAGGAGCAAAGGCGCAAACGCGCCGTGATGGACTCCCGGCTGGACGGAACCGTCCAGCCCTCTGTCGGAACCGACTCGCCGACCGATGGTCGGCGCCGGCGAACGCCCACTGGTCCTACCTTCGGCGAGGCCTGCGCGGCCTTCCTCGCCGAGTACGGGATCATCACCCAAGGCGAGCGCAACGCACGGTACGTCATGCAGAAGGGCCATCATGTCCGTTTGCACCTGCTGCCGTTCTTCGGCAGTGATCGCCGCGTCACCGAGATCACGTCAGGCTTGATCCAGGAGTACCGCGTCCACCGTCAAACGTCGCGGGTCCATCCGAAAACGGGCGAAGCCCTGCGCCCGGCCCGCAACACGCTGCATGGCGAAACGGTGACGCTTCGGCAGATCCTGAAGACCGCCAACCGCAAGGGGTGGATTCCGGCGGTGCCAGACATGACGGTCGCCTACAAGACCTCCGGCAAGATCAGCCACCGCGCCTGGTTCTCACCCGCCGAGTACAAGATGCTCTACGAGGCAACGCGCGAACGCGCCAGGAATCCCAAGAACGAGCGCTGGCGCGAGGCGTGCGAGCAGATGCACGACTATGTCCTGTTCATGGGCAATACCGGCCTTCGGCCCGACGAATGCGCGCGTCTTGAGGACCGCGACATCACCATCGTCAAGGATGACGCCACCGGGCAGCGCATCTTGGAAATCGAAGTGCGCGGCAAACGCGGCGTCGGCCATTGCAAGAGCATGCCCGGGGCGGTCCACCCGTACCAACGTGTTCGTCAGCGCAAGAACCTGCAGCCGACCGATTTGGTTTTTGGCAAGATTCAGCGCGAGTTATTCAATGCAATCCTGGCAGAGTTGAAGTTGAAGCATGACCGCGAAGGGAATGTCCGCACGACCTACAGCTTGCGGCATACCTACATCTGCATGCGGCTGATGGAAGGCGCCGACATCTACCAGATCGCCAAGAATTGCCGCACCAGCGTCGAGATGATCGAGACCTACTATGCCTCGCACATCAAGAACACGCTTGATGCCGCGTCAATCAACGTGCGCAAGGCCAAGGCGCCCAGAGCAACGAAGGCCCTGGCCCGGCGGCGAGAGTCCGACAAAACAGCGCCGGTCGCATCGGCATCCCCTTGACTGGGGACGACCTCACCGTTTGCTTGGGCCCCACGCTTGACCCTTGACCCGGCCGCCGTGAAACTTCCCGAGAACGAACGAGGAGAGCGGGATGGCACGATGGGTATGGCTGCTGGTCGTATGGGCAAGCGCGTCCGCTGGCGCGCAGGAGGTTGTCAAGCTTGGCTGGGCGGGCTCGACGACTGGACCCCTGGCCGCCTATGGCATCGGCAGTGCGAATGCCGCACGCATGGCCGTCGAGGAGATCAACGCCCGCGGCCTCCAGATCGGTGGTCGCCGCGTCAAACTTGAGTTAATCGCGGAGGATGACGCGAGCAGCCCGCAGCAAGCGACTTACGTCGCACAAAAGTTGTGCGAGCAAAGAGTCTCCGGCGTCGTCGGACATATCGGCTCAGGCGCTTCTCTCGCAGCCTCTCGGATCTACGAGAAGTGTGGGATACCGCAGATAAGTGCCACAGCTACTGCTCACAAGTTGACCCATCAGGGCTTCGGAAATGTATTTCGCTTGCTGCCGAATGATCGTGCCCTCGGTGAGGGATTGGCGCTGATCGCTTCCCGGAGCGGTGCCAAGCGCGTGGCCGTTGTCGCCGGCAGTAGTGATTACAGTAGGACGATGTCGGAAGCGTTCGGGCGAACTGCTAAGTCCAAGGGCATGGAGCTTGTTCAGATTGAGAGTGTTGCCGACGACGACTCGAATGTCTCCAGCATCGTTGGGCGCCTTGATAGCGGCCGAAGGCCAGATGCCATATTTCTCAGCGGAAGCGAGAAGCAGGCAAGACTTCTATTCCAGGAACTTGGCAACCGGGGCGGATTCTCATCCTCAACATTGCGTGTCTATGGAGGTTCTGAACTGTGCTCCGAAAGGACGCCTTCGTTTCCCATGGTTGAAAGCATTGTCTGCACCGATGCGACGGTCGATTTGAATCGTATGCCGATGAGCAAGGCATGGGCGGACCGCTACAGGCAGAAAACGCAGACCCAAGCCAGCGCGCTTGATGCCTACTCCTTCGACGCGGTCAATGTCTTGATCGCAGCGATGGTCCAAGCAAGGTCGTCGGATCCCAGGAATTATCTGTCTGCCTTGCAGAACATTGAACATGCAGGCGTAACCGGGAGAATTGCCTTCAATCAGTTTGGTGACCTGAGACAGCCGACAATGAGCCTCTATTCCTATTCGCGCAACTCTCCCGGCAGGGCCGACGCTCCGGGAACGCCATGCCCCGATCCTTGTCCTGCCCCAGCTGGCTTGGGCCGACCAACGGCGGAAGAGGCGCCAGCGATTCCTCCCGGATGCTGCGGCACGCCGAAGTAGTTGCCATGGATATGAACACGTTCCGTCAGGGCGTCTTGTGGCTGCTACTGTTCACCGGCGCTCTTCCCCGCATCGGGTCTGCCGCCACAAGCGCTCAAGCAGTCGTCGCTCAATCGCCTGCGTCCGCAGCGTCAGCTGCGGCGGCCCCGGCTAGCAGCGCCACACCCGCCATTGCGCCCGCTTCGACAAACGCCGCGACGACGGTGCGCACATATGTGCCGGTTTTCTTGCCGCGAGAAGTCCAGTTCACTGACGAAGAGTTAAAGGAAATTCGCGCTGCAGCCGCCAAGCAAATGACGGCCTACTATGCCTCTTTGGAGGAGCAAAACAAGACGTTCAACATCTATCAGGTTGGCGATCGTGAGCGCTGGGCGAACCGTACGAAATATGAGGCGTGGACCACTGAGCACACGCGCTCGGTATTTGAGCGCCAAGCAGTCTATACCCAGGTTATCTTTTGGATGGTAGTTTTCATGGTCGCATCGGGTGTGGCGCTCACCTGGTATCAGTTCGTCCACGATTCCACGACCTTTTCACGTGTCGTGGATGCGTTGCTCAAGAGACCCGTTCGTCGCAGCAAGTCGGAGAGTGAGCCTGATCCAGCGCTCGCCAATCTCCTGGATATCGCGAGAGCGGAGCAAAAGCTCGAATTGAGCAAGGATGGTGTCAAGATTACGACCCGCGTTCTGGGTATCGTTACTCTGGCGCTATCGATGGGCTTCTTCTACCTCTACCTGGCGCATGTCTACCCTATCAATATCAAGGATACGACGCCCACGCCAGTGACTTCCGGGAAGTAGTTGACGCCCCACGGCCCTGGAACGCTTGGCCGGTTCGCGTGCCCCGGTCCAGGGCCCCCTCGACGGTGCGGCCTAAGCCCACATCGATCGGCCATGGACAGTGCAAACGGCACCGTGCTAGAGTGCCGTCGCTATCGCAGTTGTGCGACCTCCAAAAGGTCACGAAAACTGGCCGCGGGCGTGGTGAAATTGGTAGACACAACGGATTTAAAATCCGTCACGAGCAATCGAGTGCCGGTTCGAGTCCGGTCGCCCGCACCAAGTGAAAGAGATGGATCCGCTACAGGCGGCTCTTTGCTGGCCACGTTGCCGCGAAAGCGGCACGATTGGCCTAAGCCAACCACAAGTCCTGCGGGCCGATATAGCTGAGTAGCACATGATCGGAATCGGCCATCACTTCAACGCGCATCGATCCCCGCCTAGCAGGATTGAGCGGGGCTCGAAGCACTCCCAATGGAGAGCCGTCGGAGGAAAGGACGCTGACGACATTCCCTGCGCTGTGACAGCGCACAGGAGTGCCGGGCACCTGCGTAGCGCCAGCGATCCATGTAACAGGTGCCCGGAAATGCTGCTCGGACCAAGTGCTAGATGCCTGAGGCGTAAAGCTCTCAATGAAGGCCAGCCAATGTAGCTTCATTTCGGCTGTCGGCCAATCCGCTTCTGCGGTGCGACGCATCACCGCCTCTGACTGAAGCCATTGCCTCAGTTCAAACGCGCTGGCAAAGGCACCTCCCGTATCTGTCACGGCTTTGATCGCGGCCAGTCTTGAATTGAATCCCCCTTGGATTAGTAGTGCTGCAGACCGATTGAGCGTGCCTGTCTCAACGGCCGGGACGGCAACTGACAATTCGAAATTGTCAAGGCCGATCCCGTCCAAGAGATCGCCGTTTGCGATGCCGCGGACCCGAATGGCTTCCATTGCCCATGGAAGCCGATAGACAAGGGCGCCCTCGACAAACTGTAGCGCTTCGGCCTCTTGTCCAACAGCCAGTCCGACCAGCGGCCGTCCCAAGAGCCAGTCTCTCAGGATAAACCTCCAGTTCCCCGGCAGGCTGTCCGGTGCGAACGGATGTATGAGGAAAACAATTTCTGCAATGGCAGTGAGTGATGCAATGGCTGACTCGTTGTCGCCAAGAAGCACTGCGCCGTTCGCTGAGACAAGATGTCGATTCAGTTCGCCGGCAAGTCGGTCCAGTGTGAGTCCGGTTTGCAATCCTATTCCCGCCAAGAAGTAGCCTCGTCGTTGCGCAGGGGTGGACCGCTGCCAGATGTAAGTTGCGCGTGCAATAAGTCCGGCCTGCAGGAGCGGTCCTAGCTCATCTGCCCTGCGCTGGAGACGCCTCTGCCAGAGAGACGACTGAAGAATGTCGTCGAGCGTGGTCGCTATTGCCTCAACGTGCACCTCATGCTCGCCGATGAGGCTCAGTATCGCCGTGTCCAGGTTCGCAACATGGTTCTCCCAAACTGCCTGAGCTTGCGCTCGATCCTCCGCTCGTTCTCTGGGCACTTCAGGAAATGTCCATGCCGCAGTATTATTGAGAACATACTCGGTCAGTTCGATCGCCGTACCGCCCACTACAGCGTGCATGCGCTTAACGAGCGCTAGCAAAAGCAGTAGCAGGCCACTCTCCATCTCTCGGGAGGCAGTATCGGCTATGAGTTGTTCCCATTGCTGAATTCTTTGAGCATGCTTATCAAAGATCGGATAGAGGACAAGGCCTTCTACGTCAATATAGGCCCGACCGGCTCGGCCGGCGACGTTCTTGAACTCAGATGTCTCGATTCGCTTTCGATTGCGGGAGAGGGAGTGCATGATAACGACCGTTGCCGAGAGGTTTAGACCTTGAGCCAGCGTAGGCGATGAAATCGTTACCTTCAATATGCCGAGGCTAAGCAAGCGCTCAATCTCCTTCCGGTAGGCGGATGGCAACGCGCCATGGTGTATCGCCACACCGAGGCGCAAGCAGCGGAGGATTGGGTGATTGGCGCCCAACCACTCCTCGCCGAGCGCCAGCGCAGTATGCACGCTTCCAGCATCTGCGATGAGCAAAGATGGCAGTGCGCCGCGCGCGTGTAGGTTGATGATTCGGTCAGCGAATGGCTCCACGTGGGCGCGAACCGGACAGAAGATGAGTACGGTCTGACCATCACTGACCAGTCTCCATGCGGTGGCCACACAAAGTTCACCAAGATCCTTTGGAAACGGCGTGACGCGCGAGCCGATCGGCGGAATGCTCGCGGTCAGGAAGCGCGGCACAAACGGCCGTTCCTCGCCAACGCGCAGCCGCAGTTGTGCGCTTTGGCCATTCCAAACAACGTCGCCATACCGTAGTCGGGTAGGTCGCCATTCGCTCCGAACAATTCCTCCTGGTTGATCTCGCCTCAGCCAGTTGGCGAAGTCATCCAACTGGTCTCCGTCTGGCAGAATGGCGGATAAGCAGACAATGCGTCTTTGCGCAGCATCGGGTCGCCGCAGCAGCCGCTGGATTTGAACTTCGTAGCGCACCTCACGATCGTTCAAGCCGATCATGTGCCCTTCGTCGAAAACGAGAAGCCCGACATCGTCGAGAAGCGTCGGGTCGTTCCGGAGCGCGAAATCCAGCTTCTCAGGAGTGGCAACCACGATATTGCGCTGCCGTATTGCATCTTCATCCAGTCCGACAGCTCCAATGCTGCCATAGAGCGATGACACCGTTTTCCCGAGTGGCGCGAACGTTCGCCGCAGTGTGACCTCGGTCTGAGCAGACAATGCGCGAAGTGGGGTCACAAATACGACGCGCCGATTTGCGGCCAGACACCTGAGAATGCAGAGTTCTGCTATTCTTGTTTTGCCGGCGCTGGTGGGCAATGAGACAACAAGATCGTCGGACTGATTAGTGGCGCGTGACGCAGCTGCAATCTGGGATGGCCAGAGATCGACCTCGGCACGGGCACGACCCGCAAGCACGGCGATGAAGCGTCGCCTTAGGTCAATCCATGCTGCCGCATCGGCCCCGCCTGGAGGTACCGCCGGCAACTTCTCGTGAAATGTCGCGCTCCAGAGATCATCAATGAGATGCGACGCTATGCGATGGACCCACCACTGCGGCATTAGACTTAGTTGGCCGCAAATTGCCGTCGCTTGCCGAAGCCTCGCAAGAGCCGCATCCACAAGGTGTCTTTCTCCTCGTTCGAGGGCTAGCAAGAACATCGCCATCGCGCCAAGGAAGCCATCGGTGAGCGCGAGATCGACGCTAGCCATGAGGTCCGACGTATGCGCGTCGTCGAAGAGGGCCGCAGCCTCCGTGGCGGCAAAGCTCCTGTTCAGGGCAGCGGCTATTGCTTGATCACTTCCAGTACCAGCAGACTTGAAGTTCAGGATCATCGTCTGCAGACCGGTCAGATCGCGCGAAATGAGCCGTACCACGGCATGCTCGATCGGAGAAAAGTTACTATCAGCTGCCACAATGGCAAGCAATGAGTAAGCGCGTGCCGAGAGGCTTGCAAGATGGTAGCTCGCGGCGGCTACAGTAAAGTGAAAGTCCCGGTCGTTGCCCCCCCTGTCGCCTTTGGCGATAACAGCCTCTAGTGCCGACCGGCGCGCGTCAAGGTAGTTGTCGCCTCATTTATGCGGCCAGTGGCTGCATAAGCTCTGCTTTCGAGTGGGCCGCAACGACCGAGTCGCGTTCGGGGTTGAGGGTGACTGGGCCGATGGG
>Ga0307515_10001796_pt1 | contig 47846 bp, 40 predicted proteins | sample 17_EM_MG_FD_194513 | JGI IMG/M metagenome (GOLD analysis project Ga0307515, IMG submission 194513) | Populus trichocarpa ectomycorrhiza microbial communities from riparian zone in the Pacific Northwest, United States - 17_EM | ecosystem: Host-associated > Plants > Roots > Unclassified | place... | reverse complement strand
TGTCAGCTGACCGGAAGCATTATTAATAAACGACACTGTAAAAAAGAGGACTAAAAAAGTAACGGAAAGAAGATTTCGTTTTGCAGTCATACAAGGGTTATAAAGTAGTCAAATCTATGAAATGTTTACTCAATCAAAGGTGTCGGGGCCAGTGATTGCCTCTATGTCAACCTGCCTCATTGAAATAAAAAAGCCCCCTTCAGGGGGTACGGAGTAAAAACCCCTCCGTCGTGCTCACACACAACGGAGGGGTTTCATATATAAAGACCAACCAACGTGCTAAATAATCCGGAAGCCGGCGCTTAGCTGAAATCCCTGGTTTTTCCATTTATCACTGTTGCCGGCATCATTGATATTCGATAGTCCAACTACATATCGTCCGCTCACGCGAATACCACCGAGGTTTAGCTGAACGCCACCCACCATAGAAAAATCGCCGCTGGAGAATGCGTCCTTGCCATTTTCAAAAAGATTTTTGTGCTTGTCCAGCAAAATACCGAACTGCGGTCCTACCTGGAAAGAAATAAATTTAGCGGGCGTAAGATTTAACAACAGCGGAACGGAAATATAATTAAGCTTTACACCCTTGAGGTTTTTTACATTGAAGACATTGCCGAATGCAGTATCTGCTTTGGTGCTATACTGGTTAAACAATACTTCGGGTTGAATCTGTACACGATTGCTTACTTTAATGGTGGCAAATGCACCGGCATGATAACCATAGTTGAATTCATCTGCAAAAGATTTGCCGTCAATTTTTGAGATATTAACGCCACCTTTTACACCTAATTGAAATACAGGCACACCGCCCTGCGCCATACCCGCAATCGAAAATAAAACAAACGCAAAAAGAGGAACCAGGAGTTTCGTCTTCATGATGTAAAGTTTTTAGTTTGTAATTATTGTTCAAGTTATATGCCATTCAACTCATATATAAGTTAAATAAAGTTAATTGTTTATGAAGGAGATCATAAAATCATAGACTATAAGCAAAGGTAAGGGAGAATACCTGGCTGAGCTTTTGTTCGGTATCGGGAAAGTAGTAATCCATGAACCAGATGGGCTGGATATTGAATTTGCCAATGGTATAAAAAATACTGGCAGAAAGAGCGGCCGATTGTAACTGAAATTTGTTACCATCTGCACTGTCGTATGTTCGTTTGAATTTTGCAAGCGTCAACCTCCTGGTTGCATAATTGATATTGGTGCTGGTTTTTATCTTCGACATACCACTCACTATGTAGCCGGTGATGCTTACCGTTATATTGTCCTTTTTGGTAAGCAATCCATACCATTCAAAATCTTTGCGAATGGAAGCGGACAACGAATAGTCTTTGATATGATTCTGCGATTCAACGGTTTTCGTAATATACACCCATCCATACCGCTGCAGCAACGTAATATACCGGTATACCGAGTCAGAATAACTTACTTTATCATTGAAGTTACCGGAAGCATAACCCAGCGCAATACCATAACGCCAGCTTTTGCGGTGAAAGTTCAGGTAGGCATAGAAATCATTGTCGTATGGACTGGCATTCAGCGTGGCGGTGTCCTTTCCCAGGTAGCGGGTATAAGAAATGCCGGCAGACAATTTACTGCTTATATAATCATAGGAGGGTGTTATGGCATACTGGTAAAAATGAAAACGGCCACCGAGATTGGCCAGGAAACCGGTAGCGCTGATACCCAGCCCGCTTTTATGATAGTATCCAAGGGTAGGGGTAAAAGATAGCTGGTGGGTAGTCTCCTGTGTATTGAGTGAATTGTTCTTAATACTAAACGTGCGATTGCCCATGCCGATGCTGGCCGATAAAAAACTTTTGGGGGCCGACAAAGAATCCATGAATGCATCAAACCCTTCCATCAGCGAATCAATGACAGCGGTGGTATCGCTTTTTGCAAACAATGAATCCAGCCGGGTTTGCTGGGCAATACCAGACCGGTTCAGTAGCAGGAGGCTTCCTATCAATAAAATGCACAGCGGGACTTTCTTCATGAGGGTCTATGGCTTTCGGTTCATTTACCGGTAAAAACGCGGTTTTGACCGGGGAAATTGCGGGTGGTTTAAATTGTGGGGTATTTTATTTCAAAATTCAAAAGTCAAAATTCAAAAGCCCGGAGGCAGCTTCCTGCTTCAAATGCCCTGTTTACAAATATTTTTTACTTTTTACTTTTGAATTTTCACCTGCAAATGCTCTGTTCACAAATATTTTTTACTTTTTACTTTTGAATTTTCAGCTGCAAATGCCCTGTTCACAAATATTTTTTACTTTTTACTTTTGAATTTTCACCTGCAAATGCCCTGTTCACAAATATTTTTTACTTTTTACTTTTGAATTTTCACATTGACTTAGTACATTTACGTAACCAATTACATAATTGAATACGTAATTATGCAGGATAACTTTTTTGACACGGTGGGCAAGCTGGCAATCGGAAGCCGGCTGCGCCTGCTTACAGAAAGCATTACCGAAGACGCGGCGCAGATTTATAAGCTATATGACATTGATATGCAACCCAAATGGTTCCCGGTTTTTTATATGCTGTCGGGTGGCGATCAAAAAACCATCACCACCATTGCCCGCAATATTGGCCACTCGCACCCCTCGGTTAGCAAGATCATAGGTGAAATGGTAAAAAGTGGTTTGGTGAAAGAAAAAAAAGACAAATCGGATGGCCGCCGGAATATGGTAAGCCTCACTGCCAAAGGAAAAAACATAACCGAACGCATTCAGGATCAGTATACCGACGTAAACAATGCCATTGAACAGCTATCCGCTAGCGCCCGCCACGATCTCTGGAAAGCCATTGGCGAATGGGAATTCCTGCTCGGGCAGCAATCACTGCTGCGCAGGGTGCAGGAACAAAAAAAGCAACGCGAAAGCGGCCATGTACAGATCGTGGATTATGAACCTGCCTACCAGCAGGCATTCAGAAACCTCAATGAAGCATGGATAACGCGCTGGTTCCGCATGGAAGAAGCCGACTATAAAGCGCTGGATGATCCGCAGGGGTACATTCTCGGAAAAGGAGGGCTTATTGTGGTGGCATTGTACAACGGGGAACCTGCTGGTGTTTGCGCACTAATAAAAATGAGCGACCCTGAATATGATTTTGAACTGGCTAAAATGGCGGTATCTCCCGCCGTGCAGGGTAAAAACATTGGTTACCTGCTGGGCAGGGCCGTTATAGAAAAAGCGCAGTCGCTCGGCGCCCGTAAGCTCTACCTGGAAAGCAATACCATACTGGTCCCTGCCATTAACCTGTACCACAAACTGGGCTTTAAAAAAGTTGCCGGCCATACTACGCCTTATGAAAGGTGCAATATTCAGATGGAGGTTGATCTTTAATTGTGCTATTCATTGTTTTGTGTGTTGTGTGCTGTGTGTTGGGTACTCTTCATTGTTTTGTGTGTTGTGTGCCATGTGTTGAGTACTGTTAATTGTTTTGTGTGTTACAATTTTTTACTAAAACGAAGAACAAATAAAGATTATTAAACAACCACAAACGAACACAACACACAACACACAGCACATACCACACAACACAACACCCAACACCTAACACAATTCAATAACCGTTATCTCCGGCAATATCCCCACCCGACCGGGGTAGCCAATAAAACCATAGCCACGGTTTACATATAATTTTTGCTTTCCCTGTTCATACAGACCGGCCCATTCTTTATACATGTATTGTACAGGGCTCCATTTTATGCCCGGTATTTCCACGCCAAACTGCATACCATGTGTATGGCCGGCCAGCATCAGGTCGATATCTCCGTACTTAGGTTGTATTTCTGCGTCCCAGTGGCTGGGATCGTGACTCATCAGAATTTTAAAAGGATATTTTTCCGTGCCGGGATGCGCTTCACTCATACGGCCATATTTTGGAAAACGGCCTTTGGCGCCCCAGTTCTCAATGCCCAGCAATGCTATCTGCTCATTGTTTTTTTCCAATGCCACATGCTCATTCATCAGTAAACGCCAGCCCATTGCCGCATGCACTTTTTTCAGCGCTTCCAGGTTAGCTGTCTTGGCGGCCTCGCTTTCCCATTGCACATAATCGCCATAATCATGGTTGCCCAGCGTGGAAAATACACCCATGGGCGCTTTCAACCGGCTAAAAACATCTATGTAATTGTCCATCTCCGAAGCACGATCGTTTACCAAATCCCCGGTAAACAGTATCAAATCGGGCTTTTCTTTCAGGATTTTTTCCACACCCCTGGTAACCGCTTCTTTATCAGTAAAACTGCCGCTGTGTATATCGCTGATGTGTACAATCTTCATGCCTTTAAAGGAAGCCGGCAGGTTGCCGAAAGCCAGTTTGATTCGCCGCAATTGGTAATTGTATTTGTTACTGAAGCCGTACAACAAGGTTCCAAACAGCGCAGTTCCCGCGCCCAGTCCAAGCCAGCTTAAAAATACGGACCGTGAAATTCCTTCGCCGCTGAAAGCAGCGGCTTCGGTATTGCGAAAAAATATTTTTCCGGAAGCCCATTGTATAAGCCGGCGGATATCATCCAGCAAAAAGAAAACAACCGCTATTACTTTGGCAAAAAATAAACCCAGTATGGTAGCAAATAAATAGGTGCGTACCGACCGCGGCCACCGATCGTAATTGATATAAGGCATCAGCAACAGGAATATAACGGTGATAGCCGATAGCGTCCAATAGGCCGCATAGATAAATAGTTTGGTGCGTGGACTGGCGGCATTGCTGACCATTTTAACAGCCTGGAACACATATACGTCCAGTAAAACCATCAATACCAGTATTATCCACACAAAAGAAGGGTTGCGCATGAAGAGAGTTAAGAATTAAGAGTTAAGAATTAAGAGTTATGAGTTTTGGGTTTGCGTTGGCAATTTTTACTTTTGACTTTTTACTTTTGAATTCAATAAGCCAGGAATTCATTCAGTTGTTCATCAATGGCCTGCAATGTACCGGCATCGGTAATTGAATTGGCGCCATTGAGCAATTTATCAACCACGGAAATAGGCAATTTGTTTGGATGCACATGCACTTTTACATAATGCAGTATGCCGGTAAGGTGTTCCATGCCACGCAAATTACCGGCCCGGCCGGTAGATACACCTGTCAGCAATGCTTTTTTGCCCCACCAAACTTTTTGTATATCAGAAATATCAATCAGCGATTTTAAAACGCCGGGTATACTGCCATTGTATTCGGGTGAAATAAAAATAAATTTATCGGTAGGTATCAAAATGTCTTTTTCCAGTTTTTGTATGGTTGCATTGCGTTCATTCACATCCAGCCCTTCCAGCGAAACAAATTGTGCGTCTATTCCTTTCTGATGCAACAACTGGAGGTATTGTGCCGCAACTTTGCCAGTATTGCTTCCATGCCTGTTTGTTCCGCTTATAATTGTAATCATATATTGTTTAACGCTGTTCTTTATTGATGGGCCGATGGGGTTGTTTGGTTGATCAACAATGCTTTGCCGGTTTGGTTGCAGTATGTAAAATTATAGCCGTATGCCATTGCCCGGAAAGCTTTCTTTTATTACCGCGAAACATTATTTTTGCCCACTGTGGTGACGGCCCCAGATTAAACCACTGGTTATTACCTGGCCGCAAAGCCTGCCCAAACATAATGTATGAACCTGACATATTTAGGCCATTCCTGTTTCAGCGTTACCATAGCCGGTAAAATATTGCTGTTCGACCCATTTATTACACCCAATGAACTGGCCAACAACATTATTGATGTAGACGCGGTAAAGGCCGACTTTATTCTAATCAGCCATGGCCACCAGGATCATATAGCCGACTGCGTGCGCATTGCCACCCAAACCGGTGCAAAAGTAATATGCAGCTGGGAAATAGAAACATGGTTGAATAAACAAGGTGTCAGTAACACCCACCCCATGAATACCGGGGGTAAATGGGATTTTGGTGTTTTTACGGCCAAATGCACGGTGGCCCAGCATAGCAGCGGCCTGCCAGACGGCAGTTATGGCGGAAATCCGATGGGTTTCATTATTACCAGCAGAGAAGGAAATTTTTATTACAGCGGCGATACAGCGCTCACGTCAGATATGCAGCTCATCCCCAGATGGGCAAAACTAAATTTTGCCGTATTGCCTATTGGAGACAACTTTACCATGGACGCGGCAGACGCAGCCGCCTGCGCCGGTATGATTGAATGTAAAACCGTGGTAGGGGTGCATTTTGATACTTTCGGCTACATTAAAATAGATGCTGAAAAGGCAAAAAAGATTTTTGCAGCTGCCGGTGCCGATCTGAAACTGGTAAAGATTGGAGATACAATTACTGTATAGCCAGGAAAATCAACTAAAAGCAAACAGCTAAAAGCGAACAGCTATTAAAAATATGGCAAGAATAATTGGTATCGCAAATCAGAAAGGTGGTGTAGGAAAAACAACCACAGCTATTAACCTGGCGGCAAGTTTTGCTGTGCTGGAGTTTAAAACGCTGCTGGTAGATGCAGATCCGCAGGCCAACAGTACTACCGGTACAGGCTTCGACCTGCACAATGTAACCAAGAGCCTGTACGATTGCATGGTAAATGAGACGCCGGTACGGGATGTAATACTCAAATCAGATATCCCTAACCTGGATGTGGTGCCCAGCCATATTGATTTGGTAGGCGCAGAAATTGAAATGATCAATTATCCCAACCGCGAAGGAGTGTTGAAGAGTTTACTGGAGCCGGTTCGCGACAGCTACGACTTCATTGTTATCGACTGCTCGCCATCGCTGGGGTTAATAACGGTAAATGCGCTGACAGCCGCCGATTCCGTGATTGTACCGGTACAGACAGAATTTTTTGCACTGGAAGGCCTGGGTAAATTGCTGAACACCATAAAAATTGTGCAGAACCGCCTCAATCAGCAACTGGCTATCGAAGGTATTTTAATGACCATGTACGATGGCCGCCTCCGCCTTTGCAACCAGGTGGTGAGCGAAGTGAGAAAACATTTTGATGAAATGGTTTTCAGTACCATTATACACCGCAACTCCAAAATAAGTGAAGCACCCAGTGTAGGCAAGCCCGTTATACTGTACGACGCGGTAAGCAAGGGCGCCATGAACTACCTGAACCTGGCAAAGGAAGTTTTACAGAAAAACGATATGACAAAAATCAAACAGGAAGAACGCATCTTAGAATAAGGTGTAGGGTATAAGGTGTAAGGTAAAAGGCCGGTAATTTGTGAAACCGGGTCCTGGTAGCCTTACACCTTACGCCTTCTGCCTTCAACCTTATAAAAATGACAAATCCAAAAAAAAACAATGAAGCGCTCGGAAAGGGGATACGCTCATTGTTGCAAAGTATAGATTCTGACCTCAAGACCACCAGCGGTACTTTAAAGACCAATGTGGTAGAACAGGCCACCGGCATATTGCGCATACCCCTGGCCGAAATAGAAACCAATCCCAAACAGCCCCGTCATCATTTCGATGAGCAGTCGCTCAATGAACTGGCCGCCTCCATAAAAATGCATGATATCATTCAACCGGTCACCGTATCAAAACTGCCCGGTGGTAAATACCGCTTAATTTCCGGTGAGCGCCGTTACCGCGCCGCTAAAATTGCCGGCCTGCCCGATATGCCTGCATATATACGCCAGGCCAATGACGCACAGTTGCTGGAACTGGCCCTGCTTGAAAACCTGCAGCGTGAAGACCTGAATGCCATTGAGATTGCGCTGAGTTATAAACGTATGATGGATGAGCTGGACCATACACAGGAGCAGGTTGCAGAACGTATGGGCAAGGAACGCAGCACCGTGGCAAATTATATACGCCTGCTGAAACTGCCCCCCGATATACAGGTGGCTGTTCGCAATGGAAGCCTTAGCATGGGGCATGCTAGAGCGCTGATAAATGTTGATACCGTAGACAGGCAATTGTTTGTTTTTCATGAAGTGATTGAACGCAAACTATCGGTAAGACAAACCGAAGAACTGGTACGTAAACTCTATAAAACAACAACGGCCGTTAAACAATCTATAAATTCAGATTTGCCGCATGCATATAAAAAAATAGAGGATAATTTAGCATCGCATTTCAGCACTAAAGTAAGGCTCAACCATAACAAAAAAGGTTATGGAAGTATCAGTATAGAATATTACTCGCTGGAAGCATTTAACAAAATCCTTGACCAGTTGGGGGTTTCTGCTAATTAAAAAGCAATGACTATCCGTTTTTATCTTTTTTTGCTGACAGGACTCGTATGCTGCCACTGCACTTTTGCCCAAAAAAAAGACAGCAGCGGGCTTCGGGTATTGGGTATTGATTCTGTTGCCGTAAAAAAAGTTGCGCTGGATACCGCCGGAAAAAGAAAACACAGTCCGCGCAAAGCAACCATCCGTTCTGCCATAATACCAGGTTGGGGGCAGGCATATAACCGGAGCTACTGGAAGATACCGGTTGTATATGCCGCACTGGGTATTACCGGCGCCATCTTTAATTACAACAGGGTTCAGTACAATAAAGTAAAGTACGCCTATTTTTATGTGATTAACCGCAATACGCCCGACTCCGACAAATTCAGCATCGATAAAGTAGACCCGCAGTTAAAAACCCGGGCGCTTGCAGGCGATTCTTATTCGCTGCAACTATACCGCAATGAGTTTAGGAAAGACCTGGATTATTCCGTACTGTTTTTTATTTTTTTCTGGGCACTGAATGTGGTAGATGCTACCGTTGATGGTCACCTGAAAGACTTTGATGTAAGCAATGACCTCAGCATGAAAATAAAACCGTCCTTTAATGCCCTGCCCAATACCATCGGTCTGAGTATGGTACTCACGATCGGTAAACATCCTCCCAAACATACCGCCTGGCAGATGCCATAATTTTTGAACATGGTTTCGCTGATTTTTACCATTGCTATGATTTTTTTATGCTCAAGGCCGCTACCAGTTGCGCCTGCATGTCCGCAATCATTGTGAACCGGCTGTATGCAGGAAACATTTCTACTCTGTCATTTTAACCATTTTAATCACCAGAATTGCGGTCTGTTAAGTTCAAAACCTGCCCAAAAAAATACATCCGCTTCCATTAAATCATTGTAACTTAAATTATAACTCTGTACAGGATACCTGGAATGGATTGCTTATTATTATTTGCGCATCACCGAACCGGGAACTTAAAGCTTAGAACTCAAAGCGTATTAAAAGGAACTCAGAACTTAAAACTTAAAACTTATTACTTATAACTTATTACTTATATGGGGGGCAAAAAAATTGTTACAGACAGCGGTATTGATATAAAACAGGTATATACTGCTAAAGACATCCCGGCAGATGCTCCCACCGGTCAGGCGGGCAGTTTTCCATTTACCCGGGGCGTACAGGAAGATATGTACCGCGGCAAGTTATGGACCATGCGGCAATACGCCGGTTTTTCCACTGCCGAAGAAAGTAACAAGCGCTACCATTATTTATTGAGCCAGGGCGTAATGGGACTGAGTGTTGCATTCGACCTGCCCACACAAATTGGGTACGACAGCGATCATGCGCTGGCAGAAGGCGAGGTGGGCAAAGTTGGCGTGGCTATAGATAGCATAGAAGACATGCGCACACTGTTCAATGGAATAAAATTACAGGACATCAGCAGTTCCATGACCATCAATGCAACGGGTTTCATTTTACTTGCTTTCTATGTAGCGCTGGCCAAAGAACAGGGCGCCAACCTGCAGCAACTAAATGGCACCATACAAAATGATATACTCAAAGAATATGCCGCCAGGGGCACCTATATCTATCCGCCCAAACCATCCATGCGCATCATCACAGATATTTTTGAATGGTGCGCCAATGATCTACCCAAATGGAATACCATTTCTATTTCGGGTTACCATATACGTGAGGCTGGCAGTACCGCCGTACAGGAAATTGCATTTACCCTGAGCAATGGCAAAGCCTATGTAAAAGCCGCGCTGGAAAAAGGACTGGATATAAATGTTTTTGGAAAAAGGCTTTCTTTCTTTTTCAATGCCCATAATAACCTGTTTGAAGAAGTAGCCAAGTTTCGGGCTGCCCGTAAAATGTGGGCGGTTATGATGAAAGAACTGGGCGCTACCGATCCAAAAGCAATGATGCTCCGGTTTCATACGCAAACTGGTGGCAGTACGCTCACGGCACAGCAACCATTGAATAATATCACCCGGGTGACGCTGCAAACTTTATCGGCCGTACTGGGAGGCACACAATCATTGCATACCAATGGATATGATGAAGCACTAAACCTGCCAACCGAAGAAGCAGCCCGGATAGCATTGCGCACACAGCAACTGGTGGCCTATGAAAGCGGCATTGCAGATACAGTAGACCCACTGGCAGGTTCTTATTTTGTGGAAGCGCTAACCAGTGAAGTAGAACAGCAGGCATGGCAACTCATTGCAAAAATCGATGCCATGGGAGGAAGCGTAAGCGCCATAGAACAAGGGTTTATTCAGGATGAAATTGCACGCAGTGCATATAACTACCAGCGGCAGATTGAAACCGGTGAAAAAATTATAGTCGGCGTTAATAAATTTCAATCTGCAGAAACCAGTCAGCCAGGTTCCTTCAGGATAGACGATAGCATTCGCACCGTGCAAACAGAAAAATTGCAAAAGCTGCGCAACAGCCGCAGCCCGGGTAAATGCGATGCCATTCTGCAGGACCTGAACGATAAAGCCAGCAGCGGTGAAAACATTATGCCGGTTGTAATAGAGGCAGTAGAAAATAAATGCACGCTGGGTGAAATAGCAGATACGCTGCGCGAAGTGTTTGGCGAATACAAAGCGTGAAAAAAATGTGATGAATGTGAAAACCTGCCTGCCGGCAAGCAGGTGCGTTTGCCGGGCTGATGGAACGCGGATTTTCATGATTGTTATGATAACGTATGATATTATTGGCTGCAAAGCGGTCGGTACCGAAGGTCAGACCGCGGAATGAATAGGATGATTTATGCGCAGCCCTGCAAGGGCGAAATCGAATAGCGGGGGGTGTAGCCCCTCGCTATAGAATTAAGCAATGCCGCCTCGCCGCTAATTCAAAATGCAAAATTGCTGAACCAGTCTGACGTCCACGTCTCCTATGTTTTCAATTATACAAAAACAGTTCTGACCGATATAATGGAAAGCGTTTCTTTGAACAGACAATTTTATTTGGAATGATAATAGCAACAACTGCTTCTGGTATCGCAGATTTGCAACAAATCCTGGATCTGCAAAGGCTCAACCTCCGCGGTGTGAATGATGAAACCCAGGAGCGCGACCAGGGCTTTGTAACGGTAACCCATAACCTGGAAATATTGCAGCAGATGCACCGGATAGAGCCCAGCATCATTGCAAAAGACAATGATATACTGGCGGGCTATGCACTGGTGATGCCCAAAGCATGCAGCGCCATCGTGCCCGAACTGTTAACCCTTTTTGAAAATCTGCAAACCCTGTCTTACCAGGACAAGCCATTGGGCGAATACCGTTATTATGTAATGGGACAAATATGCGTGGCCGCCGCCTACCGTGGCAGGGGCGTTTTTGATTTAATGTACCAACAACACAGAAACCTGCTGCAGTACAAATATGATTTTGTAATTACCGAAGTTGCTACCCGCAATACCCGTTCTATGAGAGCGCATGAACGCGTGGGCTTTAAATTACTGCATACCCATCGCGATGAACTGGATGAATGGGCGGTTATTATCTGGGACTGGAGATAGAAAATGTGAAAACCTGCCTGCCGGCAGGCAGGTGTGGTGAATGTGCTGTTGTGGTAATGCTGTGCCGGGCTGATGGAACGCGGATTTTCATGATAAAAAATGATTAACGAAAATGTCATGAATGTGTTGAAGGTGTCCTTGTGTCAAAGGCAAGCCCTGAAAGGGCGTTATATGAATAGCCCCGGGTGTAACCCGGGGAATGAATACGGGCAGGTACAACCCACCGGCACCGCAGGTCAAGCCGGTATCACCCTGGTCCGTACCGATGTGTGGGGCTGATGGTACGCTCATGTTATGCGGAGCCCTGTAAGGGCGAAATCCATTAGCAAGGGACGAAGCCCCTGCCAAAACATGCGAATGCGTAACCTGCCCACCGGCAGGCATGTGTGAAAATGCTTTATCGGTCCGAAGGGATATCAAATCAATGAACTTCCTTATATTGGGTTTCTAATAACTATAACTTCATGAGTATACCAAAACTTACCTTCCTTACCGGCATTGCTTGGCTGTTTTGCGCCGTTGCCGGTGCACAAACAGTACAACAGCAGGTTGACCAGAAATCAAAAGCTGTATTGTCAAAAGTAATTGAATGGCGCCGCTACCTGCACCAGCACCCGGAACTGGGCAATCGTGAGTTTAACACCATGGACATGGTGGCAAAACACCTGCAGAGCCTTGGCATCGAAGTAAAAACCGGTGTGGCCAAAACCGGTGTGGTGGGAATATTAAAAGGTGGAAAACCAGGACCCGTAGTTGCCTTGCGCGCAGATATGGATGGCCTGCCTGTATATGAAAGGGTAAATCTTCCCTTTGCATCAAAGGATTCTGCAGAATACCTGGGACAAAAAGTAGCGGTTATGCATGCCTGTGGGCACGACAGCCACGTGGCTATCTTAATGGGCACCGCCGAAGTACTGGCATCAATGAAAAAGGAAATTGCCGGTACGGTTAAATTTATATTTCAGCCGGCAGAGGAGGGGCCTCCGGGTACCGAAGAAGGAGGCGCGCCATTAATGGTAAAAGAAGGTGTCATGGATAATCCAACAGTGGATGCCGTTTTTGGACTTCATATTGCTTCCGCAACAGAATCGGGCACCATTAAATACAAGGCAGGCCCGTTTATGGCCAGCAGCGATTGGTTTACCATTAAAGTAAAAGGAAAACAGGCACACGGTTCAGCGCCCTGGAATAGCATAGACCCCATTGTAACAGCCACCCAGATAATCAATGGACTGCAAACGATTGTAAGCCGCCAGGAAAATATTGTAAAAGCACCGGTTGTGATTACTGTCGGCAAATTTCACAGCGGTTTAAGAAGCAATATCATTCCGGAAGAAGCGCTGCTGGAAGGAACCATCAGAACGCTGGATTCGGAAATGCAAAAAGAAGTACACGAACGCATAAAACGCATGGCAGAAAATATTGCGGAAGCCAACGGTGCCAAAGTAGACGTATCCATCGATACCAAAACACTGGTAACCTTTAATGATTCGGCGCTGGTAAACATGATGGTGCCTTCTTTACAAAGAGCTGCGGGCGCTGGAAATATTTCTACATCGCAATGGACAACCGGCGCCGAAGATTTTTCATACTTCGGAACCAAAGCCCCGGCATTCTTTTTTAACCTGGGTGGTATGAAAAAAGGGATGGATCCTGAAAAAGCGCCTGGTCATCATACCCCGGATTTTTACATAGATGACAGTCAGCTGGATGTGGGTGTAAAAGCCTTTTGCAACATCGTGTTCGATTATCCCCTGGCGAAGGCCAATGCCGGAAAAACAGAACCAAAGAAAAAAGGATTTTAAAGCCAGCTGGAATAATACAAAGAATGCAGCAGACGCATTTTATTATCGGGGACGGGAACGTCAGACCGGATTGATCTGACATTCTTTTGCTTTTTGAGCAATACGAAGCGAAAGAACTTAACACCCACCACTTAAAACTTACAACTTCCTGAGTATTTCCATATTATGCTTGCCGGCCGCTATGCAACCAAAAAAATCATTTTTATCATAACAATCATGAAAATCTGCGTTCCATAATCGTAGCAAACGCACCTGCCTGCTGGCAGGCAGGTTTCCAGATCCTCCAAAACAAAAGAGCCGTCGTTAGACAGCTCTTTGTTTTATAGGCTCAGAAAAGTAGTCAGTGGGTGGTTCGCAGGAAAGGTTTTCTGAGGACAATAACGGTTTTTGGATAGAATACGGATAGTGGGCTTTTCAACGGACAGGGATGTTTTTTCGGGATAAGGGTTCGGATTTTACAGGATTTGGATATTGCGGCTTTCTAAAGGATACTGAATATTGGTTTGCTTTTCTTAGGATTCGGATGGGGCTTTCGGAGGATTTGGATATTTCGTTATTGCTGATACAAAGATGTAAAACAGTAAAGGGTAACCGAAATTTATTCGTTTTCAGGAAACTTTCCTTCGGCGAATGGAAGAAAATAAAGGATAAGCCTTTTTTGAGCAGTATTCCGGGCGTTTGAATTGAAGCAGGTCACATTGATTGAGACTATTTTTAGAAAAGCCATGCAGACGATTGTTGTGTTATGAAAACGGCTTCGTGCGGGGAAGGTTAATGCTTGAGGAGTGGTATAAAACAAAAAGTCCTGCATACCACAGCAGGACTTTTCGCTTGTTGCTCAGAAAAAATTTGTTCGGACAGATGGAGGAATGGTTTTCTGAGTACGATGTTGGTCTTTTAAGGATTTGGATAATGGACGGACAAGAAATGGTTTAGGGTTAAGGATTTGGAAGTATTCAGATTTTTCAACGGATTTGGTAAGGGTTTTAAGAGGGTACGGATTGTGATAATATTTTTTAAAGGATTTGGATATTCGGGGTTTTCAGTGGATTTGGTATTTCGTTCTTGCTGATACAAAGATGCTTCGCAAATGAGCGGGAGTAAAATTAATTCGACTCCTGTATATTTTTCTTCGGTGAATGGAAGAAAAATGCAGATCAACCAATTCGGCAGAGAATGAAACGCCTTCATATCCGCTGCAGTGGCGGTTATGCGGTGAAAGTCAAAAGTCAAAATTAAAAATGCGTTTGCTGCCCGCCTGCTGTATTCCTTTTCCGGTATATTTTCGATAGCTGAAACCCTTAACTAGTCTATCGTGTGACGGAATAAACAGACTGCGCAAAGCCGCCGTACCCGGTAAGCTTTATGATGCAACCCCCGGGAATTGGTTTATTTAAGTTGAAAGTAAACGCATTGTAGCCTTTCATGGCTGTAAAGGCGATCCGCTCCGTAACTTGTCCTCCGGTACTGTAGATATCCGCATAATAGTTGCCTCCGTCTTTAAAAAAGCCATTTATATACAACTGGTTATTATTCTTAAATGTTCTGATGGCCGCACCAGTATTGCTTACCTGGATAGAGGCAATTCCCGAATAGTCGGCTGCGCCGCCGGAATTTACCAGTCTCACCCTGTAATACAATTTGCCCGCGCCTGCCAACGGTGAAATATCATCTGTATAAGTGTATTTTTTATCGCGTCCTTCATTTGTTCCGTTGATAACTGCTATGGTGCTGAAATGCAGACCGTCTGCTGATCTTTCAATATAGTGAAGGTCATAAATTGCTGACTGGAAAACAGTATAGGAGAGGGTTGCTTTGCCGGCATTTAATGTGCAGGCAATGGCACCCAGTCTGGCCGGCAGCAGGTATCCGATGCCATTTACCCTTATATTATCTACCACCAGGCGACTCGAGCCTCCGCTGCCCACCGATGCACTGAAACCATATAGTCTGAAAGTGATGGCGCTGTAGATATTGGTGAAGCCGGCACCCGGTGTAATGGTAAAATCAGCATAATTGTGGGTAAGGCTGCCGGTAGCGACATTCGTTGCATAGCCATCCAGGCTGGAACGTAGCGACCAGCCCGTTGGTCCGCTGCCAGCCGGCGAACCCGTGTTACTTCTGCGCAGCCTTAGAACCAGGGTGCTGATGTCCAGTTGATAGCCGGCCTGCGGCGCAAGGCTAAATTGCATATACATCAGGCTGTTAATTGTTCCGGATGGCCAGCCATTCTCGCCAAAGTATTCAGCCCCACCATTAAAAGCGTGGGTGGGAACGCTGGCAGAGAAATCGGCCGTTGTAACCGTATTGAAGATCCCCGCAGAACCGGTGATGCTGCCATTAAAATTCCAGTTGCCGATTGTCTGCGCCCGGAGGCCGGTAACAGCCAGCAACAACAACAAACCAGGTAGTGCCTTCAAAATACGGGAGGGGCATTTATGCTTTAAAATTGCAATTATATGTGTTATATGGTTCATAGGGCTTGGATTCCATATATAAAACGGTAATAGTTTCCATGTATTATTGATTCCGGTTAATATAATCCGGCTTTTTTATGCCTTGGCTAAGAAAAATGGGGAACTTATTGCACGGCACGCCGGTTGCCGGCAGCGGATTACCTGCTTTTTTTAATGGTATGTGGTTTGGAGTTGATTGAGTATTCACCTAAAAAGCACCAACATGAAAATTCTGGCAACGCTCTTAATTGTAGCAGGCATTCTTATGATTGTGTTCCGCGGGTTCAGCGTAGTTACTGAAAAAAAAGTAGTGGATTTAGGACCCCTTGAAATAAACAAAAAAGAAAACAAGTGGATTGGATGGCCCACCTATGCGGGTGCATTGGCAATTGCAGCCGGCGCTATTATTTTAGTGAGCAGCAGGAAGAGCGCCGCTTAAAAATTATACAGGGTGATACCATATCCGGTTATTGGTTATGGCATCACCCTGCATTATGTTGTATTATTATTGTTTCTTTTGTTCTTTGGCCCAGGCATCCTTTAACGTAACCGTGCGGTTAAACACCATATTTTCTTCATTGCTGTCTTTATCCAGGCAAAAATATCCTTTGCGCAGGAACTGGTAACTTTCTTTAAAACCGGCGTTCCGCAACGCAGGTTCTGCAAAGGCATGCCGGATCACCTGTAAAGAAGCAGTGTTTATATAGTCTTTAAAATCGCCTTCTTCAACAGATGGGTTCTCTACTTTAAATAACCGATCGTACATGCGCAGTTCGCAACCGATGGCTGTTGGCGCACTAACCCAATGCAGTGTACCCTGTACTTTTAAACCGGATGTATCAGAACCACTTTTGCTTTCAGGAATATAGGAACATTTTAATTCCGTAATTTTTCCGTCAGCATCTTTCACCACTTCATCGCATTGTATAATATAGGCGCTTTTTAATCTTACTTTTTGGCCGGGTGCCAGCCTGAAAAACTTTTTGGGTGGAATTTCCATAAAATCTTCCTGTTCTATATACAGTTCGCGGCTGAATGGAACATCCCTTTGACCAGTTTGCGGGTCTTCCGGGTTGTTTTCGCTGCTAAACATTTCTGTTTGTCCTTCGGGATAATTGGTAATAACAATTTTCAACGGATCAAAGACCACCATTCTCCGTAGTGCTTTTTTGTTGAGCGTTTCACGGACAAAAAATTCCAGCAATCCCACATCAATCAGGTTTTCCCTTTTTGCTACTCCAATGCGATCGCAGAATTCACGGATACTTTCTGCAGGATAACCACGGCGGCGCATACCGCTGATACTGGGCATGCGGGGGTCGTCCCAACCGGTAACATGTTTGTCGGTCACCAGCTGCAGTAATTTGCGTTTACTCATTACCGTGTAGGTAAGGTTCAGCCTTGCAAATTCATATTGCTTCGACGGAAAAATTTCAAGGCTTTCGATGCACCAGTCGTACAGCGGACGGTGCGGTATAAATTCCAGCGTACAGATAGAATGTGTGATGTTTTCAATGGAATCGCTTTGTCCGTGTGCAAAATCGTACATGGGATAAATACACCAGGCATCTCCGGTGCGGTGATGATGTGCATGTTTAATACGGTACAATAAAGGATCACGCAGGTGCATATTGGGCGATGACATGTCTATCCTTGCCCGCAATACTTTTTCACCATCCTGGTATTTGCCGTCGCGCATGGCCGCAAACAATGCAAGGTTTTCTTCCGGCGAATGGTCTGCCGAAGCATTGCGCCTGCCCGGTTCTGTAGGCGTTCCTTTTTGAGCGGCTATTTCTTCACTGCTGCTATCGTCTACATAGGCCAGGCCTTTTTTTATAAGTACTATGGCAAACGCATACAACTGTTCAAAATAATCAGACGCATAGAATTCATTGGCCCAGTTAAAGCCCAGCCATTGCACATCTTCCTTTATACTTTCTACATACTCTGTCTCTTCGGTAACCGGGTTGGTATCATCAAACCGAAGGTTGGTTTTGCCACCGTATTTCAGTGCAAGTCCAAAATTGAGGCAAATGCTTTTGGCGTGGCCAATGTGCAGGTAGCCATTCGGTTCTGGCGGAAAGCGGGTGAGAATAGATTTGTATTTGCCGGCCTGCAGGTCTGCCTCCACAATTTCTTCAATAAAATTGAGCGATTTCTCTTCTTCTTTTTTAATCTCAGTCATAAAACTTGCTTGTAAACTAACTTGTATTGATAAACATGCCACGGGTCTTAACCGTGGCAGATGTGTTGCAAATTTACTGTTTTGCAGGCAGTTAGCCAAAGGCAACCCGAGTACCGGCGCCATCCGGGCAGGGGCTTGCGGGCGAAAAAAAGCGGCTACGCCCAATCACCCCGCAGTCTGATCTTCGGTGCCAGCAGCTATGCAGCATCGCAGCCGCGTTCGCCGATGTTGGTGTTATCACAATAACCCGAAGCAAAGGTGAGATACCGGAACCCCTCGCCGCCGTTGTTGGTGTTATCACCAACAACTCGAAGCAAACGAGAAATACCGGAATAAAGAATTCAAGTTTTGCTTCCTTGGGGGTTTGAACTCTCCGGCGATTGAGACTTGAATTCTTTTGTCGCGGACTTCGGCCACCCTTGCTGCTTCCCGCGGCTATACCGATTATCATTTTAAATCATGACCATCATGAAAATCCGCGTTCCATCAGATCGGCCAAAGCATTTTCCGCTGTTGTTGATGTTATCACCAACAACCCGAAGCAACGCGCATGCCGAAATAAAACAACCGGAATTTTTTTTCATGTTCCAGCGGAACATTTTATGGGTAGAAAACACGGGATAAGTATCCCTGCATGCCGTAGGTATGCATTGTGCCGAACCGACCATCTGCACAATCCGTTCCGCTGGAACGGTAAAAAAAAACAATCATTTCTACCCACAATGCTCCCTGCTGGGGCGTCGTTTGCCGGAGCTGGCTCCTCTTCCCCAATTTATTGGATACATCGTGCCGTAAATTCAACAACTAATTTCCTTTAAGGCGCGGTCTGACTTGCGGTACCGACCGCTATGCAGGATCGCAGCCGCGTCCGCCGTTGTTGGTGTTATCACCAACAACCCGAAGCAAAGGAGAGATACCGGAACCCCTCGCCGCCGTTGTTGGTGTTATCACCAACAACTCGAAGCAAAGGAGAGATACCGGAACCCCTCGCCGCCGTTGTTGGTGTTATCACCAACAACTCGAAGCAAACGAGAAATACCGGAATAAAGAATTCGAGTTTTGCATCTTGGGGGTTTGAACCATCGGGGATTGAAACTTGAATTCTTTTGTACCGGACTTGGACGACCACTATGCAGCCAATAAAATCATATGTTATCTTAATAATCATGACAATCTGCGTTCCATAATCGGTTATACGTTGACGTCAGACCGGCATGCGTTCCATTAACGAAGCAAAGGCGTTACCACATTTGCACATTCATCACACTTGTATCTCATTCATCTCATATTTTATCATCACAATCATGAAAATCCGCGTTCTATTAACGAAGCAAAGGCATTACCACATTTGCACATTCATCACACTTGTATCTCATTCATCTCATATTTTATCATCACAATCATGAAAATCCGCGTTCTATTAACGAAGCAAACGCATTACCACACCTGCCTGCCGGCAGGCAGGTTACCACATTTTTCCCGTTTTTCAACCCGTAAAAAATAATTAACTAACTTTCCGTAACGGTTTGAGTTCTATACTCACGCCTTGGCCTTAACCTTCCAACCTTTCTGCAAACACGCTAAAAACAATACAAATGAAAAAAACGATGCTGTCTCTATTGTCCGCTGCTATCTTTTTTGCCTCCTGTAACAATAGCCAGCCACCCGCAACAGCGGAAAACACTGAACCGGTTACCACGTCCGCAATTGACCCGGCGAAAGACTGGAAATTTGGTGTGGCGCTCTGGACTTTTCATACTTTTTCTTTTCCCGAAGGCCTCGATAAAGTTGACAGTGCCGGACTTCATTATATTGAGCCCAACACTTTTTCTAAAACAGGTCCGGCCGTTACAGATACCGCCATATTTAAATTATCACCTGCAGGTGTTGATAAATTAAAAGCGATGATAACAGGCAAAGGCCTGAAGATTGAATCCATTTATATTGTGGGCGACTCTACCATTCAATCGTGGGTAAAACAATTTGAGATTGCAAAACAACTGGGTGCAAAGTATGTAACCACGGAACCACCATTGAAAATGTGGGATGCCATAGACAGTCTTGCCGGTGCATATGGTATTAAAGTGGCCATTCACGAACACTGGAAGGGGGTAAGCCATTACTGGAACCCCGATACGGTGTTGCTTGCCATGAAAGGCCATCCCAATTTCGGGGTTTGTGCAGATTTGGGTCACTGGCCAAAAAGCGGCATTGATCCGGTGGAGGCTGTAAAAAAACTTAGCGGGCATATTCTTATTGTGCATTTAAAAGATATTGCCGCTTTCAACGATCCCACTTTAAAAGATGTTCCGGTGGGCACAGGAAAGGTAGATTTCCCTGCGGTATTTGCTGAGCTGAAGAAACAAAATTTCAGTGGATACATTTACATTGAGCGCGATGCCGAAGATAAACCCAGCAACCTGCCATCGGTAATAGAAACCATTAAATATTACAACGAACAAATCGCCAAATTAAAGTAAGCCATTATTGGCCTGTAAATTGTTTCTGGATCTTACCGGCCCATGATTGGTAAACGGGCCGGTAAAAAATATTTTTATGAACAACCCACTATATCAAAATAAATGGCCACTGATGTTCTTACTGTGGGCCTTTGTTTTTATAAACGGCGGAGATGGCAAATGGGAAATAGTAAAAACAAAAAATGCCATTGCCAACCGCGGTGAATGTGGCATGGCTGCCAGCAATGGTAAATTGTACCTTGTGGGAGGCGGTGCTTTGTCTACAGAGGTGTATGATCCGGCTGTATTGACCTGGAGCACAAAAGCAAAGGCGCCGATAGACATCAACCATTTCCAGGCGGTGGCTTTTAACAATAAAATATATGTGCTCACCGCATTTACTGCAGGGCAGTATCCTGATCAGCCCAACACAAAAACGGTTTATATATACGACACGGAAAAAGACGAGTGGTCAACCGGTGGTTCATTGCCCGAATCAAGAAGCAGGGCCGCTGCCGGTGCGGCATTGTACAACGGTAAATTGTACCTGGTAGCAGGCATACAACATGGTCATTCCAGCGGCACCACCAATATGTTTGATGTGTATGATCCGCAAACCAGTCAATGGTCGGCCCTGCCAGACGCACCGCATATACGCGACCATTGTTCGGCAGCTATAATCAAAGACAAATTGTATATAGCGGGTGGAAGAAATACCAGTTACCACGAAGCCAGTAATTTTATGTCCTTTTTCAAGAAGACGGTACTGGAAGTGGATTGCTATGATTTCAAAACCGGTCATTGGTCAACGTTAGCTGCGCGCCTGCCATTGGGCAGCGGGGGAGGAGCTCTTGTAAACCTTGGCGATAAATTGTATTATATGGGCGGAGAAAGGGCTACCGAAACAGAGCCCAATGCACCGCGCAACAATGTGTTCTGGCTTGACCCTGCAACGGGCACCGCCTGGCAGGAAACGAATCATTTAAACGAAGCAAGAAATGGAATGAGCGCTGCCGTTTCCGGAGATAAAATTTATGTATTTGGTGGTGCTGGTCCAAAAATAGCTCCTATGCCCGAAGGGCCAAGAAATGACAGCAGCCGCAAGTCATCACCACTACCGGCGGGCAAGCAGGATCCACGCCCGCCTTCGCCCCTGGAAATGTTCATTGCGCAATAAAAGACAAGGAATAAAAACAGGATTGATAGATGCAAACAAAAGAAGAAATAAAAAAACTGGCGGCCGTGCATGCCATGGTGCATGTAGAACAAAATATGACCATTGGTCTTGGCACCGGCTCCACGGTATTCTGGTTTATACAGGAACTGGCAAGGCATGTACGGGAGGGCTTCGTTTGCCGTTGCGTACCTACTTCTATTGCTAGCAATACACTCGCCACAGAACAGGGTATACCCATGCTTACGCTGAATGATGTGCCGAAAATTGATATTACCATTGACGGCGCAGACGAAATAGATCCGCAATTGATGCTGATAAAAGGCGGTGGCGGCGCTTTATTACAGGAAAAAATGGTGGCCGCCGCATCAGATAAATTGATCATCATTGCAGACAGCAGCAAACTGGTGCAGCAGCTGGGCGCATTCCCATTACCGGTAGAAGTAATTCCATATGGCTGGAAGCAGGTACAACAGCATATTGCATTTACAAACGATGCCATGGTTACGCTCCGGTTAAAAGAAGAAATGCCTTTTGTTACCGATCATGGACATTATATACTCGATTGTCATTTTAAAAAGATAGCCGACCCCGCAAAACTTGCCACAATGCTCAATGCCATTCCGGGAGTAGTAGAGAACGGACTATTTATAAATATGGCCAACAGCGCTATTGTTGCGCATGCCAATGGCACGGTAGAAACATTAAAGGCGGTATAGTGAAGAAGAATGTGCTAATGTGATGAATGTGCTACTGCCTTTGCTTCGTTGATAGAACGCAGATTTTCATGATTGAAATGATTAAAATATGATAACCGGTCTGACGTCCCCGTCTGACCTATAAAATGGAACGCGGATTTTCATGATCGTTAAGATAACCTATGATATTATTGTGTGCAATGCGGTCGGCACTGCAGGTCAGACCGCGGAGGACTTTGAAAATATGAAAATGAAAACAATAGCTGATCCGCTCGCCGGTAGCGGTTGGTGAAAACACCAACAACGGCGGGAACAGGAACGCACGCCGGTCTGACGTCCCCGTCTGACCGAAAAAATAGAACGCGGATTTTCATGATTGTTAGGATAACCTATGATATTATTGTGTGCAATGCGGTCGGCACTGCAGGTCAGACCGCGCGAAGTAGCAACGGCAGTTCAAGTTCGCGTCAAAAGAATTCAAGTTTCAGCCCCCGAGGGATCAAATCCCCAAGAATCTAAACTTGAATTCTTTATTCCAGTATCTCCCGTTTGCGTTGAGTTGTTGGTGAAAACACCAACAACGGCGGGAAAATGAAAACAATAGCTGATCTGCTCGCCGGTAGTTGTTGGTGAAAACACCAACAACGGCGGGAACAGGAGAGGCTCCGGTCTGACGTCCCCGTCTGACCGAAAAATTATTCAGAAAAAATTTACCGCTTCAGCAGTCGGTTTTGCAATATTTTTTCCAGCACTTCTTCTTTTATATTACGGCTGATGGGAATACTGTGCTGCGCTATTTTTATTTCATTGCCTTCAATGGTTTCTACCTTGTCTGCAGCTACCAGGTAAGATTTATGTACTTTAATAAACCGCGTGGCGGGTAATTGTTCTTCCACACTTTTCATGGTGAGATAAGTGATGTATTTTTTTTCCTTTGTATAAATGGCCACATAATTCTGCAGTGATTCGGCAAACAACACGTCATTGTGCAATAGTTTAACCAGTTTGTTATCGGTCTTTATAAAAAAATAACCGGCATCGGCCTGTTGTATAACGGAATCTGGTGTTTTATGCGCATTTTCCAGGTATGATTTTACTTTCATGACGGCTTTGAGAAAACGTTCAAAAGAAAATGGCTTCAGCAGGTAGTCCACCACATTTAATTCAAAAGCCTGTAAAGCGTATTGCGGGTAAGCCGTTGTAAGAATGGTAAGCGGGGGCGATGGCAGGCTTTTTAAAAAATCGAGGCCCGTTATTTTGGGCATTTGTATATCCAGCAGCAGCAATTGTATTTCCTGGCTGGCAAGCACGTCTGTAGCTTTCAGCGGATTTTCAAATTCGCCCTGCAATTGCAGGAATTCAATGTCTGCAATGTATTCCCTCAGGCCCTTGCGCGCCAGTGGTTCATCATCTATTATTATACAGTTTATTTTCAATGGAAACCGGTTTTAATTATCAATGGACAATTGCAGCTTCACGTTAAAAACATTTTCGCTGTTGCTGATGACCAGTTCATGTTTTCCGGAGTAGATAAGTTCCAGCCTTCTTTTAACATTTGCCAGTCCAATGCCACCACTGTTTTCTGTTTGTATGCTGTTATCTTTAGAATTTTTTACTTCCAGCAACAGGGTATTGTTTTTTTTGCTGATGCAGATATGAACAAAATTAATCTTATCCGTATGATTGGAAATATGTTTAAATGCATTTTCAACAAAGGGTATCAGTAGCAGGGGCGTGATCGTAAACCCCGTTACATTGCTGTTAACATTCATAGTTATATCATAATTATTGTCTTTCCGCAATTGCTGCAGCTGTACAAAATTATTGAGGTACACCAGTTCTTTATCTATCGCAATTTTGTCTGCATTGCAATCGTACAACTGGTAGCGCAATAAGTCTGAAAATTGCAATAGTGTCTGACGGGCGGTGGTATTTTGTTTTTCAATCAGGAAATAGATGGCATTGAGCGAATTGAACAGGAAATGGGGGTTAATCTGCGATTTCAAAAATTGCAGTTCTGTTTCTGCTTTTTCTTTTGCCATTGCGCCCAGCCGTCCCCGTGCAATGCCATAATCGGTAAGCAGTTTGAACGCTGCCGCAGTACTCACCAGCAGGAAATGTGGAATTATATTATCGTAAATCCTGGCCTTTAAACGCGTGGACAAATCAAAAAAACCGGGCGATCCAAAAACAATTTCCTCTACCTGCATTTTTATGATGCTGCAACCGGCTACCAAAACAATGTACAAAACCGCGAATGCGAGGTATTTCTTACGATATAATAAAAATGGGATTAGCAGGTAGTTGGTGAGGTAGACCATGAACATAAGGTCTACCACTTTAATGAGGGTGATTTGCCAGGCCCTGCCGGGATAATCTTCATAACGGAAAAAATACCATCCTGCAAACAGGAGCAGCCAGCCGCCAATATGGTGCAGCCGGTATTTTAATATGGTATTGCGCCAGTTCATAATTCAAAATAAAAGTACAAAAACCAACCCGGCCGCAGTTTTATATATGTGGAGCGATATCCTTGATGAAATGCATTACTTCAATATGGGTTGAAGCACCTTCAGTTTGCCATCGGTGGGTTCTGTAACAGACAATCCCAGTATTTGCGCCACCAGCGGGTATACATGTATGTTTTCGAAACCGTCAATGGCCATGTGTTGGCGGAATGCGGGGCCCCATGCATAAAAACTTGCATGCATATCATTAATGGCGGGGTCAAAGCCGTGTTTGCCCGGTGAGACCGCTTTTCCGGTAATACTAAATACTTTTGGCAACCTGGGTACCAGTAAAATATCGCCCACGCGGTTATAAACATCGTCTTTGGTACGGTAATGCCAGCGTTTGGGTGTTTTGCCTGCAAGGTATACATCAAAATCCACCGCTTGTTTTTTTATCGATTTGTAGGTGGGCAGAATATCATTTTTATCTTTTGCGTACAGGTGCACCAGCGCATCTCCCCAGGGAATAAAAAATTTGCTGGTGTCAATAGCGGCCGGTAACCGCAGCGTATGAGCAGTGTCAACAGCGGTCATGCCATGGTCCGATACAAATATAAAGTTGACCGGCAATTGCAGGGAGTCGACAGCGGCCACCATTTTACCAATGCTGCTGTCTATAAAATGTACTGCGTCCTCCGCTTCTTTTGAATCGGGTGTGTGCATGTGTTCGGCATGGTCTACTTCCGGAAAATAAAAAGTGATCAGGTGCGGTCTTTTTTCGGGAGGGAGCTGCAGCCATTTTTTTACGGTACTGATACGTTCTCCAATGCCGATCTTTTCATTATAGATATAATAGTAAGTTGGTCGCACCCCCCGGATAGCGCTTTCTGAGGCCACCCAGTAAAAGCTGGCGCTCAGCATTTGTTGTTGTTCTGCCAGCACCCATAATGGTGTGCCACCATACCAGGAGCTATCGGCCACGGCTTTCTTGTTGCCCATGCCGTAAAAAGAATTCTTTTGTGCATCATAAAAAGCGTTGTCAGCCAATCCGTGGTGGGCAGGGTAGAGGCCGGTAACCAGGGTATAATGATTGGGGAATGTGAGCGACGGAAAAGAGGGTTGCATATAAGCGGCTGCAACGCCGTTGTTGCGTAAACGCAGCAGGTTGGTGGCCTTGTATTTTTCCGCCAGGTCATACCGGAAACCATCAGCCGAAATAAGGATAATATACGGCTTTTGTTGTTGTTCCGGGCTATTCTGTCTGCCGGGTACAATTTGTTGTGTGGTATCCTGCGCTGCAACGGCATTCATCCATAACAGGAAAAAGAAAATATAATGAATGTGATAAATGTGAGGAATGTGGAAACGAGCGAATTTACCTTTGTGCATTTTGTAATTAGTTGCCATTTACTCGAATTTATATTTCGGTCAGACGTGGACGTCAGACCGGTGACTTCCCTGTTCCCGCCGTTGTTGGTGTTTTCACCAACAACCCGAAGCAAACGGGAGATACTGGAATAAAGAATTGAAGTGTAGCTTCCTGGGGATTTGACCCTCCCGGGGACTGAAACTTGAATTCTTTTGTCGCGTACCTGAACCGCCGTTGCTTCTTCCCGCAGTCTGATCTGCGGTGCCGACCGCGGGAAGCCAATAAAATCATTTTCTATCATCATAATCATTGTGATCTGCGTTCTATCAACCAAGCAAACGCATTTTCACTTCCCGCCGTTGTTGGTGTTTTCACCAACAACCCGAAGCAAACGGGAGATACTGGAATAAAGAATTGAAGTGTAGCTTCCTGGGGATTTGACCCTCCCGGGGACTGAAACTTGAATTCTTTTGTCGCGTACCTGAACCGCCGTTGCTGCTTCCCGCGGTAGGACCTGCGGTGCCGACCGCGGGAAGCCAATAAAATCATTTTCTATCATCATAATCATGGTGATCTGCATTCTAATTTTTCGGTCAGGCGTGGACGTCAGACCGGTTCAGCAATTTTGCATTTTGAATAGCGGCGGGGCGGCATTGCTTCATTCTGTAGCGAGGGGCTACACCCATCGCTATTCGATTTCGCCCTTACAGGGCTGCGCATAAATCAACCTATTTGATCATCAAAATCATGAAAATCCGCGTTCTATAAACGAAGCAAACGAATTTCTCCATTATCACATTCCTAACATTATTCCTGTTTTCTTTCTCCGAACAGCAGGCTGCCGATCCGCACCATGGTAGAACTATATTGCAGTGCAAGCTGGTAATCGGAGCTCATGCCCATAGACAGGTATTCGAATGGCAGGGTTTCGCCGCGCTCATTGATTGGCAAAGCAGCGTATTTATCGAAAAGCGATTTCAGGTAGCTGAACTCCGCTGCTATCAGTGCAGTATCCTGTGTAAAGGATGCCATACCCATCAGGCCTTTTATCTGAATATTTTGCAAAGCACTCAATTCATTGCCGGCAGTATTAAAAAGATCGTCCAGTTCATTTTCACTGAACCCGAATTTTGTTTCTTCTTTTGCAATATGCACCTGCAGTAACACCTGTATGTTTTTATCCAGTTTTTTCGCCTGTTTGTCAATTTCCTGTAACAGTTTCAGGCTGTCCACCCCATGGATCAAAAACACAAAGGGAGCAATTTGTTTTACCTTATTGCTTTGCAGGTGACCTATAAAATGCCAGTGTATGTCTGCGGGCAATTGTGGTTGTTTGGCAACCAGTTCCTGAACATAGTTTTCACCAAAATGCCGCTGCCCAAGGTTATAGAGCGCTTGTATGTCTTCAGCAGGTTTTGTTTTTGATACCGCTACCAGGATGGCTTTGTGTTGCAGTGCGTTTGTAATCTCAATGTATTGTTCTTTATTGACCGCCATGTATTGTTCTCATTATATTGACCGCGAAAGATCGTTTGTTAAAGTGCCCGACCGGAAAAAAATTATTTTAGTAAACCACGGCTAATCACAATGCGTTGTACTTCGCTGGTGCCTTCATATATCTGCGTAATTTTTGCATCGCGCATCAGTCGCTCAACATGGTATTCTTTCACATATCCATAACCGCCATGCACCTGTACGGCTTCTACCGTTACCCACATTGCGGTTTCGGAAGCAAATACTTTGGCCATGGATGAACTGAGTGCATAGTCTTCGTGCTGATCTTTTTCATATGCTGCTTTCAGGCAGAGCAGCCTGGCGGCTTCAATACGCGTGGCCATATCTGCCAGTTTAAACTGGATGGCCTGGTGGTGCATGATTTCTTTACCAAAGGCCGTTCTTTCTTTTACATATTTAATGGCTAGTTCGTATGCACCGCTGGCGATACCCAATGCCTGGCTGGCAATACCTATACGGCCGCCATTGAGTGTTTTCATGGCGAAAGAAAACCCAAAGCCATCTTCGCCAATCCTGTTTTCTTTGGGCACTTTTACATCGCTGAAGAGTATGCTGTGTGTGTCGCTGCCACGAATGCCCAGTTTATTTTCTTTGGCGCCCACCGTTACACCCGGCCATTTTTTCTCTACAATAAACGCGTTGATACCGCGGCTTCCTTTGTTAGCGTCTGTTTGCGCCATGACCAGGTATACGGAAGCGGAATTGCCATTGGTGATCCAGTTTTTGGTTCCGTTTATTAAATAATGGTCGCCTTTATCTTCGGCTATGGTTCGCTGTGAGGTAGCATCGCTGCCGGCTTCGGGTTCGCTGAGCAGGAATGCGCCAATGTACAATTCGCCGTCTTTGCGTCCCTGCGCCAGTGGAGTAAGGTATTGTTGTTTTTGTGTTTCGGTACCATAGGTTTCAAGTCCCCAGCAAACCAGGCTGTTGTTTACGCTCACGCAAACGCTAACGCTGGCGTCAATTTTACTAAGTTCTTCCATGGCCAGTACATAACTGGTGGTGTCCATGCCGCTGCCGCCGTATGCGGGGTCTACCATCATACCCATAAAACCCAGTTCCGCCAGTTTCATTATTTGCTCTTTCGGAAATTTCTGCTGTTCATCGCGCTCAATAACGCCGGGCAGGCATTCCTGCTGTGCAAAATCACGCGCCGCTTTTTGAATCATCAGGTGTTCTTCGCTCAGTTGAAAATGCATGGAAGTTATTTTGTGGTGCGGCAAAAATAAAGAAAGTTGTTGTACTAACTAACAAGTGATAGTAAAATAATGTGGGCAACTATACCGAGTTGGGACAAGAAGCTTATAGTTTTGACTCACTATTTTTTTTCATGGCTTTAAACCAGTTGGTAAATAGGCGCTCCCTATGATAGTTTAGATTTTCCATCCTTTGAATACGCTTTGATTTTTTTACAGTATCGTGCTCACGAAAATTATAGAAGCTTATAAATATTGCAATAAAACCCCAAGGCACATAGATGTTAACTTGGCTCTTATTTGAATAATTGCCGGATAAGTCGTTAAAAGCTCTTATCAATAAAAAATAAATTACAATACCCACCGCCATCAAAAGTTTAAACTTTTTCCAATTTTGTTCTTTTTTTCTAAAGTCATCGCTATTCATGTTTCCATTTTTTTTAAGGCTTATTTGTTAGCTTTTCTTCCTCCTTAGTCATAGGAATTACACTAGCCTAAACAACTTTCACAAAACCTGCCATTGGTAGCTAATTTAGTATCGAATTTTGACGCCCGGGCTTCTTTGGTTTTGCCAAAGTTGTATTGATTTTCATTTCATTCTACCGGCGGCAATATTACTGGCTATACCTAATGATATTTCTTACATTAAAGTTCTACCATCCCTGAATCAGAAGGTTAATTTCCATTTTTTACAAAAGTAAGTGTGTCAAAAGCTATTCTGCCTTTTCTTTTAGGCATGTTATATCGCGATGCAAACCTGAACATGCCCTGATAAAATGCAACGCCTTGCAAAAACATTGACCGGATCAAACACAACGACTCCCACACGAACGAGCCAGCATAAACACAGCCACTCGCCTTGTCATGCCGCAGGCATCTTGTAGACTTGCAACCTCAAGATGCCTGCATAAAAGCATCCTGCTTAAATTAAGATCTCCATAAGATGTCTGCGGCATAACAAGGTAAAAGCGTAATTGATTATAGGCAGGATGAGGTGTTGCGACCTTCATCACTCCTTTATTAAATTAAAAACAATTTTAGTCACCGGACTCATCCTGAATCTTTTACTTTTTTTAAAATGAAGCGAAACCCTGTGCGGTCTGTATGCATGTTGCAAAGGAAAATCTCATTGACTCCCATTGATTTGCCAGAAATATACAGTATTCAAATGAAAGTTGAAACCGTCAGGTACGCCTCATTGTCCGGCCAGACGGCTTTAGGAAGCGATATACCCTGTTCGTGTGATTTTTGGCCTGGGCGCTATGAATATTGAAATATTCTATTATTTTTGTTAATAATAAAGGAATACACTTAACCACCTACACCATCTTCATCCAACCTACAGGTTCGTGCTGACTGGTAACCTTCCTATCCTCTCCGAAATGCCAGCACCCAATCGCCTGTTAGCTTGTTATCCCTAAACCAATTATAATGTTCAAAAGTTTACTCCTTATTCTTGCAGTTGCATGCTGTATCAGCCTACATGCACAAAACGTTTTTAGCGCCGGCGACGCCATTGTCACTTACAACAGTGGCGCAGCACCCGGTACCTCTACCAATCCCAGTCAGCCCGCGCCCGGTGTAATGTCTAAATGGGTAAGAACCGTACGGCAGGGCTGGAGCACTACCAATTTCAAATGTTATATCTGGAATGGTATGGCTTTCCGGCTGAGATTTCCCAACAATTACAACCCTGCCAATGCCAGCAAATACCCCGTGGTTGTATTTTTTCACGGCGGTGGCGAAACCGGCACCATCTACGATAATGAAGACCACCTGCAATGGGGTGCGCAAACATTTGAACAGCGCATCAATAACGGCGAATGGAACGGCTTCCTGCTTTTTCCGCAGGAGACTTCTGTTGGATGGGACGATAACTATTTCAGCCGCATCAATGGCGTGCTGGACACACTGCAGAAATACAACAACGCCGATCCCGACCGCGCCATAGCCATGGGATTGTCGTCTGGCGGTTATGGCGCCGTTGCCTACGCAAGTTTTTATCCTAAAAGGGTAGCGGCTTCCCTTCCTTCATCGCCCGCCCAGATAAGGACCCTCAGCGGCAGCATTCCGGCATTTGTTCATATACCCCTGTGGATTGCCAATGGCGGTGTTGATGTAAATCCTGATCCCTACAATGCGCAGGGCTTTTACCAGGATTTCCGCAATGCCGGTGGCAATATCTACCAGACATATTATGTAAACAATGCACATAATACCTGGACGGATATGTGGAACCTGAAAAATGCTTCGGGTACTTTCATCACTACTTCATACTGGAATACTGCCCATAAAGCACAACCCCTCGTATACTATCAAAATCAGCAATATTGCGGCTCTATTTCAGCACGTATGGGTATCACAGAAGGCTATTTTGCTTATGAATGGCAGTTAAACGGTGCTACCATTGGCGGTGCCGTTTCCAATGAATATACCGCCACACAAGCGGGCCAGTACCGGGTAAGGTTTATGCGCGAATCTGGTGCTGCCTGGTCTGCCTGGACACCCAACCCGGTTGTCATCTCCGCCAAAGCATGTGCGGTGGATACTTTATACGCAGAACATTTTACCAGCGATAATTATTTTGTTTCCGCATCCGGCTACAGCATCGGCAACTTCACCTGCCAGGGAGGTATCATGACTTCGGGTACCGATCTTTTTACACAGGATGCTACCGGCGTACAAGGAAGCCGTTTCCTGATTGATTATACAAAAACCGGCAACGGTTGCACCTTTGCGGCAGGCGACCGTGTCTGGAATACCTATAGCCCGGTAACCGTTTTGCCCAATACCAATTACGAATACAGTTTTTACGTGGGTAACCAGAATGCCACCAGCCCGGCGCAGCTTGCACCCACCATCAATGGTACACCACTCACCGCAGGATATGTGCAGGCAACCGGCACCGGTAATGCCAGCTGGAAAAAAATTACGTTTACCTGGAACTCCGGTGGTTTCACTTATGCAGACCTTGGCATCATCAACAGGTCGGCTATTACAACCGGTAATGACTTTGCCATAGATGAGATCTCGTTTAAACTGGCGCCTGCAGCACCCGTACCCGGCTGTACCGTTAATTCATCGCCTGCAAATGGAGCAGTGCTCGCCACCAGTGCCACCGCCACCTTATCATGGGCGGCAGCAACCAATGCCACATCGTATGATGTGTACCTGTGGACAGGTGCCAACCCTCCAGCCTCACCGGTTGCCAACGTTGCCACTACCAGTTATAATGCCACCGGTTTAACAGGCGCTACCGCTTACAGCTGGTACATCGTTCCAAAAAACAGTACCGGCGTTGCGGCTACTGGTTGCAGTAATAACCAAACAGGTTTTACAACTGCGCCAACACCTGTTCCGCCTGTATGTGTTACCAATACATCGCCCGCCAATGGCGTTACCATTGCCACCAGCACCACGGCAACATTAAATTGGACCGCCGCTGCTACTGCGGTGTCGTATGATATTTACTTATGGAAAGGCGCTACCCCGCCGGTAAGCGCTACAGCAACCGTTTCGGGTACGTCTTACAACGCAACTGCCTTAACGTCTGCCAGCCAGTACAATTGGTACATTGTACCAAAAAATGCGGTTGGTTCCGCAACAGGCTGCAATGCCAATGCAACCAGCTTTACCACGGCTTCTGGTCCGTCGGCACCTTCCTGTACCAGCAATACCCTGCCTGCCAATGGCGCCACACTGGCTACCACAACCACTGCCACACTCACCTGGAATGCAGCAGCCACCGCCACCTCTTATGATGTGTACCTGTGGAAAGGTGCAACACCACCGGTGTCGGCCACTGCAACCGTTGCAGGAACTTCTTACAACGCAACCAGTCTAACGGCAACCAGCGTGTACAATTGGTATGTAGTACCCAAAAATGCAACAGGTGCAGCAACCGGCTGCAGTGCAAATGCCACCAGCTTTACCACGGCCACCGGCCCCATAGTAGGCACTGGTACCGGGCTTAAAGGAGATTATTACAATACAGTGGGTTTAACCGGTGCTATCTATTTAACAAGAACAGATGCAACAGTTAATTTCGACTGGGGCAACGGTTCACCTTATATCCTCATTGGAGCCAATACATTCTCCTCAAGATGGACAGGTTTTGTACAACCCCTGTTTTCACAAACCTATACTTTCTATACCACCAGCGATGATGGCGTGCGGTTATGGGTAAACGGACAGCAGATCATCAATAACTGGTCGGCACATTCATCTATCGAAAACAGCGGCACCATTACACTGGTAGCGGGCGTGAAATATGATATAAAAATGGAGTACTTCGAAAACACCGGCGGCGCCGTTGCAAAATTGTCGTGGTCCAGCGCATCCACTCCTAAGGCAATCATTCCGCAAAAACAACTGTACCTGCCCGGCAACGGAAACAGGGTTGCAGATGTGCAGGCGCTTGAACTGGCGGTACCGGTAATCGAAGCAGCTGTAACAGTATCTACCGTGCAGCCAGGCGTTTACCCCAACCCGGTAGTGAGCGGACAAAACGCCACATTGCAGATAAACAGCGACAGGGGCGGCACTGCTACCGTACAGGTAGTAGGCACCATGGGCAACACTATACAGAGCGAGCAACTGAACCTGGTACCCGGCGCTAATACAAAAACAATTCATACCGCCGGTCTGAAACCTGGTTTGTACATATTGCATGTAAGCGGTAATGTAAGCAAAGTAACCGCACTGAAACTGATGGTCAATTAATAGTAGAGGCATTTTACAACAATCATACAGGAGGCTGCCATTGTGCAGCCTCCTTTTTTATGGTAAAAGCACAATTATTTTTTAACGGCATCCCGGTTGTATTAAAAAAATACAGACATTTATGGCCATCGTATGGTACAATTTACAACCACCATATTACAGTTTGCCCAACAGGGCGAGAAAACCGGCTGGAGTTATATCTGCATTCCTGAAAAAATTGCGCAACAATTAAAGCCGGGTAATAAAAAATCTTTCCGGGTAAAAGGCAGGCTGGATGCGTTTGCCATTAAAGGTGTTGCATTGATACCCATGGGCGGCGGCGATTTTATTCTGGCGGTCAATGCCGCTATGCGCAAAGGCACCGGCAAACGAAAAGGAGCCACCCTGAAAGTGCAGTTGCAGGTAGACGACAAAGCTTATGAAATAAACCGCGAATTCAGGGAATGCATGTCGGACGAACCGGCAGCAGAAACGTTTTTTGGCAGTCTGCCCGTTTCTCACCAGCATTATTTCAGTAAATGGATTGAAAGCGCTAAAACAGAACCCACCAGAACAAAAAGGATTGCCATAGCTGTGTCTGCATTGGCCAAAAAAATGGGCTTTCCTGAAATGATCAGGGCACACAAAAAAGACAGGCAGGATTTGATGGATAGTTAAACCACTGTTATTTTTAACGGCGCCGCCACGCAAATGCATCCACGCAGTGCAGATATTTTTAAATTTACACCGCAACAGATAGTTTTATATCCCCTTTTTACCAGCAGTCACCAGCCTATATTTGACGCATTTCAAAGGCATCGCTTTTGTAATGTATGAGTCAGTTAAAAAGCGTATTTTCAAAAAATTGATTACGTGAGCATGCAGATTGCACCGGTTTGTAAAATATATTGTCTAGTAATACTACTGATGGCTTGTCTGCAATTTCATGTTCATGCCCAGCAGGATACAACTGTATACCCACAAGATACCAGCAGGCAGAAAAGGACCATTGTAGGATTTTTAAAAAAGCAAAAAGGCGTATTCGGTAAACTGGCCAGCAACCTGGTAGGAGATACCGCAACTTCCGACCTGGAATCGGCACCGGTGAGAAATGATCTGTCGTTTATGCAATTTGAAGGTAAAATTGTGCGGAATGTAGCCATACAAAGACTCGACTTTGGAACACTGATAACCGATACCGCCAATAATTTTAAGAACACATTTACCAACCTCGCCAATTCATTTCACCACAAGTCGAGGGAGTTTGTCATAAAAAATAACCTGTTCTTTAAAAAAGGAGATAAAATAATTGCCTACCTGATGGCCGATAATGAAAGGCACCTGCGCGACCAGCCATATATACAGGATGCAAAGATCATCATCATTCCTTTATACCGGAGCGATTCTGTTGACATACTGGTAAGAACAAAGGATGTACTTTCTATTGGTGGCAGCTTTGAACTGCACAATCCAAAAAGCGCAGAGATGACGCTGAAAGAAGAAAACCTGGGCGGTACCGGCAATAGTATACTCGGCGGACTGTTATACAACCAGGAAAGAAGAAAGCATGCAGGCTATGCGCTGCAATATATAAGCAGGAATATTGGCGGTTCATTTATTGACGGGTATATTGGTTATACCAGTTTTGGAAATACCATGAACACCCTTCAAAAAGAAGAAGAGAATCTATACATACAATTGATAAAGCCGCTTATCAATCCCTATACCAAATGGACCTATTCATTTGAAGCAGCCAACCATGTTACGCAAAATATGTTTTGGACGGATTCTATTTACAAGAGCGATATAAAATACCATTACTTCAATTACGATGGATGGATAGGATGGAATACAGGTGCTTATAAAGTATCGCCGGGTTCTAACCTCGACGACAGGTTGCGTACCCTGGTAAGCCTCCGGTATTTTAAACAACTGTTCCTGAACATTCCCGAAAGATATATTAACCAGTATTATTACCAGTATGCAGATATAACCGGTGTGATAGGCGCCGTATCGATATTCAGACAGAATTTTTACAAAGCCAAATATTTTTACGGGTTCGGAAGAAATGAAGACGTGCCCGAAGGCATCGATATTTCACTTACGGCAGGATGGATAAACAAACAGGCAAAGAACAGGCCCTATGCAGGCCTGGATATACAGCGTTCTTACTTCACTGAGAAAAAAGCCTACTATAATTTTATTTTCAGAACGGGCACATTCTGGGGCAGTAAAAGAACGGAAGATTTTAATATCCTGCTCAGCATGGATCATTATACCCGCTTGAAAAATGTTGGAACCAGCTGGAGACAGCGAAGCCTTATCAATGCCAGCCTCACCGGCCAGGTAAACGCGGTATTGAATGCACCATTGGCATTACAAAGCGTGTACGGACTCGATGAATGGAAAGCTGCTATACCTTTTGCCGATGGCGATTTTCGGGCCACACTCAGGGCAGAATCGGTGTTCTTTAGTCCGTATACATTCATCAACTTTCACTTTGCACCTTTTATTTTCGGAAATCTCTGCGCCATTACACCCGTTAAACAGAATATCAATAAAACTGATCTGTACAGCAGCATCGGTGGCGGCATCCGGACAAGAAATGAAAGTTTGATTTTCGGAACCTTCGAATTGAAAGTATTTTATTACCCCCGCAAAACATTTACAGGCGATACCTGGCGCATCGAAACCAATACCGGCATCCGGTTTAAATACAATAGCCAGTACATTAAGAAACCCACGCTCATCAACGTTAATTGAGTTGTAGGTGGCCAGTGGCTAGTGGCGAGTGGGGCGAAAAACAATCAAGCCCGGCGGGCTTTAACATGAGTAGCCCCGGATGCAACCCGTGGGTGTAGGTTTTGCGGCGGAAACACAACCAAGCCCAGCGGGTTTGAATATGCGTAACCCCGTTTTACCCTGGTCACGCAAACGGACATAACACATAAAACATAACACATAAAACATAACACTTAAAACTTTTCCATGGCAAACGGACTTAACACTTACAACATAACACATAAAACTTTTCCCCGGCAAACGAACTTAAAACTTACAACCTAAAACTTAAAACTCTAACGTCTTTTAGGGGAAAATCCATGTTGCGGGCGGTTGCCGCGGTTGCGGGGTTGATATGCAGGGGCCGGACCAAGCTGTTGCGGTACCGTAGCTTTGTGAACGGGTTTGCCCAGCAGGTTTTCAATCATTGCAAATTTATTCTGCTCTCTTTCTGTTACAAACGTGTAGGCGGTTCCATCTGTTTCAGCGCGCGCCGTACGGCCAATACGGTGTACATAGTCCTCACCATCATTGGGTACATCATAATTGATGACCAGGTCTATATGATCAATGTCGATACCTCTCGATAATATATCCGTAGCCACCAGTACCGGAAGCCGTTTACTGGTAAAGCTGCGCAATACCTCCTCGCGTTTTGCCTGTTCAAGGTCTGAGTGTATAGCTTCTACATTGATGCCCGAACGCTGCAGTTCCACCGTGAGTTGCTTTACATTCTGCTTGCGCGAACAGAAAATCAGGATGGAATTAAACGTTTTGCTCCTCAGCAATAATTTCACCAGCGGAATTTTCTGTTGCTCATACACGATAAATGCTTCCTGTATGATTTTTTCAGGTGGTTTTGAAAGTGCAATATTGATTTCCTTCGGATGAATAAGTATTTTTTGCGCCAGGCTCCTGATTTTTGGCGGCATGGTAGCAGAAAACAACAATGTCTGCCTTTTAACGGGAACCATGGAAATGATTTTCATGATGTCTTCGTTAAAACCCATGTCAAGCATACGGTCTGCTTCGTCCAGTACCAGGTATTTCAATCCCTTTAGCTTTACATAGCCCATATTTATGTGGGCTATCATTTTTCCGGGCGTGCACACCACCACATCAACGCCCTTGCTCAGCGCAGATTTTTCCTGCACAAAGGAGCCGCCGTCTCCACCGCCGTAAACTGCAATGGAACTCACGGAAGTAAAATAAGAAAGGCCTTCAAGGTGGCCTGCAATCTGTATGGCCAGCTCGCGTGTGGGCACAATAATCAACGCATTAATATGGTGATCATCATGCGGTTCTGTAATTAACTTATTTAAAAGAGGTAATAAAAAAGCGGCAGTCTTGCCGGTGCCTGTCTGGGCCGAGGCAATGATGTCCTTTCCCTGAAGAATGAGCGGAATGACCTCCGCCTGTACAGGTGTTGGTTCTTCGTAACCGCTGGCAGCAATACCTTCTGATAAATTCTCGTGGAAATTAAAATCTGTAAACTTCAAGTTGGGTAAACTATATGAGAAAATGGGTTTAAGGGGTGAAGATACGAAAATGGCGCCTAATTAATTTTATTCTGCTTTTAAAAAGATTTTACCGCGCCGGCTTAATTAAATGCAAAGAATTGCGTTGTTTATGTATTGTTTTTGATACTTATCGTTTTGTTAAACAGCACGTTTGACTTTGTCCGCCAGGTGTTAAAACAGTAATGAGCGGCACACGATTATTCGCTTTATTTGTATTAAATAACCCTTTATGATGTCAGGGCTGGATGATTTTAAGAAAGTATTTTTCATAGGCGTTGCAGGCACCGGTATGAGCGCTATTGCGCAGTACCTGGCGGGTATTGGAAAAGAAGTCAGCGGCTCCGACCGTTATTTCTTACCCGGTGTGTTCAGCGATACAAAAGATAAACTGGAAGCCGCCGGTATTGCTTGTTTTTTACAAAATGGGGAAGGTATAACAGAATCTACCAATTTGGTGGTAGTGTCTGCCGCGGTTGAAGACACGGTTGCAGAGGTACAAAAAGCAAAGCAACTCAACATACCCATCATTAAAAGGTCTGAGCTGCTGGCGCTGATAGCAAAAAGCAAAAGGACCATTGCAGTAGGAGGTACCAGTGGTAAAAGCACCACCAGCGCCATGCTGTTCGATATTCTGTCATTTGCCGGTACCGCGCCCAGCATTATCAGCGGCGCAGGATTGGTAAGCATCATTAAAGAAAATAAGATTGGCAATGCCAAAGTGGGTAATGGCAGCTGGCTGGTTATAGAAGCCGATGAGAGCGACGGTTCCATTGTACAATACCACCCAGAAGTGGGTTTGTTACTGAACATAGACAAAGACCATAAAGAAATGGATGCGCTGATGGAGATATTCAGCATATTTAAAAAAAATACGAACCGGTTATTTGTTGTAAACCAGTCGCAGGCTGCTGCCAAATCCTTATCACAGGACCTGCGCCACGATTTTTCGCTTGACCGCCAATCGGGAGCTGGTTTTATTGCTACGGGCTTCCGGCAGGAGGGGCTTTCCATTTTTTTTGATATCAATGGCGTTGCGTTTAACCTGCAAACAGTGGGTAAACACAATATGGAGAATGCCCTGGCGGCGGTTGCAGTTGCCTGCCAGCTGGGCATCAGCCTGCAAACCTGTGTAATGGCGCTTACCAGCTACGAAGGCATTTACCGGAGGCACCAGGTGCTGGGTAAAAAACACGGCGTTTTGCTGATTGATGATTATGCGCACAACCCTGTAAAATGTGCCGTATCCATAGAAGCCTGCCAGCAACTGGCGCCCAAAGTAATTGCATGGTTTCAGCCGCATGGGTATGGGCCTACTAAATTTTTGCGGCACGATTTTGTACAGGAGATAGGCAGGGTATTACGGCCAGAAGACGAGATATGGATGAGCGAGATATTCTATGCGGGTGGTACTACTACCAAAGATATTTCCGCTGCTGATTTGATCAATGATTTGAAGGCGATGGGTAAACCAGCCTTTTTTGAAGAAAACAGGAATTCATTTGCAGCAGCGGTTCGTTCGCACCTGAGCGGCGATTGCGTATTGCTGCTGATGGGAGCGCGCGATCCTTCGCTGGAATACTTCGCAAAGGAAGTCTGGCAACAATTATAAAACAATTATAAATTATTACAACGCCGCCGGCTTTCCGCAATTTAACAGAACAGCAAGGGTATTGATAAATGGTTTTATACTAAACATTGTACGACTGCGTTTTTAACTAGTTTCGCGAAAAAAATTGTACCCAGTAAAATACTACTTAATGAATATGAACACTCTCTTGTCTGCAGGTTTAAGAAAACATAACCTGTTTTTTATGTTTGCGTTGGCGTTTGCATTTACCTCTTGCGGACAAGCGTACTCTGAAAATAAAGCGGCAGCTGGCGATAGTACAGCTGCAGCAAAAAAAGCGGCGGATTCTGTCGCCCTCACCAGCAAAGCAAGTACAATCCTGGATACCGCTGCCTATGACCAGCTGATTACGAAAATGGTCAACAATGATACTTCCGGAAAGTGGCCGGTAAAATCGGCCTACCCGCGCGCCGGCGCACTATTGCCATTTCACCGCATTGTAGCGTTTTATGGTAATCTTTATTCAACTAAAATGGGTGTGTTAGGCGAATATCCCCGTAAAGAAATGCTGGCTAAACTAAAAGAAGAGGTAGCAAGATGGCAGGCAGCAGATACTACGGTTAAAGTAATACCCGCGCTTCATTATATTGCGGTAACTGCGCAGGGCAGTCCTGGCAAAGGCAATAAATACCGTTTGCGTATGCCTTTTAAACAGATTGATTCTATTCTATCCATGGCAAAAGAAATCGACGCCGAAGTATTTATAGACATACAGACCGGTCACAGTACCGTACAGGAAGAAGTGCCGATGTTTGAACCGTATTTCAAACTGCCAAATGTACATTTTGGCATTGATCCCGAGTTTTCAATGAAAGGCGGTCAAAAGCCCGGCGCTGCTATTGGCACCTTTGATGCTGCCGATATAAATTATGTTGCAGATTATATGGCCAAAATTGTAAAGGAAAATAACCTGCCTCCTAAAATACTGGTGATACACCGCTTTACAAGGGCCATGGTCACCAACTACAAACAAATAAAATTGCAGCCGGAGATACAGGTAGTAATGGATATGGATGGCTGGGGCGCACAGGCCCGCAAAATAACCACGTACAGGCAGTTTGTATACGGTGAGCCTGTACAGTTTACAGGGTTCAAATTGTTCTATAAAAACGATTTTCGGGAACCCAAAAGCCGGATCATGACACCAGAGGAAGTACTTCGGTTAAAACCAAAACCGATGTACGTTCAATACCAGTAAAATGTCTGATGTCTGATGTGATCATGTCTGATGTCTGGTATTATAAGATACTTTATATTTTTTCAGCCCTCTTAACGAGGGCTTTTTTTTGTACACGTCTCAACTGGCGTCATAATGCATGCCGTCAGTACCCAAAAATAATCAGCGCCACAATAATGCAAATCAGACATGATTACATCAGACATCAGCCATTGACCACTATCTTTGGGTGTTGCAAAAGTTATATTATGGAAAGAGAGATAAACTTTATGCGTGAAGCCATTGAGCTTGGCCGGCAGGGAATGCTGAATAATGCGGGCGGTCCGTTTGGCTGCGTAGTAGTAAAAGACGGCGCCATCATAGGCCGGGGATGGAACCGGGTTACATCCGACAATGACCCTACCGCACACGCCGAGGTCACTGCTATCCGCGATGCCTGCAAAAACCTGCAGACATTTCAACTGGAAGGATGCGAAATCTATACATCTTGCGAACCCTGTCCCATGTGTATGGGCGCCATTTACTGGGCCCGGCCATCAAAAGTGTATTATTCTTCTGGCCGCAACGATGCTGCAGCGGCAGGATTTGATGATTCCATGATATATGAAGAGCTGACCATTCCGGTAGCCAACCGGAAAATTGCCATGCATTGCCTTATCCCCGAAAAAGGCAATATTTTATTCAGTGAGTGGATAAAAAAAGATAATAAGACGGCGTATTGAGAATTCTCATTGAAAAGCAAAGAATTATGGTGCGTAAAAGTACCCGTTTGCACAGTATAAACAGTATGGAAAATCCGAGCGGAAATACTATTTAACTAATTGCAACGTTTTATAGCGACGACGAGATCCAAATCAATGAAAATCAGGCTATGAAACGTTATTTAATGCTGTTGCCGCTTTTTTGCGTGCTTTCAGCGCAATCACAGGTAAAAGATTACAACAAAACCAGGCAGGTTGAACAACTGCTGCAACTCAAGCAGACAATCGCCCGAAAAATAGATTCCCTTCAGGTACAATTGCCCGTACTGGCAAACAGCATGGAAAATACGCGCAAAAAGATTGACCAGCTAAAAAAAGAAACCAGCAGTCCCGATAAACCCGATACGGAATCAAAAGAACAACTCTCCAAACTTTCCGCTGAACTGGCAGCCGCCAGCAGCCTAGCCGAAAGCCTCCGCAAAAAATTTGATACCAGGATGGGCGCGCTCGATAAAGCGCTCAATCTCGAGAAAGACCTGGAAGACAAAATTGCAGCCCTTTTAAAAGAAAGCAACCGGTAAGAATCAATGTGATAATGTGATAAACCTGCGTGCCGGCAGGCAATTGCGCTTGCTTGGCTGATGGAACGCAGATTGTCATGATTGTGATGATGAAATAGGTTGAATTATACGCAGCCCTGTAAGGGCAAAATCGAATAGCGAGGGGTGTAGCCCCTCGCTATCTAACCGACAAATTAGAACGCGGATTGTCATGATTGAAATGATCAAAAATGATGATTTATACGCAGCCCTGTAAGGGCAAAATCAAACAGCGAGGGGTGTAGCCCCTCGCTATCTAACCGACAAATTGGAACGCGGATTTTCATGATTGTGATGATGAAAAATGATGAATTATACGCAGCCCTGTAAGGGCAAAATCGAACAGCGAGGGGTGTAGCCCCTCGCTATGGAATGAACGAAACGGGGAATGAACTCAGAAACAAGGCTTGCTCCAACCCGACATATAAAAACGCAGAAAGCACCAAATCTAGTCTTTTGTACCTGCCGAAGCTTGTACTCTTTACTAAACCCGATGCTTTCGTTTGAGATTATTTTCTATCCTTTTACAGATTTCTTTTCCTCTCAATTGCATACTGAAGATACGATCCTGGTATATGCATTTCCAAATATTTTTCTTTCCTGTTTTGCACCTGTTTTGCACTTAGTTATGCACATTGCTTATAGTACAACCAGCCTGCTGCAAGACAAGATTGCACCGTTGGTCCATACCATTTCATACATGCCTTTTGGCAATGAAGAAAGGTTTACACGTGTTTGAAAACTGCCGGCCATGATTTTTTGCTGCATGGCCCGGTTGCCCTGCAGGTTTATCAGCTGCAGTTGTTCATTGTTGCCGGCATAAGGGTGATTAATAATTATATAGTCCTTTGCCGGATTGGGATACACGCTGATACCATCCGCCGTTTCGCTGGAGATTTTTACAACAATGGTCTTGCTGTATTCAAAATGACCGTCTTTGTCAAGCATCTTCAGGCGGTAATAATTTTTTCCATTCACCGCATTTTTATCGGTGTATGTATAACGGTTACCCGCACTGTTATTTGTAGCGGCGATATTTTCGATCGTAGAAAAACTATTCCCGTCGGTACTTTTTTCAATGATAAATGCATCGCTGTTTGTTTCTGAAGTTGTTTCCCATACCAACTGTGCCTGTTTGTTATTGGTCACTCCCGTAAAACTATTAAGCGTAACAGGCAGTAAAGCGCTAATAATATTAATGGTATTGTTGTTGTAAGCTACAAAGGCAACATCGCTGTTACCGCTCAGGGTAATCTTAAAGTAGCCGATACTGCCGGCATTAGCATCCGTAATACCAAAAGCGCTTAAGTCGCTCGCCCACAAACGTAACGCGCGATCTGTTTTTGTATAGCCGCCCGCCAGTGTCATGGGGTTCTTGCTGGCTTCATAGAAATCGGCCGTCCAGTTGCCTACCGGCGGTATATTGGTAAGCGAAATATCTACATAGTTGCCTACCCTGTTACCATTGATATCTGTAAATTCATAGCGGTCCATAGAACCCGACGGATCGGCTATTTGCGTAATGAGGATATCAGGAATTCCATCTCCGATAGAATGAGAAAGCACCTTGCTCAGCGGAAATAACATAGTACCTGCAGGCAAATTGGCAACACAGGTACCGAGATCAAGACCTTTGATGCCATCGGTAAGATAGTAGGGGATATTATTAACGGGTGGAACAATGCCGGGTCCGTTGGAAACGCCGTCATACATATAACCCAATCCTATTTTTGTATTCGAAGTAACAGCAGCACCCGTGCTTTTTAAAGGCAGCGCGCGGTAGTCGCCGGCAATAAAACTTTGACCTTTCAGGTTTAGCAGCGCATCATTTACCCCTGTTGAGTAACGGGTTCCATTGAACGAAAAAGAAACCATATTATGGCTGTTATCGGGTTTTACACTGTTTACTTCGGTGGCCGAACTCTTCCAGTAACCATTGTAATCTGTAATAACTTCGGTTACATTGAACTGTGCCAGGCTTACAGTTGCCTGTAATAAAATAATACCTGTAAAGAAGATATGTTTTGTAAAAAGTGCCCGGTAATTTGATGCGATGCTGCGTAACATAAGTTGGATTTTTGAACCTGTACCAGTCCTTGAATCCAGAAAAATGCCAATGCTGAATGTGTTGACATCCAATATATTACAAACGAGTTTTTCGGGCGATTTTCCCTCTAATGGAAAATACGTCCAATTTTGAAAGTAATTAATTTACCAGGCCTACGTATTGTCCTGGGGTGACCTTTGAGCTTATTCAGGCAAATCATTTAAAGATTTTATCAAAAAACACCTGCATCTCTTTCCAGGAAGCGGTATCCGCGGCAGCATTGTACGCAATGGGCATGTTGAATTTCTGGCCGATTGCCGTCGCATCCGGATTTGTAAAAGCATGCGTAGCACCCGGGTAAGTCTTCAGCGTATAGTCGGCACCGATAGAATCCATCTGTTTCTTAAACGTTGCCAGTTCGGCTGCTTGTACAAATTGGTCCGCCTCGCCATGGCATACCAGGATCTTTGCTTTCAGCAAATCTCTCCGGGCGATTGAACCGATAAGATTGCCATGAAAACTAACAACGCCTTTCAGATCTTCGCCCGCTCTTGCCAGGTTCAGTACCTGCCCGCCACCAAAACAATAACCAATGGCGGCAATATTGCGTGTATCTGTTTGCGGATAGGTTTTTATTTTTTCGAGTGCTGCATCAAAACGTGTTTTTGCAATATGCGGATCTTTGTAAAAGGGATCCGATAATTTTTTGGCGCTGTCGGGCGTTTCCGCAGTTTTGCCATATCCATACAGGTCTACTGCCATGGCAATATATCCCAGTGCAGCCAGTTTACGGGCCCTGCTCCGCGTATAGTCATTCAAACCCCACCATTCGGGTATTATCAGAACAGCCGGCCTTTTTTTATCCGTGCTTCCATCGTACGCAATAAAGCTGTTCATGGTGGTGTCTCCCCCCACATAGCTAACATTTTCTTCTTTTATCTTATGCTGGCTGGTATCTGCATTACTTGTTTTTTCTTCACTGGCAACCGGTTGGTTATTACAGGCCGTTAACAAAAAAATAGATGCAAGTATAGCCGCGGCGTATGAAATCATTGACTGCTTCATGGTAATTTTTTTTACGAACATGTTGTAATAGCAAGCGTTAACATTCCGCTTGTGCAGGCTTTGAAACTACAAAGGCCGTGCCTGATCAATGGTTATACGGCGCAATAATCATTGCTTAATACCGGCAGCTGGCATTATTGGGTTTTACAAAATAAGATTTGTAATTGGTTGCTTTAGGGTCCATACATCCTTCCAGGTTCAGCAGTTCCACTTTCCTGAATTCCACGGGGTGACTTTCTGCCTGCAAAGCAATATAGCCAGTGGCAAGGGGCGTGTTGTCTTTTTGTATCCAGTTCAGCGAGTCTGCAGCAAAACCGCCGCTGGTCCATGTCATTCCCTCGTTCACAAAACCGCCGCCCACCCGGGTCTTTTCATAGGTAAGAACGGTATCGCCATTGATAAGATGGTGAATAACGGAATCGCCGTATACCACGGCCTCTGCGGTAACCCATTCATTGAGATAAGAATTTTTTGATTTGGAATCCACACAATGCGCGGCTGATAGCTGACCGTTTATATGCACGGTTGTTCCCGGCGTACAGAGGTTGCCGTTGGTTCGTTTTTGTTTATCATCGCTGGCAAGCAATTGCATTTCCAGCGATACCGGGAACCACTGGTTTTTAGTAACGGAAGCGGCCGGTTGAGAATGCAGCATCACCCCGCTGTTGAGGTAAGCATACGAAGGGCCGCCTTCCAGTTGCTGACCGGTAAAACGGTATTCTACCCGAACGATATAATAAGAAAATGGATCCTTGTAATACAGGTGGCCAAAGGCGTTGTCAAATTTTTTAAATCCGCTGTAATCAACTTTTAAGATACCATTCTCTACACGGAAATTGTTGTTCAGGTTCTCGTTGAGTTCGTGACCGGTAATTTTTATATCCCAGCCACTGAGGTCTTTTCCATTGAACAATTGTTTCCACTCCCTTTCTGAAGCGGTTTTTGAGGCAGGTTCTTTACAAGCTGAAAACCAAAAAAGAAATACGCACCAGGTTAAAAAATTTGCAGGCATACAGGTTGAATTAAATTAAACAATGCTGAATGCTAAATATACGCATCAAAAGGGCAAAGAGAAGCAATAAGAGGCTAAGGAGAAAAAAGAGAAAAAGAGGCTAAGGAGAAAATTGGCGTAGCCTTTTTGACTTTTGACTTTTACCATGCAGAGCAAACAGAGGGCCGGTCCATGAAGGTTCGGCAACGCCGCGAACATCCTGCAATCCTATCAATCCTATAAATCTTAGTACAGACAATGATCGGGCTAAGAGAACAATGATAAAATGAGGCTAAAGAGAAATTGCGCGAAGCTTTTTTGACTTTTGACTTTTTAATTTTGACATGGTAACTAATTCAATGTGGCACTGGCCGCGGGATTGGCTTGCGTGTCGTTTTGAATAATCAGGTGTTTGAATGCAGCAATATTGATGCCGGGCGGCAACGTATAATACATGTTTCCGGAAAAATTTTTTGCGCTGAATAATTTTATGGAAGCGTTGGTGACCTCACCGGTGAGTGAGATATAAACATTCATATCAAACGCAGTTTTGTAATCCATTTTTTCCAAAGCCAGCACATATACGCCGTCTTTGCGCAAATAAATAGTGGCGGTACTGCCCTGGTCGCCTTCCTCCGAAAAAATAATCTTACCCGAACTGGCAACGGCGGCATTTTCTATGCTGTTGGTCAATGGCGGCTGTATGGCATTGGGCGCACTTTCTTTTTTGCAGGAGAACGAAGCCATTGAAAGCAATAATAACAGGATTGCATTTTTCATGATAAACAGTTTTGCAGTGTAATAGAAAAGTTTAATAGAAACAGGCGGTTAACTGCAGCAGGAAGATTCAACACACCCTTAAAGTTACGTAAAAATTACCGATGAATGAGCCTGACTCTTTTTTACCTACGGTTTCAGTAAAAAAATAGAAAATCACGGCTATGCAATTGCATTGCATTTTGTGTACTACAACTTTGTAAAACAGCACAAAACATTGCGCACAACCCCGGCTATGGCGGCATGCTTACGTAAAGGTTTTATGACCATAGAAGATATAGTAAAGCTGGTGCCTGAACCAAAACAAGGTAAAAGAGGCTCTTACAAAAAGAAATTAACCGCTGAATAACAGCGGTTTTTTAATTTTGTGTCTACAACTATAAAAATGAATAGATACAAGAACGACAATGCCTATCATAAGACTTTTGAATACAATTTTGATCACAAACGTTCAACAACCGTTGAATTTGATATTGTTGAAGATCAAAGCGGCAGGGTCGCCAAAAATATTACGCTAATTTCTAATTGGAGAATCAATTACCCTAAAAATGTCGAAATCCGCTTGAGTGACAACAGAGACGAATACGGTTTTTATGGCGAAGGAATAGGTTTTTTCACAAATGGTGACATACAACAAATAATAAGGAAAATTATTAGAATAACCCAGGAAGATTCAACATCCTAATAATTTCAAACTGATACACTACCCTTTTTTCCGGTTTCGCACGTCGCTTCAAGTTGTTGGTGATAACACCAACAACGGCGGCGAGGGAGTTCCGGTATATCACATTTGCTCTGAGTTGTTGATGATAATACCGACAGCGGTGGCACAGTCATGCAGCGCC
>Ga0307515_10001795_pt1 | contig 47860 bp, 39 predicted proteins | sample 17_EM_MG_FD_194513 | JGI IMG/M metagenome (GOLD analysis project Ga0307515, IMG submission 194513) | Populus trichocarpa ectomycorrhiza microbial communities from riparian zone in the Pacific Northwest, United States - 17_EM | ecosystem: Host-associated > Plants > Roots > Unclassified | place... | reverse complement strand
AACCCCCCCCACAACCCCCTATTTTTTTTTTTCCCCCCCCCCCCCCCCCCGTGTCTCCCAAGGTCTCCGCCTTTCCTTAAGACCACTTCCTTCCGTACCTGCAAACTGAATCCTAAGCATTGTCCCAACCTATGACTCTTAACCCAAGCCATGACAGGATCCCCCTCCTCGGTTTGAGGTCCTGTGAGATCATTTCCCAAAGGTCCTGGCTTCCCAGTGTATCGTTGATGGAATTTGCCTACTGCTTGGAACCCATCCACAAACTTTACGGGTTCCCATGTGAGGGAGTCATACCCGGTCCACCATATAAGGTATGTCAGGAAAAGCTTCAGTGCAACCGTAACAGAGATATAATCTTCCAGTTAAGATTGTGTTACCATTGCTTACAATGGATTGCGACTGCCTACCATGTGTTTTGGTGTTTAGGGAAGTGTTATGGGAATGCAATGCGAGTATTACCATATGTAATATCGAATTACAGAATGAAGTAAATTTCTCATACTGCATGCATTCTATCAACCCGCTTTTTTCAATTGTCATCTCCACCACCATCACCATCACCATCACCACCATCACCATCACCATCACCATCACCACCATCACCATCATCACCATCACCATCATCACCATCACCATCATCTCCATCATCACCATCACCATCATCACCACCATCGCCATTACCACCATCGGGTATTTTACTCTTTGTTTATTCATCCCTGAGCTGTATGTAACACCCCTGCCAACACACAGCAAAGCCAGATCCACTGCCAGATGCGAAGCCAGATTGATTATGGCAACTGAAGTCTAATCTGCTTTTACCAACTTCATTTTGGCAAATGCAGATCCACCGTTTCCAGCGTAGCCATAGCCACTGCTACCAGCTTGCTCCCAGCGAAGCCAGAACCACTGCTACCAGCAAAGCCAGGTTCACCCCTACCAGCAAAGCCACATCCACCGCTACCAGCTTGCTCGCAGCGAAGCCAGGACTACTGCTACCAGTGAAGCCAGGTTCACCCCTAACAGCGAAGCCAGATTTACCGCTAGCAGCTTGCTTCCAGGGAAGCCGGTTTCACCCCCTGCAGCGAAGCCAGACCCACCGCTACTGGCCTGATCCCTGCGAAGCCAGATTCTCTGAGAGGTGAGAGTGAGCATTCCACCACTACCAGCGTGCTCCCAGCGAAGCCGGATTGTCAGAGAGGTGACAGAGAATATTCCACTGCTACCAGCTTGCTTGCAGCGAAGCCAGTTTCACCCCTACTGGCGAAGCCTGATCCACCACTACCAGCCTGCTCCCAGTGAAGCCAGATTGTCACAGAGGTGAGATTGAACATACCACTGCTACCAGCTTCCTCCCAGCAAAGACAGTTTGACAGAGAGGTGAGAGTGAGCATTCCGCCACTACCAGCTTGCTCCCAGCGAATCCACAGTGTCAGCGAGGTGAGAGTGAGCAAGTCAGAGCAGTGAGACTAAGCATGTCAGAGCATCAAAAGTCAGTAAGCAAAGCAAAATCCACCCCTACCAGTGAGCTTCCAGCGAGTCCCGATCCACTGCTACCAGGGAAGCCAGATCCACCACTACTGGCAAAGCCAGATTCACCCCTACCAGCAAAGCCTAATCCACTGCTACCAGCTTGCTCCCAGCGAAGTATGTTTCACCCCGACCAGCAGAGCCAGATCCACCACTACCGGTGAAGCCAATATCACCCCTACAAATGAAGCTGGATCCGCTGCTACCAGCTTGCCCTTAGTGAAGCCAGTTTCACCTCTACCAGTGAAGCTGGATCCAATGCTACCAGCTTGCTCCCAGCGAAGCCAATTGTCAGAGCGGTAAGAGTGAGCATTTCAGAGCAGTGAAACTAAGCATGTCAGAGCTTTAAAAGTGAGTATGTCAGAGTTGTTGGAGTGAGCATGTCAGAGTTGTAGGAGCAAGCTTGTTGGAGTCATGACGGTCAGAGTGTGGGATTGTACTTGTCAGAGTTGTCCAACCGAGTATGTCAGAGTTAAAAGAGTCCATGTACAGATGTGAAAGGAGATGTCAGTAGCAAATGAATGAGTAACTGTGATGAATATGTGGGGTAACAGGATGTGAGGAAGCAAACAAATTGTGTGGATCTATGCAAGCTCGGCAAGAGTGAATGCAACCAAGAGCTGGGAAAGATAGTCTGGGTATTTCATAAACTGAGATGATGTCTATATACTAGTCGGATCAGAAAGTAATCGGTCAGGTGTTTTACCCTAACCCATACTGGGTGCTTAGATTTGATGTGGTTTCCATGTCCATCAGTCGCCCTATGTGTCACTATTTTGATTTCTGGCTCTTCTGCTTTCATTTGACCCTATGCTTGTCTTGTTGTAAATAGAATTCAAGTTGATACAGTTCCTTTTGACATGGTCAAACTGGCTGCTACAGCACTAAGCATAAGCTGCGCTAGGCTTGGGGGTACACATGCAATCAATTACTTTCTGATCTGATGAGTATTTCCCATTGCTCAGTCCATCTCCATTATCCCTGTATTTCCAAATGCCCCCCCCTGTCGCTTAGTTTGTCTCTGTTATCCCTGTATCTCTGTAAACCCCCCACCGGCTTCCCCTTGGTAAACTGAACAGTAGTCATGGAGGTGTGAAGCGGATTTTCTTGCCACCATGGCCTCCAACGGCATCTCTCGGTTCTATCAATCATGGTCTCCAGGTACACCACCCATTACGCTCAAATACCCTCTCTAGCTAGATTGTGCGTATATATAGATATTGAAAGAGTTGGATAGATAATACATTCTTTATTATGATGTGGTGAATCTTGTTACTGTAACAAAGACGAATATCATAAACAAAATGCCATGTGGCCATGGAACTGTAAGAACCACTGCTGTGGGATGACAACATCAAGTGTAACGTTTCCCACCGAGGTGCGCAGAGGTCTCATCTGCTCTTGTTGTCTCCCGCTGACTTTTGTCGAGGTCTTAGCTGCTCCAAAATTTGAGTATCCTATAAGTCATATTTCAGAGCATCCTGAATGCACCTTCATAACTGCAGGTGCCTTCAGAAGGATCAGAGAATGCTCTTGCAGAGTCTGAGAGCACTTTGCTTAGCTCCAGGGGGGCTTGGGAGCATCTGGAAGTACTTAAAAGTACTGGTGAGGTCAACTGGAGTGCCTGGAAGGTGTGTGTGTGGCTTCCAGACTGATTTACATTTTGTCCATGTTGCTACATGCAAATGTTCACAGGCCAACCAGATTAGCATTTTGTTGAGAGGGTAAATACTACAATATGGACTTCAATTAGCTTCGGACGGAAAGAAGAGTTTAGAGTTGGGGAAAAATAGTTTGTAGGGGTTTTAAGCAAGGTCAATAAAACTACCTATAGAGTAGCACAATGTAAAATGATCTAGAAGCTACTTGGAAATCTTCCAGAAACACAGGTCAATCTTACTGGTACTTCTAAGTAATTCCACATATTTTCAGACCCTCTAAATGATAAGAAAAGTGCTTAAAGATACTGCATGAGTATTTTCGTATGTTTCTGAAAGTACCTGCAGCTATCAGTGTGCAATTAAAATGGTATGAAATGTAACTAACAGAATACTCGAATTTTGCAGTACCTGAAACCACTGCACAGGTCTATGGAGTATCGTATAAGTAGCTGAGACTTCTTTGAATAGCATTGGCAATGCTTACATTTGCCGCTGTATTCTCACAGCAGTGGTTCTTGTGATTCGAGGTCCTATAAACACATATTATTTGACTAGCTAAATCTATCTTCATTACATATTTGAATTCTACAATTACACCAAGATTTGCAAATCATAATATAGCATTTATTGGGTATCTAAGTTTCTCTATGTCTGTACATACAGTCAATCTATCCGCAGATGGTAATTGAGATCAATTGGAGAGGCAGCTGGAGATGGCAATTGAGTGAACTTGGAGATGCATTTGAAGAGAGAAATTGTGCGAACTTAGAGGCCATAAAGAACTAAACCCAGAGATACTTTTACATACAATAATTGAGCAAGTATAGAAATATACTTAGAGAATCATAAATCAACCAAATTTGAAGATACACTTGAAGGTAGTGATTATGCAAACCTGGAGAAATTGATTTAGTGAATACTAAAATATACCTCAAGACTGTGATTGTGTAAGTTGGGATATGCATGTGAAGATCTTGATAGAGTCAGTTTAGAGATGTACTTGAAAGCCATGATTGAGCAAGATTAGTGATGTATTTGGAGGCAGTAATCATGTAAACTTAAAGTTGCAAATGGAGGCAGCAATGGAGCAATGTTCAAAGAATATTTGAATGTGGTCAATGGAGAAAGTGGATCGAAAGAGAGAGCAGTTGGAAGCTGTAACTGTATTCATTGTGAAACTCACAATTGTGGGAATGTTGAGAGCAAAGTAGAGTCTAACAATGTATACTGATAGATGAGACATTACAGCCAAGAGACTGGCTGGGAGTGGGAGACATTTGATTTTGAGTTGATAGGGTACACAGTGTGATCTTATGATTATGGCATGGGAGGTAGAGAATGATGACATAACTTTGTATTTTCCAGTGATGGTAGAGTTGTGAGTGGAAAAGAGGGAGATAGAAGATTGAGCTGAGTGGATATTGGAAAGCTACAATGTGAAACTGTGGCTTGAGAAAATTTGAAGTGAGTTGATTAACCATATCTGATAAGGCTGGTAAATTACTTGATCTGGCTGCTAAGAATACCAATATGAGGTATTTTGAATTCAAATAGGCAGATGGTATCCCTGATATCCCACATGTACTTATATTCTCTGCTATCATTCCCATCTTTATCTCACATTTATCTTATTCTCATATACAATTCTATCATTACCAGACAGGACAAAGTTAAATTACTCTGCTCTATCTCTCCATGCTATGATCATGAGTTAACAATAAGTATAGCATCCACCCCAGAGTAGGACTGTCTCCCAGCTAGTCTCCCTTTATTTTCGTGATTACAAGTTAACCCCTATGTGTGGCCTACATCTTCCAAGCATCTCTACTGATTGACCACCATTGGCTACCTCTTCATTGGATCTTTGGTAAAGTTATCTTTTCTCTCATTTCCATCATTGCAAGTTAACCATTCAATACAGTCCCTGTTCCCATTAAGTCTCCATTTTTATCAACCACATTCAGATTAACCATCACTGGATTGATTACCTGCATATTGACCAACTTCTGATATACCACCTCCAAATTGACCACCTCTAAGAACACCTCCAATTTTGCACAGTTACATTATCCAAGAAAATCTCCTAATGTAATCAATTAGAGATTCCAAGGGTATTTCCATACATGTATGATCAGTAAGTTCGTGTTAGTATAAGTCATAGAATTGAAGTAGTTTGCTAAACTCAGTTGATCCGCACCAAGTGTATTTCTTAACTCAGTCAATTATTGATTCCAAGTGTATTTCTAAGTTTACTCAATTATGGTATCCAAGCGCATCTCTACATTCACTTGTTTGTTATCTCTAGGCATACCACTTATCATGCTCAAGTGTTACCTGTAGCCAGTCTAGAAGACTGTGGATAGATCACTAGAGACAGAAATCTGTATATACATTGAGATGAATAAAAATACATCCGAATACAAAGGGAATATGTACTTAAATAGTGTTTAATGATCATTACTAACTAGGATGTCTTGATGCACTGGCAGTATTTCCAAAGAATATGCAGTTTTTCCCAGTCTGCTCTACAGCCATACAAACTGCTTCCAAGTGTGTGGCCTGTATTTCCAATTGCTTCAAAGCTTGTATTTAGCATTATCATGTACTTCCCAGAGTGTCTCCAGACTCTCTATGTCCTTGCAGAGTTGTCACCAACAGTTGCAGGTGCATCTGAATGCTACTGTCTTGCTCTAGTCAACTCTGAGATTTAACTATTCTGGAATTCTGGTCTAATAACATCCATTCACTTCCAGAGGCTTCCAATGACGACAATATATTCTGCTAATGTAAAATGGTAAGAAGAGTACTTGGTGTAACTGGAGAATATGTTTCATGTCATCGCCGATCACATTCGGAAAAATAGCTGGAGCGGGGAGGGGGGTGTATAACGAAATGCAGAGATAATGGCAGCAAACTGAGTAGTAGTAAGTAAATACATTTGTGAAACAGTGGGGTATGTAGGGAGTATCCATTTCAATGCACAATGAAATACACATTGTACTGTACCAACTCTTAGTCCCAGGCACTGGAGTCAAGGGTTGGAGATCCTCAAAAATTGTGTGGTTACTCATAGCTCAGTATCAGATCAAATCTTCTCAATATCTTCCTATGGTGCTTAGGTACAATCCTATCTTCTCTTATGGATTCACTTGGAATAACCCAAACACTGCAGTAGAGTTTTGATAATAGGCTCTCTATATGATAGGTCAATCTATTAACTACAAATAGAGTCTAAATGTAGATTCTGATTGAAAAGCTGAGTATGGAACAGTGGGAAATACCCCCACAAGGTATTATGTGAAAATATGAAGAGAATTAAATAATGAAAAATACCTACCTACAAGAGAATTGGACATTGAAGAGAACGATGTCTTTCGAAGGTTCAGAATGAACAATGTTCGATTGCAATACAGTATACGCTAGGACCAGGTACATCAACATCAGGAAGAAGAAGGATTTTGACCTTATATATGATCGAAAACCAAGAAAATGTCACCAACTACACATATGTGATGAACTTTGAGACAAAGGGCTTGAACTATCCAAATGTAATGAATACTCAGAAAAATGCCCCAATAATACAAACTGGAAAAAGTCCAAGAAAAAGTGTACTGGCCTTACAAACTGAATAAATATTGGGAAAAGGTACCAACCAACCAATGGGGTACCAGATATTAACCTTGCAGATGGAATGAAGTTGGAGAACAGGCACTCACCTTACACCATGATAAGAAATTACAAGTAAATAAGGCTGTTATCACCAATGTAAGGAAGATACAAATTTAAAGTAATACATGAAAACTGAATTGATGATATGGATAGGATAATAAAGAATCTTCATGAGGATACTACCAGCGGTGGTGGCATGGTTCTGGAGAATCTAATATGTGTGATACAGTGCATGGTAGGAAATAATAGGAGGGCACTTGATCATTCAACCCACCAGCTGAGACCCCATCTGATCCCTAACTACTGCAGCTGTACTGATCAGAATATTAACTGACCACACCTCTTCTGCTCCAAGTACTGTAGGTTTCACAAGCCATGGTGGATCCTCTAGCAATACTCGTTCCTCTGGTAGTGGGCTCTCCTGCAATATTAGATATTGTACTGACATTTCACCCAACTATGTGCAAGATCAAACTGCTTAACTGTATTCTTGGCCCTTACTTTTCCAAAGGCAAAGAGCCAATTACTGCACCCAGAAGTACTCGGCATCCCAGTCTTTGGAGGAGCAAATGTTATCATGTTATCAAATTATATGTATACCTCTCATATCAAGTTGGAACTGAAATGGTAGCCAATCACAGTTTCACATCTTCATGCACAATAATTGTAAAACTGTTTAGAAGAAATGCCAGATGTCGAAAAGGTATATAATGATTATTGTTGAGACCATATCAAGGTACTAGGTCATCCTGTTGAGAAGGAGCAAGTACAGAAGCAAGGAAAAAGCAATGCAGGGGAAAAGAAGAATACCAATTTACTGGAGGAGAGAGAGACATGTTTGGACAAATAACTGAGAGGAAAAAGATCAGCAGTTGTTAGTGTGCAGATGAAATAAACCTTCATGGATGAGATAGGGAAGCGGATGTACAAGGTAAGCAGGGGTGAAAATAAGCAGGCACATATTGAAGAGGAGGTTCCAGAAGTTTGCAAAAGTACTTGGAACCAAAAACCACACAATCAGGAACAAAGCAGTTTTCAGCTTGCAATGACCAAATACAGACCCCAAAGACAACTAACCTCTAAAGACTTTACATACTTAGAAAGTACAATCAATGAAAACACAGACTCTGTATACTGCTACCTATGAAGCCATTGGAAGTAGCCTACACGATTGAATTGTACTGGCCCTTCATCCGCGACTGAATTAGCATATTGGCATTTTGAGTACTATACATTACCAACATTGTCTCTGTCTTCAATGTGAAGTGAGTTTCTGTGATGACCCAGACTACAGCAAAGAAAATCAGAATTATCCACATTTCTGTCTACTCTAGCTTTAAATATTCCATCATATACACATGATCCAATATGTCAGACTCTCTGCAACCTTTCCTAGAAAAGAATGCAGATAGAATGTATTGAATGATGAGTGATTTGAGATCTGTGTAATAAGTGAAGAGGTTACCAGAGAGTTCAATATTGAGTGCAAACGTGCTGACTAGGAGATAGTTGCAGCTGATGGTAATGAGTCTGACTTGATGAAGATTGCAGAAACCACACCAGTCAATGTCCATGGAAAGGACATCTCTATATCAATCTTGAAATCCAAAATGTGGATCTGAACAGGTTATGTTGGCTCCCTCTGGAATACAAATTGATCATAGTGTGAGCAGACTCTGGTCAATAGCAGTTGCACAATCACTATCTCCTGTATAGATTGGTTAGAGCAGGTAATTTACAGAATAGATAACAGGGAGAGATACAGTTTGGCAGTACAAAGGGAGATGGTTGGGGTTGTCAGAGAGGAAAGAGTGGGAAGTGACAGATTCAAATGGAAAACAATAAACAGAGTAGAGGTCAATTGATAGGAAAGAGGAGTTTGCAGGGAATGTACTGGATTCATACAGAGGAATGGAGAAGGAAACATGTACAAAGGAAGGGCAAATATCAGTGCAAGAAGAGGGGCTATAGAAGATACTGAGAATGTTGATAGAAAAAGTTGTAAACTGGAAAGACAAGTAGACTGAGGAGAAAGAATTGGTAACAGAGTAATGGGATAGGAGGATGATACTGGAGGAGTAGTTAATAATAGAGTTGACACTGGTGATGAAAAATATGGTAACTGAAAGTGAATCTACAAGATTTGTGTACATCAGCAAAATGTAATATGATCTGAAAGCTACATAGTAATGTCCCAGCTAATTTAGTCAATATCAGTGGTACTTCTAAGTAAGTACAAATACTTCCAGGCTCTGCTGGAGCTCAGTGATATGGTTTCAGTTGCTGCAAGCGCAATCTCACAGGCTTTTGAAAGCACCTGCAGCTAGAAAGGTGCATTTAAGATACTATGACATTTGACATATAGCATAGTCAAATTTGGAAGGGACAGACACACCTGGGCAGATCAGTAGAAGCCCTTGAGAGTATTTAATAACTCTGCACAGATCTGTGGGAGACTTTAAACTTAGTGTGGTATTCTCACAGCAGTCGTTTTTGGGTTTCTATAACCCAATGCCATTTTGTGTATTATATTCATCTTTGTTATACATTTGTGTTTACAATCACAAGAAGTTTCTCTACTTTATAATATGGTATCCACTATCAATCTAGGTCTGTTTATGTAGGTACATAAGGCCAGTCTGGCTGCAGACAGTACTTGCAGGCTAATGAAGGCACACCTGGAGATGCTGATTGTACAATCTGAGTAGTGTACTTGGAGGCTGTAATTAAGTGAGTTTGAAGATGCATTTGGAGGCCGTAATTGGGTTAACTCAAAGATACACCTGGATGGTAGTTATCCGGTGAATATAGAGATGCAACTTGGCGGCAATAAACAAGTGTCGTTGGGGATACACTTGGAGGCCAAAATTGATTAAGCTCGGTGATATACTTGGAGGCCATGCTGAAGTGACTTTCAAGAGGCACTTAGATACCATGATTGAGTGAACTTCACGGCTGTAATGATGTCAATTTAGAAATTCACTTGGATGGGGTATTTAAGCCAATTTGAAGACATACTTGGAGGTTATAATCATGTGAACTTGGAAGTAGAGATTGAGTGAACTTAGACATTTGGATATGCCAATGGGGGCCATGATAATGCAAACTTGGAGGCCACAATCAAGTGATTCTGGAGATACCCAGAAGGGATGCAATTAAGTAAGTGCTGAGGTACACCGGGAGGGCATGACCAAACCAGTTTGACTTTACACTTTGAGGCTATGATTATGTGAATCTAGAGGCTGTGATTGTGTGAATTTACAGATGTGCATGAAGGTAGTGATTGAATAAAATCAGAGATAACCTTTGAGATGGTCAATCAGGAGGTGGTTGATCAGGAGGGAGGTACAATAGGAGATGATACTCTACTCATTAGTTGATGTCATACCAAGACTTTGTAGGCTATGATATTACGTAGTATAGAGGTTAGGTTGGCAACTAGTATATAGGCTGTATATTATCTTGGACTTAGACTCAAATACATTCTTTCAACAGGATTGTCACAACAGCTTATGAATCTGGTTGATTCCACAGTCATATCACCACTTTTGAAACTCACCAGTGGAAATGACAGATATATTGTAAATCTACTTACACATGAGACCACAAGATCCTGGATATATTGCAAACACATTTGAGATCAGAATACTCTACTCACTCAAGACAATGCTTCAACAATGCAAATGTTACTGCACCTCAATGAGATCTTATAGCAAACTGCTTAGTGGGCTGTAATGGCCACCATGTTGAGTTGTAAAGGTATTTGAGATGATGGCAACGGAATAATATGTTGACAGATTATGTAGATAGTGACTATGGAGAGCAGTTTGGCAGGCATACATGACAAGTTTGCATCAATATTTGATCAACACCCTTTCAGAAGTTGTGGACTGCTTCATCAGTAATAGCCACTTATGGAGTTACATTTCATCAGGATGTGTTTGTTGCAATCTCATACCACATTATCAGGTGGCAAGCTATGGACCGATTAATACAGAATTCAGTATTTGGATAGTCTATGAGACCTGGTCAGGTTATGGACAGCTGAAACTTCGAAGATATCAGTAGACACACATGAAACTCCTGTGCATAGTTGTAGTTGGTCCATCAGGGAAACCCTGTTGGTTCATTCTTAATGACAACAAGCTCGAGAGACTGCTGGAGGCAATTGGCGCTATGATTGCAGGAAGTCTGTGCACTCCTCAAATATGAGGATCAGGAAGCATTATTAGAAGCTGTACAGTACACCTTTAATCCTAAATATTCAAAGATAACCATGATATTCCTCCACCTGCAAGGCAGCTAACAGAGATGTACAATGTCCTGAATTCAGTTCCAAATGGCTAGCCGAGATGGAAGAGTAACCTCCAGAATAGAGTTTCCAATTTGGATACTGACATAGGTACACCTGTGCATACATATGTACCTATATAACACTTTATAATAATTTAAAAGCACTTGCAGTTCAAAAAACAAGCAATGATCAACACTTCCACTTTGTTGAGTGGAAGTCAACAATGCCACATATTAGCATCTGCAGTTTTGTCACTGACACTGACTGTGACACCTACATTAACACTGACAGCAAAACCCAGAATTGGAACAAAGAGACGGTAAACAGCAATCAATGATGCGCCAGCTGGTTGGACCTGTACTTATTATACGGTTAATATGTATTCCTTTGATGTGTTACAGTCAATGGCAATGGCAATAGAACCCATTTGGATTCTATGTTACCTTTTGAGGAGTATTTGACTGGAATAAAAGAGAACAAATGCCAAGTGTTCAATCCCAATCTCGTATGAGCCAGTGGTAGGCTCCTGCAATAAATGAATAATTTGGATAAGTTCAAGGTATAGCACTTTGTAGGAGTTCCACATATGCTATTTCTGAGAAGCATCAGAATGGTTATAGCTTGGTAAGAACATGCAGAAAGACACAGTTAGCTTTAGAGTATGGTATATTGTGGCACTTTGTGTCTATCTTTTTTCTGACTGATATTTCAATTGCGTAGTGTTTGACAGATGTAATAATGCACTGGATTTGTGTTACAGCAAGTCTTTGTGAATTATGTTATCAGATGCCATTGGGATAAGGTTGGCAGAAAGTTTATAAGCTACATGTCACATTAGACTTGGACTCCATCAATCGTCATAACAGGTTTGTTACAATGGTTTTGTTAGGGGTTCTCCCTTAATAGAGGGAATGGAACTTGCTTAATTGTCATAGAAGCCTATGTCACGGAGTTACTCCAGGTCTAGTCACACGGTATACATAACGCCAGCTCTAGACAATTCAAGTTTGTCAGTCCTGTGGTCTTTAGCGGGATTACACAGGAGCCTCGTGTCGATTTGATAGCGAGCCTCTTTGCTAGCTGATTCATTGAAAGTACAAGCAAGTTGTATTAATTTGATGATTCAATAACTTTGGCCAGTCGCAAGCCTTCAAGGCTTGTAGAGATGCCAGTTATTTCTTACCACATTCACTGAACTGAGTTAAGCAGTGGGACTGGACACGTCGACTGAAGTAATGCGAATGACGTGTCAGGCAGACAATAGCCAGTATGCAGGTAATTGGGACTCTAAGCCATTCACCTATGCGATCGGAACACCTTGGGTATTCCCTAGCCAAAGAGAACAAACTCGGCCGAAGCATGGTGTGTCTGACTGATGAAGACGTGGGCAAGTAAAAACGTCCTGAACGTTCCGACTCCCCTGGCGGGGATATTCAAATAAAGCAAACTACTATCATATTATATTACTGGTGTGGTACGTCAAAGTCAAATGTTGACGGAGCAATGGTGGGCTGCCACATAAGTCACTGATGCAGTTACGCTGAATAGCCTTAAAGGTGAGGTTGCCGCTTAATCTATAAGATTAAGCAATCTTGCATAAAGCACTCCAAATAACCATGTCAGGCGAGTAGATGTTTTGACTATCAAAACATATGAGTTGTGAGATATCTGAGTTGAAGTTACTGTTTGATTAAACCTTATTGCTGATGATGGCCCTTTGGGGAGAGTAATTCTTCAAAACCAATCATGCAAGAACATGATAACCTTTGGGAAGTGTGGTCACTATCAAAAGAGATTGGCTCACTATAAGAGTACTCTACGATATGACAGATGAAATCATAGCAATCCTTGATTGATGATGATGATGATGGCCCCACCAGGAGAGTAACTCTGCAAAACCAATCATACAATACAAGAAGGCTATAAAAGAACAACAAAGCTCCAGCTTTGAAAGGGTAGCCCCAGAAGCACAAACGATACCTACCTGCAAGAACGAATCTGAAATATTATTGCTGTTTTCAGTTCCTATTATTATTATTGCCAAGTATATTATTATTATCTATTAGGATTGTATGCAGTTCCCCAGCCCCATCATTGAGCATAAGTTCAATAACGAGTATGAGGTTATACTGTGTGCTTTATCATTGTTACTGGATTACTTCGAAAAAGAAGACTAGCTATTTGCAGCACAGTGCATTTGGTGGCTGGCAAGTATAATCCAGTTTACTGAGATATTAATCTATTATCGACATTACAAGATATTCCCTTCAGAGTATATAACAGACTGTGTGGTTACACCATTACCGCAACAAGTCTCTGATGGAACCAAGAATCCAGCATCTGATATTCCTACGTTGGATCATAACCATGATTCAGATTCGGCGGTGCAATCTTCTCGAGAGAAATCACTTCGTGAATACCGGATCGATAATCAAACGAAATTACATATAACACGCTCTGGAAGATTGTTCAAGAATGAATCGAATGATTCAAATTCGGAGTTCTCAGCTAGCTTCGGAAAGCAAAATAAGAAGCAACGTCAGCATACTAGATTGCTTCTCATAGAAGGACGATTGACTTATTGAGGGAGATTACGCTTAGATGAAATATTGCCAATAGTATCCGAACGCCAGATTCATCAAGGAGATAAAAAGACGGAATTTGTGAAGATACCTGTCAATTAAGATTGCACTATCAACGTGCAGTATTACTGCCTCGATATAAATCAATCATCGAGATTAATTATATGAATATACTTTATGAGGTTAATCAATCAATCAAATTAATTATATGAACATAATTTACGACATTGATTAATCACCGAGATTAACTATACAAGATATATGTATTGTCAGTATTGTGTAACGCCACGCCACGATTCAGTTGCGATTCATCTAATAGCATCCAATACGACTATATATATTTGTCCTCTGTGCGTATAAGATCCATATAGGTTACCTATACACTGTGGTGGGAGATACGAATAAGAGCTCAGATAAGAACTACGGCTGTGTACCTAGTACTTATTTATCGTATTAAGTGAACACTTGTGTATAAGTATTGTTACTTAGGTGGAAGCACCCCCATAACAGGTTTACATTTAATTGTGAGAATACATAGGCTAGAGTACAGTTATGTGTATGGAGAAATGTAAGATAAAAGATGAGAGAGTATCTGGGAGCAGGAGACAGTCAATTTTAGATTGATACTGTACTTGGTGTTAACTCATAATCATGTGATGGAGACAAATAGAGAGATACCATTACTTTTTATTCTCTTGTAATGGTATAGTTGTGGATGAGTATCAGGGAGATGATGGAAGATGGGGTAAATGATTATGAGCAATTGGGACTTAAGAGAATTTGGTGTGCAAGTCAATTTACCACACCCAAAATGGCAGGTATAACTGCAGATCTGGCAGGTAAGAATACCAATCGATGGTATTCTGAATCCTATCAGGTATGATGTACCCCTCATTTCCCACCATCAGCAACGACCCTAGTTTCCGTCAGAAACACCCGGGTGTTCTGGACGGCTCTGACGGCTCTGACGGAACCTCGTACCCTCTGACGGAGAATTACACGCTACCCGTTGCACACATACCTCCTTTACTGTACGGTGATGTATACGCACATCAGAACGACACCTGTGTTACACGCTTCGCAGTTATGCTGAAGCCGTTTACACAACGCCTGGCAACGTTTCTGCCTTTCTCCGGCCGCCACTTCTTTGGGAATGCTGCTGGTGCGCCTGGAAATCATAGCTACTACTTATAGTTCAACGATTTTCAAAACTTATGCATTCAGTTTGTATTCTCATCTATGTATCTTTGCTACCTATCTACACACGGTATATCTGGACTGGCAGCACGCGGTGATTGTCATCAATTCGAGGTGCACCTGAAGATGACAATCGAGTGAACGTCCACCTCCGTTACCCCTGTATCTCCGTACACCTGCCGTCGCTCATTCCCGATGTACTTGGAGGCCGTGATCGAGCGAGTTGAGAGATGCACTTGGAGGCCCTAATCGAGCAAATCTGGAGATACACTTGGAGGCCGTGATCGAGTGAGATTGGATGAGTACTTGGAGGCGGTCGATGGACGGCGCGCCGGGTGCTGAGACAGTATTTCATCAGTTAGTTCGCTCGCAACCGTGGGAATGTGACAAGGTGACTTTACCTTTGAGCTCTCATTGAGAGCTGGCTGATGGCGGTCGATCGTGTATGGAGGCACGCCAGAAGCTGAAGCTACATTCAGCGGTCAACTCGTAATCATGAGAATGAAGGGAAGACAAACAATCTTTGAGTGCTGTACTCAGTGTATGCTGTACTCGGTGTATGCTGTACTCGGTGTCAACTCATGATCATGCCATGGAGAGATAGAGAGGGATGACTTAACTTTGTGTTCTGCGATGATGGTTGAGATATGGATGAGAAAGAGAGAGATGTGGGATGAAGATGAGAACGATGCGGAGGATACGATCAGATATGAGAAATCAGGGGTACGACTTGCCTGATTTGGTCGGGAAGAGCACGTATTGGTGTTATTACATGCCCGATCGGGAATCCTACCTGCCGTATCGGGGATGGTAAATTGACTCGCACACGACATTCTCTCAAGTCCCAGTTTCTCATGATGATTTGTCCCATCTCCTCTACCATCACCGAAGAACACGAAGTTAAGTCATCCCTCTCTATCTCTCCATGCGATGATCAAGAGTCAACCTGGCTCAAGGAGCGTAGGATGAGGGTGAGAAGATATGATACTACCCGGCCGCGACGATCCACGCAATTGCGTAGATTCACGTCATCGTAGAAAGCGCAAGTGAGATCAAAAGATCGGAAGGATAGAGTGTGTATTTCGTATAGACCGACAGAGCGAGAAGAAACGGCGAAATGGCGATCAGAGGGTGATATGCAACGCGACACATGGTATTGATGCAGGGCGTGGAGTAATCGCCCACCGGGGTGTCTCTGACGGCTCTGACGGAGCACGTCCACTCTGACAGAGCCATTCTGCCCAGACAGAAATGTTTTTTGCTGATGACATCCCCTCATATTCTGCCATATAGTTCCCTTCTTCATTTGCATCTCTCACTTTCTTGTCAACAACTCGAACACTATAGGAGAACACTCAGATAAGTCATCTCTGACTCCTTTCCCAAGTCATGATCATAATTCAATGCCAACTAACAGCAACAACTCATGAATGCCAGTATGTTGCATACAGCCAGCTTGCCATCAGTCTCACCATTTTGAGAGTGAACTCCTGATGGTAGCCAGCTCCCAGCATTCCTCCCTACAGATTGAAAACCTCCAGCCTCCTAACTATACGCTTAAAGGTAATATCAACTCTTCTCCTATTCTTACAATATGGAGTTCACTAATGAATATGGAGTCAGCTTCCATTACATCTTCCTCCAGATTTGCAGCCTGCAAATAGACCACTATTTGATTAACTATCTCCAAGCTCACCTCCAACTTTGCTCAATTACTATCTCAAAGAGTCTCTCTAATAATGCCTTATCTCCACTCCAAGTGTATTACCAAATACACTTGATTACAGCCTCCAGGTGCATCTCAAAGAATACCCAATAATGGTCTCCAAAGTGCATCTCTACATTCACTTAATTATATCCTTCAAGTGTCTCTTTAAGTTCATTCACTTGTACTCTCCAAAGTATATCACTATGTCCACTTGCTCATCATGTTCAGATATAGCTGTGATTGCACTGAAGTATAACCTGTCACCAGTCACACAGACTGTATGTAGACAGACATATTGGTAGATATGCAGATAAATTAATGAGAATATCATCTCAATACACATTTCAAAATTGTTTAATGATAAACAGTAACAGTAATTCCTAGCTACACTTGCTTAATTCTTAAACAGTATATCAGTTTCCCCATTTCTACTGTACAGTAATTCGATGTACTCCCAAGCTAGAAGCCAGCATCTACTCCTACACAATTTGTGAACAGTGCTCCTGTACCCTTGTAGATTTTTTGCCAGAGGTCCCAGGTGCACCTGAAGGTCACTGCCTCAGTCCAGTGAACTTCCACATTTGTTGCCAGCTCTTTCAGAATACCCTGAAGGCCACTGCATCAGTCCAGTCAACTTTGAGATTTGACCATTCTGGGATTCTGGTCCAACAACTCCCACACACTCCCTGAGGCTTCCAGTGACAAAAGATCATTGTGCTGATGTATATTTTTTAGAATAAGATTGCTCTGGAACATAGTTATATAGAACTCCTTACTTTGCACTTTAACATACTGAAGTATACCTTGTATGAAAGTACCACTGTGGCTTGGGTGCATATCCACTGCACATATATTATTCAGAAACTGATGCCAGTTCACTTGTGGAGAAAAGATATAGTGGATACCGCACTAGAGTTGAGACAAAGAGCTATTGTTAGAGCTAGATGATTACCAGTGTCTCAGAACAAATTACTATAAATATTGCAGATGTGGAATATATTATGAATACAGGAAAAGCAAGCTCTCCTTAGCATGATGTGGAATAGAGAATACACTATGTTGTAGATATTGGTGAGATTGGAATAATAATATGCAAGATCAAGCCTCCCTTTCGCATTTGGCCGGAGCCTGAACACCAGGACAGTAATCATTATACATTTTGTATATGAAAAGAAGTAATTTTCTTGATACAAGAGATGCCTGAAGAATGCAATTGGCATGGCCAATTTAAACATACTTTGGGGCCCCTAGAGAAATGCCAACTTGCTATTTCCAAAGAACAATGGAAAGTTCCTCTTCATAATCTCCACCATCATTCTTGAATTGGTATTCCATGGACAATGCAGAAACACAGCTCAATATTGACAAGTTTTCTGAAGCGATTAATGGGCAATACATTTCTTTACAGATTGACTCCTATTCAGTATAACCAAAAAGTATCACATGAGGGTATCTGGAATCATATGGTCTCTCTGACTACTTATGTCATGTTAAGCCCAACCAGAATGGTACAGGGAAATCCTGAATATCCACCTACTATATATGGCAGCAATAATGGTTCAGAATATTGAGGTAAGGGGCAAAAAGAGATTATACAGGAATGACCCAGTTGAAGGATCACTTGGAGGTACAAGATTGATTTGGAAACTGTTCCAGAACCTCAATAACCTATTTGCCAATGTCAAGAGAGCTGGAGAACTCAATACAGAATACAATCAACTAGATTCAAGACATTGACAATCTGGTATTATTACATGTGGCTCAAGTATAGTAACTGGATTGATGGCAAGAAGATATTCATGTTGCTGTTCAGTACATAATGAAGACAAGAGATTCTTACAACAGTGAACTCATTCAAGCAGCCATTTTCCAAGTGGTAGAACTCGAAATTGGAAATTTGGCACTTGTGTACCTAACGAAGATAGAGCAATGTCACAGTGCCAAACTGGATGCTGGTTGGAAAAGACCCTACCATAGCACACAAACTCAGTCAGAGCTAGAGATTGTATTAACTGACCAAGCTCACTGTATTACAAATTATTGGCAGACTAGATGTTAGTCAATTTAAGAAGTTTCTTTCTTACCATAAACATATTCATCACACCAATATCAGAATCTCAGATCTCAGATAAGAGGAAGAATCAGAGAAACGTCATCATTTGATGCTGAATTTTTGAGCACAGTCGAAACATGTTGAAGGTAGATGAACATATTCAGTTAAGAAGAAAGACCAGAAGAAACAATTGCAGATATGGGTGGAGGATATAATGGAATGCAGAGAGTTGGTGGGTAAATAGAACACCAAACATCCAGTGTCTATTGGCCATTCATCCACACAATAATAGAGATAATAAGGGAGGAAGATATTTGTTAAAGAGAGAAGATCCATAGCATAGATGGAAATAAAAAAGATACAGAATAACAAGGAAGAGTTAAAAGTTAACGATATCAAAGTCATACAATTAAACCAAAATTAAAGATTGAGAGACCCAATGATAAAAGTTAAAACTTGATGATTTCAAACCTACATAATTGAGTGGATATATGACATGGAGGCAGAAGAAATATTTCTATTGGCTGAGTTATATCCACATTATATCAAAAATTAGTCTTAATCTCCCCTAGCCATATATTATCCTTAAGATAAGAATGGAAATAGCTACAGCTGGAATGGATAGAAAATTCACCACCAAGAACAGGAATAACAAGCAATATCACCCAACTGCTCAGTTCAAGCTGAGATTGGGAAAGGAAAGAAGTGAGGATGTAGCATTGATATAGAAGAAGAGTACAGTAGGGAAACTGGAAACTACATAGGGACTGGATGAGAAGACAATTAGCATATAATATCCCTCCAGGTGTATAAGAAGCATTCCCTTTCAACATTTCTAAAGAAGATAGGTATCATACTGTACTATCAAACTTCCTTCATATACTGGCAATCTGCCCAATATTGCCATCTTAATGAAAACCAATAACCAATAGCTAGAAAGATAATATGTACTTCAATCAGCTATATTATAGATGTAGTTACCAATATCATAAGTTTTGAAGCTTCATTTGCTACTGCTACAACAGCTATAAACCTTCATTCTGCTATAGATATCATTGCCGTAGCTACCATTACTCCAACCACCACTACTGCAGCCACAGTCACCACTGCAGCCACCACTACTACAGCCACTACCATCACAGGTACCACCTGTATGGTCTCCACTACCACAGCCACCACTACTGCCATTACTACATATACCTTCTCTGTAGATATCTCTACTATCTGTCGGAATTCTGCTCCAGTATAACTTTCACCAGAACCATTAGCACAGCTCAGCAGGGACCCTTATCTACATAGACCTGTTGGAGTGTAACTAGGTGTCATACAGATTCCTGCAAATGAGTTCACCTTCAAAGTTCAAGCTGAATTCATACTTGCGATCAATGGCTTCTTTTGTAACATTTCTAATTCTGGTAAAGCTTAGGTTGCATGGCTATTGAACATCACAGAATAAAACCTATATGGAAAGCAGTGAAAATTCAAAATATAGAATGACTACCCCAAGGCCTTTGATTACTCCAGCAATGTTCGAGAAATAATCAAATGTCACCACTCCATCCTATGGAGGAAGATTCAAGCAATGAAGAAGATGGGAGACCTGTTGCAGAACTATCTGGAGTCCAGGGACATTCTAGATGATTCCAATGGAAGTGACATAAGACTTTAATTAACCACCATTGCCAATCAAATATCCAGAGAACCTGAATTCGCAATGAAATGCCTCTACCATGCATATGTTAACCACCTTATCAGGTTTCGCAGGATATTTGAGAGCTACAAAGTGTTACACTTATGGAGACATCAAGAAAGCAAAAAGTAGTTCAATATTATCTGCCCTCTGCATGATGAAGGAAACAACTACAAAGCCATCTGATATACATCATGCCAGGGGGTAATAATACAACATAGGTATCAACCTGGCATGGATGACTATGGTGACACAGATTAACTTTATACAATGTTGCCATCTGTACTGCCCTCTGATTGTGGGATACTTGCACCTCCTCTATCCCCAAAATCAAGTAAGATGCTACCACTACCAATCTTACCTATCCAGAGCATAGAGATGGTATAGAATGGAAGTAATGTTAGTAAGCTGTTGATCAAGCTAGCAGGGTATAATTCTGATGGCAGTGCCATTGTTAAAGATCCCTAATGATACCACTATTGTCAAGATCACCTGTCAAGATCACCACTACTTAACAGATATCACACCCACATATGTTAAAGAAGCTGCTATTACCATTATGGCTTTCACACTATCTTCTGCTAAAAAACAGGCTGGTAGAATCCTAGAGAACTCTATTAATTCCTTAGACACCAAATGGTTACAATCTGCATTGTATCAAAAGATCAACCAGCCTGGCACTTCTGGCAGTGAAAGTACCAGTTTTGATAACAATACCAAGGGTGCAGAAAAATACATGAGCCAAATTTTAAATTGGCTCAACCTTGACCTGGACTACAAGGCAGTGCTAAAGCATGAAATGAAGATATTGGTGCTCTTCAAGAGAGTCATAGGGAAGAAAGACTTAAATAGTTCGCAATCGCTGTGAATGATAATGGTGAATCAATTATAGAGGCTTTCGTCTCGATTGCTGCTACCAGACTCTAAACACATAAGGAAATAATTTGATTTGACAATTGGTTTTACAACATCTCATACTTATTACAGGCCAATCAAAATGACAGGTGAAAATATAGAGAGAGCACAAAGCAAGTGTATGCAAGGAGTAAAAGTTATTACCAGTTTATGTTTCTACTTTTGGGTTTCATTTCTGTAATATTCCATAGTTTATATTAATCTTGTCCTGGGCAGAGTTTGGTTATAAGGGTGAATGAACAGAGAAGGTGTGCTTTGCACAAATAGCCAGGGAGGAATCGTGATAGAAAAAACTATTTCTCACCACCAATAATCATATAGACAGCGGAAGTCAGGGTGTGTATAGAGAAATAATATAACAATGGAGGTGTACAGGGTGGCAGAGAGTATATATATATGGGACACCCTAAAAAAGATAGAAAGTATCTGTCTCAATATACAATGAAATACAAAACACTATTTTTTCAACCTTTGGTCCTACACACTCATGTCAAGTTAATGTAAATCCACTTAACTTGTCTAGTTACTTATACATCACCAAAATGTATTCTTGTCACTGAGAGTCTCTGGGAGTGTTTGGGAGTTGTCAGACCAGAATTCCAGGGTGGTCAAATCCCAGAGTTGAATGGACTACTACAGTGGTCTTCAGGTCCACCAGGGAGCACTGGCAAAAAATGTGTGGGGACATAGCAGGTGTGGTGACAACCAGTGGAACACCTGGGAGTGCCAGTGAGAAGCCTGGGCATGCCAGCATCAACCTGGGAGTGCTGGTGACAAGTCTGGGAATAGCTAAAGATGCACACAACAAGCCTGCAAGCACCTTGAATTGCTGTAGAGCAGTCTGGGAAAAACATTCTCCTGGGGTACACTGCTGTTGCACCTGGAAATTGTAGCTACTACTTATTGTTCAACGGTTTTTAAAATACATGTATTCAGTTTGTACTCTCATCTATGTATCTAACTATATATGTATCTGTATAGCTATCCATTAATATATGGTAAATATGTATTGGCCACAGGTTGTCGTTGATGGCAACTTGAGGTACACCTCAAGATAACAATCAAGTGAACTCAGAGAAACACTTGGAGGCCATTATCAGGTGAGCTTAGAGATGCGATTGAATCCAATGATCGAGTGACTGCTGATGCACTCGGAGGCCAAGATCAAGCAAGTATGGTGATGACACTTGTGGCCATGATAGTGTCAACTTGGAATCCGTAATGCAGCAAGTTTGGACATGCACTTGGAGGCCATGATTATGCGAACTTGGAAGGTGTGATTGAGCAAGTCAGGAGAGGCAATTGGAGGCCATGATCTTGTGAAGTTGGAAGCCATATTTGGGAAGGTTTGGGGATGCAGTTGGAGGCCAGGATTTGCGAAGTGTGAGATGATAATTGAGCGAGTCTGGAGATACATGTGGAGGCCGTAATTCAGCATGATTAGAGTTGCACTTCAAGGCCACGATTGAGCAAGATTGGAGGCGTAGTTCGAATTGGTCGACTTGCCAGATGCAGTTGATAGTAGGTGTGCCAGGTACTGAGGCTCTAGTAATCAGTTAGTTGACTCGCAACTGTGGGAATGCGACCAGGTGACTTTCCCTGTGAGCTGCCATGGAGAGGTGGCTGGTGGCAGTCGTTCTTTAGGAAGGCATGCCAGAAGCTGAAGCTGCATTTCGGGGTCAACTTGGAATTTTGAGAATGAAGTGAAGACAGACCATCTTGGGTGGAAGCTGTACTTGGTGTAAGCTGTACTCGGTGTATGCTGCACTTGGTGTATGCTGTACTTGGTGTATGCTGTACTGGGTGTATGCTGTACTTGGTGTATAATGTACTTGGTGTATGCTGCACTTGGTGTATGCTGTACTTGGTGTATGCTGTACTTGGTGTTAACTCATAATGATGGCATGAAGAGTTAGAGAGGGATGACTTAACTTTGTGTCCTGTGATGTTAGTACAGTGTTGGATGAAAAAGAGAGATGGGTGATAATGATGGGGATGATATGGAGAATACGAGCAGATATAAGCAATCAGTGATACACCTTGTCTAATACAGTTTGGAAGATCTGATATCAATGTTCTTACCCACTAGATCTGGAGTTTTACCTCCCATATTGGGAATGGTAAATTGACTTGCACATGAAATTCTCTTTAGTCCCATCTGCTCATGATGATTTCCCCCATCTACTCTTTTTGCTCTCTTTGTTGTCCTCCACTCTACCATCACATAGGAACACTATGTTAAGTCATTGTTCTCGATTGCTACATGCCATAATCATAACTCAAAACCAAGTACCGCATACACTATGTACTGCATCATCCCAAAATCAGCAGTGTCCTGCTCCCAGCCAGTCTCTCATCACTCATCACTAATCACTTATCACTCACCTTTTGGCAAAACTTGTGTTACTCACCTCTCTACATTCCCATGATTACGAGTTGACCAATTATTAGAGTCTCAACTCCTAGCCCGCCTCCCTCTTAATCTACTACCTCCAGATCAACATCCTCGAAGTACTCCTCCAATCATGGCCTCAAAGTGCACTGCTCAGTTCATTTGATCTTTGAATCGAAGTGCATATCCAACCTTGCTTGATCATGGCCTTCAAGTGTATATCCAATCACACTTAATCACAGTCTCCAAAGTGCATCTCTAAGTTCACATGATCATGGTCTCCAGGTGCATCTCAAAGTTCTCTCAATCAAAGTCTCCAGGTGCGCCTCTGATTACGCTCTAGTACCGTTTGCAGCCAGATTGACCATATGTATCTATATCAAGAGACTTAGATTGATGATACATTGTATATTGTGATGTAGCAAATCTTGTGACTGTAACAATGATGAATATGATAGACATAACGCCTTGTAGTGATGGAACCCTATAAACCACTGCTGTCAGTATACGGCACCAAGTTTAAAGTCTTCACACACCTGCCCAAAGGTCCCAGCTACTCCAAATTTGACAATCCTAGAAGTCAATTATTGTAGCACCCTGGATGCACCTCCATAACTGCGGTTGCTTTTAGGAGCGCCTGAAAATCGTCTTGCAGAGTCTGAGATCACTTTGCTTAGATCCAGGGGGGCCTGGGAGCAATTGGAATCATTTAGGAGCACAGGTGAGGTTGACCAGACATCAGCACAATGTAATTATGTCACTGCAAGCCTCTGGGAGTGTTTGGGAGTTCTCAGACCAGAATCCCACGGTGGTCAAATTCCAGAGTTGACTGGACAGACACAGTGGCCTTTAGGCGCACCTGGGAGCGCTGGCTACCGCTCTACAAGGATGGAGATCTGGTGACAACATGGGGAGCAACTGGGAGGGCCGACAACAAGCCTGGGAGTGCTGACAACCAGCCTAGGAGCACCAACAACAAGTCTAGGAGCACCCAGGACAAGCCTAGGAGCACAGAAGACAAGCCTAGGAGTGCTGACCACAAGCCTAGGATGGCTGACAACACGCCTTGGAGGGCCAAGGTCAACCCTGGCAGCGCAGACATCATGCCTGGGAGTACTGAAGAAAAGCCTGGGAGCACTGACGACAAGCATGAGAGCACCGATGACATCACTGGGTGTGCCAATGGCAACCGTGGAAGCACCAACCACAATCCTGGGGGCACACGGGATGCACCTAGGAGCACTTCAAATCACTATAAAGCAGACTGGAAGAAACATCTTCTTTGGGAACACTGCTGGTGCACCTGGAAATGATAGCTACTACTTATCGTTCAATGATTATTAAAACTTATGTATTCAATTTGTGTTCTCATCTATGTATGTATATATCTATTTACACATGGTATATCTGGACTGGCTGCAGGCAGTGCTTGAGAGCGATTTGAGGTGTACCTGATGATGATGATCCAGTGAACGCACAGATACACTAGGAGGCCATTGTCAAGTGATCTTAGAGATGCACTTGGAGGTTAAGTTTGAGTGACTTTGGAGATGCACTTGGAGGACATCAGGAAGCAAACTTCGAGACCATCACCGAGGGAGTTTTGAGATGCACTTTGAGGCCATGATGATTCAAACGTGGAGGCCATACTTAAGTGAGTTTGGAGATTCACTTGGAGCCCTTAATAGAGTGAACTTAGAGATGCATCTCGAGGCCTTGATTGAGCGTGATAGAAGATGAATATGAATGCCATGGTTGATCAAGATTGGAGGAGTACTTGGAGGCAGTCGATGAGAGATGGGCTGGGTGCTGAGACTCAATTCATCAGTTAGTTTACTTGCAACCATGGGAATACAATGAGGAGACTTTCTTTTGAGCACTCATGGAGAGCTGGGTGGTGGCAGTCGATTGTGTAGGGAGGCACACCAGACGCTGAAGCGACATTCAGGTGGCAACTCATTCTGGTGTAAATGAAGGGACAACCAGAAATCATGGTTGGATGCTGTACTCGGTGGATGCTGTACTCGGCGTATGCTGTACTCGGTGTATGGGGTACTCAGTGCGTGCTGTACTTGGTATATGCCATACTCCTTGCAGGTTATACTAGGTGAATACTGTTCTCGGTGTCTACTGTACTGGGTGTATGCTGTACTGGGTATATGCTGTACTGGGTGTATGCTGTACTGGGTGTATGCTGTACTGGGTGTATGCTGTACTGGGTGTATGCTGTACTGGGTGTATGCTGTACAGGGTGTATGCTGTACTGGGTGTATGCTGTACAGGGTGTATGCTGTACTGGGTGTATGCTGTACTGGGTGTATGCTATACTTAGTATATGCTATACATGCTGTATGCTGTACTTAGTGCATGCTATACTTAGTATATCCTATACTTGCTGTATGCTGTACTTGGTGTATGCAGTATTCAGTTTATCCTGGGCTCGGTGTATGCTGTTCTCGGTGTATGCTGTATTGGTGAATGCTGTACTCGGTAAATGCTGTACTCAGTGTATACTGTACTTGGTGTATGCTGTACACTGTGTATGCTGTACATGGAGTATGCTGTACTCAGAGTATGCTGTACTTGGTATATACTGTACTTGGTATACGCAGTACTCAGTGTTAACCCATGATCATGGCATGGAGAGATAGAGAGGGATGACATAACTTTGTGTACTGCAATGATAATAAAGTTAAGTACAAGACCAAGAGATGGGGGATGAAAATGGGGACAATATGGTGGTTATGAGTGGATATGGGAAACCAGGGGTACAACATATGAGGTTGGGTTTAGAAGACCTCATATCGGTGTTTGTTCCGGCCGGCTTGGGAGTCATACCCGCTGAATTGGCAATAGTGAAAGGACCGGCACACAAAATTCCATTAAATTTTCATTTCTCAAGATAAATTTCCCATCTCCTCTCATCACTTTCTTTTTCGGCCTGACCTCTACTATCATCGAAGCACATGAAGTCAAGTCATTTCTCTGTATCACTCCATGCCTTGAGCATGAGTCAAAACCGAGTACAGCACACACTGAGTACTGCATCATCCAATGATTGTCTGTCTCCCTCTGCCAGCCAGTCTGTCATCCCGTATCGCTTGGCGGACCATGTTGTACTTAGCTCTCTCTATTTCGAAGATTACAAGTGAACCAATGAATAGAGTCTCAGCTCCCGTCTGCACCTGCTTTCTGATCTTACCGCCTCCAGTCCAACCACCTCTAACAACTCTTCTAATCTCGATTGTTCTTGGGCTCGAACTGTCTATCCCCACTCGGTCGATTACAGCTGCCAAGTGTGCATGAGCATGGCCTGGATGTGCACCTCCAAACTCACTCAATTACATCCTGCAAGTGCTTCTCCATACTCATTCAATTACGGCCTCCAAGGGCATCCCAGAGTCCACTGGTTCTTGGCCTCCAAGTGCATCTCACAATCCACTCGATCAGAGCCTCCAGGTTCGCACAGCTAATTGCCTCCAAACTCACTCTATTGTGGCGTCCAAGTGCATCTCATACATCACTTGATTGCGGCCTGCCAGTTTACACCATCAATGGCCTCCAACTCATTTGATCACGGCCTCTGGGTGCGTCTCCAAATTCGCTCAATCAGACTCTCCAAGTTCAGTTGAACATTGCCCTCCAAACTCACTCGATTATGATGTCCAAGTGACCCTCCCCACTCTATCGATCACCATCTCATAGTTCTCTCCATTAATGGGCTCCAACTCACTCGATTACGGCCTCCAAGTGCATCTTCCAACTTGCTCAATTTTGACCTCCAAGTGTATCTCTGTCTTGGCTCCATCATGCCCTCTGACTGTGTCTCCAAACTCGGTTGATCGTGGCATCCAAGTGAATCTGCAAGTTAATATGATCACTGCCCCCCAGTGTGTCGCTATGGTCTCTCGATAGCCATCTCCAGGTGCTCCTCTGATTACACTCGAGAACTGTCTGCAGCCAGATTGGCTGCATCTATATATATTGAGAGACTTACATGGATGATACATACCGTATGATGATATAGCAAATCTTGTGACTGCAACAAATATGATGATGATAGATGAAATGGCATGTAGTTATGGAACCCTAAGAACCACTGCTGTGTGAATATGACACCAAGTCTCCAGCAGAGTTGCGCCAGAGGTCTCAGCTGCTCTCGAAGTCTCCCACAGACCTGTGCAGTGGTCTCACCTGCTCCAAAACTTGACTATCCTATATGTCAAATATCATAGCATCTTGAATGCACCTTTGTAACTGCAGGTCCTTGGAGGAGAACCTGGGAATACTTCTTGCGGTGTCTGAGAGCACTTGGCTTGGCTCCAGGGGGGCCTGGGAGCATCTCGAATTATGTAGTAGCACTGGTCAGGTCGTCCAGTGTGTGTGGGAGAATTGTTTGTAGCTTCAGGACCAATGTACATTTTGCTAATGGAGTGTCTTGGAGGTCTGTGTATGGCTTGTGGACCGATTTACATCTTCCTAAGATAGCTGGATAATCTATCCAATCCTCCTGTTATGTTCCTACTCTTCTTGCACCCGAACTGCTCTGTTTTTGAAGATTCTCCAGACATGGTTTGAGAGGTGTGGTGAAGTTTTCACAATAGGTACTCTCCCTACTCGCTGTGGCATTTTACCGCACCAGTAGAATTGGGCCTGGAGACTTCACTATAGACCAAAGTTTACTGGTTAACTTCATCAGTATCTAATCAACCTGGTGAAAATTTCATGTTTCTTGACGCATACAAGATTGGGATTCAAAGAAGATTTAAGAGTCGGAGAAGAAGAATTTGTAAGGAGCTCCAAATAGGCTCAACAGAACTACACATCTAAAGGTTGAGAGATGTAACGGGTGGGGTCGGGCGTAGGTAATATGTGTATTAATAATCTAGTATCGTAATCGGGGCAAGGTGCTTTCGAAGTTCGTATCGAGAGAATGGAGACAAGACAAAGGTCAGAGCTGGTTCATAGTCGTGCTTGCTTTGCTATACAAGAGAACGAGTAAAGAGAGAAGAAAAGGAAATCCTCCAACACCAAACTACCTCTCTTTAAACACACTTCGTCTGCCACCCTCAAATCATTCCTCATGCTCCGATGTAGCATCCGAATATCCAACCATGATCTTACACACCACCACCACCACCACCACAACTCTTATCAATACAACCACGCCACATCATCTAACGTCGCAACACCTCAAACCACTTCCTTATCATAACAAATTATACCGCCACCCTCTCACAACATCCTCATGCCATTCCCACGTCCCTCAACATCTCCGCCTTTCTCTAACACTAATTCCTTCCATCCGCCCGATACTATTCCTAACCACCCTTCAATTCATCATACGTAACCGGAGCCGTGACAAGAGATCAACTTTACACAATTACCTATAAGTCGAATCAAGCCTGAATCTGCTTTCAGTTATGGCTGCAGTAAGTGTGAATCTGATTGATTTTTTTCACAAAAAACTCGGCATTGACTGTGGAAGACATAAATAAATACTACCCACAAGCTCAGCTATTTGGAAGTAATCTAAATTTCAGTTGAAGAGATAACGCAGGTGGCCTTGTACCCCAGTCCCTAATTTTGTGTGATTTTACACTAAACAAAATATGAAGTTTAATTGTAATTGAAATCTTGAAAAGAAGTGAAATAAAAGGGCATGGAGATTTCACTTTAATAAATATTCAAATTGTCTCCAGAGAGCTAAGATTTGCAGTATATTGGTTTACATCTACCTGTATTAATGCCTAGCATTTTTTAATGAATTCCACCATATAGACACTTAGTACAGCCTTAACCAGAAGCTGAACCAGATTATTGCCAGTTTAATCAGTTTATTCTTACTTATCTTATACTACAAATTTTGTCTGATTCACTTAGGGTCAAATATAAGCTGTATTTCTTTAACAATAAATATTGGTTTTTGTATAAATCTAATCAATATCTGGAGTGTCACAATTTTTATCATGTTGACATATAAATCTTATATAGAGTAATATTATCAGGTACTTTCACAACTTGATTCAGTTGTAATACTATTCCCATATTGTCAGTTGCATTGTGATCTCAGTGCAATTGAGAATCTGATTTGTGTCAATATCTCCAGGGCATTATACTCTGACCCTTAGTTTCACCTGATTTTATATTAACTGATTCGATCAATCTGATCAAAATTGTTATCATGAAAAAAGTAAGGTGAATTGGCCTGGACATATCATCTCACCAAAAATTTAAATTATCTCTAGAAAGCTGAGCTTTTGGTGGGTATTAGATTATATCTACTTCTGTTAATACCAAGTTTTTATTAAAAAATTCAACCATATTTGCACTCACTGCAACCTTAATCTGGGTGTAATCCAGGCTTAATCTGAGCTTAATCTGGATTGTAATCACCTGTTCCCATTCACTTTCCTCACCTGTACACATGTAGTTTTGTCTGAGTTGTTTAGAGCCCCATACAGACGCTTTCCCCCCCACTTTAATCTCTTCTTTCCATCCAAATCGGGTAGAAACCCATGGTGTTGAAATTTCACCCGGTTGATGAGATGCTGATCTGGTTGACCTGTAAACTTTTATGTGGAGCAAAGTCTGCAGGCTCTCTCACTACTTCCTTACCCCTGCCACACTATTCCCTTTCTATCACTTCCACTTTCATCTTAGTGCATGCTCGACAAATATACATTTGAGAGCCTGATTCGAGGCCAGGATGGATGGTGGAAGAGAATGGTGGAGAAGAGAAAGGAAGGAAAGTAACAAGTGATGGCGCATGATATATGCTTGGCGCGCGGGGTTCTTTCTCATCCGCCTAGAACTTCTTTCTCTACTAAGCAATTATATTTTCCTTTCTTTTCAACTCTTCTACTTTCACTTTGCAACCTCTCTTTGTCTCGCGTGTGCGCAGTTGCGCTGGCGGATCAGAGGGCGAAACATTTGATTCAACGAGAGCTAACGCAAACGAGAGGTAACGCAAACGGAGGCTACTGTTTCGTTGCACCCATTCCGCTACGGCCCACTTTGCGCGCTTTCCTGCCAATCCTTTCGTAGTCATCCGTTCTCGTTGTGCCTGCATCTGCGTGAGCAAACAGCAATTACCATCATTCCTCCCTGCCTCCTCCCTCCCGCTTCTGAAGTTTGACGTGACATGACGTGACGACGACGACGGATAGGTGGGGTTTGTTTGCCGGGGAGGAGAGAACAATTCATGAAGGTTTGCAAGGCCGGGTTGTGCGTGGGGGGAAAAAACAACAGTGCGGATCGTGAATCGAGATATCTTAGGACTTTCGACTCCGCATCCCCGCTTAAGATTTTGACAGGCGCCATCAAGTACGCGGGTTCGTTCGGCTAAGAGTTCCCGGTTCATAGGGCTTGATACCTGCGTCTCGACGGAGGAGGGGGCACAGTATGCTCGATAACTAATGAGGCACAGATGTTGTGTCAATGCCGCGCCGCCAAACTGTGACCCTGATGCTGATGGATAGATGGAGCTCCTCGCTATCTGGGTGAGAATGCTCATTTCCCGGCAGAAAAGCCCCCACATCATCAATAGGACGGAATTGAAAGGAAAGGATGGATATCTTACAAAACTCTAATATCCCGATCAGAACATATTCCTCAATGGCAAGGGTGGTGATCTTGGGCAGAAAAAACTTTGTTCACCTACTAGGCCTGCTACAGTATTATCTGTCCGCTGGTGGTGATAGGAAAAAAGTATCACTAAGTAGGTCGTATGACTAACTGGGAAGAATGTAGTAGCTGAAATTTGATGGGCGTATATTCCTATCTTAGAGTGAGCAAATTATTTTCCCCCCGCTCTATGGCCCAATGCCTTGAAATCTGCATCATCAGGCTATTCCCTATCTAGATTTAAGGTTTGCTCAGAAAGATTCATAATTTGACGCTTTATGAACTTAGAGGCATGTACCTGACGGTCGAGGGATGTTTTCCCCTTCCGAAATCTATGGAGGTGGGGCTTTTGAAAATGTGTTGAGCGTGGTGTTGTCTGCGGAAGCAAGCTATTATTATAGCCTTGATTATCGTGCAGTGTACAGGAAGTGAAGTGAGAATGAGGCATGGCGTATATCGTTCGGTGGGTCAACATAGACAATGCAGAGATCAGGGATTCCTGCTGAGATCGGGGCAGAAAGGGGCGAAGGGGAGTTATATATAGCGCCATTGAGGTGAGGATTGCATATCAGCGAGTGAGCGCTGGTGAACAGACAGGGTTACCAGCCGCGGTTTGCTTACTTTTTGGGATTTTCTGCAATCGCTTATGGCGGGTGCGGAGGGTGATGGATTCTGCTCCTCGCTGTGCAGGAGCGGTGCTCTGGAGTCCGGCCGTGGGGAGCGTGGTGTTTGGGCACCGTTCGATGGTAACACAAGCTTTGGCCATGGGAATGAACGTTGGTGGAGATGAACTGCCCAGCACGCAGGCAGCCTCATTCCTCAAGCTCAACTCAGCTTCCCCGGCCAGCCTAATCCCGGCCGGCAGGCAGGCAGGCAGACCGTACACACCTCCACCCCACGGCCACCATAAAAGTTTATTTTGCATGCACATCATTGCAGGGTCTAGAAGGCGGAAGGGAAGATCGGAAAAATGCGAGCAGATCGCTGCTATATTCCCGATAAGCGGTAACGAGGTCACAGCCCGCTGCACGTCAACTGCCACACATAGTACTTTTTTATAGTAGTTAGTCCGTCGACGAGTGAAGTCGCATGAACTAAAACAACAAATCACCAAATCAACAAATACAACAGAGTATTCGTTGTTTACCCCATACAAACAGATACAGAGCCTATCTTGGGAACGGAACGGAAGGTAGAGCAGCATGTGTCTACTCCGGGCAACTGCTCACTACGGCGCCGGCACACTTGGTACTAGAACTCTGTACATGTACCTTACAGGGACTCCAGTACGATAATAGTATAAAACTAAAATCTGGCTATTATCCTTAGAGAAGCACCCAAACACTATAAAGGATCATTCCCTAAGGCTTTCATAAGCCATATATAGAAGTTTTAGTTTTATAAGGTTTTTAAGTTTTATTGAATCCATATAGGGCAGGTAATTTGCAACGACGCTTGCAGCGGGAGGCTATGAAAATCTTGGGCCTATGAAGTACCTACTTAGTACACGCCTATAGCTCAATAGGTGTAGTCTCAATAGAATAGCCGCCACCCATGGTCTGTTGAAAATTACAATTCTAACCACACCGGAACGTAAGAATACGTATGAATATGGTACCCCACAGACGCCTGGAGATGTAGCCGTTTCCAAGAACGGACTGGATCTACGGAAGTTTTTGAGGGTATGACTACTCTGCCAGACAACGCATTAAGGTCGGGGATGCTCAGGGAATGTCAGACACAAGGGCATTCTGGTTGGTTGAACCTACACTATACGTCCTGAGGTTCCTCCGTATTTGCAAGACGCTGAGAATTGTTGTTATTGTCGATGACCTGTAAGTAGCAAGCTGCGCTCGTGGCGTAGTATGCATACACTTCGGAGGCATATCCGCGGATATCCCATTACTCTCGTTCGGAGAAGGAACACGCGCCATAATCTAAAAAGCACTTGCTGCTCAAAATAGGCGGCCGGGCGAGCGAGCCGAGGGATGTAACTACCGCTGTACGTACGCACAAACGTAAACTTCTACAGAAGTAATGCTTACGTAGAGAGGCCTGACAAAATCCAATTAGATAGTAGGTAGCAATACTTTACCGAAGACGTGGAGGTTAGCCAGATATCGCGTATCGGATGCACTGCCTGCAAATATGCAACTGGTTTCTGGTCCCTGAGTTATTACTATCGTCGTCCGCACCTGAGACCCGCGTCTCGTGGTCCAGAGTCGATTTATCAGTTGGTCAGGAGAAATGTTAAAACAAGGCCGAGTCAAACTCACAGCCAAGTCCGATTTTGTCTTACTCCTTGAAACGGAATGCATTATTCTGTATTGGTACAATTGGTCGTGCGGGGTTTCTCTTGAACAAATTTTTTGTTACAGGTGTATATGGGCCGGAGACATGTTACAGGTCTGATACGCCGTCACTGCTGCAGGGGCTTGATGCCTCCTTTATATATCACGAGTTGTTCTATTTCTCTCTTCTCTGTGCCATAGTCAATTCACACGGTTCTCCCCATATCGTAACAGGTTATGAGCCCAGTGGCCGCTACTCTCTATCTCCGTTTCCATTGAAACCTCGAGACTATCGTTACACAATATCTCATGATGTCATCCAACCCTAAACCTTCGTCCACTTCGTCCTCCACCTACAATCAGCTCGTGCCAAAGCTCATCGGTGCCAATTACGCAACGCGGAAGACGAAAATGGCGATGCAACTTATTCGCACAGGTCTCTGGTCAATCGTCTCAGCGCAAACTATGCCCATCACCTACAACCGTTTCCGGCAGTGCCAGCAGCAGTTGTACTTGTAGCAATACTACTAGTACTGGACCCTCTCCTGATGATAAAGCAGCCGCACAGAAGTGAGATGAAGATGTTGAAGGAGCTATTACTAAGATATTCCTCTACCTTGATGAATGTATTGAAAGCTGTGTTCTGGATATTCAAAACTCTGTTGAACTTTGAGGGATGCTATAGACCTTCTATAAAATGAAATGATTTTCAGCCAGCTTTTATCTTTGGCAAGAGCTTTTCATCTTACAGCTTGCTGACTATTAAAAATGTGATGAAGGAAATATAATAGAATTCTATCTTGATGCATTCAACATTCAAATTACATAGCTCTATCCTGGTATTGGTAATGGGCCATTTGGTGAGTTCACTTTTGGATTGTCAGTGTCTCTTTTGTTATTACACCACAACTATCCACTAAGACAAACTCTAGAGTAGAATCGATTGAGAGCTAACTACCTGGAGCTTCAATATGAAAATTCTCAGCTAGTGTTTGGCAATTCTATATTGGTGAGTATCAGGTAACAATGTTGTAATTGTACTCTAGTAGGACTGACCAGAATTAAGATATATAATAATTAATCTGCCATTTCCCACCCATAAATTCCAATCTTGTTGACAACAAGCTGAAAGCTATTCAAATTTCTCTGGAGTTGATGAGTATATCAAATATTAAAATTGCACCCAATATTAGCTTCTTGGAATATCACTCCCCTAATGTGGCAGGGAATTTGCTGAAAATGTACAGATTGCTCTATCTAGAGGACTAAAGGCCATATATGTACATTTACCATATGTGTATGCATATGTTGCATTTGACATGAGATGTATTACCCTGATTCAGATACATGTTCTCAGATTGTTACTATTGTCATTCAAGACTTCTAACAATGGTAAGACTTACATGCCATACCCCCCCTATTGCTATACTCTATGGCGCAATAAACAATTAAACAATGAAAATATGGAACTTGTAATTCAAATAGTAGTCTTCTTAAAACCCTACATGAGAATTGAGTAGCAAAAGAGTACTACTGTAGACTGAGGATGGTCATCCATATAAATAAAGAAATCTGTATTTCCACAAAAAAAGTCAGATAATTATAAATCAAACCTTCAATTGACCTCCAATTAACCTCCAACTGGCTTCCAATTACCATAAACACTTTGGTTTCATAAGTATATCTGTCACATTATTGGCTATGTGTATACTACAGTATATCAGCAACATGTAAAACTGTATGGAAGTTATAACCAAACACCAATGCAAATCCGATTAGCCACATAAATTCTTCCAGCTGTTCCCAGATCATCCCAGCAAGACTGGATGCAATGCAAACAGCTCTGAGGTGATCTGAGACGACATTCAGGTGCTCCACACTGTTTTTGAAGTTGTGGAACAGAATACAAGATTGTCCTGAACAGTGTAAAACAGTTATCACATTCCGACAAAATCAAGCCATAAGGTTGTTCAAATTTTGGAGCAACTGGGAGTAGTAGCCAGGTCCCTATGATTATTCTGCTGCACATCAAATCTGGAGTCATACTCTCTGGGAGTGATTTTTATTATATCTGTACCATATAGTACAATTCAATAAACCAACTTGCCCCTACACCTGTGCACCTTGATACAGACTGTCCAATTAATATAGAGTCAAGTAGGTATCTGAACCCATATGATTATCTACAGGCCATAAGCTATCAATACCATCTGATGCAGCAGTCTCTCACACCTAAAGTTGCTGTCCAACTATTGCTCCAACGGGTACCAGATGGATCTTATTAATCTGTTTGATAACCCAGTTAAAGGTGTCAGCACAATCAACCCCACTGACTGTCAATCATTGTACACTGTTGGAATCACCAGTGCATAGTCTTGAGTTTGAGATTGCAATATTTATTACTGAGTTTTCTTGCACAGTGTAGGAAAGGTCAACCTTGTTTATCTGGTCAGTAGATGCTACTGCAAATGAAGAATCTGATTCAGCAGAGCCAAGCTGATATATAGTACCAGAAATGAAGACATCCAGCCTTCGAATGGGATATTGAGCTTTTTCTGTTCAGTGTCCGTATATTGGACCCTGATGCTATGAGATTTTGGAATGATGGTATGATTGGCATTGGTATATTGTACCTTGTACTCAAGTCCCAGAGACTCAACAGATATAGGGCTGTGAAATGCTTGACCATTGTAGAACAGCCCATTATGAAGTGTATTGAATGTACAGTCTAGGAGTACATTCTGATCATATCCGAGCTCCAACCCACTGACTTTATATTGCAAGTTGACTTCAATTTGACCTAGGATTAACTGTCCATATTTGTGATTCCTGTTATCGACTGATACATCTCCAAGTAATGATAATTTGATCCATCTGCACACTTTGCAGACATGCATATTACTCAAATGATGTGCCTGTTGTGATATGGGGCAGAAAAATGGCTGCTGTTGAACATGTTGAAGATGTAAAAGCTGAGCCATGTGTGTATTTTGCTGTTTATCAGTACCAGACAGTAGGTTGGCAATTATTACAGAGCCAATCCAGTACCAGCCTTGAAGGGCAATGTATACTAGTGTGACCTCCATTTGGTCAAAACTGTTATACCTGTTATTATGCATAAGCATCTGTCCACTGTATTTGACTGTATTGCTAGATCGATAAGCCTCTTTCCCATTGCTAATATGTAGCAGTTAAGAAATATTAGTGGTATAATAGTCACCAGATTCCATGTGCATAGTTGACCCCCCTAAATGGCTTACAAGATGTATCTTTCTATATCTGCCATGTAATACATGCTGTTTGACAGTTTTTTTGAGCTTCTGAAGGCTCATTTGATGCCACTGAACCTCAACTTGAATCAGGTGGATGGATAATTCTTTCTTGAACCACTTCTTCTCATTTGAGGCAATCTCATAAATCTCTCTCTTTTGATAGTCTGTGATATGAACTATATCTGCCATACTCCCAGTGGTGCCTTCTGTCTCAGCACCAGATAGACAGATCTGAAATTCTAAATCCATGTTGGTAGTTATGTTTGCCATTCCACAAATCTGTTCTGCTACTAGAGTTTTCAATTGTGCAAGTGTTGCGGCAAATATGGTTCTGGGACCTGTTGCATTACACTCTTCCTTCTGCAATAGTTGTCATTCATGATATTGGAATCATTTACAAAAAAGCATGCATTTAAGCAGTGTGAACATATGGCTTTGATACTACAATTGCTCTTTTTGCATTCTTTTGATCAATATTGAACTATTTGGTTGCCACTTGTAAGGCTCAGTTCAGGCGCACATGAAATGGTTTACATTTTGTGACAGCAATTGTTTTGGCCCCATACATATGGACCTTTAGTGTAGTGCAAAATTTATGAATCTTTTGTATTCTTAGGGGATAGAATTCTGTCACCCACTGTGCATTCACTGTGGCCTGTGCAGAGTTCAACATTTTCTGTAGTCGAAAAATTACCTTTCTTCTGGTAAAATCACATTTATGTATCACCTAGTACTTTGAGAGATATATCAGAGTGATTTTGGTGGCTAACAAGTAGAGACAATTGACATAATACCCAGGCTGCTCCGATTGCCATTTCATAAGTGTAAGTTTCTGCTCCAGTGTTCCTGCCAATCTTGGTGCAGAGAGGAATTGAAGCATAGTTTACTACCAGTGTTTAGATCTGTCCTGTGAACACTTCACCTTACCTGTAGTCAAATTACAATTAATGGAATGCTATAGAAAACCGCTGGTGTCACTCATATTGGGGTAGTAGTGTGAATCAATTGTCAAATTGAATATTTACATTTCTGGCTTTCAGGGATTTCAGCAGCCAGTTCAAATAGTCCTAAACAAAACCCATGAACAGCAGATGCTATCCATCAGATTGCCAACAACAATAGATATTGAGGAGAGGGTATTACCAGAACTGGTAGCAGATTGGGTGAACACCTAGAGTATGCAGAGGATCAATATTAGTTTCCACTAGAAGCTCCGACAAACTATGCTAATTGCATGTGTCATCCAGTCGGCAAAATGTTCACTGCCCCACTGGTGCATATTCCTGAACTTTTCTTATCTGGCAAAATTTAAATGAGTATTGAGCAACTATGAGTTGTTCTAGATCATCTCTAAAGCAGGCAACAAACAGAGGGTAACATTGTCTCCAGAATCCATGGGCATAGTCCAATTTCAAGTTAGGACCAGATATATGAAGATTCTTGAGTGGGCAGAGTACAGTCCCAACTATATTGTGCAATGGTTATTCTGCGATTTTGGCACCTTTTGGGAGACATGGGATCTACCCAACGAGAATCCAGTTGCACTTCTAGGTGTCATGTGGATATATTTTCAAATATTGCCATTTGTGAAACACAATGGCCAGGTATGTTAATAGCCCAAAAAATTGGTCGAGTCAGTCTTGTCAGATTTACGGATGACTTGCACAATAATTGCCCTGGCAGGCAGTTGATTTGGTATATCCTGCCACCAATCCCCAGTATTCATTCCAGTATACATTCAGCAACTCTATGAGTCAGTGAGGCATGCATATTCAATATTGAGGTGTGCCTGAAATGGGAGATGTGGTAACAGGAACTCTATACATTTGAAAATATCACTGCAGTATAATGATCTGAAGATATGTGAATCAACTTCAGTCAAACTGTCATCACCTAGCCTGAAATCGACTTCAGAGTGCAGCTTTTGCAGGGTATCAGCTGTTTGGAATGTGTCAGTTTTGATGTTGTCCAGTCTACTGCTCAGATATTAATCTATTAATCTTTTCATATACTGGCTAAATAATTCAGCGTATTGAAAGTCATGTGCAGAATGAAATGGATGCCATGGATGATATTGGCCTAAGTACTTCTGATGCGTATTAAACAATCCAGTTGCTTCACCATACACATTCCCTTCAGTATTCTCCAGTCCAACTACCTCCCTATGAGCTGTTGTTTTTGTTGGACCTGGGGTACATGTCAGATCAGGCTTCTGGGGGTCTATGGTGTCTTCATCGGGAGTATATGCAGAGCATGGTGCACCAGGAACAATGTCTATTGGTAGATCATGAGTGGAATATACATAGCTTGTCTATGGCCATTCAGATGAACTAACTGAAGTCGAACTATCATAGCTTGGGTTGATCTGGTCCTGTACATGGCCAATTTCGGTTGGTTAGTAGCCATTTATTCATCGATGTCAGATCGTCCTCTTAACAGTCATTGTCCACTTGGTCCTCATTGAATAAATTCTATTTGCAGGTAAACAATTTTCCCTGTATCTGGCAACTGTTGACCATATTTGAGAAATGGTTAGCATATCTATCTGGATGAATCTCCATTATGCTTCAGGGGGTGATGGCCTGGTTTCTGGATTATTACCCTCAGGATATATATTTGAAAGCAAGCAAACTCTGGTTAGTATATCAATTTCACAGCTGCATTACACCCCACTAAAAGTGGGGGAGGGGTAAAACAAAGTCACCTTATGATCAGTTTTCTTCATAAACTAGGATACATATATCATGTCCGGCACAATCCTCCTGCAAATCATCTGCTGATAATCCTGGGGCAGAGAAGAGACGATTTCATTTGTCATTAACAGTAATTAACTATTCTATACTTCATTAGAAGATGCTGCAAGTGCCACCAAAGGCATACATCATTGTGAGTTATACCTACCCATGAAGCTTTGAGCAGCTGATAATGAAGGTGGATCATCTTAATACAAGAAATAGGTGAGTTAGTAGCTAACTGTATGCCCACTTAATGATCATCCAGAACTGATTGGCTTGTAGGATATTTACTTCAGTAACAATTGTTGACCAGTATTTGGATCATAAGGGGAAGACTGACATTTCCACCAGAAGCTCAATAGGAAGCAATGACTGTTGTTGCTTCAGTCACAGGCCTCCATATTAAATGAAGTTGCTGGTGGTAGGTATACATTATAGGTGAAAATACTCCACTCAAACTATACTTGAAATCTAATATAGTTCTTGTTGGGTTCATGGCAATATCCTATTAAAATAGTTCTATCACCTTCATAGTTATGAAGCATAGCAAGGCGAGCTTCTATCCAACATCCTTGGTTATCTATTGAAGCATATAACAAAGAAAGGCAGCTAATATGTAATTCAGATTTTGGTTTCTCAAGCTTGGCTTCATTGACCAATGGTAGAGTAAAGCACCAGAGTATATGACAATAGAATTGCATATCAGAGGCCATCACTCTGCTGATGGTCACTGCTTTGTTTGATACATTCAACCCTACTCCAGACTTGATCTTAATTACATATTACTTCTATACTCCGTTTTCCACAATCTGTATTTCCCAGAGTTGTGCAAAGAACGGATCTGTACTGGAGACAGCGAATATGGAACCATCATGCGGCCTATTTGGCTTACAGCAGTACCCTGATGACAATTTGGGATCATCGGATAATAGTTTTGAAAATACCCATAGCAATCACAGTCCATTCGGGAAACGCACCAATCAATGTCATCCCCTGCATGCATATGGTTACTCTCCTTCACAGCAACTATTGCCAGGTGCGCCTCGGCTCTACCACCATTCTCCATTCAACATGATCCCTAGTTCACACCCAAGCACTAGGTACAAGTGATGGATTTCCAAGTTATGGTCCACTTTGGGAAGCATACGAAATGCCTGAAGGCAAATATGGTAGACAGTCAATGTTCCCCCTGCCACAGGTCAGAAGTCACCAGACATCATCTCTAGGCACACTTCGAGTACCTCCCATGCTGCCTGGAAAACATCCAGTCAGGTAGCCGACATCTTTCAGCTCTAATCCACCATTCACTCCTTTTCGCTCACCTGGGAGACCCCATCTAATCCTCCTCACAAAGAGACACCAACTGGGAGCAAAACCACAGAAAAGCTATGTTGCAGGGATTGTGGACTTGCCTTCGATACAAGGGCTGGTTGAAGACAAATATAATACAGATGATACGAGTGAACATTTGTGAGACTTGGGTGGTGCAGAAGGTGAAACCTCAATCAGCCTGAAGCAAACTGAATTCTCCTTGAAGTTATTTGCCAAAAGCAGTGGGCAGCCCAACTGCAGTGCATCCAACAAGTGGAAGAAAGTCTGGGTGGGCTGGGTTTTTGGAGAAAAAGCATCTGAGCTTAATCTGCGGTCAGAAATCTTTGAAACTTCTTTGAGATGGCCCCTTGCACTGGGAGACAGCAATTGCTGAGTTGTTGGTGATATTAGAGATTTGGATAGGTATGGAAAATTTCAATAATGCCAAATAGATTTGGCCACAGTGGATCAAAATGGTTACAAAGAACAGTACACATGAGGTCGCAAGCTGGGGAGTAATTGTAAGCGAGTCCACAGTCAAACACTAACAGATTTGTGAAAGTGTGTGTGCATAAATGCAAGAAGTAACCTCGCAGAGTTATTTAATTCAACTTTCATCATTGTGATTTGCTGGGCGCTGAATGGTGATGGTACATCACCCATACAAATCCAAGCCTTGTACCATAATGTGAGGCGCTGGGAGGAGCCGACTGATTTCACCCAAAAAAATAGAGGCCAGAAGGAACAATCATGTTGAACATTGATATTCATGTGTATCTTGGAGCAGGAAGAATTGGACAAAGAGTATATGGGATTATATACACACGGGCTACTCATGAATGACTCCATATCTGACCAGATTCCATGTAACTGTTCCCTATCAGATTCTTTTAATTTGACAATGATACACAATTTGAAAATATTATTGGTTGAAATGAGGGTAGTTATAAGAGAGAAGGATGCTGAGCATGTAATTAGACCAGTAAATGAAATCTGTGCTAGGCTTGTTAAGGTTCATGAAGGCAAACTTCTAATCATGATATGTATATCTTTGATGCTTCTGAGGAGAATGCAGGTGTGGAGGGAGAGGAGGATGGTGGGTGAGAAATAGGCAGCAGTAATAATGTAAATTCTAATTGAAAGAATAGAATTGATCATATTCCACAAATAGTAATGCATTCCAATGCATATTTGTGAAATACCCAACATTGAGATGAATTTCAGGAGCACCTGAGTATGATCCCATCTGCCCAACTTACTATAGAGCAACCAAAATAGATCTTTAATGTTGAAATAAACACAGCCAAAGATGCCTGGGAGGTTCAGGAGGAAGTGGATGGTGAGGAGGTCCATGATCCAGATAATAGCAGTTTAGTATTGAATACTGTTCTCCATACAATCAACAATGAATATGAATACAAGTCCCATAAGGAGGAAGTCATGCTGCTGAATGCCTGCACAATATGTCAATATAATGCTGACCAATTTCCTGACAATGAGTGTTTGATTCCAGCCTTATCTGGAACTAAGTTTCTGGTGTTCCAGGTATGAGTGCAATGGTTAATTGTAAGGAGATTTGTTTCAAATTTGAATTTGCAGGGAGCACTGGTGGCAGAGGAAATGGGTCATGGAAAGATGTTTACCTCATGAGTAGCCACTATGATTTGCCAATTGATTGCTGAGAAGGTTCTTGTGGGGTTATCACTGTAAATATTGTGTAGAAATACCCTTCACAAATGGGTAAATATGGCAATGAACAACTATCCTGGCATTAAAGGTACAGGACGAGAGTGATATCCTGTGCAGATACTGAATTGTCTTCCCTGCCACCTTTTAGAGATCTATGCAACTCCACCTCTTGGGTATATGGTACTTGCATTAGTGCTTTAACCTATCCTGGTGATTACAGCACTCAGAGTGGGGGAAACATTCAAGAGTGTCATCGACAAGATGACATATGGAATCAAATTCCAACTTGTGCGCTGATTGGATTTAGAAAATGTCAATCTCTCCTACAAGTATTTGAACACCAGTATTGACAAGCCGGAAAACCGATTCAATCTCCATCTCGTTTTCTATGGTACATTACCATCCTGAGGCAAGCCATCATGCAACGGCCAACTCTCATTGATACTATGGAGTCTTGTGATTTTTGATATATCTCAACTGTAAAACACAAAATCTGTGTGGGTTGGCTAATTGCAATGACTACCAGAATCAGATTTAAGCTTCAAGTTCCAGCAATGACTGGATTCCATTCACTGATTTACTTGTGTCGCTAAGAAATGTGGCTGACTTCAGATGTACCTGAAGCTCCAGAGGATTATCATTTGATAAAAAGGGATAATGCAGAGGCATTATATTCCCCAGAGAAGAGTTCAATACATGCCATCCGGACTGAAGACAATAAAGTTGAACAGGACATGGTGTGCAAGATAATACAAATTGCGAAGCCTTAGACAATTAGGATGTGCTTGCAATTGACATCCACAAATGGTGATTGTGTGGTTTGGAATGTGAAAGAGAATACTGACTTGGTTGACCTCGAGGGGACTGAGGATGTGCTACTCAAACTGAATACCCCTGTGGAAAGATGCACTTTGCATGGTACTTCAGGAGAATGGATGGTTCGGAGACAATGGATAGCATGATTATCATTCATACTGGGAGATGCTGAGGATTGCAACAACGATTCTGGACAATGGTATACTTAATGGCCACATGTTAGTGGGGTAAATTCTCTGATTTCCCGATAGTGCAGGGAGCAATTTCTTCCAACAGTAATCAGTGATCCAGAGGAGTATCCTGAACCTGACCAATACAAAGCATCAAGTAAGGTGCTTGTTCATTAACCTGAGAGATATGGAAATGCTCACCTTGCTGCACCATCTTCACAAGCTGAGAAGCTGTTGTTTCTACATTTTGCCAAGTTCGGTGCTTGAAGTGGAGTCTTTGAAAGTGTTTAGCAGATGTTTGGTAAATATCCCACATGTCTGAAAATGGACAACAATGAATGCACAGAAATGCAGCTTAAATCCCAGAATTCAGTCAATCGCTCTCTATTTGTAACTACACCCAGAGTGGGATTGGCCTGGATCTTACAAAATGAAATCATGTGGTAATTACATACAAGCTCTGGGTATTGAATGTCCAGCACCAGGCATTTGCACTGGTTTTTTGGCAGAGGCAAAACAAAGTTTCACACCCATGTTAATTGAACACAGGTCTTTGTGGCTATGATAACCAAGCGAGTGATCTCTACCAACACTCTGGAGTTACCCAGATTACAGTCCTGAACAGGTTGAAGAGTTGACTGAACATCCCGTCATCGATGATTGCCATTTTCTGGAACCTTCTTAGGACCATACCAAGTAGCTGACAGAGCAGAGCTATACTTTGCACTTGGATTGGGACAATGATCAATAGACTAAAAATCCGATGACAGTGAAATCAAAGAACACCTTGCGAAATATTCCAACAACTCAATCGCATTGACTGATAGAAATAGTCTGTAACTGTTATTTGGAAGGTACTCCAGTATATAAATTAACCATTTCTGTGTTATTATGAAGTTAATCAAGTGTTGATATTAGAATTGTTGTTTCTGAATATTGCATTTGTTAGAGAGGGATTTCACTGGTGTTCTTTGGAATTAATTGATGAATTTGAGATGAAGTCAACATGATGTGCACTTGATTTGTAAAGCAAAACAAATGAAGCTGCATTGGACAATCAAATCTGTGAGGTTGTAGGCACTCTGAGGTGGTAGGTGCTGTGAAATTGTATGTGCTGTAAGGTGGTAGGTGTTGTGAGATTGTTGGTGCTGTAAGGTGGTAGGTGATGCGAGGTTGTAGGCACCGTCACATTGTAGACACTGTGAGGTTTTACCTGGTGTGAGGTTGCAGGTGCGGTGAGGTTGTAGGTGCTGTGTGGTTGTAGGTGCGCCAGTCAGATGGTGGATAGTCATGAGAAATATTTTTTGCTGGCACTGATTGACTGATTAATTCTGTGCAGGGTAATATGTTGGTAATTGTGAGATTGGTAAAAATTCACCAAGCCAGGAGCTACAGTATGTAGTTCCTAGGCTTTCTTCATCCTAAGATAATTGGATGGAGTGGATATATGACATTTGCTTCTGCAACAGGATTCAAATTATTCCTCAATGGCATCTTCTCGGTGCACTGGAATCCTGACGCCACGTATGAGCTTCAAAATTCACATAATCAAATCTGTCGAATCTAGTATACACATGTGTGCCCAAGAATCCCACATATCATAACACTATTGTTATGACTGATAGTACACTGTATATTCCGCAATTACTGTTGGAGATAGAGACAGTTTTGGAAATATTGAGTATGGATGTTGGAATATGAGATACAGCTTCCTTCTTTCTGGAAAAACTGCTGCATTTGCTGGCATACCTTACCTCCTGAACTGCAACAGTCAGACGATGAGACACAGCTTGCAAATTCTTCATTCAGTGAATTGCTTTACTGCTGGGCACTCCCTGGCCTATAATCAAAGTTCAGGCAAACCATAGATCCCACCATTGAGTTAAGTATGACATGTTTTGATTTGTCTGAAGCCAACTTTATCAAGCTGCAATTCATTATTGACATATCATTGCAGCCCAGGTCCACCTCAGAGTGACAAATCAGCCACTGAAGTGCATGTACCCAGTTTATAGTGTACTTTTCCTATGCTTTATTCACACCATGTTTTGTCCACCATTGAATACTTCTTAATCAGTGGAGGCAGCATACAGACATTGTCATCTATCAAGACAGTATATATTGAGGTGTAGGCAGCTTATGCAGCCTATCCTCTGCTATCAGTGCATCAATCTCTACTTGATTGGTATGTGAAGACTGCAACTACAATACCTTCATTGTCAAGCTCTGTGTCAACTTGTCCACTGGAGGAAAGGTAGCTACTGTATACAAACTAGAAATGTACACCCCTAGCCAATTAGTAACATTTTATAACTTGAAACTAACTAAGTAGTATATTTGAACATATGTATCTAAATCCGAATATAGCTTGTTTCAGTTTGAATCCCATCAAAAGAGCTGGACTTAGAGCTGGAGAATTCCAAAACACAGATTCTACTCCGCAACCCTGCAGATGACTGGCAACTCCCACACACTCCATACACTGAAAGAGCGCAAAATTCTCAAAGATTTTAGTGGAGACTTAGCTGGATTCAGACTAAATGCATGATTGGGCTACCAAAGTCAGTAGTTTAAAATAGATTATGTGATCCAATTTTTATCAAGAGAGTTCAAAGAAAGAAAATCATGAAATGCACTTTCTGCTCAGTGATTCAATGAGTGGCTTGTAATTTCCCTCACACTGTACCTGTTGAAAGGTGTAACTTAATGACAAATCTGAAACTGATATATCTGGTTTCTGCAAACCATCCATATCAAAAGAATTGCATCAAAATGCTGTTGCCATGATGCCCCAAGTTAAGAAAAAATAGTTTCAAAGATTGCAATTAACTGTCAAACTAGGATGAGTCTGCAATCACAGCCATTGCATTGAAGCCTGCATAACAATTGAAGTCTGTATCTCCTGGATCGTAACTTCAGCATTCCTGGCCCATTTGGGCATGGCAACCAACCCCTCACCTGCAAATATTGAGTGATGCAACCCCAACCCTGTGGGGGTGGCCTGGGAGTATTATACACTTACTTTCTTATACGTTGAAAGCATTTTGGCAAGAATTGAAAACAGTACAGGAATGGGGTGCCGATGAAAAGGGAAGTTTTCGTTGGTAGGGTTGTCTGAAGATCAGCTCCCCAAAAACTCATAAATATCACTGCGCTGCTCAGATGGACAACTCTGCCCAGAACACCCTACAATATCCTTCAAGCTTAGTGCTAAAGACATGCTCTAAAGTCCCAATATCATTACACACCAGGTATTCCATCTGCAATGTGCCCAATGGTTGAGGATCAGAGGGGGGATACCAATATCCATTGTACAGCGTTCATAGTGAACAAGGCTAAATCCCACTTTGTCAAACATCAATAAGGGTGTATCTTTACCCCTCAGCCAGAGCTGCAGTCATGCAAAAATTTCAGTGCACCTTGAGAAGGGAAAGTAGCTGGGATGGTGGCTGTGCCAGCAGGAAAGTCCAGCCAGAAATACCAAATCTGCAGCCAAATATTGCTATGCATGATCAAAATGAATCTTTTATCACTTGGAGCTTCTGGGAGCATTTGGGTGTTTTCAGAACAGAGTCCCCGGGTGACCAAATCACAGAGTTGACTGAACCAATGTAGTGGCCTTCAGACACACCTGGGAGTAGTGGTGAAAAATCTGTGAGGACAAAGAAGGTCAGGTGACACCCAGGGGAGCGCCTGGTATTGACAGCAACCAGCCTGTTCATGCTGTCTACAAACCTGGTGGGGCCAGCAACATCTGAGGCAGGGGCAGCGACTGGGCTGGGAGGGCTGGCAAGAAGGCTGGGATGGCTGGCATCAAGCCTGGAAGCATGTTGAATAGCTGCAGTGCAGACTAGGAAAAATAACACGTTCTTTGGGAACACTGCAGGTGTGCCTGAAGATAGTAGTTACTATGTATTGTTAGATGATTATTAAAACTCATGTATGCAGTTTGTATTCTCATCTATGTACATATCATCAGCAAAAAACATATCCGTCCGGGCGGAATGGCTCCGTCAGAGTGGACGCGCTCCGTCAGAGCCGTCAGACACACCCCGGTGGCAGATTACTCCGCGCCCGGCGTCAATACCACGCATCGCGTTGCACATCGCCCTCCGATCGCGGTTTCGCCGTTTCGTCCTCAGACTCTGCAAGAGCATTCTCAGATGCTCCTGAAAGCACCTGCAGTTATGGAGGTGCATTCAGGACGCTACGAGATTTGACTATTAGGATAGTCAAATTTTGGAGCAGCTGAGACCGCTGCG
>Ga0307515_10001794_pt1 | contig 47862 bp, 30 predicted proteins | sample 17_EM_MG_FD_194513 | JGI IMG/M metagenome (GOLD analysis project Ga0307515, IMG submission 194513) | Populus trichocarpa ectomycorrhiza microbial communities from riparian zone in the Pacific Northwest, United States - 17_EM | ecosystem: Host-associated > Plants > Roots > Unclassified | place... | reverse complement strand
TCGAACACGCGGATCAGCTCGCGATGGCGAACCTGTTGCTGCTCTTCGTCTACGTGGCCGGCTTCATCATGTGGCGCCGGCGCAGCCGGAGCATGCTCCGCCGGTTCGTGGCGGACCCGGAGACCCCGTTGCGGCACTGGTCGATCCCGGCGTGGAACGCGGCGATCGGCGCCAGTGCCCTCATCTCGCTGAACAGCCTCGGCGCGGATCCCAGCAGCCTGGACGAGGCCGCGTCCACGCTGGGTGTCGACGCGCTCCGGTGGGGTGTCCGGATCGTCGGGCTCGCCGTGCTGCTGATCGGCATAGTGCAGATCCGCGGCCAGGTCCGCCGGGCGATCGCCGAGCCCCGCGTTCCGGCGCCGGCTGCCCCTCGCCTGGCGCCGGTGACCGCTTCGGCCGGCTCCGTCTCGGCGCCCGCGACCGCGACCGCGACCGCGACCGCGACCGCTCCGAGGCGTCAGATCCGGCCTCTCGAGCCGGTTCCCGGGGCGGCGGATCTCCCACCGGCCGACGACGCTTTCTGGGAGCGGGTTCGAGACGCGGCCGCCGGGGCGGACCTCGCGCTGCTGGAGAGGACCGGTGCGCAGACGTACAGGTGGAAGTTGGTACCGGCGGGCGGTGACGTCACCATCGTCCGGGCGGCCCTGCGGCCCGGCGCCGTCGTGACGGTCTTCACGGAGACGCCGTCGATCCAGCCACCAGGGAAGAAGTACAAGCCGATCGCCGCCGAGGAGTACCACGGCTTCATGGAGTCGGACAAGACCGGAGCGATCTGGTATCAGCACGTCAACCAGTGGCGGCTGCCGGACTTCCTGGCCCGTGCGGGCACGATCGGGCGGTGGGCGCTCTATCCGATGGACGATTCCGCCGCCCTCTGTGCTGTCGTGCCGGCCGAATAGCCGCACGTCGACGGCGACCAGCGTCGGGCAGGCGGCCATCCGCCAGGCTGGTGGTCCGGTACGGCACCTTCGCGTTCAGGGTCCCGACTCGCCATCACCGGTCCTGAACGGCTGGATGCGGGTTTCCACGAGGACGGCGAGGACGCGGAATTCCCGGGATGTCCTGCGAAGGGGACCTCGCCGAGCACGAGCGCCGGACCGGGAACCGCCAGAGATCGGTCGCCTGAAAGTCATCCGGGGTTCTCCTGCCTCTATGTGACAGGGAATGTGCACCAACGGTCCGCTCGACCCATGACGGGGATGTCCGCGTGCCAAGATCGGCACGCCCGACAGCATGGCGGCCGGCTGGATGGTGCGGGGGCACCGCCGGGCCTCGGACTTCAGGAGAAGTGATCATGACTGAGACCTACGACGCGGTGATCATGGGCGGCGGCGCGGCCGGGCTCACGTTGGCGCTTCAGCTCAAGCTGGCGCGCCCGGAGATCAGCGTGCTGGTGGTCGAGCGCCAGCAGCACCCGGTGCCCGAGGCCGCCCACAAGGTGGGCGAGTCCACGGTGGAGATCGCCGGACGGTACCTGCGCGACGTGCTGGGGTTGCGCGAGCACCTCGAATCCCAACAGCTCTACAAGTTCGGCATCCGGATGTTCTTCACCGCCGCGGGCAACGAGGACATCACCCGCCGGTCCGAGCTCGGGGGCGAGGTGATGCCGCAGGACGACGTCAGCAGCTTCCAGCTCGACCGCGGCCGGCTGGAGAATTACCTCGCCGAGGACCTGATCAAGCGCGGTGTCGACCTCGTCTACGGCAGGGCCGAGGACGCCGAGCTCCGGCCGGGCGACTCGCACCTGGTCACGATCGTCCCGAACGACGGCGCGACCCGGCGGGTCGAGGCGCGCTGGGTGCTGGACGCCACCGGCCGCTACTCGCTGCTCAAACGCAAGCTCGGGCTGAGCAAGGAGGTCGAGCACCGGGCGGACGCGGTCTGGTTCCGGATCGGGCACCCGATCGACATCGACGACTGGTCCGACGACCCGGCCTGGCACGGCCGCATCTCCTCCGGGCGCCGCGAGCTGTCCACCAACCACCTGATGGGCCCGGGCTACTGGGTCTGGCTGATCCGGCTGGCCTCCGACTCGATCAGCATCGGCATCGTCACCGACCCCACCCTGCACCCCTTCGAGCGGACGAACCGTTTCGAGCGGGCCCTGGAATGGTTGCGCGAATACGAGCCGCAGTGCGCCCGCGTCGTCGAAGAACACCGGGACAAGCTCCAGGACTTCAAGGTCCTGCGCAATTACGCGTACGGGGTTGAGCAGGTCTACTCGGCCGATCGTTGGGCGCTGACCGGCGAGGCGGGGTTGTTCCTCGACCCGTTCTACTCACCCGGGTTCGACATGATCGCGATCGGCAACGGGCTGATCACCGATCTGGTCACCCGCGACCTGGCCGGCGAGGACATCACCCGGCTCGCGGCCATCCACAACCGGACGTATCTCGCGTTCGGTGAGGGCTGGTTCAAGATCTACACCCACCAGTACCCGCTGATGGGCAATGCCCGGGTGATGCAGTGCAAGGTCATTGTGGACACGGCCGTCTACTGGGCCGTCTGGGCGCTGCTCTACTTCCACGACAAGATCGGTCGTCTGGTCGAGAATCCGTCGCTGCTGCAGAACCTGGGCCGCTTCCAGAGCGCGACGGGCCCCATCCAGCGGTTCTTCCGCGAGTGGGACGCCGTCGACTCCTCGCGGCTCACCGATTCGTTCGCCGGCCTCTACGACGCCGACTTCATGAAGCGCCTCCACCTCGGGTTGGTGGCACAGCTGACCGACGCGGAGTTCGACGCCACCTTCGCCGAGAACGTCCGCCTGGTCGAGCGGATCTACGGCCGGCTCATCAAGACCGTCCTCGACGAGGGCGCGCTCCCCGACGCCACCGAGGCGATGCGGACGCAGGTGGAGCGTTGGCGCCGCGACGGCGAGCTGATGCGCCTGGTCGGCAGCTACGACCACGACCACGCGGCCGGCATCGTCGATGCCGACTGGGATCCGGCCCAGCTGGCGCGGAACTGAGGGAACCGCCGTGAGCACCGTCGATCCGAAGGTCTGGACCCTGCTCGCGCTCGCCGTCATCGTGCTGGCCGTGCGGGCCGTGGGCTTCCTGGTCAGCCGGATCGGCCAGCCGCGGGTGATCGGCGAGATCATCGCCGGGATCCTGCTCGGGCCCAGCCTGCTCGGCCTGGTCGCCCCGGCGGTCAGCGACTATCTCTTCCCGCCTCCCGTGGTCGCCGCGCTGGGCGTGCTGGCCCAGGTCGGCCTGGTGCTGTTCATGTTCATGATCGGGCTGGAGCTGGACTTCGAGCGGCTGCGCGGGCACGGCACCCGGCTCGCCACCGTGGCCGGCGCGTCGATCGTCGTGCCGTTCGCCCTGGCGATCGGGCTGGCCCTGCTCCTCTACCGCGGCTACGGCGGCGGGGAGCGCAAGCTCGTCTTCTGCCTGTTCATCGGCGCGGCCATGGCGATCACCGCGTTTCCGGTGCTGGCCCGGCTGCTGAGAGAGTCCGGGCTGGCCGACACCCGGATCGGCACCCTGAGCCTGGTGTCGGCCGCCGTCAACGACGTGGTGGCCTGGTGCGTGCTGGCGTTCGTCATCGCGCTGAGCCGCTCCACGGGCCCCGGCGACGGGCTGCGCACGATCGTCCTCGCGTTCGCCTTCGTCGCGGCGATGCTCGTGGTGCGCTCACTGCTCGCCAGGCTCCACGACGTACCGATCTGGTTGGCCTTGGTGGTTGCGCTGGTGGCGGCGTGGGCCGCGGACGGGGCCGGCATCCACGTCATCTTCGGCGGGTTCATGGCCGGAGTGGTGATGCCCCGGCGCCCACAGTGGCTCAGCTCGGTGCACGAGCGGCTCGACCTGGTCGTGACGTCGCTGCTGCTCCCTGTCTTCTTCGTGATGACCGGCCTGTCGACGCACGTCGAAGCGCTGCGCACGGCCGGCATCTGGGGTGTGGTGGTCCTGGTGATCGTGGTGGCCACGGCCGGCAAGTTCGGCGGCACCGCGCTGGCCGCCCGCGCCACCGGTGAGCGGTGGACGGACGCCTTCACCCTCGGGGTGCTGATGAACACGCGCGGACTCACCGAGCTGGTGGTCCTCTCCGTCGGGCTGCAGCTGACGATCATCACCCCGACCGTGTTCACGGTGATGGTGCTGATGGCTCTGGTCACCACGCTGATGGCGCCGCCGCTGCTGCGCCTGATCGAGCGCCGCACGGCGCCACCGGCCCCGGCCGGGCGCAGCGAGACGCTGGAGCCCGCGGTGTAGGTTCTCCTGCCCCTACGTGACAGGGAATGTGCACCAACGGTCCGCTCCGCCCAGGACGGGATATCCGCGTGCCAGGATCGGCTCCATGCATGATCACAATCGGCCGATGCCCGTCGATGGTCAAGGCGACGGGATGCTGTCGATACCGCAACTGCTGCGCTTGCACGCAAGGCAGCGCGGCGACCGGACGGCGTTCGCCGCCGACCGGCGGATCGTGACCTGGGGCGACCTCGAACGGCGCACGGCGCGGATCGCCGCGGGCCTGGGTGTCGAGCGTGGCGACCGGCTGGCGTTCTGCCTCGACGACGGCGTGGACCTGGTCGAGGTGCTCCTCGCGGCGGTCCGGGCCGGCGCCGTCGGGGTCCCGTTGCCACCGCACTGCACGGATGCCGAGCTCGCCACCCTGCTGGCCGACTGCGAACCGGCGGTTCTGGTGACCGACGAGCGGCATCTCCCCCAGGTGCAACGGGTCACGGCCGGGCTCGGACGGCCGCGCGTGGTGCTCGCCGGCCAGGATCCGCCGCCGGCCGCCGGTGCCGCCGGTCCGCGCGACGACCTCGGCCTGGACGAGCCGGCCTTCATGCTCTACACCTCCGGGACCACCGGCGCTCCCAAGGGCGCCGTCTCCACCCAGCGGGCGGCCCTGTGGTCGGCGGTCGCCTGCTACGGCCCGCTGCTGGGGCTGACCTCGGACGACCATCTACTCTGGCCGCTGCCCATGGCGCACAGCTACGCCCACTCGCTCTGCGTCCTGGGCGTGACCGTGGCCGGCGCCAGCGCCCGGATCGTCGGGGAGCCGGATCCGGCGACGGTGGCGCGGCTCATCGCCGAGGAGGCGCCGACCGTCCTCGCCGGGGTGCCGGCCACCTACCGCCAGTTGCTGGACGCCGGCCCGCCCGCAGCGGCCTCGCTGCGGCTCGCCGTGACCGCCGGCGCGGTCAGCGACGCCGCGCTGCGCGCGGAGGTCGAGGCACGGCTCGGCGTCCCGCTGCTGGACTGTTACGGCAGCACGGAGACGTGCGGCATGATCGCCGTCGAGCCCGCCGGCGCTCCCCGGAGCACGGGCACGAGCGGTCCGCCCGTACCCGGTGTCGAGGTGCGGCTGGTCGATCCCGCGACCGGCGACCCGGCGAGCACGGACGGGGAGATCTGGATACGCGGGCCGAACCTGATGCTCGGCTATCACCGCAAGCCCGAGGCGACCGCCGAGGTGCTGGTGGACGGCTGGTACCGCACCGGCGACCTGGGCCGCATCAACGCCTCCGGGCACCTCAGCGTCGTCGGGCGGGTCGGCGACCTGATCATCCGCGGCGGCTCCAACGTGGATCCGGCCGAGGTCGAGCGGGCGCTGCAGGGACTTCCGGGCGTACGGGAGGCCGCCGTCGTCGCGCGGGAGCATCCCCTGCTCGGCGAGGTGCCGGTGGCGTTCGTCGTGCCCACCGACACCACGATCGAGGCGGCCGAGCTGCTGCGGGCCTGCGCCCGGGTGCTGTCCGCGCACAAGGTGCCCGAGGAGATCGTCTTCACCCCGCTGATTCCCCGTACGGGATCCGGCAAGCCCCGCCGCCGGCTGCTGCGGGAGTCCCTCGCGGTGGCACCGTCGCCGGACACCACGGACCGGCTGGCGGGCCTGCCCGCCTACGAGCGGCAGGCGGCCCTGGCCGATCTGGTCCGCGCCGAGGTGTCGGCGCTCTGCGGGCCGATCGACGCGATGACGACGGCGTTCGCCGACCTCGGCCTGACCTCGATGGGCGCCATGACGGTGTGGCACCGGCTCAGCCTGCGGACCGGCCTGCGGCTGCCGACGACGATCATGTGGGACCACCCCAGCCCGGCGGCCCTGGTCTCGTACCTGGACGCGCGGTTGCCCGGCGCCGGGCCCGTCACTGTGACCGAGCGGGCGAGGGCCGAGACCGATCCGGTGGCGATCGTGGCGCTCGGGTGCCGCTATCCCGGCGGCGTGAGCTCGCCGGCGGACCTCTGGCGCCTCGTCGCGCAGGGCGTGGACGCCACCAGCGACTTCCCGGTCAATCGCGGCTGGGATATGGAGGCGCTCTACGACAGCGATCCCGACCGGGTCGGCAAGACGTACACCCGGCGCGGTGGCTTCCTGCACGACGCGGCCGACTTCGACCCGGCCTTCTTCGGCATCTCGCCCAAGGAGGCGCTCGCCACGGACCCGCAGCAGCGGCTGCTGCTCGAGGTCGCCTGGGAGGTCTTCGAACGCGCCGGCATCCCCGCGCCCGCCCTGCGGGGCACCGACACCGGCGTGTACGTCGGGCACATGCACGGCGACTACGCGAAGCGGTTGTCCACTCACGAGTTGGAGGCGCACCTGGGCATCGGCTCGGCCGGCAGCGTCGCCTCCGGCCGCATCTCGTACGTGCTGGGGCTGCGCGGCCCGGCGATGACCATCGACACCGCGTGCTCGTCGTCGCTGGTGGCGATGGATCTCGCCGCGAAGGCGCTCCGGGCGGGGGAATGCTCCCTCGCCCTGGCCGGCGGCGTCACGGTGATGGCGACACCGCAGGCGTACATCGCCTTCAGCCGCCAGCGCGGCCTCTCCCCGGACGGCCGGTGCCGCTCTTTCTCCGCCGGCGCCGACGGCACCGCGTGGGCCGAGGGCGTGGGCCTGGTCCTGCTGGAGCGCCTGGCCGACGCCCGGCGCAACGGGCACCCGGTGCTCGCGGTGCTGCGCGGCTCCGCGGTCAACTCCGACGGCGCCTCGAACGGGCTCACCGCACCCAACGGCGAGGCGCAACGGGACCTCATCCGCCTGGCGCTCGCCGACGCGGGCCTGCGCGCCTGCGATGTGGACGTCGTGGAAGGCCACGGCACGGCCACCCGGCTCGGCGACCCGATCGAGGCCACCGCGGTCCTGGCCACGTACGGCCAGGACCGGGAGCGTCCCGTCTGGCTGGGGTCGGTGAAGTCCAACCTCGGGCACACCCAGGCTGCGGCCGGCATCGCGGGCGTCATCAAGATGATCGAGGCGATGCATCATCAGGAGCTGCCGCGCTCGCTCTACGCCGACGAGCCGTCGGCACACGTCGACTGGACCGCGGGGGCGGTACGGCTGCTCGACACCGCGCAGCCCTGGCCGGCGGGCGGGCGCCCACGCCGGGCGGCCGTGTCGTCGTTCGGCATCGGCGGGACCAACGCGCACGTGATCCTTGAGGAACCACCCGCCGACGCCACGCCACCGGCGCCGCCTCCGGGCCTGGACGGCGCGCCCTGGCTGGTCAGCGGCGCCGACGGGGCCGGGCTGCGCGCGTACGCCGGGCTGCTCGTCGCCGGGCTGACCGGGCTGTCCCCGGTGGACGTCGGCTTTTCGCTGGCCACCGGGCGGACCGCGCTCGGGCACCGGGCCGCGGTGCCGGCGGGTGACGTCGCCGCGCTGCGGGACCTGGCTCTCGGCGTACCGAACAGGCAGGTGCGGCAGGGCACAGCCCGCCGCGAGCCGCGCGCGGCGTTCCTGTTCACCGGGCAGGGCGCGCAACGGCTCGGCATGGGCCGCGAGCTGGCGGCGGCCTTTCCGCGCTTCGCCGAGGTCTACGAGCAGGTCTGCGCGGCCTTCACGCCGCATCTGGCCACGCCGCTGCGGGACGTGATCGACGGCACGGACGCCGACCTGCTCAACGGTACGGACTACGCCCAGCCGGCACTGTTCGCCTTCGAGGTCGCCCTGCACGCGCTGTACGAGGCCTTCGGCGTGCGGGCGGCGCACCTCGCCGGCCACTCGATCGGCGAGATCGTCGCCGCGCAGGTGGCGGGCGTGCTGTCGTTGCCGGATGCCGCCCGGCTGGTCGCCGCGCGGGGACGGTTGATGGCCGCCCTACCGTCGGGCGGGGCGATGGTCGCCGTCCGGGCGACCGAGCTCGAGGTGGCGAAGCTCCTCGCGGACGGCGCCGGTCAGGTGGCCCTGGCCGCGGTCAACGGCCCGGAGTCGGTCGTGCTCTCCGGCGCCGAGGACGCCGTGAACGACCTGGTCGCGCTGCTGGGGCGCCGCGCCAACCGGCTCACGGTGAGTCACGCGTTCCACTCCCCGCTGCTCGATCCCATGCTGGCCGACTTCCGCGCGGTGGCCGAGTCGGTGACCTACCACCCGCCGTCGGTGCCGGTGGTGTCCGGCCTGACCGGCCGGCCCGACCCGGACGCGCTCGTCACCGCCGACTACTGGGTCCGGCACGCCCGCGAGACGGTCCGCTACGCCGACGCGGTGACCTGGCTGGAGCGGGCGGGGACGTCCGCCTTCGTCGAGGTCGGCCCGGACGCCGTGCTCGGCGTGCTCGCCGCGCATGGTGTCGCGGCGGACTCCGACGCCCTCTTCGTGCCGGGCATCCGTTCCGGCGCCGCCGAGGTCCTCGACGTGCTCGGGGCGCTGCACGTGCACGGCCTACCTGTGGACTGGCAGGCCGTGTACGCGGGCAGCGGCGCCCGCCGGTGCCCGCTGCCGACGTACCCCTTCCAGCGACAGCGCTACTGGCTCGACGCCACCGTCAAGGCCGCCGCGGAGATCCACCCGATGCTCGGCGTTGCCCAGCCGGCCGCCGATGGACCACAGGTCCGGCACTCGGGTGTCCTGTCCACCGCTCGCCAGCATTGGCTCGCGGACCACGTCATCGGTGACGGCGTCGTCGTACCGGCCGCCGCACTCGTGGAGGCGGCGTTGCACGCCGGTGGCGGGGTCGCCCGCCTGGCCGAACTGACGATCGGCACGCCCCTGGTGGTGCCGGGTTCGGCGGAGCTCCAGGTCGTTGTGGACGCGCCGAACGGCTCCGATGAGCGGCCGCTGACCATCTGGTCCCGCGAGAACGGCTCACCGGGACCGTGGACCTCCCATGCCACCGCCGTCCTCACCGCGACGACCGGCCGGGTTCCCCCGGCCGCGCCCTCCTGGCCACCGCCCGGCGCGCAACCGGTGACCGTCGACTACGACGGGCTCGCCGCGGCGGGCTTCCGGTACGGCCCGGCGTTCCGCGTGGTCACCGCGCTGTGGCGGGACGGCGACGGGATCTACGCCGACCTGGCGCTGCCCGTCGGGGAAGCCGCCGTGGCCGGCCGCTACCGCGCGCACCCCGCGCTTGTCGACGCGGCTCTGCACGCCAGTCTGCTGGCCGAGCCGCCGGAGCAGCTACGGGTGCCGTTCGCCCTGCACGGAGTCGAGCTGCACGCCACGGGGGTCAGCACGGCGAGAGCGACGCTCACCCGGATCGGGCCCGACGAGTTGCGGGTGACGATGACCGACCGGGCCGGCCGGCCGGTCCTGTCGATCGACTCGCTGAAGACCAGGGAGATGGCGGGCGAGAACGCGGCCCGGGCGACGGCCCGGCGAGCGCTGCACCGCATCGACTGGGTTCCGGCGGCGGACGTCGGCGCCAGCGGTCCGTACGAGATCTTCCGCCCGATGGCCCCCGTCGACGGCGACCCGCCCACCCGGGCGCGCATCCTGCTCGACGGCGTCCTCACCCGTCTGCAGCAGTGGCTGGCGGACGACCGGCCGGGCCGCCTCGTCGTGGTCACCGAGCAGGCCACCGGAGCAGACCCCGATCCGGCCGCCGCCGCGGTCTGGGGCCTGCTGGGCAGCGCCCAGTCGGAGCACCCCGGCCGGTTCGCCGCGGTGGACCTGTGCGGGAACGCCGCCTCGGAGGCCGCGCTGGGCCGGGCGGCGACGCTGACCGAACCGCGGGTCGCGGTCCGCGGCGGCACGATTCTCGCGCCCAGGCTGGCGTCGTCGGGTGCCGCCGACGGCACCCCGCCGGCCCTCGACCCGGCAGGCGTGGTCCTGATCACCGGCGGCACCGGTGCCCTCGGCGCGATCCTGGCCCGCTACCTCGTCGCCGAGTGCGGGATCCGCCACCTCGTGCTCGCCGGCCGCCGGGGGACCACGCCGGCGTGGGCCGCGGAACTGGCCGCGCAGGTCACCGTCGTGGCCTGCGACGTCAGCGACCGGGCGGCCGTTGACGCGCTTGTCACCTCGTGCGGGCCGGCCCTGACCGCCGTGTTCCATCTGGCCGGCGTGCTCGACGACGGCGTGCTGACCGCGATGACGCCCGCGCGGATGGCGCGGGTCCTGGCGCCGAAGGCGGACGCCGGCTGGTACCTGCACGAGGCCACCAAGGATCTCGGCCTCGCCGCTTTCGTGCTGTATTCCTCGGCTTCCGGGATCCTCGGCCGGCCCGGTCAGTCCAACTACTCGGCGTCGAACGCGTTCCTCGACGCACTGGCCGGCTACCGCGTCGCGAGAGGGCTGCCCGCCCAGTCCCTCGCCTGGGGGCTGTGGGACACCGAGAACGACGGCATGTCCGGTCAGGTGGCCGCCCGGCGGCACCTCGGAGACGGTGGCGTGCTGGCACTCACCCCGGCAGCGGGCACGGCCCTGCTGGACCGGGCGTTGCGCACCGGCGAGCCGGTGCTCGTCCCGGTCGCCCTCGACGCGCGCGCACTGTCCGACGCCGGCGTCCCACCCATTCTCGCCGGCCTGGCACCCGCTGCCGCGCCCGCGAGCCCGGCAGCGGCGGCCGCGGCGGAGCTCGGCGGATGGCAGAACGTGCTCGCGGCGCTGCCGCCGGCGGACCAGGAGCCTCAGCTGGCGACCCTGATCCAGGCCGAGATCGCGGCGGTGCTGGGCTTCCCGGACGGCACGGTCCTGGCCCCGGATCGACACTTCGCCGACCTGGGCTTCGACTCGCTGGCGGCGGTGCACATCCGCAACCGGCTCAGCGCGTTCAGCGGCGTGCGGCTCGAGGCGACGGTCGCCCTGGACCATCCGACCCTCGCCGACCTGACGGCGCACGTGTACGCCCGCCTCGCCTCGGACCTGCCCGCCGAGCAGCCCGCCGAGCAGCCCGTCGCCGCCGACCGATTCGCCGCGATCTACCACCAGGTCCTGCGCCGCCAGGGCGCCCTCCCGGCGATGACACTGCGCTACGTGGCCTCGTACAGCCTGCCGACCTTCGGCAGCGATCAGCGAGCCGCGCACGTCATCGTGCCGCAGTCCCTCGCCGCGGGCGACGCGCACCGGCCGGTGCTCGTGTTCTTCTCCGGCTATCTCGCCCTGGCCAACCCGGCCCCGGTCGAACTCGGCCGGGCGCTAGACGGCGAATTCGACCTGCACGGCCTCACCCATCCCGGCTTCGGTGAGCGTCGCGACATCCCCGACAGCGTCGCGACGCTCGTCGACGTGCACGCCGACACGGTCCGGAAACTCGTCGGCGACCGGCGGTTCGTCCTGGTCGGCAACAGTACCGGCGGTGGGGTCGCGCACGCCGTCGCCGAGCGTCTCGTGGCCGCCGGCGGCCCGCCCGCCGGGCTGATCCTGATCGAATCCGACCACAGCGACCAAGGCCGGGAGGACAAGCGGGCGCTCTGCCTCGTGGAGGCGGACCGCGGCCACCCGGAGGAGTTGTTCAACGGGTTCTTCTCCGACCAGGTCACGATCGCCAGCGGCGGGTACGTGCGGCTCTTCGAGCAGTGGCGGCCCGAGCCGATCCCGGTACCGACACTCCTGCTGCGGGCGGCGCCGACGCGGGAGATGCTCGACGCCGATCCCGCCGGGAACTGGGAGCCGCGCTGGCCGCTGCCGCACGAGGCGGTGGACATCCCGGGCGATCACTTCAGCGTGCTCAGCGCGGACGCCCGGACGACCGCGGCCGCCATGCGTACGTGGCTGCGCGCGCTGCCGGCGGAGTGAGCATCCGACATCAAGGAGACCCGAATGACTGAGACCTTCGACGTCGTGGTCGTCGGCGGCGGCCCGGCGGGTTCGACCGCGGCAACCGTCGTCGCCATGCGCGGGCACCGGGTGCTGCTGCTGGAGAGGGAGACGTTTCCCCGATATCAGATCGGCGAGTCGCTGCTGCCGTCCACAGTGCACGGGCTCTGCCGCATCCTCGGCGTGACGGACGAGGTCGCCCGCGCCGGCTTCACCGTCAAGCGCGGCGGCACGTTCCGGTGGGGCCGCAACCCCGAGCCGTGGCAGTTCTCGTTCGCCATGTCGCCGCGCCTGCCGGAGCCGACCTCGACCGCCCTGCAGGTCGAACGCGCCAAGTTCGACGACATCCTGCTGCGCAACGCCGCCCGGGTCGGCGTCGACGTCCGCGAACAATGCCAGGTCCGCGGCGTCATCGAGGCCGACGGCCGGGTGCGGGGCGTCGAATACACCGACGCCGACGGCGCCCGGCACACCGTGCACGCCCGGTACGTCGTGGACGCCTCCGGCAACACCAGCCGCATCCACGGCAGGGTCGGCGGTGCGCGGACCTACTCGGACTTCTTCCGCAACCTCGCCGTGTTCGGCTACTTCGCCGGCGGCGACCGGCTACCGGAACCGATTGCCGGCAACATCTTCTGCGCGGCCTTCGACGCCGGCTGGATCTGGTACATCCCCCTGCGCGACAACCTCACCAGCGTGGGCGTCGTCGTCTCCCCCGAGCACCGCGCCGCCGTACAGGGCGATCCCCGCGCCGCCTGGCACGCGATGATCGAGGCGTGCCCCGAGATCAGCGGCAAACTCGTCGGCGTGCCGGTTGCCACCGAGCAGCCGTACGACCAGGTGCGGGTGCGTAAGGACTACTCGTACTGGAAGCAGTCGTTCTTCGCACCCGGCATGGTGCTGGTCGGGGACGCGGCGTGCTTCGTCGACCCGGTGCTCGCCTCCGGCGTGCACCTGGCGACCTACGGCGCCCTGCTCGCCGCCCGGTCGATCAACGCCTGTCTCGACGGCGCGGTGCCCGAGCAGCGGAGCTTCGCCGAGTTCGAGGCCCGGTACCGCCGCGAGTACGGCCTGTTCTACGAGTTCCTGATGTCCTTCTACGACATGCAGCACGACGAGAGTTCCTACTTCTGGCAGGCCAAGAGGGTCACGGCGGTGGACGCCACGGAAACCGCCGCGTTCGCCGAACTGATCGGCGGGCTCGTGCCGGGCGAGGCCGGCGTCGGCGTCCGGCTGGCCGCATCGGCCGCGGACCTCGCCGGTGCGGTCGGCAAGCTGGCGACGGCCGGCGACCGGTACAACCCGCTGGCCGCCTCGCGGACCGTGGGCGAGACCTTCCGGCAGGGCCGCAACCTCCAGGAGGAGGCCCTGTACGGCGCACCCCTGGACGACACGGAGCCGCCCGTTCCCGGCGGGCTCGCGCTGGCGAAGGACGGCCTGGGTTGGCTGGCCTGAGGAGCGTCTTCGCCGATCCGGCGGGGGTGGCGCACCCGCTGGGCATCGTCGGGTACGGCGCCGCCACGGCACCGTCGATCCGTTCCGGAACACCGGCCCTGGACCTGCCCCTGGCCTCGGCCGTCACCGAGGTGTGGACGACGGACCAGCCGGTGACCACGGGCTCCGGCGACGGCATCACCTTCGGTCACGACGGCGACTACGCCTTCTGCGCCGGCGCGGTGCCCCCGTCGCCCCGGTACGCGCCGGGGGTCCGGGACGCCTACCTGCGGGCGTTCGGGGTGCTGGCCGACCTCGGATACCCGTACGTGTTCCGGATGTGGAACTTCGTCGGCCGGATCAACGCGGCCAACGCGGATGGGCTGGAGACCTACCGCGACTTCTGCCGGGGGCGGGCGGAGGCCTTCGAGAGCTCACCGCTGCCCCTCGACACGCTGCCCGCGGCCACCGGTGTCGGCGCACACCTGCCGGGCATCGGCTTCTGTCTGCTGGCGCGTCGCGAGCCCGGGCACGTCGCCGTCGAAAACCACCGGCAGGTGCCGGCCTACCGCTACCCCTACCGGTACGGACCCCGGCCGCCGAGTTTCGCCCGGGCGAGCCGCCTGCCCGGCGGCCCGCTGCTGATCTCCGGAACGGCCAGCATCCTGGGCCACCGGACCGTCCACCCGGGCGAACTGGCGGCACAGTGCCGCCTGACGCTGGCCAACCTCGCCACGCTCGCCCCCGACCTGCGCTCCTTGCAGGCGGTCAAGGTGTACGTGCGGCACGCCGGCGACGTCGACGAGGTACGGCAGCTGTGCGCTCCGGCGTTCGGCGGTGAGGTCGCCTACTTCACCACCGAGCTGTGCCGCTCCGACCTGCTGGTGGAGATCGAGGGGATGGCGCCGGCCCCGGTTGCGGTGCCGGTGTGATTTCCGTGCGGAGCGGGGCATCGCGGTCCTAGAGTGAGCGGGTGACATCGAAACTTCTCGATCTGGAGGTCAGTCCGTTGAGATGGAAGATCGCCACCGCCGTTCTCCTCGCCGCCGGGCTGATCGCCCCGCCGGCCGCGGCCCACGCGGCGCCCGCCACGCCGAGCCTCACCGCGCCAGCCAACCTGATCTCCGCCCGACCCAGCCCGGACGAGGTGGGCCGGGCCCTGGCCCGCATCGCCGAGGCCAGCGACGGACGGGTCCGGCTCGGTGTCATCGGCCGCAGCAACGAGGGCCGGCCGCTGCGGCTGGCCACCGTCGGGCACGGCCGGACCCGGCTGCTCTACGTGACGCAGCAGCACGGCGACGAGCCGCTGGGCACCCCGGCCGCCGTGCGGGCGCTGTGGGCCCTCGGCGTGCCGAGCACGCCCTGGCACCGGTGGCTGGGCGGCCAGGTGACCCTGGAGGTGGTGGTGCAGGCCAACCCGGACGGCGCGGTCCGCGACCAGCGCTACAACCATGACCCGAGCGCCACCGGCGAATTCTCGGCGCCCGGCGTCGGCTACGACATCAACCGGTTCCACAACCCGCTGACGCCGATCGAGGACAACCCCGTGCCGGAGTCCCGGGCCGTGCTGCGGCACTGGCGTGCCACCCACCCCCGCGTGGTGATCGACTACCACATGCAGGGGCGCTACCTGCAGCCCGACGGGCGGGAGACGACGGCCTCGCTGCTCTGGCCGACCAGCCCGCTGGCGCCGGGTGCCGCGGTCACCGCGTCGCGGCGGCTGGCGGTGCACAACGACGACGCGATGACCGGGCTGGCCGGGGCCAACGTCACCCGCTATCCGGGTGGTGACTACGAGGGCATCGCGCGGAACGCCTACGGCATCCTCGGCAGCGCCTCGCTGCTGGTGGAACTCTCCGCGCTGCCCGCGGAGCAGGTGGAGTTCCAGATCCGTACGGCCTTCCTGTCGATGATCGCGACGGCGCAGGGTGCCGCCGACGGCTCGCTGTGGCGCGCCGATCCGGCCCGCGCCGATGCCATTCCCGAGCGCGGCCCGGCGCTGCCGGGTGCCGCGCCCACCCTGCTCCGGGCGGACGCCGCCTGACCCGGTGACCGGCCGTCGGGTGCGGCGCCGCGCCGGGGCGCTACGGCTTTCTGGCCACGGCGCCGTAGCCGTCCACCGGCAACGTGTCGTCCTCGGCGGGATCCGGCCGCCATTGCGAAATGGACACCAGGCCCGGCTCCAGCAGGTCCAGGCCCTCGAAGCAGCGGGCGAGCTGCTCCGGGCTGCGCACGATGTAGGCCACCGCGCCGGTGTCCTTGTAGTCGTCGGCGGCCGTGACCTGCTCCTGGCTGGTGTCGGTGCCGTCCCACAGCACCAGGTAGCTACCGGAGGGGACCACGGCCATCACCCGGGCCACGATGGCGCGCACCTCGTCGAAGTCGGCCACGTGGCCGAGGACGCCCATGAACATGACCGCCACCGGCTTGGTGAAGTTCAGCACGTTCCTGGCGTCGGCCACGATCTGGGCCGGGTCGTGGAAGTCGACCTCGATGTAGTCGGTGACGCCCTCGTCGGTGGTGTTGGTGAGCAGGGCACGAGCGTGTGCCAGCACGAGCGGGTCGTTGTCGACGTAGACGACGCGGGCGTCCGGGGCGGCCCGCTGGGCGACCTCGTGAGTGTTGTCCATCGTCGGCAGCCCGGTGCCGATGTCGAGGAACTGACGCACGCCCGCCTCGGTGGCCAGATAGTTGACGGCCCGGATGAGGAACTTCCGGGACTGCCGCGCCAGGTCGAAGACGCCCGGGGAGATCGCGGCGAAGGCGTCCCCGGCCTCGCGGTCGACGGGATAGTTGTCCTTGCCGCCCATCCAGTAGTTCCAGATGCGCGCGGAATGCGGGACGGTGACGTCGATCTTCGAGGTGGGCACTGGCTCAACCATCGGACAAACCTTTCGGGAGGGGGTCGTGCTTTGCGAGATCGGCGAGGGCCGCCTCGATGATCTCGACGGTGCGGGCCGGTGGTTCCGCCGCCACGGCCAACTGGTCCATCATCAGGACGTAATCGGTGGTTTCTTCGCGTTTGTCGAGGTACAACGCGCTGGTGAGCAGTTCGATGTAGACCATGTCGGGCAGCTCCTGGTCGCGGAAGCGCAGCACGGTGAAGGGCCCGCCGGCCGCCGCATAGCCCCCGGACCGGAAGGGGATCACCTGCAGCCGGATCCGCGCATTCGTGGTGGCGTCGATGAGGCTCTTGAGCTGGGCCTGCATCACCCCGGCGCCGCCGACCGGCCGGCGCAGCGCGGCCTCGTCCACCACGGCCCAGATCTGCGGCCCGCCGCCGGAACCGCCGAGAACCCGCTGACGGCGTTCCACGCGCAGCCGGACCCGGTGCTCGATCTCCGCCGGAGCGGCCCTCGGGTGGCGCAGGAGCACCACCGCCCGGGCGTAGTCCTCGGTCTCCAGCAGACCGGGCACGAACTTGACCTCGTAGGTGCGGATCACCGCGGCCGACGCCTCCAGGCCCAGGTACGCGTGGAACCAGCTGGGCAGGATGTCGCCGTACCGGTGCCACCAACCCGGGGAATTCGCCCTGCTCACCAGGTCGAGCACCGTGGCGCGCTCCGCGGCGTCGACCACGCCGTACAGCGTGAGCAGGTCCGCGACGTCCCGCTCCTTGAAACCGACGCGGCCCAGCTCCAGGCGGCTGATCTTGGATTCGGAGGACCGGATCTCGTATCCGGCGGTCTCCCGGGTGATGCCCCGGGACTCCCGGAGCTGACGCAGCTGTCCACCCAGCATGATGCGCAGCACGGTCGGGCTCCCGCCCGATGCGCCGTCTGGTAAGGCGGTCGCCACGTGTTCGACCTCCGATGCACCAAGAGCATCCTGGAACAGCTGTCGTACCGCGCCACTACGGACTAGAGCTTAGGCGAGCCGGTGTCCCCGGGGTCAATCAGATCAGCTCGGCCAGCCGGCTCGCGGCCCGGACGGCGCCGTCGCCGGTGACCGGCCGGTATCGCACGGTCCGGCCGATCTCCTCGGCGATGGCCCGGGCGAGTTGTTCCGGGCCGGTGTCGGCGAAGTCGACCCGGCGCCCGGCGCCGTAGCGGGCGAGCCGGTGCGGCACGTGCAGCTGCTGCTCGAAGTGGTTCTCCAGCGGCACGTAGAGGAACGGGCGGCCGGCGGCGGTCAGCTCCATCGTGGTGCTCAGCCCGCCCTGCACCACGGCCAGGTCGGCCGCGGCCAGGTAGCGGTGCAGGTCCGGCAGGTAGGAGTGCACGTCGACGCCGGGCGGCACGGCCAGGGCGCCCGGGTCGATGCGCGGCCCGGCGACCACCACCATGCGCAGGCCGGGCACCTGCCGGGCCGCCGCCGGGTAGGCCGCCAGGGCCCGGCGCAGCAGGTGGACGCCGACCGCGGTGCCGCCGACCGCGACGAGGCAGACCCGCTCCCCCGGCCCCCAGCCGAACTCCGCCCGCGCCGCCTGCCGGTCGGCGAGGTCGGCGGCCGGGAAGCCGGTGACGTAGCCGGTGAAGTCGTAGTGCCGGGCCGTCCAGTCGGCGATGGCGGGCAGGCCGGGGCCGAACACCCCCGCCACCACGTCCTCCGGGTCGCCGACGAACAGCGCCCGGTCCCGTACCCGGGGAAAGCGCTCGATGTGCTCGATCATCTCCGCGTTCGCGTCGGCGGTCAGGGCGGCCTCGGCCGCCCCGCCGGCGGTCATCGGCAGCCAGCCGACGAAGTCGGTCAGCCAGGCGTACGCCGAGCGCTTCAGCTCCGGATTCTCGTGCAGGAAGTGGTCGACGTCCCAGGCCTCGTCGCCGACCCAGAGGTCGTAGCGGCGCTGTTCGGCGAGGTCGGCGAAGACCATGAAGTTGGCCGCGAGGATCTCGTCCATCCGCCGGATCGCCTGGAAGGCGTGCAGGTCGTGCCCGTGCGCCTCGGCCTCCACGTGCCGCGACTCCGACGCCAGCCAGCGCGACGCCGGATGGACCCGCTCGCCGCGCGCCGCCAGCAGCGCGGTGACCGGATGCTGCGCCAGCCAGTCGACCCGCACGCCGGGGCGCAGCCGGCGCAGCTCCGCCACGATGGCCAGGTCGCGGCGGGCGTGCCCGAGCCCGATCGGCGAGGACAGGTAGAGCACCCGGCGCGGCTGGTCCAGCGCGCGGGACCAGCGCACCGGCGGCGCCGGCAAGGGCCGGCTGTGCTCGCTGACGAAGTCCCGCAGCCACCGGTTGACCGGCACCGGGTGCCGCGCCGGCGGCAGGTGCCCGGCGCCGGCCATCCGGATCAGCCGCCCGCCGGTCAGTTCCGCGAACCGCTCACCGACGCCGATGGGTACGCAGCGGTCGTGCTCGCCGTGGATGACCAGCACCGGGCAGCGCAGGCCGCGCAGCAGCGCCTCGGTCGCCGGCAGCCCGGGCACCGACAGCGGCGCGTCCTCGCCCGCGATCAGCGGCTCCGGCCCGGTCTCCAGCGCCCACGAGACGCACTCCTCGAACTGCCTGGTGGAGTGCGGCTCGGGCAGCAGCATGGCGAAGAACCACTCCACGAACCCGCGGTAGTCGCGGCGCCAGCAATGCCGGTTGTACTGCTGCCAGCCCGCGTAGCGCTCCCGTACCGCCTCGAAGTCGAACACCGCGCGCTCCGGCAGCGGCGGCGCGAGGCCGAGCACCCGCGGTGCGATCGCGACCAGGCCGGTGAAGCGTTCGGGGTGCTCCGCTGCGGCGATCGCGGCCCGCCACGCCCCCCGGCTCAGCCCGGCGACCACCGCACGGTCGACCCCGGCCGCGTCGAGCGCCGCGACGAGGTCCCCCGCGTGCGCCCGGTCGGTGTACGCCGCCGGGTCGGCCGGCCGGTCGGAACGCCCGTTGCCGCGCGGGTCGACCGTGATGACCCGGAAGTACCGGGCCAGGTAGGCGACCTGGAGCTTCCAGATCCGCGAGTCGACGACCAGCCAGCCCGGCGCGAGCAGGACGGTGCGGTCGCCGTCGCCGTAGACCGCGTAGCCGACCTTGACGCCGTCGTGGTTGACGAAGCCCTCGGCGTCGGGTTCCCGTGCTCTCATCGCGCCACCCTCTCCCCCGCCATTGCAGCCCGGTTGCAACGCCTGCGCAACGCGCACCGGCACGGTGGCGGGATGGCTATCAACGAAGGCAAGCTGAACGAGTTCATCACCAAGTTCGTCGGCGACCTGGGCGCCACCGTCGCCGCCGGCAACGTCGTGATCGGCCACCGCCTCGGCTACTACAAGGCGCTGGCGGAGGCCCCGGCGACCCCCGGCGAGCTGGCCGCGAGGACCGAGACCGATCCGCGGTACGCGGCCGAGTGGTTGCGGGGCCAGGCGGCCGGCGGCTACGTCGACCACGACGGCGAGCGCTACACCCTGAGCGAGGAGCAGGCCTTCGCGCTGGCGAACCCCGACGGCCCGCTGTACGTGCCGGGCGCCTTCCTGCTCGCCCTCGGCGCCCTGCGGGCCGAGCCCCGGATCACCGCGGCCTTCCGCAGCGGCGCCGGGCTGGCCTGGGACGCGCACGACGCCGACGTCTTCGTCGGCTGCGAGCAGTTCTTCCGCCCCGGCTACATCGGCAACCTCGTGCCGGGCTGGATCCCGGCGCTGGACGGCGTCGAGGCCAAGCTGCGGGCCGGCGCGAAGATCGCCGACGTGGGCTGCGGCCTGGGCGCGTCGTCGGTGCTGATGGCCAAGGCCTACCCGAAGTCGACCGTGCACGCCTCCGACTACCACCAGGGCTCGGTCGATCTGGCGCGCAAGCGCGCGGCGGACGCCGGGGTCGCGGACCGGGTCAGCTTCGAGGCGGCCGGCGCCCAGCAGTTCGGCGGCGACCGCTACGACCTGGTGACCACGTTCGACTGCCTGCACGACATGGGCGACCCGCTGGGCGCGGCCCGGCACATCCTGGGCGCCCTGGCACCGGAGGGCACCTGGATGATCGTCGAGCCGGCCGCCGGCGACACGGTCGAGGAGAACATGAACCCGGTCGGGCGGGTCTTCTACGGGTTCTCCACCTTCCTGTGCGTGCCGAACGCGATGTCCCAGCCGGGCGGCTACGCCCTGGGTGCCCAGGCGGGCGAGGCGGCCATCCGGCAATTGGTGACCGACGCGGGCTTCACCCGCTTCCGGCGGGCGAGCGAGACGCCCTTCAACAACGTGTACGAGGCGCGCCGCTGAGGGTGGCTCAGGACAGGATCGGCTGGGGGCGGCTCAGCAGCAGGTGTGTCTCCGCGGCCGGCATCGGGCGGCCGAAGAAGTAGCCCTGCATGAACCCGCACCCCAGCTGACGCAGCTGCTCCCATTGCCCGGCCGATTCCACACCCTCCGCGACGACCCGCAGGTCCAGCGCGCCGGCCAGGCTGAGGATCATGCCGACGATGGCCTCGTCCTCGCGGTCGTGGCCCAGCCCGGCGACGAAGGACCGGTCGATCTTCAAGATCTCGACCGGGAACCGGCGCAGGTACGCCAGCGACGAGTAACCCGTACCGAAGTCGTCGATGGCCAGGTGTGCACCGAGCGCGCGGACCGCGCGCAAGGTCTCCACCGCCGCCTCGGTGTCGGCCATGATCGTGGTCTCGGTGATCTCGAGCCAGAGCGCGTCCGGGTCGAGGCCGGTGTCGGCCAGCACCCGGGCGATGGTCGGTACCAGCGACGGGTGGGTCAGTTGCGCGCTGGCCACGTTGACAGCCACGTGCACCCGGGGGTGCGTGCGGCGCCAGTGGGCGGCCTGGGTGCAGGCCTGGGTCAGGATCTCCGCGCCCAGCGCCACGATGAGCCCGGTCTCCTCGGCCACCGCGATGAACTCGTCGGGGGCGATCAGGCCGCGTGCCGGATGCTGCCAGCGGGCCAGCGCCTCGAACCCCAGCACCGCTGCCGTGCCGCCGTCGACGATCGGTTGATAGAACGCGCAGATCTGCCCGGTGCCGATCGCGTGCCGCAGGTCGACGTGGGTCTGCAGCCGACGTTCGATGGCGGTGCGCAGCTGGTCGTCGAAGACCTCCGCCCGGCCGCGACCGCGCAGCTTCGCCTCGTAGGTGGCGACATCGGCGTCGCGGATCAGGTCCGCCGGGGCAAGCACCGTGCTCCCGTCGGCGTAGGCGACCCCGATGCTCGCGCCCACGCTGACCTCACGCGCGGTCGCGCCGGCGCCCAGCATGAACGGCCGGCTCAGCTCGGCCACCACCCGGTCGGCGCGCTCGACGGCGGCCGCCGGGTAGCCGAGCCGTTCGCAGATCGCCAGGAACTCGTCCCCGCCCAGCCGGGCGACGGTGTCGAGGCCGGGCAGCCGGGCCAGCCGGCCGGCGATCTCGCACAGCACCGCGTCGCCGGCGTGGTGACCGAGCGAGTCGTTGATCGGCTTGAAGCGGTCCAGATCGATGAAGAGCACCGCCAGCAGGGTGCCGCGCTGCCGCCCGGCCGCCAGCGCCTGGTCCAGCCGGTCGAGGGCGAGCGCCCGGTTCGGCAGCCCGGTGAGAGTGTCGTGGGTGGCTTCCCGGGCGAGCCGGTTGGTGGCGATCTCGGTCTTGGCCACGGTGTCGTTGAGCGCCCGCGCGACGACACTCAGCTCGTCGTGGGTGTCGACCACGACCCGCCGGGTCAGATCCCCGGCCGCGACGGCGTGCAGCGCGGCGACCATCCGCCGGATCGGCGGCACCACCGACAGATAAAACCCGACAAAAAGGTACGCGCCGAGCAACGCGGCCAGCCCGGCGGCAAGCTGGACCCGGTACGCGCGCCCGGAGAAGCCCTCGATCCGCACCCGCAGCAACCGGTCCAGTGACGTCGCCGCGTTCGCCGCGAAGCCGGCGGCCGCGGCCCGGACCGCGTCGGAGGCGTCGGCCGGCACCCGGCCCGGCCGGCGGTCCTTGACCGCCGTGGTCAGGATCGCCGTGAGCGCGGCGGTCGCATCGTCCAGCCGACGGAAGTCGGCGATGGTCCGGCGCCGCACCTCGGCGTCGGCGGTCTTGGCCACGGCCGTCGCCACCGCCCGGCCGAGCGTGGCGCGGGTGGCCACGAGCACCCCGTTGGTCAGCCCGAGCTGGATCAGCGCGTCGGTGCCGGCGCCGGCCGGCTGGGTGACGGCGAGCAGCGCCAGGTCGACCCCGCGCCCCGCGTTGTCCAGCACCACCGGCAGCCGGAACTGCAGGGTGTCCATCAGGTAGTAGGTGTCGAGATCCGGGTCGAGGGTCAGGTTGGACTCGTCGCCGACCCGCACGATCAGGCCGAGCAGGGCCGCCATGGCCGCGTCGTAGGCGGCGTACCGGTCGGCGGCCGTACCGGTGGCGTGCCGCGCGGCCAGCACCAGCCGGCGGCCGGCCGCCCACCCCTGGGCGGTGCCGAGCCCCGGCCCCGTCCGCCGGTCGGCGGCGTCCACCACGGCGATGGCCCGGTCGATCGCGGCCCTGTCGATCGCGGCCGCGTTGACCACAGCCTCGTTGACCACGGCCCCGCCGCCGCCGGCGGTGACCGCCGCGTGCCGGCCCTGGGCGATCCGGCCGGCGAGCTCGACCAGCGGTGCCATGACCGCGACGCCGCTGCGCTCCTTGGCGCTGAAGGCGATCTGGTCACGCTGCAAATCCACGTACGCGGTGGCGACGAACCCCAGCAGCACCAGGCCCACCACGACGAACTTCTGCGCGTACCGCAGCCGCCCGATCAGCGCGGTGGCCGGCCGGAACAGCGGGCCGAGGGCACGAGAGATCACGGGCACCGCTCCTTCGCCGCTCGCCCGGGTGAGACTCCTCAATGCTCTATCGGTTGCGGGACCGCCGGGCCAGGTCGCGGCATTTCGCCGCCATGTCCGGTTCGGGGATGCTCACCATGATTCGCCCCCGGTCCGGGCTGATGACAGGATGCGTGGATGGACGCGGTCTCGTCCCGCGACGCCGGGGACAGCACGGAGCTCGCCGCGCTCATCGGGGACGACACCGACGAGCTCTACGACAACGCCCCCTGTGGAAACCTCGCCACCCTGCCCGACGGCACCATCGTGAAGATCAACCGCACGCTGCTGGGCTGGCTCGGCCACACCCGCCGGGACATCGTCGGCCGGCGGCGCTTCAGCGACCTGCTCACCGTCGGCGGCCAGATCTTCCACGAGACCCACCTGGCGCCGCTGCTGCGGCTGCGCGGCGAGATCAACGGCATCGCCCTGGACCTGCGCGCCGCCGACGGCGCCCGGCTGCCGGTGCTGGTCACCGCCACGGTCAAGACCGGGGCCGACGACCGGCCGCTGATCGTGCGCATGACCGTCTTCGACGCCCGGGAACGCCGCGCGTACGAGCAGGAACTGCTCCGGGCCCGCCGCGACGCCGACGGCGACCGGGAACGCCTGCGCGGTCTGGTCGCCGGCCTGCAACGCAGCCTGCTGCCGGTCAGCCTGCCCACCCCGGCCGGCATGCGCACGGCCGGTCACTACCGGATGGCCTCGCCCGACGAGGTCGGCGGGGACTTCTACGACCTGTTCCCGCTCGATGCCGGCCGCTGGGGCTTCTTCCTGGGCGACGTCTGCGGCAAGGGCGTCGAGGCGGCGGCCGTCACCGCGGCGACCCGCTACACGCTGCGCGCCGCCGCCGTCTACGACCCGACGCCCGAAGCGGTGCTCGGCAACCTCAACTCGGTGCTCCACCAGGAATACCGCAGCCAGGCGCACCGGCACTGCACGGTGGTCTTCGGCCTGCTGACCCCCGACGGGGACGGCTGGACGGCCACCATCGCCGGCGGCGGGCATCCCCCGCCCCTGCTGCTGCGCGCGGACGGCACCGCCGCCTACCAGGACACCACCGGCGGCACCCTGATCGGGATCATCGCGGCGCCCCGGCTGGTCAGCCGCACCCTGCGGCTGGGCCCGGGCGACACGCTGGTGCTGTACAGCGACGGGCTCACCGACGCGCGGACCGGGGCGGGGCGCTACGGCGGCGAGGCGCTGCGGGCGTACGCCGAGGGGCTGGGGCCGACGGACGCGCCGGCAGCCATCGCGGCGCTCGTCGGCCTGCTCGGCACCTTCGACGAGCTCGACGACGACGTCGCCCTGATGGCACTGAGTGTCGATGCCGCCGGTGCCACGGCCGCCGTACAGTGATCCAGATGTCCTCATGGCCGACGAACCCCGCCCATCACCGCTGGCTGGACCAGCACACCCGGGAGCTGCTGGCGTTCGGGCGGCGGACCGCCGACCCCGCGGGCGGCGCCCGCTGGCTCGACGCCGCCGGCCGGCCCGACCCCCGGCAGCCGGCCTCCACGCTGCTCAGCTCCCGGATGGCGCACGTGTACGCCGTCGGCGCCCTGCTCGGCGTGCCCGGTGCCGCCCCGATCGCGGAGCAGTCGCTGCGCGGGCTCTCCGGCCGGCTGCGCGACGCGGAGCACGGCGGCTGGTTCCCCACGGCCACCGACCACACGGTCAAGGCCTGCTACGACCACGCGTTCGTGCTGCTCGCCGGCGCCTCCGCGACCAGCGCCGGGCTCACCGGCGGCCCCGAGCTGCTCGCCGAGGCCGAGGCGGTCTTCGTGCGGCGCTTCTGGGACGACGAGGCCGGGCGGTGCGTCGACACCTGGAACGCGGACTTCACGGTCCTGGAGACCTACCGGGGCATCAACGCCAACATGCACGCGGTCGAGGCGATGCTGACGGTCGCCGGGGTGACCGGCGACGACGAGTGGCTCCACCGGGCGCTGCGGGTCTGCCGGTTCGTGGCGGACACCGCGCAGGCGCACAACTGGCGCATCCCGGAGCACTACGACGAGCACTGGCGGCCGCTGCCGGAATTCCACCGCGACCGGCCGGACCACCCCTTCAAACCGTACGGGGTGACGGTCGGTCACGGCCTGGAGTGGTCACGGCTGCTCCTGCACGCCGAGGCGGCCCGCCCGGCGGGGTCGCAACCGTGGCTGGCCGAGGCCGCCCGGTCCCTGTTCGACCGGGCGGTGGCCGACGGCTGGGCGGTCGACGGCCGCCCCGGCTTCGTCTATACCACCGACTTCACCGGCGCACCGGTGGTCCGCGACCGGATGCACTGGGTGACAACCGAGGCGATCAGCGCGGCCGCGGCCCTGCACCGGCGATTCGGCACCGAGCAGTACGCCACCTGGTACCGGAACTGGTGGGACTATGCGGCGGAGCATCTGATCGACCACGACGGCGGGTCGTGGTTCCACCAGCTCGACGCGGAGAACGTGCCGACGGACACGGTCTGGCCGGGCAAGCCGGATCTCTACCACAGCCTGCAGGCGACGCTGACCGCCCGGCTGCCGCTCACCCCGATGCTGGCCCCGGCCGTCGCCGCGACGCTCACCGGGCCATCTTGATCGTCCGGATCGGGTCAGGGTTGTACAGGAACCACCGCTGGTAGTTGCCGCCGTTGCACCCCAGGGTGTATCCGCAATCGGAATTGGCGTCCAGGCAGAGTCCGGTGGCCCGGTTGCGGATCTCATAGGCGTCCCGCTCCGTCCCGAAGCCGTCCCGCTGCTTTCCCAGGTAGTTGAAGCGCCACCGTTGGTGGTCGCCGCCGTTTCACGGGATGCCGTAGAGGTCGCCGGCGCCGTTGCTGTCCAGGCAGCGACTGGTACGTTCGATCTCCTGGATCGTGTGCGCGGTGGGGTGGCGGTCCCGGATCCAGAAACGGGAGCCTGCGGAGTGCTGGAAGGGGTATTGGCTCGCGTCGCCGTAATGCGGATCCGTTCCCGAGATGGCGAGATGCCGCGTCGACAGGGCGAAGTTGGCGAGTTGATCATCAGCCGTTGTCTGCGGCAGAGAGAGGCTTGTTCACGAGTATCGAAGGCTCTGTCGGCACCCGACTGCGGGCAACCATTCGGATCTTGGAGACCTTCGGCGTGCTCGAATCTTGTCCGGCACCGGCAACAGTCCAACCGATGGACCCCGATCCCACCCACCGGACACCGTCACCACATCCTGGGACCACAATCTCGCATAACACCCCATATCGCCACCGGACTCCGCGACCTTGATACGCACCGGCACGGAGCAGACCGCTACGTACCAAGGTCCAACAGCCGCGGTTGCAGGAGATCATCGGGAAACCGGAACACCACAGCCCGCCATGCTGGACGTACACGTGATCCCGACGGGTGATGCCGACAGCAAGCGAGGTACTCCCGAACAACACTCCTCGGCACCGTTACGCATCAAGGTTGCGATCGGCGGCGACAATATGCAGGGTTTTGTGGCTACGCGGCATCGGGCTGGATCCGCTCGAACCGCACCCGGTTCAGCCAGCCCGGGAGGTCGCTGAGCACGTACAGCTCGCCGTGCACGTCGGTGCCGATCGCGGTCGGCTGGGTGGGGAAGGTGCCGATCGTGGCGGTCTCGTAGCCGCCGTTGGGCTTGGGGCGCACGGCGAACACGAGGGTCGAGCAGTAGTCGCTCGCGACGTAGGTCCCCCACGCCTGCGGGGTCACGGACCCTCGATACACCACGCCGCCGATCACCGAGCAGTTTTCCGTGAGGAAATGCTCGTACTCGAAGACCGGGTCGGTGTACCGCCCGCCCGACCGGCATTGCTGCGGGTCGAACACCGGGGTGCCCTCCCGGCAGGACCAGCCGAGGTTCGCCCCACCCTGCCACGGGCGGATGTGGTTGATCTCCTCGACCAGGCCCTGGCCGACGTCGCCGATCCACAGCGAGCCGTCGACCGGGTCGACGGAGAACCGCCACGGGTTGCGCAGCCCGTAGAGCCAGATCTCCGGCCGCGCGCCCGACACCCGGACGAACGGGTTGTCGAAGGGCACGCAGTAGGGCTTTGCCCCGCAGCTGCGGTTGACGTCGATCCGCAGGATCTTGCCGAGCAGGGTGCCGAGGTCCTGACCCGACTTGAACGGGTCGTTCGCGTGGCCGCCGTCGCCGAGGGACCAGTAGAGGTAGCCGTCGCGGCCGAACGCCACCTGTCCGCCGTTGTGGTTGCCGTACTCGGCGTGCTCCTGGGTGAGCAGCACCTGCACCCGTTCGGGAGCGCCGATGGGCACTCGCGCCAGGGTCAGCGCCCCGGCCGGCAGGCTCGTGTAGGCCACGTACAGGATCCCGGTCCGCGCGAAGTTCGGCGCAGGCGTGATGCCGAGCAGGCCGCGCTCGTTGTCCGAGGTGTCGATCCGGGCGGTCAGGTCGAGCACCGGCTCGGCCGCCAAGCCGGTGTCGGGGTGGTAGGCGCGGACGGTGCCGTTCTTCTCCGCGATCAGCATCCGGCCGTCCGGCAGCCCGGTGATCGCGATCGGGCGCCGCAGACCGGAAGCCACCTGTTCGGATACCACGGTCAGCTCAGCGAGTGGCACCGCGCGGGTGTCGGGGGTGCCGGCCGCGGCGGTGCCGGCCACCGGCACCGAGGGCACCAGGACCGCAGCCAGGGCCAGAACGAGCAGGCCGGCCAGCATGGTGGCCGGGCGACAACGCCGTCGCGACATGGTTCAGCTCCTCGCGCAGAGTGGGGACACAATCTGGGAGCGCTCCCACCATACATCGACTCTCGCCAATGTCCAACCCGCTTCCGCGACACCGGCACGGCACGGCAGATCGAGTTGGAAAAGCATGCCGGGAGTTGTTGGTTCGGACAGATCTAGGACATCACGCGGACAGAGATCGCTGTCTCTTGGTGGGTCGAAACGCTTCCCCTACACTCAATGTGGTTTCCCTGATAACTTTCCCCGTCAATCGCTTTCCCAGGAGGAGACATGCCCCGAAGCCTCAACTTCGACAATGGTGTCGAACTCTTCAACATCGACCTCGATCCGCAAGGAAACCTCAATTTCAACGCGAACGGCATCGACGGAATCGGTATCAGAAAGTTGCAGATCGGCGACGACAGCGGGCAACTCACCATAGGTGGTACCGGCCAGTTCGGCACCGTGCAATTGAAAAGCGAAACCGATGGCAACGTCATCTTCATCGGCAGTTCGCCGACTGAGGCAACCGTCCTGCTGGGTGGGGGAAACTCCGGGCAGAACGGGGTCGTGAGGCTGGGAAACGCCGCGGGCCTCACCACGGTGGACGTGCAAGGAAGCGGCGGCAACATAACTCTGGGCGCCGATCCCGCAGGCGGGGCGCCGGGACAGGACGGAGATCTGATCCTCCGGGACGGCAACGGCGGCACCAGCATTCGACTGGCCGGCAGCAATGGAAGCATAAGCTGCACCAGCCTGACGGAGACGTCCGATGCCCGGCTCAAGCAGAGCATTTCCCCCATCCTGCACGCTCTTGACAAAGTCACCGCCCTGCGGGGAGTGCGTTACGAGTGGAAGCAGGAACCAGGACGCGACGAGGGCTCTCAAGTCGGCTTCATCGGCCAGGAAGTCGAGGCCGTCTGCCCGGAATTGGTCGCCACCGACCCGGAGGGCTACAAGTCCCTCAATTATTCCCGCCTGACCGCCATACTCGTGGAAGCCCTCAAAGAGCAGCAACAATTGATTCACGAGCAGGCGTCGGCGCTGGTGGAAGCGATGCACAGGATCGCCCAGGTTGAACGCACTCTCGACGCGCGGTAACGGGCGCGGCCGTGACGCCGACCGCGGCCGCCCGGGACGTCGATGGCCCGGGCGGCCGCGGTCAGATCAGGTCAGATCAGACAGTTCAGGTCAGATCAGACGCCGGCGAGCTTGCGGTCCGACGAGCGCAGGTATACCGCCCAGGTGACCAGCACGCACAGCGCGTAGAAGGCGATGAAGGCGATGTACGCCGCATCCGCCGTCTTGTAGGTCAGGAACGACTGCCGGAAGGCCAGGTTGACCAGCACCCCGCCGAAGGCGCCGATCGCGCCGGCGATGCCGATCACCGCGCCGGACAGCCGGCGGGCCTCGTGTTCGTCGCCCGGGTTCTTCAGCGCGAAGATCCGGGGGATCATCTTGTACGTCGAGCCGTTGCCGATGCCGCTGAAGACGAACAGCGCGATGAAGCCGACCAGGTACAGCGGCAGCGAGCGTAGCTGCGAGGCGATCAGCACGATGCTCGCGCCCGCCGCCATCGCGACGAAGTTCCAGAAGGTGACCCGGGCGCCGCCGAGCCGGTCCGCCAGCGCCCCGCCGACCGGGCGGATCAGCGAGCCCAGCAGCGGGCCCAGGAAGGTCAGGTAGGCGGCCTTGACCGGGGTGCTGAAGTCATCGTGGAACTGCACCTGCAGCACCTGGCCGAAGGCGAAGCCGAAGCCGATGAACGAGCCGAAGGTGCCGATGTAGAGCAGCGCCATGATCCAGGTGTGACCCTCGCGGGCGGCGTCGCGCATGCCGCGCTTCTCGTTGCGGGCCTGGGTCAGGTTGTCCATGTAGAGCGCCGCGCCGAGGGTGGAGAGCACGATCAGCGGGATGTAGATGCCGGCGACGATGCCCGGGTGCCCGGCGCCGAAGAAGGCGAGCACGAACAGGGCGACCAGTTGCAGGGCCGCCACGCCGAGGTTGCCGCCGCCGGCGTTGATGCCCAGGGCCCAGCCCTTGAGCCGGTCGGGGTAGAACGCGTTGATGTTCGTCATCGACGACGCGAAGTTGCCGCCGCCGACACCGGCGACCGCGGCCAGCACGACCAGCGTGGTGTAGGAGACACCCGGCTTGATCATGAAGGAGGCGAGAATCGCCGGGATCAGCAGCAGCGCCGCGCTGAAGATGGTCCAGTTGCGACCGCCGAAGCGGGCCACCGCGAACGTGTAGGGAATCCGCAGCGCGCCGCCGACCAGCGCGGGGATCGCGGTGAGCAGGAACTTGCCGGCCGGGTCGATGCCGTACGCGGGGCCGAGGAAGAGCACCAGGGCCGACCAAAGCGTCCACACCGAGAAGCCGATGTGCTCGGAGAAGATCGAGAAGATCAGGTTGCGGCGGGCGATCTTTGCCCCGGTGCGCTCCCAGAACGACTTGTCCTCGGGCCGCCAGTCATCGATCCAGTGCCCGCGGACGGTCAGCGGGGGACGTTCCAGGCGGGGGGTAGGGGTGGCGGTAGCGGTCATGACGGGACCTCCGAGGCAGCAGCTAGCGAGGAGATGACGAGATGGCCGTCGACATCGACGGAGACTTGATAAACGGTCAGGTCGCTCTCCCCGGAGAGGGAGCAACCGGTCTTGAGATCGAAGGCGTTCAGGTGCAGCGGGCAGACGACGACCTTGTTGTCGATCTGCCCGTCGGCCAGCGGCCCGCCGCGGTGCGGGCACAGCGCCTGCACGGCGCGCAGCGAGCCGTCGCGCAGCCGGAAGACGGCGACCATCTCGCCGTCGACGGTGTAGGTGCGTCCCTCGCCGAGCGGGATGTCGTCCACGGGGCCCAGCCGGTTCATACGGTCTCCCTGATCGGAACCTGCGGAAGCACGAGCAGCGGCAGCGAGGTGCGGAACTGCCCGGGGGTGGCGGGCGCGGCCCGCTCCTTCCAGGGATCCCGGTACGCGCCCACCGCGGCGACGACCGCGGCGTCCAGGTCGGCGGCGATCCCCTCGGCGTCGTCGACCACCACCGCGCGGATGTGCTCGATGCCCAGCCGGGGCACCCAGGCGTAGGTGCGCTCCAGCCAGTTGGCGCTCTGCCGGTAGTACTGCAGGAAGCGCCCGGTCAGCGTGATGACTTCTTCGGCCGAGCCCACGGTCGCGAGCAGGTCGCCCTTGCGGACGTGCGCGCCGGCCGCACCGCCGACGTAGAGCTCCCAGCGGCCGCCGTCGATGGCGACCACGCCGAGGTCCTTCACGTACGCCTCGGCGCAGTTGCGCGGGCAGCCGGTGACCGCGAGCTTCATCTTGCCGGGGCCCTCGAGCCCCTGGTAACGCTCCTCGAGCGCGATGCCCAGCGCGGTGGAGTCACCGACACCGAAGCGGCAGAAGTCGGAGCCGACACAGGTCTTCACGGTCCGGAAACTCTTCGCGTACGCGTACCCGGAAGGCATGTCCAGGTCCGCCCACATCGCCGGAAGCTGTTCCTTCGGCACGCCGAGCAGGTCGATGCGCTGGCCGCCGGTGAGCTTGACCATCGGCACGTTGTACTTCTCGGCGACCTCGGCGATCCGCTTCAGCTCGGCCGGGGTGGTGACGCCGCCCTTCATCTGCGGTACCACCGAGAAGGTGCCGTCCTTCTGGATGTTGCCGTGCACCCGGTCGTTGATGAAGCGGGCGTCCCGCTCGTCGATGTACTGATCGCCCCACATCATCTTGAGCAGCGAGGCGAGGCCCATCTTGCTCTTGGCGTCCTCCTCGCCGCCGGGCACCAGCTTGGCGAAGACCGACGAGACCGAGCGCAGCCCGTATTGCCGGATCGCGGCCATCAGCTCCGCCTTGGGCATCGGTACGCCCGGGACGTACCAGCTCGCCTTGGGGTCCTCCTCGACGGCGCCGCCGGCGGCCCACTCGACGATCCGCTGCACCAGCGGCTTGCAGGTGCCGCAGCCCTTGCCGGCGCGGGTCTTGTCCATCACCCCGCTGATCGTCTTGCAGCCGGCGTTGACGACGCCGCAGATCGCGCCCTTGCTGACGCCGTTGCAGTTGCAGACCTGGGCGTCGTCCGGCATGTCCTCGGGCTTGACCTCGCCGGCCGGGCCGCCGATGTCGAAGAGCAGTTCGGCCCGCTCCTCCGGCAGGGCCTGGGCCCGGTCGAACGACTGGATCAGGCCGGCGGCCTTGCTGTTGTCGCCGACAAGGATCGCACCGACCAGCGCCCCGTCGCGGATGATGAGCTGCTTGTAGATGCCCTTCTTCGGCTCGTTGTAGATGATCACCTCGTCGTCGTCGGTCTCCGGCGCGATGAGGCCCATCGAGGCGACGTCGATGCCGGCGACCTTGAGCTTGGTGGAGAGCTTCGAGCCGGTGTACTCGGCGCCGCCGTCGCGGCCGGTGATGTGGTCGGCGAGCACCTTCGCCTGGTCCCACAGCGGCGCGACCAGGCCGTAGAGGTCGCCGCGGTGCTGGGCGCACTCGCCCACCACGTAGATGTCGTCCTCGCCGGCGGCGCGCATCTGGTCGTCGACCACGATGCCCCGCTCGACGGTCAGCCCGCTCTCCGCGGCGACCTGGGTGTTCGGCCGGATGCCGGCGGCCACCACGATCACGTCGCAGTCGATGACCGTGCCGTCGGCCAGCTTGACCCCGGTGACCCGGTCCTTGCCGAGGATCTCGGTCGTCATCGCGTTGGTGATGACCTTGATGCCGAGCTTGTTCTCGACGCTGGCCTGCAGCATGTGGCCGGCCTTGGCGTCCAGCTGCCGTTCCATCAGATGGCCCATGGCGTGCAGCAGCGTCACGTGGCTGACGTGGCTCTGCAGGCCGCGGGCCGCCTCCAGGCCGAGCAGGCCGCCGCCGATCACGACCGCGCGCTCGTGGTCCCGGGCGTAGCGGATCATGCCGCGGGTGTCGTCGAGCGTGCGGAAGGCGAAGACGCCCTGGTGGTAGCCGCGCTTCGGGTTGCTGATGTTCTTGATCGGCGGGGTCCAGGAGCTGGAGCCGGTCGCGATGATCAGCTTGTCGAACGGGGTGCTGGTCCCGTCGGCCGCGATCACCACCTTGGCGTCCCGGTCGATCTTCTCGATCCTGGCGCCGGTGTGCAGCGTGATGTCGTTGTCGGCGTACCAGCCCAGGTCGTTGAGGAAGATCCCGGCCTCGTCCTCCACCCCCGCGAGCAGGTTGGAGAGCATGATCCGGTTGTAGTTGCCGTAGGGCTCGTCGCCGAACATCGTGATGGCGAACTTGTCGGCGCCGTCGCGGGCGAGGATCTCCTCGACCGTCCGGGCGCCGGCCATGCCGTTGCCAATCACCACTAGTCGCTGCATCAGGTGGTCCTCTCGTGCTCGGAAACGAGGGTGATCTTCACGGCGCAGGCCTTGAAGGCGGGCATCTTGGAGTGCCGGTCGAGTGCCGGGTCGGTGAGCAGGTTGACCGCCTGGTCGCCGCCCCAGTGGAACGGCGCGAAGACGGTGTCCGGCCGGATGCCCGGGTTGAGCCGGGCCCGGAAGCGGGCCTTGCCGCGGCGGCTGGCCAGCTCGACCATGTCGCTGTCGGCGACGCCGAGCCCGCGGGCCAGGTCCGGGTGCAGCTCGACGCGGGGCTCGGGCAGCGAGACGGTCAGCGCGGCGACCCGGCGGGTCTGGTTGCCGCTCTGGTACTGCTGCATGTTGCGGCCGGTGGTCAGCACATACGGGTAGTCGCGGTCCGGCATCTCGTGCGGGTCGCGGTGCTCGACCCGGACGAACTTGGCGCGCCCGTCGGCGGTCGGGAAGGCGTCGGCGAACAGTCGCGGCGTACCCGGGTGATCCTCGGCCGGGCACGGCCAGAAGACGCCCTGCTCGACCTCGATCCGCTCGTAGGTGATGCCGGCGTAGTCGGCGATCCCGCCGGCGCTGGCCCGGCGCAGCTCGTCGAAGACCGTCCGCGGGTCGTCGCTGAAGAACTGGCCGCGGCCGAGCCGGTCCGCCAGCCCGCTGAGGAACTGCAGGTCGGTGCGGACGTCCGGGGGCGGCGGGAGCGCCATCTTGCGGCGGATGACCCGGCCCTCCAGGTTGGTCATCGTGCCCTCCTCCTCGGCGAACTGGGCCGTGGGCAGCACCACGTCGGCCAGCGCCGCGGTCTCGGAGAGGAAGATGTCGGAGACGACCAGCAGGTCCAGCGCGCGCAGCCGGTCGATGACGTGCCCGGCGTGCGGCGCGGAGACGGCCATGTTGCTGGCCAGCACCAGCAGGACCCGGACGCCGCCGTCGGTGCCGAGCCGGTCGAGCATCTCGTAGGCGGACTTGCCGGGCTGCGGCAGCTCGTCCGGGTCGATCCCCCAGACCCCGGCGACGTGCGCGCGGGCGGCGGGGTCGTCGAGGCGCCGGTAGCCGGGCAGCTGGTCGGCCTTCTGCCCGTGCTCGCGGCCGCCCTGGCCGTTGCCCTGGCCGGTGATGGTGCCGTAGCCCGAGTACGGCCGGCCCACCAGGCCCAGGGCCAGGGCCAGATTCAGGAACGCCTGCGCGGTGTCGGTGCCGTTGCTGTGCTGCTCGGCGCCGCGGGCGGTGAGAATCATCGACGGGCGCTCGGTGGCCAGCAGCCGGACCGTCTCGTGCAGGTCGGCCTCGCTGACGCCGGTCATCCGCTCGACCCGCTCGGGCCAGTAGGAGGCGACCGAGGCGCGCACCCCGTCGAAGCCGGTGGTCCGGTCCCGGATGTAGTCGGTGTCGACCAGGCCCTCCCGGACCGCGATGTGCAACAGGCCGTTGGCCAGCGCCAGGTCCGTGCCGGGCAGGGGCTGCAGATGCCGGTACGCGCCGGCGGCGGTCGCCGTCCGCCGCGGGTCGACGACGATGTGCCGGGCACCCTCGGCCCGCCCCGCGTCGAGATACTGCATGGACGGCGGCATCGCGTCGGCCGGGTTGGCGCCGACCAGCAGCACCGTCCGGGCCTGCGCCACGTCCTCCAGCGGGAACGGCAGGCCGCGGTCGATGCCGAGGGCACGGTTCGACGCGGTGGCGGCCGAGGACATGCAGAAGCGCCCGTTGTAGTCGATCGACGCGGACCGCAACGCCACCCGGACGAACTTGCCGAGGGTGTACGCCTTCTCGTTGGTCAGGCCGCCGCCGCCGAACGCGCCCACGCTGTCCGGGCCGTACTCGCGCTGGCTGCGCTGGATGCCGGCGACGATGCGCTCGTACGCCTCTTCCCAGGTGGCCTCGCGCAGCGGGCTGGTGCGGTCCGCGGCATCCTTACGGACCAGGGGGGTCAGCAGCCGGTCCCGGTGGTCGAGCAGCTCCGCGGCGGTCCAGCCCTTGGCGCACAGGCCACCGCGGTTGACCGGGAACTCGGCGGGCTCGAGGCGGACTCCCGGCAGTCCGGGCGTCAGCAAGATGCCGCACTGCAATGCGCAGTACGGGCAATGCGTCTCGGTCACCGTCACGGGGATGATGCTTGCCGGTAACCATTTCCTCACCGGACCGTTGCGGTTGCCACGGGGTTCGGAAATCCCTACAACCGGCTCGGTGCCATTGTGAGGTCCTGGTAACGAGCGAGTACCAGGTCAACCACGGCGGGGTCCGCGCACAGCGGCGGCGTCACCACGTCCGCGCCGGCCCGGTGCAAAGAAGAATAGAACAGTCCCTCGGCCAGCAGGTAGGCCGCGATGGTGATCCGCCGGGCGCCCTGGGCGCGCAGCCGGGCCACCACGTCCGGCACCCGCAGTTCGGTGCCGGAGGCGTAGGCCACGTGCGCGCCCAGCCGCTCGGCGACCGTGGCGATGTCGGCCCGCCAGGACGGATCGGAGGAACCGGCAGCGGCGAGCACCACCGCGTCCGCGCCGGCGATCCGGCTCTCCAGGCTGTGCACCAGCGCCGGGTCGGGGCCCAGCGGGGCGGTGGCGACGGCGTTGTTCGCGGCGACGGCCTCGGCGATGTCGACGCGGACGTGATAGCCGGCCGACAGCAGCAGCGGCACGACGACCGCGTCCAGGCCGCGGATCGCGTCGCCGACCCGCGGCTGCTGCACGTCCACGTAGGCCAGCCGGACGTCCAGGTCGGGACGCCGGCAGGCGACCCGGTCGACCAGGTCGCGGATCTGCGCCTGGCCGGCCGCCGACCGGGTGCCGTGCGCGACCGCCAGCAGCACCGGCGGCCGGTCGCCCCGGGCGGTGGTCAGACCTCCTGCCCGGCCGATCGCCCGGTCGGCCGCCATCAGCGGCCGGTTGGCGACGCCGGTCATGTGGCCGGCTCGTCGACGCGCAGCCGGTAGCCGCGTTTGATCACGGTTTCGATGTATCCGGCCGGGCCCAGCGCGGTGCGGAGCCGGGCGATCGCGACGTCGACGGCGTGCCCGTCGGTACCCCGCGGCAGGGCCGCGGCCAGGCGGTCCTTGGAGACCACGGTGCCGGGCCGGTCGGCCAGGGTGCTGAGGATGGCCATCGCGGCCGGCGCGAGCGCCTGCAGCCGGCCGTCGATCAGCACGGCGTGACCGCGGATCTCCAGCACCGTGCCGGCGACCCCGAGCCGGGTCGACCGCAGCGGCAGTTCGTCGGTGACGACCTTGACCAGGGCGCCCAGCCGGGACCGGTGCGGGGTCACCACCGGCACGTCCTGCTCGACCAGCGGGGCGGCCGTCACCGGGCCGACGCAGGCGGCCATCGTCCCGCCCCGGAACTGCTCAAGCACCTCGCCCGCGCTGTCCCCGGCGATCTCCAGCAGCGCCAGGACGGCGGGCGCGCTGGTGAAGGTGACGGCGTCGATCTGCCCGGCCGCGAGCTGGCCGACGAGCCGCCGTACCGGTGCCACATCCGGCGGCAGCGTCCAGCGATAGACCGGGATCTCCACGACGGCGGCGCCGGCGGCCCGCAGGGCGCCGGTGAACTCGGCCTGCGGCCCACCGTGCAGTTGCACGGCGATGCGCCGCCCGGCGATGCCCTGCTCCAGCAGCCGCTCGAGGATCTCCTCGGACGACTCGGTGACGGCGGACCAGTCCTCCCGCAGGTCGGCGGCCCGGATCGCCCCGCACGGCTTGGCGCCGCGGGCGATGAGCCGGGCCCGGTTGAGCGCGGCCCGCAGCGTGTCGCCCATCCCCCAGCCCTCGGCCGCCTCCAGCCAGCCCCGGAAGCCGATCCCGGTGGTGGCGACGACGATGTCGGGAGCCAGCCCGACGCAGGCCTCGGTGGCGGCGTGCAGCGCCTGGTCGTCGCCGAGCGGCACGATCGTGATGGTGGGAGCGATGATCACCTTGGCGCCACGCCGCTCGAACAGGGCGGAAAGCTCCTCGCGGCGCCGCTCGGCGGTCACCGCGATGGTGAAGCCGGCCAGTGGGCCGGCAGCGGGGTATGGACCGGAAACACCCGCGGGCGTCACCGGCCCGGTCGGGTCGGCCATGGGAGCAGGCTCCCCACCTGCCATTACCTCCGCGCGTAGATCGTGTTACGACGGTGAAAACCGTGTATCACTCCGGCGGTGCGAACGCGGAGAGATCACCCCAATAGTGCCGCCCGCACGGCCGGTGTCCGGTTGCGCCGCCGCAGGTGGCGGCGGATCGCGCAGCCTTGCGCCGGTCTTGAGATCGGGCTGAAGCTGCGTTGACGAAGCGCGCCGAAGATAGTGGCATGACAATCGCGAACATGATCGCCAACCCGCCCGTCGTCTTCCCCGCCGGCACCCTGCGGCCCACCGTCGAGTTCTCGGTCATCATCCCGTTCCGGAACCCCGGCAGCGCCCTGCGGCACACCGTGCAGCGGATCACCGATGCCCTGTACGCCCAGAACGTCTCCTTCCAGGTCATCGCCGTCGCCGCCGACTGCACCGACGGCTCCGAGCTCACCCTCGGCGGGCTGCACGGCACCTGGGTCAGCAGCGACCCCGACATCCGCGACCGGGGCGCGGCCCTGACCTACGGCTTCGCCGCCGCGGTCGGTGCCTGGATCGGCTTCGTCGACATCGACGCCGACACCGAGGTCGACCCGTACGAGCTGGTCGAGTGCCTGCACCGCGCCCGCGAGAGCGAGCGCGCCGGGGTCCTGGTCTGAACCACGCCCCCGAACCGATCCCTCGAACCGCCGCAGACCCACAACTTCACCTGGTGCAACACACGACCCCGGCCGCGTCTGACGCGTGCCGGGGTCAGGTCTGTTTGGGGCCTATCGGATACTTTTCTGGGGCTTGCCCTGGTTTTGAAGCCGGTCAGAGGCTGCCTTGAGGGTCACGGCCGAACCTAGGAGCATGACGCTGACGATGCCCGCCCTGCCGACCATGCGAAACCTCCGCGAGATCATCCACTCCCAGGCGATCCAGCCGACCTTCCAGCCGGTCGTGAACCTCGAGGACGGGATCATCAAGGCGTACGAGGCGCTGGCCCGCTTCGACGAGTCGCACTTCCCCAGCCCCGCGGAGGCGTTCGCCGCCGCGATGGCCGGCGGGGTGGGGGTCGAGCTGGAACTGGTGGCGCTGGAGCGGGCGTTCGAGTACCTGGGCGAGATGCCCGCCGGGGCCTGGATGAGCGCCAACCTGTCGGTGGAGGCCCTGCTGACCCCGCGGGTCGTCGCGACGCTGCTGGCGCACGCGGACCGGGGCATCGCGGTCGAGCTGACCGAGCACACCCAGGTGCACGACTACCCGTCCCTGATCACGGTGACCGAGGAACTGCGGGCCGCCGGCATCCAGATCGCGGTCGACGACGCGGGCGCGGGATTCGCCAGCCTGAGCCACATCCTGCAGCTGCGGCCGGACATCATCAAGCTCGACATCACGCTGACCCGGGGCATCGACGTCGACCCGGTGCGGATGGCGCTGGCCCGGTCGCTGGTCGGCTTCGCCCAGGACATCGGCGCCATGCTGATCGCCGAGGGCATCGAGACGGTCGACGAGCACGAGAAGCTGCGTTCGCTGGGCGTCGAGCTCGGCCAGGGCTACTTCATGGCCCGGCCCGGCCCGCTGCCGGCGCAGGCGCAGATCACCTACTGAGCCCGGCGAGTCCTTCACTGACCACCGGGGCGACCGATAGGTCTCGGGTCAGCCCCGTCCCGCAGAGAACCGGAGGTGCCGTGTGTCCAGGCCACGCGCGCTCGTCGTCGAGGACTCACCCGAGTTCATGCTGCTCTGCCGGCACCTGCTGGAGAAGGAGGGCTTCGACGTCGTGGTCGCCACCGACGGCATCTCGGCGGTCGAGGTGGCCCAGCGCGAGAAGCCCGACATCGCGATCCTCGACCTCGGCCTGCCGGGCGTCGACGGCATCGAGGTGTGCCGGCGGATCCGGCAGTTCACCGACGCCTACATCGTCATGGTCACCGGCCGCACCGACGAGGTGGACAAGATCGTCGGCCTGTCCGTGGGTGCCGACGACTACGTGACCAAGCCCTTCTCCCCGCGCGAGCTCGCGGCGCGCATCCAGGCGATGCGACGACGCCCCCGGGCCGCCGCGGCGGCCCCGAGCGCGGCGATCCGCGAGTTCGGCACGCTGCGCATCGATCCGGACGTGCGGGAAGTGACCGTCGACGGCCAGGTCCTCGACCTCACCAAGATCGAGTTCGGGCTGCTGGACCTGCTGTCGTCCGCGCCCCGCCGCACGTTCACCCGCAACCAGCTGCTCGAGGACGTCTGGGGCGACAACTTCTACGGCGACGACCACATCATCGACGTGCACGTCGGCAACCTGCGCAAGAAGCTGGGCGAGTCGGCGTCGGCCCCCCGCTACATCCGTACCCTGCGCGGGGTCGGCTACCGCTTCGAACCGTAAGCCTGCCCTGGACCACCGGCCCGCACTCCGTCCCCCGGGTGCGGGTCCTTCGTGTGCGGCGCTCAGCCGGCCCGGTGGCGGGCCGGGTGCCGGTAGCGCTTGATCGTGTCCCGGCCCACGCCGCGGCGTCGGATCCAGCCGGCGGCCCCGGCGAGCAACGCCACGGCGGCCCCCCACTGCACCACGTCCTGCGCACCCGCGCCGGCCTCGGCGGGCGGGATCGCGCCGACGAGACTGCGGATCACCCCGGCGGGGGTCTGGCCGACCGCCGACACAACCATCCCCGCGGCGAATCGCCCGCCGGCGACATATTCGACCGGCAGCACGGTGGTGTCCGTGGCCGGTGCGGAGGTGGTCGCGCTCCCGCCCACGACGAGCACGCGGACGGCGCCGGACAGGTCGGCGTTCACCGTGGTGGTCGGCGCGGATCCCACCCGCAGGCTGACCGGCGAGCCGCCGCGGAAGCCGAGCGCGTAGACGGCCAGCCCCTCGGCGCTCGCGCCCGCCGGCGACTGCCACTGCACGGTCAGGGTGTCGGCGGTGCCGCCGTAACCGGGCCCGTCCGCCAGGGCCGCGCCCCCGGTGCCGGCCGCACCGAGCGCGGCGGCGGCCAGCAGCAGCGCTGACCTGCGCAGACCAGAAGCCCTCATGGGGTTCAGGGTGCCAGGCCCAGGTTGCGACAAGCCTTGCCGAAGCCTTTAAGTGGGCATGAGGTTGCGTTGAGGTACGCCGCCGAACTGAGCGGCATGACCATCACGACGCTCGCCACCGCACCCGCCGCCGCTGCCAGCCCGGCCAAGCTGTACGACGCCACGCGCCTGTGGTCGCCGGCCGACGCCGGTGTCGAGCTCAGCGTCGTGGTCCCCTTCTACAACCCGGGTGCGGCGCTGCGGCCCACCGTCGAGCGCCTGGTCCGCTGCCTGACCGACGCGAACGTCGCGTTCGAGGTCATCGCGGTCTCGGACGGCTCCACCGACGGCTCCGAGCGCAGCATCGACGGCATCGCCGGGGTCCGGGTCGTGGACAGCCGGATCAACCAGGGCAAGGGCGCGGCGCTGCACCTCGGCTTCGCCGCCGCCCGCGGCTCCTGGGTCGGCTTCGTCGACGCCGACGGCGACATCGACCCCGAGCACCTGGTCGAGTACCTGCTGCTGGCCCGGGCCGGCGGGCACGCCGGGGTCTACGCGGACAAGCGGCACGCCGCCTCGGAGAGCGCCTCCTCGCCGTTCCGCAAGCTGGTCTCGACCTTCTACTCCACGCTGGTGACGCTGCTGTTCCTGCTCGGCATGCGCGACACCCAGACCGGCTGCAAGGTGCTGCGCCGCGACGTGCTCGCCGACCTGCTGCCCCGGCTGCGCGAGCGGCGCTTCGCCTTCGACCTGGAGTTCTTCGTCGCCGCCAAGGCCGCCGGCATCCAGGGCTTCGTCGGCGCGCCGGTCCGGCTCAGCGAGCGGGTCGCCGGTTCGACGGTGACCCGCGCGGCCATCCTGCGCACCATCCGCGACACGTTCGTCATCTTCGGCCGCAACCTGACCGGCCAGTACCGTCCGGCCGTCGCGCCGGTCACGGTCATCGTCCGCCCGCAGGCCCTCAGCACGCTGCGTGCCTTCGGTGAGGCCGCCTGACCCCGACGGCACCCGGCTCGGGAGTCACCCACCACTGCGACAGGTCCCGCCGATGCTCCACCAGGCCGGCAACGATCAGCACCGCCAGCGACAGCAGGGACGTGATCAGTCCCAGCCGCAGCCACCGCCAGGGCGTGTACCGCACCGTCACCGCCCCGGCACCGACCTGCACGGCCAGCGTTCCGGCCGCCGTGCGCCGCGTCGGCAACTCCCCGGCGGACCAGCCCGGCGACCACTCCTCCGGAATGACCACCCAGCCCGGCGCCCCGCCCCGCACCCGCCAGCTCGTCGAGCTGATCCGGCTGATTCCGCCGGACGACGACGAGGGAGCCGCACCCCGGCCCGGGCCGTCCACCAGCACCGCCTCGGTGCCCAGCACCCCGCGGGCCGCCCAGGCGACGGCCTCGCCGTAGTCGCCCTTCCGAGACGCCACCACCCGCCCGGTGCCGACCGCCTCGACCCGGTAGAGGTCGAGATCCGGGGTCCGGAGCACCGGGGTCAGGTCGTCCTGCCGGTCCAGCCACTCGTACGACTCGGCCTCGCGGTCGCGGGCCAGCGCCACGTAGCGCACCCCGAGCGGCGCCACCAGCCGGCCGAGACCGCCGGCGCCGCCGGCCGCGACCAGCCGGTGCACGTACGCCATCCGCCGCGAGACCGAGTTCGTCCGGACCGGCCCGAGCTCCACCGCGTCGCTGCTGAGCACCGGGCGGCGGAAGAACGCCGCGGCGGGCGTGCCGACGGTCCGGGAGTCGGAGAACGCGAACGGCTGGTATTCGTGCCAGGGCAGGAACAGCACCGCCTCGTCGCCGGCACCCATGATGTCGTCGGCGGCGTACCAGGAGGCCGGGTAGCTGCTGATCCGGACGCTGCCGCCCAGGCCCCAGAACAGCGACGGCGCGACCGCGGCGTACACGGCGCCGACCGCCAGCAGCGCCCCGGCGGCGGTCAGCCGCTGCACCGGCAGGCGCGCCCGACGGCACGCGACGGCCAGGCCCTCCACCGCCATCCCGACACCGACCGCGTAGGCGATCATCGTCAGCGCCACCCATTTCTGCTGCTCACGCATGGCGACGAAGAGCGGGACGACGTCGAAGGCGGTCTGGTAGAGGCGGGCGAGCGGGCCGTGGATGCCGGCGCCGAGCAGCACCCCGGCCAGCGCCAGCACCGACAGGGCCGCGCCGGCAGCGCGGTCGCTGCGGCACAGCCGGACAAGCCCGGCGACCGCGGCCACCACCATCAGCGTGGCCGGTACCAGGCCCAGGCCGAGCTGGGGGCTGCTGTCGGCGGCGCCGCGCCAGAAGCCCCGCAACGACACCAGCGTCGCGAGCAGGCCGCCGGGGCCGGCGTGCGGCGCGTACACCTGCAGGTCGTTCTCCTGGACCCGGACGGTCAGGATCGCGCTGGCCAGCACCGCCAGGGCGTACGCGTAGATGCCGCCGGCGGCGGCGATGACCCCGGCGGTCCGGACCAGGTCGGCGCGCCGCGGGCGGGGCAGCAACGCGACGGCGAGCAGCCCCGCGCCGCCGAGCCAGGCGGCGTGCGGCCCGACGGCCATGGCCAGCGCATACCAGCCCGCCGGGCGGGCGGCGAACCAGTGGCCGCGGCGGCGGGCGTGCAGCGCCGAGGCGAGCAGCCAGCACAGCAGGGCGACCGACACGAGGAACGGCACGTGCCCCGCCTGGATGCGCTCGACCACGAACGGGTTGCAGCAGACGAACAGCGCCGCCGGATACCGCCGCAGCCGGCCGCCGCGGACCAGCGCGGCCACGCCGCCGGCCGCCACCGGGAAGTACAGCAGGATCATCAGCCAGCTCGTCGCGCCGGGCCCGACGACCTCGCGCAACACCTGGGTGGCCAGCCGGTACGGCAGCGCGTCCAGCGCGGCGGGGTCGAGGCCGTACAGGCCGGGGTTGATGGCCTGGTGCGGTCCGGACACCCAGTCCAGCAGCAGCAGGTAGCCGTCGCGGGTCCAGGGCGCGACCACGGCCATCCCGGCCACCAGGCCGAGCAGCGCGGACTCGGCGGTCAGCCGGGCCGCCCGCTTGTCGAGGCCGGGCAGCCGCCGGTGCCTCGGCCCGCGCCGCGGTGCGCCTGCCGGCCCCGCGGCATGCGTCCTGCCCGCTGGACCCGCGCCGTGCGTCCTGCCCGCCGGAACCGCGGCGTGCGTCACCGGCGGCGGCGCCGGGGGCCGTGCGCGGTCTGCACCACCGCCGCGACGAGCTGCGCGAGCGGGTCGGTCGCCGCGCCGGAGGTGTCCACGATGATCTCGGCCACCCGGGCCGGGTGCTCGGCCAGCAGCCGCCGGAACCGGAGCTGCTGCGCGGCCTGCTCGGCGCGGGCGCGTTCGGGCTTGCGGGCGTGGATGACGTCGGGCGGAGCGTCCGGCAGCACCAGCAGGTCAGGCGCCGGCACCAGGAACTCGGCGACCCGGGCGGCCCGCGAGCCGGGCCACGGCGACTCGCGCAGGTCGTACACCCAGCGGTCGGCGATGACGACGTGGTGCCGGGCCAGCGCCGGAGCCACAGTGCGCAGGTAACGCCAGAGGTATTCGCCGGCGTAGAACCACGCGGCGACCTGCCGCAACCCCGGATGGTCGGCCGGCGGGACCGCGGCAGCCCTGGCCGGGGGCCGAGCGGCGGCAGCCCGGGCCGGACGCCGATCCGGTACGGGGACAGGCGCGGCGGAGGCCGGCGGGGTCGTGGCGCCGACGCCGAACAGGCGGCGGGCCAGGGCTACGCCGGGCAGGTTGCCGCGCGCCATGCCGAAGTACGCCGCGCTGGTGGGTATGCCGTAGCCGCCCAGCCGCTCGTACAGGCCGTCGGCGACGGTGGACTTTCCCGCACCGTCCGTGCCGACCAGCGCCACGACCACGCCGCGGAACCGCAGGCCCAGCGGGCCCGCCGCCGGCCCGGCCGGCAGGACCGTGCGGCGCTGGGCCCAGGTCGCGGCGACGACGCCGGGCGCGAGGCTGCGGGCCGCCAGCCGGAAGCGTGCCCGCCGGGGCAGGCCGGCGTCGGGTGCCGCGCCGCCGGCGATCCCGATCAGCTCGCCCGCGACCCGCGCGCCCAGTTGCGCGGTGAGCCGCCGGGCCAGCCCGGCCCGATGGTCCGGGTCGGCCTCGGCCCAGGCGGCGCGGGCCGCGTCGAGCCGCTGCCGGCCCGGCAGCCGCCCGCGCAGGACCGGGCGGACCAGCAGGTCGGCCACCGCGGCGGCGCCGGCGAGGCGGTGGGTGCCCGGCTCGATGAGCAGCTGGGTGGCGGGTATCAGCAGCACCGGGCCGACGAAGAGGTCGCCGTGGGTGATGTCGACCACGGCGAGGCCGGTCCCGGTGCGCACGGCGAGGCTGACGTGGCGGAGCCGGCGCGGATCGTCGGCGTCCGCGACCCGGGCGCAGTCGAGGCTGCGGCCGATCGCCTCCACGGCGTCGGCGCCGGTCAGCGGGTCGGCGTACCAGATGTCGAGGTCCTTGGGGCCGGTGTCGGCGGTCCACCGGTCGCCCGCACCGGCCTCGCCCTGCCAGGCCCAGGGCTCGCCGGTGGCGTCGAGTGCCGCGGTCACCACGTCCAGCACCCGCCGGCGGTCGGGGGCGACCGGCAGCGTCGCGGGCGGCGACCCGGGGTGATTAAGGGCTGAATGCCGGTAATTGCTCATTTCCCTCCGATTATGGGCCGGTCGACATTGGTGCGCAGGCGGTATCTGGATCCCGCGGCGCGGAAACGGACAGCTCACGCCCGGTGCCGTCGATAGGGACGGGGTGAAACTCGATCCCGGCCGGCTGCCCGGCCTGCTGGCCCGCGGCGCGCTGCCCATCGCCGTCGCGGTGGCCGTGCAGAGCGCGGGCAACCTCGCCTTCCACGCGGCGGTCGGCCGGCAGCTCGACGCCGACGCGTACGGGGCGCTGGGCACCGTGCTCGCCGCGATGATGATGCTGGGGGTGCCCCTGGGCGCGGTGCAGACCGCCGCGTCGGCGCTGGTGGCCGAGCACGGCCTGAGCCGCGCGTCCGCCCGGCGCACCCTGCGCCTGGTCGCCTGCTGGTCGCTCGGGCCCGCGCTCGCCGTGCTGGCCTGCGCGCCGCTGCTGCGCGACTACTTCCACCTGGCCGGGCTGGCCGAGGCGGTGCAGCTGGCCCCGTACCTGATCATCGCGGCCGTGGTCGCGGCGGCGCGCGGGCTGCTGCTCGGGGCCCGGCGGATCGGTACGGTCGCGGTGACCTACTTCGTCGCGACCGCGGTCCGGCTGGTGCTGGGGCTGGCCCTGACCGTGCCGTTCGGCGTGTCCGGCGCCCTGGCGGCCACCGTGGCCGCCGAACTCGCGGCGCTGCTGGTGGCTGCCCGGCCGCTGCGCCACCCGGACGGCACCGGTACGCCCGGCGCGCTGCGGCTGGGCGCGGTCGCGCACGCCGGGATGGCGGTCACCGGGCTGTTCCTGTTCTCCACCGTTGACCTGCTGATGGCCCGCCACCACCTGCGTGACGGCAGCTCGGGCGCCTACATCGCGGCCGCGACGGTGGCCAAGACGGTGCTGGCGATACCCGCCGGCATCATGGCGGCGGTCTTCCCCCGGCTGCTGGCCGGCTGGCGCCGGCCGGGCCGGGGCCGGGTGCTGGCCGCCGGCGGGCTGGCCGTCGCCGGGCCGGCCGTGCTCGGCGCGGCGGTGATCGTCGCGGTGCCGGCGCTGGTGCTGCGGGTGCTCTACGGCGACGGGTACGCCGACGCCGACGTCCTGGTGCGCGCCCTGGTGAGCGTGGCGGCCCTGACCTCGCTGGTGACGGTCCTGACGTATGCGGCCCTGGCCCGCCGGGCGCGCACGCTGGTGGTCCCGTGGCTCGGCGCCGGGCTCGAGGTGGCGCTGATCCAGACCTGGCACGCCTCGGCCCTGCAGATCGCCCTCTGCTCGGCCGCCGCCCTGGCCCCGACGCTACTGCTGATGCTGCTGCTGGAGGCCCGGGTCTGGGCCCGCATGACTCCTCAAGTCGACGCGGACGGCGTCGAAGAATCCCGTAGTGCCGCGACCGCGGCCTGAGCCCGGAGGCCGTGCATGCGCATCCTCGTCCTGAACTGGCGCGACCTGCGCCATCCAGCCGCCGGCGGCGCCGAGGTCTACACCGAGCAGGTGCTGCGGCGCTGGGCCGCCGCGGGCCACCAGGTGACGCTCTTCGCCGCCGCCGTCGCGGGCCGGCCCGCCACCGAGATCGTCGACGGCTACCGGGTCGTGCGCGCCGGCAGCCGGTTCACCGTCTACCGGGAGGCCCGGCGCTGGTGGCAGCGCTGGGGACGGGGCCGGTTCGACGTGGTGGTCGACGAGACCAACACCGTGCCGTTCCTGGCCCACGAGTGGGTCGACGACGGCGCGCGCACCATTGCGCTGGTGCACCAGACCTGCGAGGACATCTGGCCGCACCACGTGCCGCCGCTCGCCGCCCAGCTCGGCCGGCACCTGCTGGAACCGCAGTGGCTGCGCCGGCTCGGCGGCGCGCCGATCCTGGCGGTCTCGGACTCGACCCGCGACGCGCTCGCCCGATTCGGTGCCCGCGACGTCACGGTGGTGCCGGAGGGCTACGAGCCGCCGTCGGCCCGGCCCGTGGTGGCCAAGCAGGAGCGGCCCACGGCCGTGTTCTGCGGCCGGATGGTGAGCTACAAGCGCCCCGGCGACGTGCTGCGGGCCGTGCAGCTGAGCCGCCGGGAGATCCCCGACCTGCGGCTGTGGATGATCGGCGGCGGTCCGCTGCTGGCCCGGCTGCGCGCGCACGCCCCGGCCGGGGTGGAGTTCCTGGGCCGGGTCGACGAGCGGGTCAAGCACGACCGGATGGCCCGCGCGCACGTGCACCTGGCCAGCAGCGTCCGGGAGGGCTGGGGCCTGGTGGTCACCGAGGCCGCCGCCCTGGGCACCCCCACGATCGCCTACGACGTGCCGGGGCTGCGCGACTCGACCCGGGCGGCCGGCGGCGTCGTGGTGCCGCCGCGGCCGGAGGCGCTGGCGCGGTGGCTGTGCGAGCTGCTGCCCGGCTGGCAGCGGCAGTCCGGCACCGCCCTGCCGTACGGCGGCGCGCGGTCCTGGGACGACGTGGCGGAGACCGTGCTGGCGGCGATCCAGCGGCACGCCCGGGTGCCCGAGGGCGTTCGCGAGCTCGCCACCGCGGCGTAGCCGCTCAACCCCCTACCTCAGGAGAGACCTATGAAGATCAGCTTTGTGGTGCCGACCAGGAACTCGGCCCGCACCCTCGACGCCTGCCTCGCCTCGCTGCGCGCGCAGACGCACCCCGACGTGGAGGTGCTGGTGGTCGACAACGGCTCCACCGACGGCACCGTGGAGATCGCCGGTCGGCACGCCGACCAGGTCCTGCAGTGGGGCCCGGAACGCAGCGCGCAGCGCAACCACGGCACCCACCGCAGCACCGGCGACGTGGTCGTGTTCATCGACTCCGACATGGTGCTGGAGCCGCACGTCGCGGCCCAGATCCAGGAGCGGTTCGCCGCCGAGCCGGACACCGGTGCGCTGGTCATCCCGGAGCGCTCGTTCGGTGAGGGCTTCCTGGCCCGCTGCCGGGAGATGGAGAAGCTGCTGTACGTCGGCGATCCGGCGGTGGAGTCGCCGCGGGCGTACCGCCGGGAGCTCATCGAGCGGATCGGGGGCTGGAACGAGGATCTGACCGCGGCCGAGGACTGGGATCTGGCCGACCGGACCCGCCCGGTGACCACCATCGGGCGGGTCCCGGCGTGGATCTGGCACGACGAGGGGCAGATCCGGTTGCGGGCGACCTTCGCCAAGAAGCGCTACTACGGCCGCTGGATCGACC